>Ga0114972_10001418_pt1 | contig 18044 bp, 12 predicted proteins | sample M_140807_EF_Meta_FD_87354 | JGI IMG/M metagenome (GOLD analysis project Ga0114972, IMG submission 87354) | Freshwater microbial communities from Lake Montjoie, Canada to study carbon cycling - M_140807_EF_MetaG | ecosystem: Environmental > Aquatic > Freshwater > Lake | place: Lake Montjoie... | reverse complement strand
TGGAGTGCAAGCGTTGGCGAACCTCTGTTAGCTCCGCTGCCTTGCTCAACAACTGCTGCTCCATTTCAGCCATTTTGATGCCCTGCTGCTCGCGGCCTTGGCACGCTTCATCACGCTCTCGCCGCAACTGAACCACCTCCGCCTCCAGCACCACCAGCCTGGCCCCCTGCTCCTTACCGCTCACCTCGGCCCGCAGGAGGGCTGCCGCCTGCGCCGCCACCTGCTGATCTTGGCAGCGCGAGCTCAAGAAGTAGTGCTCCAGCTCCTCCTGCACCTTGTGCAACTGCACCAGGTTGAATTCGGCTTCCTCTCGCAATTCGGCGAACGACTCCGCCTGACTTGACAGCTCTTGCTGGACTTCAACCATTCTTTTGACCTGCAGCTCGCGGCCATGGGATGCTTCATCACGCTCTCGCCTCAGCTGAACAACCTCCGCCTCCAGCACCATGAGCCTGGCTCCTTGCTCCTTTTCCCTGACCTCGGCATCCAGCAGCGCTGACGCCTGGGCTGCCACCTCTTGATCACTTGAACGGGACCGGAGGATGTAGTGCTCCTGCACCTGCTGCAACTGCAGAAGGCTGAGTTCAGCTTCCGCACGCGCTTCCTTCCGGGCCGTCTCCTGCTGCTCTAGCTCCTGTTTGGCTTCTGCTAACGAATTCTCTTTGTCCTTCAAAAGCCGATGCGACTGCTCCAGCAGTTCACCCAAATCAGCGATTTGCTGCGAAAGCACACCCGCAGTGCGCCAAGCCGGCAGCAGATCTTCTGCTGAATAACTGCTCTGCAGTCGCCGCAGATAGCCGGAATCGGGTTCCCCTCCGAGCAACAACGCCTGGAGCTCTAGATCAAGATAGGCATCAAGCAATCCAGGTACTGACCGACACAGGGCAACGCTCACAAGGGCGGCAAGTGGATCCGGCTCAGGCGGCGCAAAGTCAAAGGAACGTTCGAGCGCCAAATCTCCACAGACGACTATGCCCAGCTCTTCCGCATCCAGACCGGCCAGGCGCCAAAACGTTAACCGTGGTGAGTTGGCAGGTGCCGCCAGCAGCTCCCCATAGCCTTCCAGCAAAGCAGGGCCATCAAGATCAGGGCTCGCAAGCAACAGATCAGGGGGATCGTAAAGAAGCAACACCGGCTCCCCCTCCTCTACCGGCAACCCCCTTATGGGCTCCACCCCAGCCCGTTCCAGTTGGGCCAACACCTTCGCTGGGACGGAAAACGGCGAAAACCAATGCGGCACGGTGCTGGGCAGCAGATGTTCTGCATTATCTAGCCGGCTGCGCTCCTAGGCACTAGGGGGGACCTTGTGGGGTGGTTTGGGAAGAATCTATACAGATTTCATTCCACCGCGGACAGCTGCACAATGTCTGTTGGTTAGGCTAGGTAAATTTAGAACCCTCGGCCAGCAGCCTTGACTCTCAGACCCATTGCCCCAGTATCCTTTGCCCTGCACAAGGAGGTTCTGACCAACCTCAACAGTGCTGCATGGATGGTGCTGGTGTGTAAAGGCGGCTCCAACATTGCCTTGGAGCTGGCACGGCTCGACAAACCACTGCTGGTAGTGGAAGCAGATCCCGATCAGGCGGAAGAGCTGCATCGGCAGCTGGCGGAACAAACCATCAGTGGCCTCACGGTCTACTGCGAACTGCTTGGGGCGGAGGTTGGTACAACCTGCTGGCATTACTACAACGATTCACGCCAGAACGGCACCACGGGGTTGGAGGCCCTTCAATCTCACTACCCGAACCTGCGGCTCAAGTCCCAGGAAACTAGGCGGCTGCAGCGGCTTGACGAAATCCTCACAACCTGGGAAAAACTGGGAAAAAGCACTGGTAATGGACCACTGGAGGGAGCAGGGGCTTTCCTAGCCTACGGAGTTGAAGCTCTGCCACTTTTACAGGGTGGCGGCAGCTGGCTGGAGCGTTTCTCCCAGCTCGTGGTTCCAGCACCTGTGATGGAGACAGGGTGCGAGATTGAAGCGTGGTCAGCCTTACTTAAGGGCAACAGCCTCCGGCATTCAGCACATGTCTCTCAATCGGATTGGGGATCAAATTGGATCCTACTCAAACAAGACCGAGAGCGACTCCTAGAAGAACGCCTGCAATTGTTAGTAGATCAAATCAGCGCCGTTGAGGCAGTTCGCGATGACCTCGCCAGAAATCAGCAAGCACTCACCACCCAACGCGATGGCCTCAGCCAACAAAATCATGTTCTCCTCGCCCAACGCGATGCCCTTCAGGCTGAACGGGATGAGCTCAGCAACAAGCAGCTAGAACTCACCACCCAACGCGATGGCCTCAGCCAACAAAATGATGTTCTCCTCGCCCAACGCGATGCGCTTCAGGCTGAACGGGATGAGTTCAGCAACAAGCACCTAGAACTCACCACCCAACGCGATGGCCTCAGCCAACAAAATCATGTTCTCCTCGCCCAACGCGATGCCCTTCAGGCTGAACGGGATGAACTCAGCAACAAGCACCTAGAATTTACAGCCGAGCGCGACAGCCTTACCAAGGAGTTCGAAATTTTGATAAGTCAACGCGATGGCTTCGCCACCAATAAGCAAGAACTAACCATTGAGAACCATGATCTCTTGGAAGAACGAAATAGCCTTAAATCAAGACTTGAGAGACTCACGGAAGTACTACAAACTTCAAACAAGCAGCTTTCAGACTTTAAAAGTATTTATTCAAGCCTTATTATCGCCTACCAAGATAGTCGTCATGACAAATAAATCTTCCCAGGTTCTAGAGCTTTACACGATAGGCTCATGGAAAAGGCTAAAAGAGATAGGAGCAACGATAAACAACGACAACAGGCACTTTTCTCCAACCCAAGCATTACTGTTGCGCTGCATTTGTGAATCACCCCTTGAAGCTAATTATTCGGCTGAACTAACTGAGCGCCTCAAAGAAGAAAATCCGATAGCAGCGCTAGGCCTTACAATTAGCCGTGCATCAATTGCACACGCCATAGGAAAGCTAGTTATGCAAGACATAAGTGCCGCAAAGGAATACATCCAGTCATCCCTATCAGTACTAATATCTACGATAGATATGGTTGGCTTGCGAATATCCAAAAAAGAAAAACAAACAATACTGAGTGGAGCGAGTAATTTAATTAGTTGCCTGCACAGCCAACTTGAACTCAAGCAAACATTACTACAGAAAAAACTTTCTCGTAATCTCACATTTGTCTTAGGCATGCATCGCAGTGGAACTTCCGCATTGACTGGGATGCTTGTCCAAGCAGGATTTTCTGCACCTAAAGGACTCATGCCAGCAAACAGCCACAACCCAAAAGGCTATTGGGAATCAAAGGGGATTATGAAAGCTAATGACCTACTTCTTGAATCCTTTAACAGCCTTTGGTCAACTACAGCTAACTTTCCAATTAACTGGGCATACACAGAACAAGCAAGAATGTGGCGAGAATCATTACTCAATTGTTTCAAGGAAGACTTCGATAATTCTGATCATCCTATCATCAAAGATCCAAGATTTTGCATTCTCATAGAAGGCCTAAAACCATGGCTTGAATCTGAATTAATCCATATTAACTTTGTTATTATAATTCGTGACCCATGCGAAGTCGTTCAGTCACTAAAAAAAGCACAAAATACAAGCATTTCACGTGGTTTTTTGCTATGGATTTCATATAATCTAAAAGCCATTATAGAAACACATGGATACCCAAAAAAAATAATAGACTATCATTCTCTATTAGAAAATCCATCTATTACACTAAATTATTACTCTGAAATACTTTCTATCAATTCCAGTAACCGCACATTCAGTCTTGACCCAATCGATTTTATCGAAGCCAGTCTATGCAACGAAAGTCCAATCAATATTGATAACGAATTGATTACTAACAACGAAGAGAATGGTGAAATTCTCCATGAGCTTGCAAAAAAAGTTTACAAGACGATTATTCAAGAATTATCCGACCATGTTTTGCTTGAAGAATCATTGAAAAAAATCGAAAAAACATTCTTAATAACAAACTTTTAAGATACTCAAGATTACATCAATTGGCGCAGAATGCTCACCGCACAACAATAATTTTGATTGTACTCCTTGGCCCTACGGCCGTTACGGCTACGTTCTTCAGCTGCTTCAGCTGCTTCAACTGTCCTGCACGAGGTAGGTGGCTGTCGCCACCGATCGCAACATGTGGCAGTGGTGAACCGACAAGGCAGATGTGATGAGGCGCATGAGACCGCCGCACAGGCACTTTTTGGCCCGGAATTCAGAGCAGCTGGGCCTTCCACTAATTCAGCCACTACAAACGTTAGAAGACTTGGCAGTTGTCGTGGGAGGGTGGTGCCGGCATCCGAAAAGGAGGCAAAAGGTTGGAGTGCTGCCGAGAAGTTCACGGTGGTGATGAATACGATTGGCCTGAATACCACCGGGCTCAGAGCCTACTGCCGAGAGTGGGTCCCATTCCCTAAATAGTTGAGCCGCTGGCGGCAGGCGGCTCCTACCTGACCTTGGCCAGAGTGCCGTAGTCACTTGATGCCAATGCCGAGCCACTGCTGACGATGGCCAAGCAGAAAGAACTTGAAAGGCTCCGTGCCCAGAACCAGCGGGAGATCAAAGTTCTCAAATAGAAACTGCAGCGCAAGGAGAAGGCCATGGCGGAGATATCGGCCTGGCTAGTTCTGCGAAGAAAGTGGGAGGCCTTCTGCACGGAGGACGCGGAAAGCTGACGAGTGCCGCGCAGCGGCGGTTGGTATCGAGCTGATCGGCGAGGTGAATAATGCTGGCGCTGATGGGGACGCTAGGGACCGCCGTAAAGGAAGGTCTCACCTTGTCCGTTCTACTGCTGCGCGAAGAGGAGAGCGCCAGTGGATCCTGCTGACGTGTGACCAGCCGGATTACGCCTCTCAGCCACCCGAGCCGACGCCCATGAGCGAGCCGGCCGAGCAAATTCAACACGCTGGAGCCGAAGCACATGTTGCTGGCGGCAACCGGCAGAAATGTGGATCAACAAATTACACGAAGAGCCCGAACCAATCCGGGCGCTACTCTTTGTCGAAATCGCCCTAATGGGAGCGAAGGGTGATGTCTTTTCGGGCGGAGGGGGGGTGAACAAATCAAAATTCGGAACATATCAACTGGCAATTAAATTGAGGGTAGTGTCAATATTTCATTCTGGGTAAGTCTCAATAGCCCCTCCTCATCAAAACTAGCCCAAACTACTTTGCCAAAAGCTTCAGGCCAAGAAGTGAGAGGCATTCGAAACCCACAGTTGCCATTGAAGCAAGTAAGATCAATATCTGGACGGTGTTGGTCACAGCTCAGTTCCTTGCTTGGTAAACCATCAGCATGCAACCAGACAGAAATAAGTCTTTTGCCAACTTGATAAGACCAACCATGAAGGAGATCACCCATGGGGCTTAGCCCATCAAAATGTCCATGTAACCCCCTACTCATTGGATGAATAGCAGCTTGCAAAACTTTAGTAGTAAATTGAGCCCTCTTTCTATCAAGCAAAGATAGACTGACGTGATGTATTTCATCAGATAAAATGGCAATTACACGTGGTTGAAGGTTAAATTCAACCAGTGGAAAATCATCAGGAATGATAATCTCAAAACCGAAACATCCTCTGATACCAAGATGGGCTTCGACATCGGGCCTGGCCCGATCAACAAAGGATTGGGCGATAAGATGGGGGCCAATTAAAAGCTTAACGGTACTAATATTTGCAGAAGGCAAGAAAACCCATCCGCTTAAAAGAGTTGGAGTTATGCTCTCCAAACCACCTTGCAACATTTTGTACCTTGACAGATGCCTTAGATACTTATATTTTGATAAATTAAATCTTGCCATAAACTATTAAGATTTAGAACGGGAAGATTTATTAGCGTCAGCGCGATTAACCAAGCCGATCTCTTGCCAAAGATTGTCATCATAACGACGGCAGCCCCTTGCTATATCAAAAGGATTGCGCAAAGTAGGTCCACCAAGTTGATAATCGAAAGTCATTAAAGGCGTTGTATACAGGCAATCAGCAAAATAATAATGAGTAACTTGACTCCACCGGCTGGCTTCTCGATTCACAACATGCTCCCCACCATGAAGTAAGTTGGCATGCCATATAAGTACTTGGCCGCGTTTAGGTAAAAATGAATGCGGAGAATAACCATTATTCCTGATAGCTTCACGCCAATTCTCCTCAAAAAACCTTTGTGGATGTTCCTCCATAGCCACGAGATCCGGAGTTAGATCAAGACTTGCAGCAGAGAGATAGGGCAATCGGTGGCTACCAGGGTAGTAAATTAATGGGCCGCTATCATTCGAAATATCTTCCAAGGCGATCCATACCCCGCACATAAATCCATGTGGGTACGAATGAAAATGAACAGCATCACTATGAAAGTGCTGTTCACTACCAACAGCAAAGTTAAGAGTTTGGAAGGCAAAAGGTTCACGCCCATATAATACATTCAAACAATCTAAAATGGGAGATTGCTGAGAAATCTTCAATATCTGAAAATATTTTTGCCAGCCATCCTGTAGACGAGGAACACCCTGCTGGCCACTTTGCCAAGACTTAATTTGAGGCAACATAATCGGAGACAGGACCTCGACAACATCCTGGGTTAAATCATCTATAACGGGATGTTCGAGTTCCAATAAACAAAAGCCATGATCGTGAAGACTTCTTGCCTCACGAGCCCAACGACCAAATTTACCAGCATCGAAAAGCTGTTCGAAATCAGGTCGATCAATAAGAGGCTTGTCAAAGAGATTAAGAGACATCAGCCACAACGTGATAAGGGCATAACAACTTCTAGCCCAATTCGAGCACGAAGGGAAAGGGAAAAATTTTCTTCGATGAGGCTTAAATGAGGACTATAAGCGGGATCATTGTAAAGCAATTCGCCCCAACGTTTAATCATAACGTCACGCTCTCTTTGCCAACGCTCATAATCAACAGGGCGAGTTGGTGAACCGCGTGACTTAGATTCATGATGAATCAACACGGAACTAGGGCAATAAAGGTTGCGATATCCTGCACTTTGCAAACGCAAACACAAATCAATATCATTATAATTTACAGCAAGGAATTGTTCGTCAAAACCTCCCAATTTAGAGAATAAGTCCTTCTCTAGTACCATTACGGCACCGGTAACAGCACTAACATTTTGTGATAGCTGTAATCGATTCTGATAACCAGGTTCATCTGCATCAAAGTATTTGTGTGCATGTCCAGCAACTCCCCCAATACCAAGAATTACGCCGCCATGCTGAACTGTTCCATCATCGAAAAGTAGTTTCGGCCCCACAGCTCCAATGCTAGGGCGAATAGCATTCGCAACCAAGGGAGAAAGCCAGCCAGGATGTAAGGCCTCAACATCATTGTTAAGAAAAGCAAGGACTTTTCCATGGGCATGTAATACGGCGTAGTTATTAAGAGCCGAATAATTAAATGGACCTGGCATAGATAATACGATAACGTCTTCTCGTGATTTGAGCTTTTCCAACTGTTCAAGAGCGTCTGGCTCGGTACTACCATTATCAATTATAATAAGTTCCATAGGGGGATTACCTTGAGAATATTTTTGAAGAGATTCTAAACAAATCGTAAGAATGGATGAATGATCTTTAGTCGGAATAATGATACTGACTAGCGGTTCTGACTTTGGGAGAGGCCAACTAACCAAATGTCCACCGTCATCAATTTTTCGAACATTAACATTACATCCTAAGCGACGAAGATGGTTTTCAACTGTACTTGCCGACTTTAAACTTCCGCGTGAGATAATGCCATAATTAAAGCAATGGTAAAGCACTTCAGGGAGATGGACAATTTCATCTAAATGGCACATAGATGATGCTTCAAGAATTAGGGAGTAGAGTGTAACATCCTCGCCTGAATTAGTCAAACGTGAAATAGATTGCTTATAAAGATCTTCTGAAATGAGCCAACAATTAGAATAGCAAGGATCAGAGTAGAAAAGGTCTGGATTCCAAGCTGGCTTAAATTGTGGACTATGACGATGACCATATGAATCAATATGATCTTCATCTGCATAGATTAATCTGGCATTAGGGTGACGCTCTATAGCATGACTTAAGCTTCGGAAAGCATGTGGTGCTAGTTGATCACCTGACTTAAGTGGAATAATCCAAAATGAGTTAGGAGTAAATGAATCAACTGGGAACTCATCAACAATGCTAAACAAACCAGGTTTTTGGTTGAACCAGGAAGTCATTGATAAACCTTTTAAAACTGGGTCATGTTCTTGACACCAAAACCAAAGCTTAATTCTAATAGGATGGTTAATTGTGGAAAATTTTGCTGGCTTTAATCTCTTAACTTGTTCATGCATTAGCCAAGGCAATTCTACATATTCAATCCAAGAATCATAATCAATCAGTGGATATTGAGAACGCGAAAGAACACGATTATAGTCACGCCATTTAACCTTAAAAGACATTTGTTTATGAGATAGTCTAGTTCCATAATGATGATGAAATCGATTAAGTTTGCGCCTTATGAGCTGGCTGCGCCGAACCGGTAAAAGGGGAATTAATCTTAAACCAGTTATCGCAAATAAACCATTAGTACCACTAAAAACGAGGCGAATTTTATTCTGATTTTTTCTAATACGCACGATACGTCGACGCCAAATTCCAGAAGCAAGCTGGAGCCCCATAAATCCATTAAATAAAGAAAAACAACGCTTCTGTTCAGAAGTCCAGCGTACACTAAGGATGTACCATCCAGCTCTTGGCGCAGGACTAAGAGTAAAAACCCTACCGCTGAATTCAGGGGGTATAGACCAATCACTTAATATAAATATTCCCAGGAAACGACGCAATAAATTCACTGCCGATGACTGGCCTGCATGCCAAGCACAAATTTAGTAAGACTTAACCCAACTGCACATGAAGCCAAAACTGTAAAAAATCCCTTACTACGCCAACTATTGTCAGGGTCTTCAGGCAATTGGGGAGCTGACAATAATGCCATAAATTTTTGCTGACGTCGACTTTCGATTCTTGCTTTTTCAACAGCACTCAAAGCTAACTTATAGCTATCGGTATTAAAAGTAACTTCAGACTCTAGTTTAACAAGGTCGGAAGCCCTCCTGTTGAAATCAAGTCCTTTACTAGAAAGGACTGTCTTACGTTCAATCTCAATTTGCTTTTCTAATTCCTTGATCTGGTCAGATACTGAAACCATTTCCGGTTCATTAGTATCGCGGAATTGAAGCTTCATGGTAGCCAAATCAACGCGTAACTGAACCAGTTTTTCCTGAAGTTTACTTATTGTTTGACTAACCAAATCAGCTTCAAGTTTAGGATCTATAACGGCATTTTTATTTCGATAATCAAGAAGATTACCTTTTGATTGCTCTAATTTAGAGCGAGCTCGCCGAAGTTCTTCCTCAGCAAAGCCTAACTGCTTAAGACTGATATCTTGATTAAGGCGATTTACAAACTGCTCACTTGTTGCTAACATGAATCTGTTGAGATCGAGCGATGCCTGTGGAGTTAATCCAACGGTACGCAATACAACTGCTCCAGATAACTCATCAAGACTAACGGCAACCTGTTTCTTGAAAAACTTTAAACGCTGCTCCTTACTTGATCCCTTTTTTAAGCCAGCAAATGGATCGAGGCGATTAGGGGCATATGCTGTCTCAAGGTTATAAGTTCGGTTAAGATCGTGGAGAACTTGAGGAGATTGGAGATAGGTTTTTAGATAACGGCCATCTTCAATGGAAGCTTGATTTGTCTTTCCCAATAAATTTGCCAATCCAGAACCTCCACTAGACATCTCGGAATCTTCTGCTTTGCGTATAACAAAATCAGATCTAGTTACATATCTATTGGTAGCAATAGAATAAAAATAAATAGCTGAACCAATAATTGGAATAATTAGCAGCTGAGATATGGAAAATTTATTAATAATGCCAAATCTTTTCCGAGGGTTCTTGGATGAAGCAACGATTAAATCTGAGACATCGTTGTTATCATCAGTCTTGCGCAGTAAAAACTTATTTAAAGGATTGGCATTGTCGACATCAATCATAATTAAATCAAATGAAGGAAGAAGTCAAGAAAAAATTTTGAACAAGCATGGTTAGTTCATGGGTTTGCTCAAAAGGCGTTCCGTATGAAGGGCGACAGCTTCCTCCAAATTATCATAGATTTCAATTTTACCACCGTCCAGCAGAAAAGCTCGATCGCAATGGAGTTTGAGTCCCCATAGATTATGGTCAACCATGAGAAAGTCAGATCGTTTTCTCTTATCTAACAGTAGTTGTTTACTTTTTTCACGGAAGCGTTGGTCTCCAGCAGAAGTAACCTCATCTATTAGGTATACATCAAAATCAAATGCCATGGAAAGACCAAAAGCTAATCTAGATCTCATGCCACTGGAATAAGTTTTAAACGGACGATCAAAATAAACACCAAGCTCTGCAAACTCTTCAATATAACGTATTCTTTCGTTAATGCGATATTTAGGCGAATAGATACGACTAACAAATGTTACATTTTCTCGACCAGTTAAGCTACCTTGAAAACCACCTACTAAACCAACAGGCCAAGAAATACTCACGTCAGACTCAATAACTCCAGAATCAGGAACATCTGTCCCACCAAGAATTCTTAATAACGTACTTTTTCCCGCACCATTAGCTCCTAGTATCGCAATTGATTCTCCACTATGTATATCAAAATCTATATTATTGAGAATGGTAGCTTTTTTACCATTATAGGTATAAGTTTTAGTGAGACCACGAACTTTTATCATGATTTAAAGAGTGAGAAGGGATTTTTCGTTATTATAATATATCCATAGTGCAAGAGTTACACCGATAACGGCACATATTACAGCATAGGAAAGACTAGCATCAGGCGTAAAATAATCATCACTCATCGATTTTCTATTTAACTCAATTGCATGCATTAGAGGATTCCATACGAAAAAAAATCTGGTCCATGGTGGTAAAAGCCAATACCTGAATGGTACTCCAGAAGAGAACCAAAGCACTCTAGGAATCCAAAATGCTGCTTGTTGAAAAGCAGGAGCGATATGGCATAACACCATAAATATTAATCCCATGGAAAATCCATAAACAGCCATTAGTAATATAGTGATAAAGAAAAGACCTATATCACTCATGTAGATATTATCGAGATAGATCCATGTAAAAAAACATATTACGAGAAAGCAGCAAGTATAAAGTCCTGTTTCGCAAATAGACCGTGCTATAACGGTATCGATAGGTTTGACTGGGCGATAAAAAAGTAATGCTTCATTGGCATCCATTGCATTGATAGATCGAACTACTATTTGACTAAAAATTGTAAAAAGAATTGTTCCGGAAGCCAAAAAAAGAAAGACATTAAGACTGCCACCACGGTGAATATTAACAGTAGCAAGAAATATCATCCAGATCAGAATTAACCCTAAAGGTTGAATCAGTACTCCTAAAAATCCACCCTTAACGTTACTTACACGAGTTCGCAGCTCACGATAAACAAGTGCATCGACTACTCTCCATTGCACTCTCCATCCGCTGACACCAGGTAAACCATCCTTGATTATACCCGTAGGGTATTCTCTCTCGAGAGTATCGGAATCAAGTGAATTTTGCTTTGGTCCCAAGGGATTGAAGATGGACTTCAAACAAGGTTACCAGATTTACCTGATCAGTCCAACATTGTCTGACACCAACGAACAACATCTCTAACCAGCCCCCTTCGTAACCGACGTTCAATCCGATCAAGGGCCTGCTCCAAGGCCATTTCTCCCAGCCAACGAGCTGGCTTCCATGACACCTGAGATGAATTTAATACTACTTTGGCAAAGCCAAGAAAGCCAACATCACATCCTTCTTCATAAAGTGTTAAATTCGCGTAGAGTTGAAAATGTATAAATTTCTGCCAATTTCCCAAGCCATCAATTTTGCAAACTTTACTAACAAGGTATAATCTTTTGTTCTTAGTAACAGCCTCAAAATGAAGTTCAGGACTCAGGTGAAATGTTAGTAAATGAAACGGGGCAGATCGATAGATAAATAGATTAGTTCCATCATCTTGCAGGAAAGGACCTTGAAGTCGTTCTGGTGATAAGAGACAGCCCATAATCCTATCCGCTTGATCCAAGTAGGCATAAAGGTTGCTCCTTTTATTGGGTAATTGACTGGGCAAATCAACGGAGATTTTTATGTAACGTTCTCGACTCCACTCGGTAGAAAATCCTTTCAGCAACATCAGACTGGTATGTTAATCTAGATCATAGCTTAATTGTGAACAAGAGTTCGCCAATGGATCGGCTTAACACTTATCAATCAGTGGAGGGTCAGGACTGCCTTCAGCTTCCCCCACTTATGGGCGTTCCTAATAGAGCAATGGGTAAACTTGCCACTCTTGATGCGCTTCTATGCTCATCAAAGCTAGTTAAGGGGTCTCAAGCTTGCCGTCACAAGTCCCTTGATGTCGTACTGGCCTGGGGTCGAAAACCTTCTGGAATTACATCTGAAAGAATTGCCAATGCACGAGGGCTGCCGATATGGCGTTGTGAAGATGGTTTCTTACGTTCCATGGGTCTTGGAGCTGACGATCCACCCCTTTCACTGCTATTAGATGATACCGGTGTTCATTATGATGCCAGCCTTCCAAATCGGCTTGAGAAACTAATTAGCAAATCAATCACTTCTGATCAATATCAGAGAAGCCAAGCACTATGTACCCTATGGCGTGAAATGCGAGTGAGTAAATACAATAAAGCCCCTGAAACAAATGTCCCCGATGAGCCTTTTGTCTTAGTGGTTGACCAAACAGCAGGCGATCTTTCAATCAGAGGTGGATTAGCCGAAGCCAGCTCTTTTCAAACAATGCTCTTGCAAGCTCGGCTGGCCTATCCCCAAACACTGATAATCATTAAAATCCATCCAGATGTTGCCTGTGGCCGAAAAAAAGGACACTTTTCACCTACAGAACTTAAGGATTCAAGATTGAAATTCAGCACTGATGGTGGCCATCCAACTGCCCTTCTAGAAAGAGCCGAAGCTGTATATGTAGTTAGTTCTCAGCTCGGTTTTGAGGCGTTACTTTGGGGACGGCCTGTGCATTGTTTTGGCATGCCATTCTACGCAGGATGGGGACTGACCAACGACAAACTACAAGCACCTCTTCGCCGTAAGGAATTCCAACCAACGCTTGAGCAACTCGTCCATGCCTGTTTAATAGCATACCCACGCTATATTGATCCCCATAAATATTTACCATGCACTCCAGAAAAGCTAATTAGATGTATCGGACTTCAACGGCTAAAATACTTAGAGCTACCAAGGCAGATCCAAGCCTTTGGATTCAAACCTTGGAAAAAGCCGATTTTAAAGCGATTTCTATCTGGTTCTGATTTGAGTTTTCGAAATAAGAATAGCAAACCTTCACAAAATTGTGATTCAATGATCATCTGGGGAAGGCAACCCGGCTTTGGAGTGACTGAATTCTTGAAATCTAGCCAGACTTTAGATTCACCAATACCCCGTCTATTACGTATCGAAGACGGTTTTTTGCGATCAGTTGGCCTTGGAGCCAATTTAATTGCACCCATCTCCTGGGTGATTGATCAGAGTGGAATTTATTACGACTCACGAAACCCATCCGATCTTGAAGATTATCTAGCTAAGCATGTCTTTACCCAGGAAGAAAAAGAACGTGCAAGACAATTACGTAAGACACTCGTCAGGGCAAGGTTAACCAAATACAACATCAAGGCGCCGGCTTGGAAGCGACCACAGAACAAGGAGCGCGTAATTTTAGTACCTGGTCAGGTTGAAAGTGATGCTTCGATTCGTTATGGAACTATTGATCTACGGCTTAATGAAGATCTTTTAAGTGCCGTACGTTCTCTGGAATCAGAAGCTTGGATTGTATACAAGCCCCATCCCGATGTCGTTGCAGGTCTGCGAAGCGGTAACTCCCACTTGAATGAGAAGAAGCATCTATGGGATGAATTGGTTGAAAATAGTTCAATTGAAGATATGTACGACCAAGTGGATGCTGTTCACGTACTCACTTCCCTAGCTGGATTTGAAGCCTTGCTAAGGGGCGTTGAAGTTTACACATGGGGTTTGCCATTTTACGCTGGCTGGGGTCTTACAGAGGATCGATTTACGTGTCCCAGACGAGGAAGAAAATTGAACATTGATGAATTGGTCTATGGGACTCTTATTCATTACCCCCGCTATGTCAGTTTACATAGTGGATTATTCATTGAACCGGAAGAAGCCATAGATGAACTGCTAGAATGGAAAAGGTCTTTTAAATCGGAAATGAGCTGGTGGCAACTCCTCTTTCGCCAGTGGGGAGGGTGGCGAGAACGTATCATAAGGAACATACAACCATGATAGAGCTCCTAAAATCATATAAACATTACAGTCGTTGTCGATGAGGCAGATCGCCATCAAAGGACCTGTTCTCTTCCTAATGGGGCCCTTGGGAACGTTTTTTGCCCGATTTGCTAATGATCTGAAAGACCAAGGGGTACCGATCATCAAGGTGATGTTCCCTTTGTATGAATTTGGATTCAAGAAACACGAATGTCTGCCCTACCGAGGCAGCATGGACGCTTATCCCGATTTTTTACAACGTGTTTTGCTAGAAAATGGTATCCGCCATGTCTTTATGTATGGTGATTTCATTGATCCTCATCGTCTTGCAATTGATGTCATAAATATAATGAATGAGCGACCTGAACGGGAGTTTGATATCGATACCTGGGTCTTTGAACTTGGATACATCCGCCCTAATTTCATTACTCTTGAACGGGAACGAGTCAACGCAAGATCGTCACTCAACCAACCCGCCAGTTTCTATGATTCACTTCCTCAGGTCAACAGTATTCAAACCAATTACGAAAAACCAGGGTCTCGTTGGCGAAAGGTCTGGAAATTTCCAACATTCATTCAACATGCATTGACCGACTACCCGATCATTCAAGGACCGCACAAATTACAACCCAAACCTAGCTACTTATTTTATCAGGTTCGTGGTCTATTGCGTAAGTATCTTTATCATTTTACGGAGAATAAAGTTCGTTCAAAAATGCTAGATGGCCATCCCTATTTCCTTGTGCCCCTGCAAGTGTCGAGCGACTCCCAGGTGAGCTTAGGATCACAATATTCTGGGATGGAGCCATTCATTGAAGAATTAATTGTCTCCTTTGCACAAAATCATTTACCCGGTAATCGACTTATTTTTAAACATCATCCTAGAGATCGTGGATACAACCATTATGGAAACTTTATCAGGATGACGGCTCGTCGGAATGGTGTAGAAAAAAAGATCCTTTATTTTCATGACGGTTCTCTAGGCCCAATTCTTAAGCAAGCCAAGGCTGTTATCACCATCAACAGCACGGTTGGTCTGCAGGCCTTGTACCACGGCATACCCACTAAAGTGATGGGAAATACTTACTACAACCTTGCCGGCATTACAGATCAACAAGATCTTGCCAAATTTTGGAAAAATCCTATACCTTTGAATCGAGATTTATTTTATAAATTTTATGATTATCTACTTAATACGACTCAACTCCAAGGTAATTTTGACAGTTATTTTAATTTTCGTACAAACTTTCTTATTGACCACAAATGCTCCACTGATGCCGTCGCTAAACGACCTTCCGCCCTAGAGATTGGCCAGCGGTTTATGACTTTAGGTCAATGCTTTGGCCTGTACTACCTACAGCTAGCGGCCCTGCTGTTTGGACAAAAGAACTTGGCGAAACGCCAATTGGTGCGATCCGCCCAGTTGGGATTGCAAGGCTTGGGCGTCAATGTGCTGATGGAACGTAGGGCCAGCGCCCTTCCCCATCGGCAAATCCATATCGCCAACCATGGGCATCCCCTCGATGTTTTATTGGTCCAGGGCTATTTCCGTGATTGCAGCCTCACAACAGCTGCTCGTCACCTCAAATGGATTTTGCCATTTCTGGAACAGAGTGCCGCCAACTACGGCCACACCAATCTGGACCACCTCAATTCAACATCGAGGCGTATTGGTTTTCACAAAATTCTGAAAATGTTGCAACAGCGTGGTCGAATTTTTCTGTTTCCCAGTGGTTCACTTGTTACACCAATTACCCAAAGAGTCTCGCCAAGCCTCTATGTCCTTAGTCGTAGAACAGGGGCAGCAATTGTACCATGGTTCTGCAGTTATCGAGGCTTTCCTATTACAGAAAAACAACTAAATTATCGGCCCTTGGCATTAATACTCCGCCGAATCATGGGACCCCAGGCCACTATCCTGTGCAAAGAAGGTCATCCCATTGATAGTCGTGCTTTCAATAACCGCCAAGCCCTCTCAGACCACATTATCAATCTCTACAGTGATTTCGAGAAAAACCAGTTGAATATCAAAAGCCTCAGAAGCTGAGGCTTTTGATACAATTAAACCCTCTGGGTTTCGTCATCTAAGATCCATAGGTGCTTCAAATTTTCAACCAGGAAAAAATGCCGTTGCTTAGGGGTTAACGTGTTTAGATTGCAATGCATCAATATTTCGACTATTTGATTAAAGTCCTTGGCCAGTGATAGCCCAAGGACATGGGCATTGCCAAAACTACTGTACTTACGTAAGAGCACAGGAAAGTTGAAGCTCTCCCCCCATTGTTGGCGTAGGGTACGCTCCAGTTCGAGAAAGGGACTCGATCGCCCGTAGGCTTTGGATTGATTCATATAGAAATCCGTTGCAGGTATGACTAATGGATCAACAGAGAGGGGATGACGAGCTGAAGGAATTAGCAGATTGCCACGGAAGGGAGGCTTTTGCAAAGCGTAATATAAGGCCTGGTTCAAAGCATTGGTATAGCGATATTGATTATATGAAACCATACCAAAAAGATGTTGATGGCCTGTGGCCATTGGCAAACTAGCCATGGCCCGCAACAGGAGAAATAGGACCGGTGTTGTCCGCCTATGGGAATTAGCCACGAAAGTACGGCCGATTTCGGCATAGGCCATGTCCCTGGATTTGAGGAAATCATCCAGGCCTGGATAGCAATGCTCTAAGTAGGATTCACGGCCGCTCCAACCGGAGCCATGCCAATGGGAAAGGGCCAGGCGCAACGATCCGGCCAGTTGGCATTGCTCTTGATCCCAGACCACAACATGCCAGTAGTGGCTATCTCGGCCATCAAGATCGATCTCGCCAGGGCCATGGGGAGAGATCTCCCTATAGCTTGTTGCTCTCAAACGACCGATAGCAGGAGCAACCAAGGAGAATTGGTGGGGCGGCAGGAAATATGCGGTAAATTTCTCATACTCCAAACAGCGATAGCGTTCCATCTCGCCGCCGAAGAAAACACGATCGGCGCACGGCATCTCGTCGAGGTGGGGGGCTGAAGCTTCAAACAATCCTGACACCCTGGCCTCCCCTCAGAATGGCGCCAACGGGACAAGGCCGGTGTCGCCCCATCTGTTGAAGTTGAATTTTACTCAAGTTGCCGTACTCCATCAGGGGGCAGGCTCAACGATCGACCACTTCCTGCGCCTGCCCGTGGAAGAGTCGGGACGCCATCTCCTGGAAGTGGACACCAGTCAGCCTCCAGACCCTTCCATGGCGAGCTGGCTGGGGGCGATGGCCGAGGTAGTCGTGGTCCGTTACCTACCCCGCCCCTGGCTTGAGGTGTTGTGGCAGCTGCGGCGCCAGGGCACCAAACTGATTTATCTGATGGATGACGATCTGCTCGATCCAGCCGCCCAGAAGGACCTGCCGGCCTCCTATCGGCGCCGTCTTCAAGAGAGCATCACCCGCCGCCGCCGCTTGGTGCCGCTGTTGTTTGACGCCCTTTGGGTCACCAGCCCAGTCCTTGCTGAGCGCTATGGGTACCTGGGAGCGCGCTGCTTGCCCCTGAGACCCCACCCCAAGCTGCTCCAAGGGTCACCACGGTTGCAACTGGCCTACCTGGGTACCAGCGTGCATTGGCCGGAAATGCTTTTTCTGGTGCCCGTGCTCCAGGAACTGCAACAGCGCCACGGCCATACCCATGTGGAAGTCTTC
>Ga0114972_10001412_pt1 | contig 18069 bp, 14 predicted proteins | sample M_140807_EF_Meta_FD_87354 | JGI IMG/M metagenome (GOLD analysis project Ga0114972, IMG submission 87354) | Freshwater microbial communities from Lake Montjoie, Canada to study carbon cycling - M_140807_EF_MetaG | ecosystem: Environmental > Aquatic > Freshwater > Lake | place: Lake Montjoie... | reverse complement strand
TCAGCACCTCGATCATCCGCGCGTAGTAGCGCAGTGTCTCGAGGAATTCTTCCTTACCAGGGATGCGGCTGGCCAGATTGAACTGGCCGCCGATCTGGATGCCTGCATCGAACAGCGTCACCGAATGACCGCGCTGTGCAGCAACCGTCGCGTAGGCCAGACCCGCAGGGCCCGCCCCGACCACCGCAATACGCTTGCACGCAGCAGTGGCTTCGTATTTGAGCAGGGTCTCATTGCAGGCGCGGGGGTTGACCAGGCAGGTGACCTGCTGGCGGCCGCTGAAGGTGTGATCGAGGCAAGCCTGGTTGCATCCGATGCAAGTGTTGATCTCATCTTCCCGGCCTTCCAGGGCCTTGAGCACGAGTTGCGAATCCGCCAGCATCGGGCGCGCCATGGACACCAGATCGGCATCGCCCCGCGCAAGGACTTCCTCGGCCACCTGCGGCATGTTGATCCGGTTGCTGGTAATCATCGGGACCTTCAGGTGCTTCCTCAGGCGCCCGGTGACCTGTGCGAAGGCCGCGCGCGGCACCATCGTGGCGATGGTCGGAACCGGTGCTTCATGCCAGCAGAAGTGCGTGCTGATGATGTTCACAGAGGGCTCAATGGCCTGAGCCAGCGAGACCACCTCGTCCCAGGCCAGGCCGCCATCGAGCATGTCCATGGCAGAGATCCGGAAGATCACGATGAACCGATCACCGACCGCCTCGCGGACCCTGCGCACCACCTCGACCGCAAAGCGCATGCGGTTCTCCCAGGATCCGCCCCAGGCGTCGGTGCGCAGATTCGTCTTGCGCACGAGGAAGGTGCTGATCAGATAGCCGGCCGAGCCTATGATCTCGACCCCGTCGTAGCCAGCCAGTTGCGCCATGCGCGCGCATTGAACAAAGTCGGCAATCTGCTGCTCGATGCCGGCTTCATCCAGTTCGGTGGGCGTGTGCGCACCAATCCGTGACTTGATGGCCGAGGGCGCCACGCATTGAGGGCTGCGTGAGAGTGGCCCGGAATGCAGGATCTGCATGCAGATCTTCACATCGGGATCGGCGGCATGCACAGCCTGCGTGATCAGTCGGTGCCGCTCGGCCTCTTGCGGCGTTGACAGCTTGCTGCCGACGCCGCCTTGCGCATTGGGCGCGATGCCGCCGGTGATGATCATGCCCACGCCGCCGCGGGCACGCTCCGCGAAATACTCAGCCATCCGCTCGAAACCCTGCTCGGCCTCCTCGAGCCCGGTGTGCATGGAGCCCATCAGGATGCGGTTCTTCAGACGGGTGAACCCCAATTCGAGTGGCGTGAAAACATGCGGATAGCGTGTGGTACCGATCATGGTGAGAGCTCTTGAGTGGGCCTGAACCCCAATCCTGCCATAGTGACGGACAATGCCGGTTCAACCAGATCTGGCCAATACCGGAGCCATCACGTGCCGCACAACATCTCCCTGATCTCGACCATCGCGGTCAGCCTGCTCTTTGCGTTTGTCGGCGGAGCACTTGCGACGAAGCTGCGTTTGCCAGCTCTGGTGGGCTACATGCTGGCCGGGGTCGTGGTCGGCCCTTTTACCCCGGGGTTCGTGGCCGATATCGAACTGGCGCCGCAACTGGCCGAAATCGGCGTGATGCTGCTGATGTTTGGCGTTGGCATGCATTGTTCGCCAGCGGATCTTCTGGCCGTGCGTCGCGTTGCCATCCCGGGCGCCCTGGGACAGATGACCGCAGCCACTGTGATGGGCGCCCTGCTCTCTCACTACTGGGGCTGGTCGCTCACGGCAGGTCTGCTGTTTGGTCTGTCGCTTTCAGTGGCCAGTACCGTGGTCCTGTTGCGCGCGCTCCAGGCCAATGGGCTGCAAGACACCGAGGCGGGCCGTATTGCAGTCGGTTGGTTGATCGTGGAAGACCTGGTGATGGTGCTGCTACTGGTGATGCTGCCAGCCCTGCTGCAGACCTCATCGCAGACGGTCGGCGCAGACACCCTTTGGATGACCCTGGCAGTCACTCTGGGTAAAGTTGCCGCCTTCGTTGCAGTGATGATGGTGCTGGGGCGCAAATTTTTCCCCTGGCTGCTGGGCTGGGCCTCACGCACTGGCGAGAGCGAATTGTTCACGCTCGCCGTGTTGTCGCTGTCGGTAGGGGTCGCGTTTGGCGCTGCCGAACTGTTCGGCGTGTCGTTTGCCTTGGGTGCATTTTTTGCCGGTCTGATGGTTGGGGGCTCTCAGCACGAAGATCGGGTTGCAGCAGAAGTCAGGCCCGCGCAGGACATGTTTGGTGTGCTGTTCTTTGTGTCCGTTGGCATGCTGCTTGACCCGATGGTCCTGATCCGGCAACCGCTGCATGTGCTGGCCGTGGTCGGCGTCATTGTGGTGGGTAAGACCGTGGTCGCCTACCTGATCGTCATGGCCCTGGGCTACTCGAAGGCGACCGCCCGCAGCATCGGCGCATCGCTGGCGCAAATCGGTGAGTTCTCATTCATCCTGGCCGGTCTGGGCCTGGCGCTCAAGGTGTTTCCGCAAGAAGCCAGCGATCTGCTGCTGGCCGGCGCGGTGATGTCAATCGTGATCAATCCACTGCTGTTCCATCTCATAAACCGACAGCAGCCGACATCGGGCCAATAACTCCGCAATGCCATCCGCTTCTGCGCTCCCTGGGTCGAACGTCTCCGAAGCACCGGTGAACGCGCCACCTTCGGATCTGTCTGGACACACGCCGATGATGCAGCAGTACTTGCGCATCAAGGCCGAGCATCCGTCCGTGCTGCTGTTCTACCGCATGGGCGATTTCTATGAGCTGTTTCAGGACGACGCAGACAAAGCCGCACGGATTCTGGGCATCACGCTGACGCGTCGCGGGATGTCGGCGGGCGAACCCATCCGCATGGCAGGCGTCCCCTTTCACGCTGCCGAGCAATACCTCGCCCGATTGGTGCGCATGGGCGAGTCGGTTGCCATCTGCGAACAGATCGGTGATCCGGCTGCATCCAAGGGGCCGGTGGACCGCAAGGTGGTGCGGGTGGTGACCCCGGGTACGCTGACCGACGCAGCCCTGTTGCCCGAGCGCGAAGACCGTGCGCTGATGGCACTTCAACCCGTGGCCGGGGGCAAGCGGGTGGCGATGGCCTGGATGATCGTAGCAAGCGGCGAGTGCTGGATCGCCGAGGTGGCACTGACTCAGGTGGCGACCGAAATCGACCGCGTGCGACCCGCCGAAGTGCTGGTGCCCGATTCAGCCAGTTCTGGATCGACACGACTGCCGCGCAGCCCTGGCGACACGGTGCCGCAAGCCCGTTCGGCCATCGAGAATGCCCTGGCCGACATCAGACTGGCCGCAACCGGGCTGCCTGTGACCGACTGCCCGGCCTGGCATTTCGATGCCGAGCGCGCCCGAGTTCGCATCACGGAAGCCCTTGGGCTGGCATCACTGGCGGGTACCGATGCGCAAGCCCTGCCGGATGCACTCGGTGCGGCCGGTGCGCTGTTGGCCTATGTTTCTCGCACCCAGGGGCGGCTGCCCACCCACCTTCAGCAAGTGCGCGTCCATCAGGGTGAACGATGGCTCGTGCTTGACGCCGTCGCGCGCAGAAACCTCGAGATTGTCGAAACCCTGCGGGGCGATCCCTCTCCGACGCTGCTGTCGCGCATGGATCGGTGTATGACGGCATGCGGCAGCCGACTGTTGCGTCGCTGGCTGCTGCAACCCGTGAGAGACCTGCATGAGGCGTCTCGACGTCAGCAGGTCGTGGCATTGATTCAGCCCGTGCGCGACGCGCTGCTGACTGACCTGGCACGGTGCGTCGATTTCGAGCGCATTGCCACCCGCATCGCGCTGGCCTCGGCCCGACCGCGTGAGCTGGCTGCGCTGCGCGACGCACTGGCCGCACTGGGGCCGATCAGCCGTCTGCTGCAACGACTGCAAACCGAACAGGTCGACACCGCCCCCCTGATGCAGCCCTACCTGGACGCAATGGCCGTTGACCCGGCACTCGCAGCGCTGCTCACGGAAACACTGATGGATGAGCCTGCCACCATGGTGCGCGATGGCGGCGTGATCCGATCGAGTCACGATGCGATGCTCGAAGAATTGCGCGGCATCGATGAGCACTGTGACCAGTTTCTGGCTGCTTTCGAGCGTAATGAGCGCGAACGCACCGGCATTGCCAACCTGAAGGTCGGCTTCAACAGCGTGCATGGTTTTTTCATCGAGATCACCAACGGTCAGGCTGACAAGGTGCCGCTGGACTATCGCCGCAGACAGACCCTCAAGAACGCCGAGCGATACATCACACCCGAACTCAAGGCTTTCGAGGACAAGGCGCTGTCGGCGCGGGATCGGGCGCTCGCGCGTGAAAAGGAGTTGTACGAGCAGTTGCTCGGCGCCCTGTTGCCCTACCTGACACCGCTGCAGCGCCTGGGTCAGGCGATTGCAGAACTCGATGTGCTGTGCGCTTTCGCTGCGATCGCAGCCGATGGCGGCTGGGTGCGCCCCCGACTGCGTCCGGTCCCGGGCATCGAGATTCGGGCCGGTCGGCATCCGGTGGTCGAAGCCGGTATCGATCGATTCACACCGAACGACTGCCTGATCACACCCGAGCGTCGCATACTCCTGATCACCGGGCCGAACATGGGCGGCAAATCGACTTTCATGCGGCAGGTGGCGCTGATCGCCCTGCTTGCCCACTGCGGCAGCTTCGTGCCGGCGCAATCGTGTGAAATCGGGCCGATCGACCGGATCTTCACCCGGATTGGCGCATCCGACGACCTGGCCGGCGGGCGCTCGACGTTCATGGTCGAGATGACCGAAGCGGCGACCATCCTCAACGCGGCCGGCCCTCAGTCTCTCGTCGTGATGGATGAGATTGGACGCGGCACATCGACCTTCGACGGGTTGGCGCTGGCCCATTCGATTGCCGAGCGCCTGCTGCAGCACAACCGGGCCATGGTGCTGTTTGCCACCCACTACTTCGAGCTGACCCAGCTGGCTGCGACCAGTGCAGCGGCCATCAATCTGCATCTGGCGGCGGCGGAGCATCAGGGGGGCGTGGTCTTCCTGCACGAGGTCAGGCCAGGCCCAGCCAGTCGAAGCTATGGTCTGCAGGTCGCGCGACTGGCGGGCTTACCTGCCGCGGTGCTGAAAAAAGCCGGTGCGCTGCTCGATCAGCTCGAAGACCGGGCGCGGGCCCGCGATGACCAGCTCGATCTGTTTGCCGGCAAGGATCCGGATGAGCCAGCTGCCGATTTCATGGCGCTGGATCTGGAGGCCGATACGCAGCCCTCGCTGGCCCAGCGTGTCTTGCACGCCCTTCGCGAGATCGATCCGGACGCGCTCAATCCCCGGCAGGCGCTTGACGAACTCTATCGTCTGCAGGCCCTGCTGTCAGATGCCAACACACCCTACAACGACCCATCATGAATCGACGCGGCCTGCTCCATACGGCAGCTGGTCTGGTCCTCTCCAGCCTGCCGATACCCGCCTTCCCTCGGACCCTGCGCTCTGGCTTTTCGTTTGCGCTGATCGGCGATCTGCCTTATTCCGACAGCGATGAGCCGAGACTGGCCGAGATGCTCGCAGACACCGATCGGGATGCGCTGTCCTTCGTGCTGCATGTGGGCGACATCAAGGCATCGCGCGAGCCCTGCTCTGACGCCTTGTACGCACGGCGCAAGGCGATTTTCGACAAGAGCGCTCACCCGCTGGTGCTGCTCGCAGGCGACAACGAGTGGACCGACTGCCATCGCTCGAGTGCCGGCGGATATGACCCGCGGGAGCGCTTGGTCGCCTTGCGCGAAACCTTCTGGTCAAAGCCCGGCACTTTGGGGGGATCGGCCGCTGCCAACGGGGCTCTGTCGATCGAACGCCAGCCCGGCTATCCGGAAAACGCGCGCTGGCGGATTGGCGACGTCCACTTCGTTGCCCTTCACGTGGTCGGCAGCAACAATGGTCTGGGCGAATACCCCGGAAGTGTCGCCGAATTCGAGCACCGCGAAGCAGCCAACCGGCGCTGGCTTGATGAGGCGATGGAGCTGGCCAGACGGCACAAAGCCGATGCGCTGGTCCTTGCCATGCACGCCAACCCGGAGTTTGGCCGCAGCAAGGAAAAAGGCTTCGACTCGATCAAACAGCAGCTCATGGTCGTGGCGCAGGCGTTTACCCAGCCGATCCTGCTGTTGCATGGCGATTCACATACATTCAGGGTCGATCAACCCTTGCGTGATGCCCAGGGGCGAACGCTTGAGCACTTCACCCGGGTTGAATGTTTTGGCTTTCCACGCACCGGCTCCTGGGTTCGGATCAGCTATGACCCGAATCTCGCCACCCGCTTCACGGTCGCAATCCGTGATGTTCCGATCCGCTCTAACGGCTAAGTCTAAGCCTAATGCGCAGGCTTAGGCTCAGGCGGCCTCGCCTCGACGCCGCTCCTGTTCAATTTCTTCCTCGGTTGCTGCGCGCAGATCGTCAATCTGCAGATCGAATCGCAGACCCATTCCGGCCAGAGGGTGGTTGCCATCGAGCACCACCGCCTCGTCGGTCAGGTCGGTCACGGTGTAGAGCACGCCGTCGGGCGCTTCGCCTGGGATCGTATCGAAGGTCATGCCAGGCTCCAGCACACCCGGGAATCGGCTTCGCGCAACCACCTGGAGCAGCGCTGCGTCATAGTCTCCGAAGGTATCCTCGGGTTCGAGGTACATCGACGCTGTTTCGCCTTGCGAGAGGCCGGCGAGTTCGGCCTCGATGCGTGGAAAGATCGCGCCATGACCGCCATGAAGGTAAGTCCACTCGCGCTCGCCTTCTTCGAGGGCTTCGCCCTGCGAGTCATACAGACGGTAGCGCACGGTGACCCACACGTTTTGTTCGACCTGCATGAAACAACCCCGATGAGTATTCTCAAGACAATTGGCGAACTGAGTGTAGACGAGTTCATGCGGCGCCACTGGCAGCGTGCCCCGCTGCTGGCCCGAAATGCCTTGCCTGACTTTGTATCGCCGGTTTCGCGCGAGGACGTCTTCGAGATGGCCGGCGACGATGCGCTCACATCACGGCTCGCGACCTGTCGCAAGGGTCGATGGACTCTTCAGCACGGCCCATTCGATGACTTGCCCTCGCCCAGACGCTCGGGCTGGACGGTCCTCGTCAATGGCGTGGACCGGCACCTGGATGCTGCCCATGAGCTCCTTTCTCGCTTCCGATTCCTTCCGGATGCCCGACTCGATGACCTGATGGTGAGCTACGCAAGCGATGGCGGGGGGGTGGGTCCTCATGTGGATTCCTATGACGTCTTCCTGCTTCAAGCGAGCGGGCGCCGCCGCTGGCGGATTGCGCCACCGGGTGATGCGACCTTGATTGACGGTGCGCCATTGAAGCTGCTTGCGCAGTTCGAACCCACGCAGGAATGGCTGCTCGAGCCGGGTGACCTCCTCTATCTGCCGCCAGGCTGGGGCCATGACGGCACCGCGGTGGGCGAATGCATCACCTTGTCGGTCGGGTTTCGGGCGCCGTCACGCCATGAGTTTCTGTCCGCGTTTCTGGCTGCCCAGGCCGATTCCCTGACAGGCCCCGATTCGAGGTTCTCGGATCGAGGCAGACCGATCAGTCGACACCCAGGCGAATTGCCGGATGACCTGAGCGCGCAGCTGCATGACTGGGCGCTTGACTGGCGGCCGCGTCGTGCGGACATCGAACGCTTCATCGGATGCTGGCTGACCGAGCCTGCACCCGAGGTCTGGTTCGAGTCGGATCATCACCCGGGCACCGTGAAGCGATTCGCGCTGAATGCCCAACGCGATGGCGTGCAACTTGACCGGCGCACGCGAATGGCATGGCGCGCTGGACGTGTTTACATCAACGGGGAGGTGGTCGATGTCAACGCTTCCGAGCGCAACTGGCTGCGACGACTCGCAGATTCCAGACGGCTCGACGCCGCGCAATGCCGCACGGCCTGGGCGTCAGAAACGCTGAGCGCACGATTGTGCGAGTGGCGAGTGCAGGGCTGGCTCCATGAAGTTTGAGTTGTGCGCCCGGGCATTAAACCGAGCATGCGGCCAAATTGAGTAAAATCGAAAGCTTGGCATTCAGTTTTCTTGTTTGATTCCATCCCTTCCCGAGGACACCATGAAGAAATCGCTCATCGCTGCTTCCCTGATCGCCGTCGCGCTGGCCGCTTGCGGCAAGAAGGAAGAAGCCCCGGCACCCGCACCGGTCGCCGTACCAGCGCCCGCGCCGGCACCCGCACCGGCCCCGGTTGAAGCCGCCAAGGATGCAGCCGCACAAGCAGTTGAAGCGGCAAAAGGCGCGGCCGGCGCAGCCAAGGATGCTGTCAGCGCTGCAGGCACCGCTGCCAAGGATGCGGCTGTTGCCGTCGGTGGCGCAGCGACTGAAGCCGCCAAAGGCGCAGCCGGTGAGGTGTCCAAGGATGTGAAGCAGGTTGGCGCAGCAGCAGCAGCAGCCGCGAGCTCAGCCGCCGGTTCGGCCAGCGATGCAGCAGCCAAGGCTATCGAAGCCGCCAAGGAAGCCGCCGCAAAGGAAGTCAAGAAGTAATCTGGAGTCGTCGGGGCGCGGCGCGCCCCGATCGCACGCTCACAGCAAAGCCAAGGGGCCTCCCGGACGTCACGCCGGTTCGGCCCCTTGTGTTTTTTCGCTGGGCTCTCAGGCGAACTGCCAGCCGAGGCCTTCGTCCTGATCCGCCACGTAAACCTGCTCTGGCTCCCAGCCGAGTACGGGCGCAAGCGCGGCCCGGGCCAGGTCGACGCGATTGTTCTGTCGGCTCAGATGGGCGGCGACCACGCACCGCAGCTGGCTGCGATCGAGTCCCTCGAGAATCCGTGCCGACTCGCCATTCTCAAGATGCCCGTAACGCCCCGAGATGCGCTGCTTGAGCGAAGGCGGATAGTCACTGCTCGCCAGCAGTGAGCGATCGTGATTCGTCTCCAGAACCAGCCCTGTCAGGGCGCTGAGCACATCACCCAGGTGGGCCGTCGGATGGCCGATATCGGTCAGGACGCCCAGGCGCGAGCGCCCGTCGTCGAGCACATACTGGACCGGCTCTCGCGCATCGTGAGGCACCGGAAAGGGTTCGACACGCAGGCCCTCGATTTCGAAGGGCGTGTGCGAATCGATCACCCTGACCAGATCTGCGCAATCAGTCGCTGACTTGCAGGCTTTCAGCGTGCCGTAGGTGAGATAGACCGGAATCCGATGGGCCCTTGCCAGCCGAAACACGCCGCCGACATGATCGCCATGCTCGTGGGTCACCAGAATGCCGACGAGGGTATCGGGATCGCATTGCAATCGGGCCAATCGCCTGTGCGCTTCCCGCAGCCCGAACCCGCAGTCGAGCATCACTCGGCGCGGACGCGCCGGGGTGGAATCATCCGCTTCGATCAGCAGCGAATTGCCTTCGCTGCCGCTGCCCAAACTGGAAAACCGCACCGGCAGCCGGTCTCAGCGCAACTGGTCGTTCAGGACAGTGACGATCTGATTGGCGATTCGACGATCCGTATCGGTCGCCGGGGGATTGCCATCCTCGCCCAGCACACCGACCCGGGTTCCCGGCGAATCCTCGCTCAGCACAATTCGAAAGCGCTTGCCGCTGAGGTCTTTCTTGGGAGGCGTTCCGAGGACTTTGTCGATCAGGCCCGGCTGACGCGCCTCCTGCTCCGGGTCGACATAACGAACGTAGAAGATGCCCTTCGAGCGGTCACGGTCTTCCACTGTAAATCCACTGCGATCAAGTACCAGCCCCACCTGTCGCCAGGACCGGTCGAAGCCATCCTGCAGCCTGAGATATGAAGCGTCTGCGCCCTGAATCAGGGCTGCGCGCGGAGCTGCAGGCGCTGAGACCGCGGGGGATGTCTGGACGGCCGCAGCCACCTGAGTGGGCGACAGCTTGAGCATCAGACGACGCAGGAATTCCGCCTCGAGATCGGGATCGGCTGGGCGTGCAACCCAGAAGGTCGAATCTTTCTGCTGACCGCTCAGTTGCTCGATGAGACCCCGATGGCTGACATACACCTCGGTGCCCTGAGCGGTCGGCTCGAGCCGCGTGCGGAACTTGTCGCGTGTGCCCGAGGTGTAGATGCTGCCCAGGAATCGGGAGAGTTGGGATCGCACGTAGGAATCGGGAACCGGCGGACGGCTTTCTGCCCAGTCGGTCTCGATGATTCCAGTCTGGGGCGACTCCTTGAGCACATTGAAGCCGGCATCACTCCAGAAATCGCGCACCACCGGCCAGACCTTCTCGGGTGGCTGATCGACCACCAGCCAGCGACGATCGCCATCGCGCTCGATTCTCACACCCGGGGGCTGAGGCAACACAGCCGGGCGCCCGGGTGTGGCCGTCTCGTTGGCGCGATCACGGCTGTAGGCTGAAAAGGTCGTGCCGCTCACGCCCGGCGCACGCTGGGGAATCGCGTAGCGGTCGTCAGCGCGGGGGGAGACCAGATCGGGCGGCACCTCAAGCGGACGCCCCTGCGACGAGGACTTGTAATCGATCTTGGACATGTCGCTGAGTCCCTGCGTGAGCGAGCATGCTGACAGAGCCGCGACACACACAGCCAGCAGACTCGATCGGAGCATCTGACAGACCCTCAAGGACTTCATGCGAGGACTCCCGAGGCGACCAGCGCACTGCGGATGGTGTCGTGATGGCGGGGATCGAGCTCGGTCAGCGGCAAGCGGATGCCCCCCTGGATGCGGCCCATCTGCTGAAGCGCCCACTTGACGGGGATTGGATTGGCCTCGACGAACAGCCGCAGGTGCAGGGGCAGCAGCTTGCGATTGATCTGACGGGCCAGGAGGAGATCGCCCTTCAGGGCGGCGGCACACATCTGTGCCATCTGGGCCGGCGCGATGTTCGCGGTGACCGAAATCACGCCGTGCCCGCCGATGGCCATCAGCGCCAGCGCGGAGTCATCGTTGCCGCTGTAGAGCGCAAAATCATCGGGCAGGCGATCGAGCAGGTCGAAGGCTCGGGGCATGTCGCCGGTTGCATCCTTCAGGCCGATGATGCCCGGGACCTGAGAGAGCCTCACGGTTGTGTCGTTGGACAGATCGGCGACCGTGCGACCCGGAACGTTGTACAGGATGACCGGCAGCCCGCCGGTCTCGGCGACTTCGCGGAAGTGGCGGTACAGGCCTTCCTGACCCGGCTTGTTGTAATAGGGGACGACCTGCAGCGAGGCGGCTGCGCCGACCTTCGCAGCATGGCGGGTGAGGTCGATTGCCTCTCGGGTGGAGTTGCCACCGGTTCCAGCGATCACGGGGACTCGACCGGCTGCCTGTTCAACCGCCACACTGATCAGGCTTGCATGCTCATCGACATCGACCGTGGGCGACTCGCCGGTGGTGCCGACAGCAACGATCGCTGCCGTGCCGCTCTCGATGTGCCAGTCGATGAGGCTGCGGTAGCCGGCCAAATCGAGGCTGCCATCCTCATGCATCGGCGTGACGATGGCGACAATGCTGCCTGTGATCATGTTCACATGCCTGACCAGAAACTGTAAGAGATGGATTCTATCGCAGGGCCGACAAGAACCCTCGAACGCGTGGGCTTACAGTCATCCAAGAGCGAGGCTGCTGGCCGCCACAGGCGGACGCAGCGCGACGATCCTTTGGAGCCGGGCCGCCCGCGGGTGGCTCACCACGCCGTCCTCATAGGCCAGGACCTGGAGGCCCGACCGCTGCGCGGCGCCCAGCAATTCCCCGGGTTGCAGCAGGAAGTCCGGATTGGAGGGGCGACCGTACTCGGCATTGCCCACCGCGAAAGTCTCATGAATCCAGCGTCCGCCTGGCGCAACCAGTCCGAGCATCAGGTCCAGACGCGGGCGAAAGAGGTAATGGGTGCAGACAACTGCATCGAACCGCTCGGCACTGAATGGCCACCGCCCGTGCTCCAGGTCTTTCTGGAGCGTGCGCACGCCCATACGCTCGATCGGTGACAATGCAGATCCGTCCTGATCGACCGCCAGTACGGTGTAGCCGAGCGCCCTTGCGTAGAGCGCATGCCGCCCGGAACCACAGGCAAAATCGAGCAGAGTCGCCCCGGGCGAGGCTGGCACGAGCCAGCGTTCGACCCAGCTTGATGGTCCGTCCACACGTTGAGATGGGTCTTGAATCACCGAAACGTCCGTTGAATTGCCCGCCAGCCAGCGCCCATTGAGTCCACTTGTAAGCCAGCCATTGTATCGGGAGGTCCTGCCGCAACGCGTCGTCAGGCGCGTGCTGCTGGCGGCACTCGCCCTGGCTGCCGTGTTGTGGCTGGCCTCGCTGGTCATGCCGGACGGCTCCCCGAAGCTGCAATCGGTTGCGGCCGCCGCAGCGCTGCTGGGATTTGCGGTGGTGGGTTTTGCGCTGCAGCAGGTTCTGGCGCAATACAGCGCGCGGCGGGAGATCGGGCGACGCCTTGACGACCTGCAAAGTCAGTACGGCGCTGCCGAAAGCCTGGCTGTGCTGGGCTCCTGGGTCTATGACATTGCCAGCAACCGCTATCACTGGAGTGACGGTGCTCACCATCTGTTTGGCACCGACCCGTCTGGACCCCCACCCGCACCGCGCGAATTTCTGGAGTCCATTGCGAGCGAAGACCAGCGTCGCTGGCAGGATGTTCACCGTCGGGCGATCAAGCACGGCAGTGAAGCGCGTCTGGAGTACCGCTACAAGAAGCCCGACGGAGAACTGATCTGGGTGCGCAGTGTCGCCCTGCCCGAGATGAACCGAAGTGGACGGATCCTTCGGATCGCCGGCATCGTGCAGGACATCACCGCGATGAGCGCCATGACCCAGCAGCTCGCCGCCAGCGAGGCGAAGTTCCGGGATCTCACGCAGTTGTCAGCCGACTGGGTCTGGGAAACCGACACGCTTCACCGGCTGAGCTACCTGTCGGAGAGCGCCGTGCCGGCACTGGGCGGCGATTGGGTGCGAGCTGGCATCGGCCGGTGTGGCTGGGAATTCGCGACCATCGACTTTCCCCGAGCCGACTGGGAAGGCCATCGAGCAGACCTCGAGGCCGGCAAGCCCTTCGACGGGTTCGAGTTCGGTTTGCGTGCACCCGACTCGACCTTGCATCAGATTTCGATCAGCGGGCGCCCGATTTTTGATGCCGAGGGCGAATTCAAAGGCTATCGGGGCGTCGGGCGGACCATCACCAGGGAGCATCAGCAACAGCGCCTGCTCCAGTTCGAGAGCGACATGGCCTCGATCATGCGCGAGCACACCGAGCCGGAGCGCGTGATCACCGAGCTGATTGCATCGCTGTGTCGGCTGATGAGCTGGACGGGTGGCGCGCACCTCGTCCAGATTCCGGGAACCCGGGCGGTCAGCGTGCGCGAGCGCTGGGGCAGTGCACCGTTGATGAGAATGCTGGCGGAATTGCCCATCCAGCTTGCGCTGAACCGGGACAGTCTTGAAGGGCGTGCCTGGTCCAGCGGTGAAGCCATCTGGATGCCGGATCTGTCTGCAGAATATGAATTCGCGATGCGATATCACACCGCGTCGCTTGGCCAGCAGGCCGCCTTCATCGCCCCGATTCTCGACGAACACCACAATGTGCTCTCCGCCCTGCTGTTCTTCAGTCCGGCTGGATATCGAGCCGACACGATGTTTCAGCAGCTCGCCGAGATCCTGTCGAGCACCATTTCGCAGTTCCTGCAGCGCAAGACCGCCGAGCAGCGGCTGATGCATGCCTCGCTGCATGATGCCCTCACCGGTTTGCCGAACCGGGTGTATCTGACCCACCAGCTCGAAGAGGCAGTCAAGGTCGGCCGCGCATGTGCCGTGCTCTATGTCGACCTCGATCGATACAAGCTGATCAATGACTCGCTGGGCCATTCGGTGGGCGACCAGGTTCTCATCGAGGTGGCGAGGCGACTGCGGGAGTCGATTCGTCGGACCGACGTCGCAGGACGGATCGGCGGCGACGAGTTCATTCTGCTGCTGATGGACCTGCGTCAACGCGAGGAAATCGAGTCGATTGCCCGAAAGGTGCTTGCCGCCGTCGAGCGCCCGTTCGTACTGATGAACCGGGCCCACTTCCTGTCGGCGTCGATCGGTGCGGCCGTCTCGCCTGACGATGGCCGTGACGCCCAGCACCTCATCCGCTCAGCCGACAGCGCGATGTACCGGGCCAAGGCCGATGGCCGCAATGCAATCCGCTTCTTCGCAGGTGAGCACTCGGATGCACGCGACCAGCAATTGCAGCTGGGCATCGACTTCCCGCTGGCTTTGCAGCGCGGCGAGGTCGACTTGCACTATCAGCCGGTGCTGGCGGTCGGTGAGCGGCGCATCGTCGGGATGGAAGGGCTGATGAGATGGCGCCATCCGACCCTGGGCCTGCTGATGCCGGATCGCTTCCTGCCGGCTGCCGAACGCAGCAACCTCATCCGCGAAGTGGGTCTCTGGGCGATTCGTCGGGCACTCGACGATCGCATCGAAATCGGTCTGGACAAGTTCCAGGACGTGGCGATCTCGGTGAACATTTCGCCCCGGCAGCTGGGAGAGGACGGCTTTCTGGCGCAGATCAACGGCATGCTGGCCGAGCGGAATTTCCCGGCCCGCCTGCTGCAACTGGAACTCACCGAAAACGCCCTGATCGACAACAGCGAAAAAACCGTGGCCCTGCTGGCAGAGCTCAGAAGACTCGGTATTGCGGTGATCATCGACAACTTCGGTACCGGATATGCGTCACTGTCATACCTGAAGAACCTGCCTGTCGATGGCTTGAAGATTGACCGCACCTTCATCCGCGGCCTGCCCGAAGACCGTGGCAATGCGGCGATCGTGCAGGCCATCACCACCCTGGCCGGCAAGCTCGGTCTGAAGGTGATGGCAGAAGGTGTCGAGACCGCCTCGGAGATGAAGTCACTGCGCGCACTGAATTGCGACCGAATGCAGGGCACGTATATCAGCGAACCGCTGCCCTTGGCCCAACTCAAGGACTTCCTCGAGTCTTTGCCTCAGGTGCGGCAGATGCATCTGGTCAAGACCGACGGATCGGCCGGCAGCTGAAGCCGGACCGGACCGACGGCTGCGACATGAATTGCGCGGTGCCGGGTGTGTGGACTCAGCCCAGCGAACGGTAATTCAGCCCCATCACTTCCCGGACATCGCGCATGGTCTCCTGCGCGACTGCGCGGGCCTTGTCGCAGCCGGCATCGATGATGGCCTGCAGTCGACGCGGATCGTCCAGAAAGGGCTGGGCACGCTCGATGAACGGCGCCTGTTCGGCAATCACGGCGTCGATGACCGGCTGCTTGCAATCGAGGCAACCGATGCCTGCGCTGCGGCAGCCCTGCTGCACCCATTGACGGGTGTCCTCGCTCGAATAGACCTGATGCAGTGCAAAGACCGGACACCGCGAAGGCTCACCGGGATCGGTGCGACGCACCCGTGCCGGATCGGTCGGCATGGTGCGCAGCTTCTTGGTGACCGAGGCTGGATCCTCACGCATGGCAATTGAATTGCCATAACTCTTGGACATCTTCTGGCCATCGATACCGGGCAGACGCGAGGCTTCGGTCAGCAGCGCCTTCGGCTCGGACAGGATCATCTTGCGGGAGCCCTCGAGGAATCCCATCAGGCGCTCCCGATCCTCGGACGACAGGCTGCCGCTTGACTCGACCAGCGCGCGCGCCTCGGCGAGCGCCTGGGCATCGCCCTGTTCCTGAAAGCGCGTGCGCAGCTCGCTGTAAGCCTTGCCTCGCTTGCCACCGAGTTGCTTGATCGCTGCGGTGACCTTGTCTTCGAAACCCGCCTCGCGCCCGAACAGATGGTTGAATCGGCGAGCGATCTCACGGGTCAGTTCGATGTGCGGCACCTGATCCTCGCCCACTGGCACCGAACTGGCGCGATAAATCAGGATGTCAGCCGCCTGCAGCAGCGGATAGCCCAGAAACCCATAGGTCGTCAGGTCGCGATCGCTGAGCTTTTCCTGCTGGTCTTTATAGGTCGGCACGCGCTCGAGCCAGCCCAAGGGGGTCGACATCGACAGCAGCAGATGCAGCTCGGCATGCTCGGGCACACGCGACTGGATGAACATGACCGCCTGATCCGGGTCGACACCCGCGGCCAGCCAGTCGATCACCATGTCCCAGATATTGCGCTGGATGACCTCGGGGGATTCGTAATGCGTGGTCAGCGCATGCCAATCAGCCACGAAAAAATAGCAGGGTTGCTCGGACTGCAGGCGCACCCAGTTCTTGAGGGCGCCGTGGTAGTGACCGAGGTGAAGTGCGCCGGTTGGGCGCATGCCGGAGAGGACGCGATTGGCAAACATGGGCGCAATTCTACGCGCTCGGACGACTGCGCTCAGCCGGTCATGCGCTCGATCGAACCGCAGCCGACCCGGGTGACTTCCGGTGTATCGCCCGTCATATCGATCACGGTGGTCGGCTCCAGGCCCTGCGCACCGGCATCGATGACCAGATCGACTCTGCCGGACAGGCGCTCGAGGGCTTCGTCGGGATCGGAAATCGCGGTCTCGTCGCCAGGCAGCATGAGGCTGGTGCTGATCACCGGCGCATCGTGCATCGCCAGCAAGTCAGCCACAACCGCATGGTCCGGCACGCGCAGCCCGACGGTTTTGCGAGAGGGATGCCACAGCCTGCGGGGCACTTCGCGGGTAGCTGGCAGAATGAAGGTGTAGGCGCCCGGCGTCCAGTCGCGAAGAAATCGGTACTGGCGATTGTCGATCTGGGCGTAGGTGGCGACCTCCTTGAGGTCGCGGCACATCAGGGTGAGCAGGTGGCGGTCGTCGATGCCGCGCAGTGCCCGAAGCCGATCGACTGCGGACTTGTCATCGAGCTGACAGGCCAGGACATAACAGGCGTCGGTGGGCAGGACCACCAGGCCACCCGACCGAAGCACACCGGCTGCCTGGCTGATCAGGCGCTTTTGCGGGTGGGTCGGGTGAATTTCGAAGCGTTGGGTCACCGCAGGTCCAGGGCCGCGGCCTCCGGCCAGTCGTGCCAGACCGGCGTGACCGCCTTGGGCAGCGGAGGCATCGAACCGAGGTCGTGGCGGCTTTCGTTGGGGCCGTGGAAATCGGAGCCGCGCGATGCGCACAGCCCGAAGCGGATCGCAGTCTGGGCAAATTCGGCGAACTGACCCGGCGCCTGACTCCCGCTGACCACCTCAATGGCCTGACCGCCGGCATCACAGAATTCACGCATCAGCTGCTCACGGTAGACGTCAGACAGCTTGTAGCGCCCCGGATGAGCCATGACGGCCGTGCCGCCTGCAGAACGAATCCAGCCGACTGCATCGGCGAGCTTTGCCCAGCGATGCGGCACGAAACCGGGTTTTCCCTCAATGAGGAAGCGTTGAAACACCTCGTGGATGTCGGCACAGGTGCCGGTCTCGACGATGTAGCGTGCGAAGTGGCTGCGAGAAACGAGGTCGGGATTGCCGGCGTAGCGCAGCGCGCCTTCGTAGGCATCCGCAATGCCCACCGCTGCCAGTTGGTCGGCGATTTCGCGGGCGCGGTCGTCGCGGCCGTTTCGGGTTCGGTACAGGCCCCGGGCCAGTTCGGTGTTCTGATGATCGACGCGCAATCCGACGATGTGGATGGTCTCGGCCGCCCAGGTGACGGACACCTCGACGCCCGGCACGAAATGAAGGCCAAGCTCACGCGCGCGGGTGTGCGCCTGGGCCAGGCCGCCCAACTCATCGTGGTCGGTCAGCGCGAGGATTTCGACGCCGTTGCGATGGGCGCGTTCCACCACTTCGGTGGGTGCCAGCGTGCCATCGGAAATCACCGAGTGGCAATGCAGATCGGCGTTGATTCGGTGCGGATCAGGAGTGCGGCTGGAAGCAGGGTCGGGCATCGGTCAGTTCCTTGCGCAACGCTCGATTATAAGGCCCCGGATGACGAAAAGCGCGTTAGCCGACAGAGGGTCAAGCTGGCGTCACGATCGACCCCTAAGCTCGACCGTTTTGCTGATCCCAAAACGGAGCCTCTGACCATGAAGCAGCGCGACGACAACTCTCCATCAACAGCCCTTCTCAGCGGCCAAAACCTGCTGCGACCGCGCGCGGTCGCAGCGACACGACGCGGGTTTCTTCGCGACATCGGTGCAGGCGTTGCCCTGATCGG
>Ga0114972_10001411_pt1 | contig 18072 bp, 8 predicted proteins | sample M_140807_EF_Meta_FD_87354 | JGI IMG/M metagenome (GOLD analysis project Ga0114972, IMG submission 87354) | Freshwater microbial communities from Lake Montjoie, Canada to study carbon cycling - M_140807_EF_MetaG | ecosystem: Environmental > Aquatic > Freshwater > Lake | place: Lake Montjoie... | reverse complement strand
CCGAAGAGGTCGCCCACGGTCCGCATGCCGTCCATGAGCGGCCCCTCGATGACGCGCAGCGAGCGGCCGAGCTTCTCGAGCGCCTCGGCGGTGTCGGCCTCGATGAAGTCTACGACGCCGTGAACGAGCGCGTGGGACAGGCGGGCCTCGACGGGGGCGTCCCGCCAGCTCAGGTCGAGCTTGCGCTCGGACCCTTTGCCCTTGACCTTCTCGGCGTGCTCGATCAGCCGCTCGGTGGCGTCCGGGCGGCGGTTGAAGAGCACATCCTCGACCCGCTCGAGGAGCTCGCGCTCGATGTCCTCGTAGACCACGAGCTGACCCGCGTTGACGATGCCCATGTCCATGCCGGCGCGGGTCGCGTGGTAAAGGAACGCGGAGTGCATCGCCTCGCGGACGTGGTTGTTCCCGCGGAACGAGAACGACAGGTTCGACACGCCGCCGCTGATGCGCACCCCGGGGCACGTCGCCTTGATCTCGCGCGTCGCGTCGATGAACGCGAGCGCGTAGGTGTCGTGCGCCTCGATGCCGGTGGCGATGGCGAGGATGTTCGGGTCGAAGATGATGTCGGTCGGGTCGAATCCGACGGTCTCGGTCAGGATCTTGTAAGCGCGCTGACAGATCTCGACCTTGCGTTCACGCGTATCTGCTTGGCCCTGCTCGTCGAACGCCATCACGACGACGCTCGCGCCGAACGCGCGCACGCGACGGGCCTTGTGAATGAAGTCGGCCTCACCCTCTTTGAGGCTGATCGAGTTGACGATGCCCTTGCCCTGAATGCAGCGCAGGCCCGCCTCGATGACCGACCACTTCGAGCTGTCGACCATGACCGGCAGGCGCGCGATCTCGGGCTCCGTGGCGATGTAGTTCAAGAAGGTGGTCATCGCCGCTTCGGAGTCGAGCATGCCCTCGTCCATGTTGACGTCGAGCACGTTTGCGCCGCCGCGGACCTGGTCGAGCGCGACCTCGATCGCCTGAGACCAAGCACCGTCCTTCACGAGCTTCGCGAACTTGGCCGAGCCCGTGACGTTCGTACGCTCGCCGACCATCACGAAGTTCGACGTGCTCGCCTCGCGCAGCACAACAGGCTCGAGGCCGCTGAACCGGGTCGCGCCCGAGAAGGCGCCCGCCTCGGGCAGCGGGCGGGGCGGGACGTCGGACACCTCGCGGGCGATCTCACGGATGTGGTCGGGCGTGGTGCCGCAGCAGCCACCGACGACGTTGACGAGCTTGGCCTCGGCGAACTCACGCAGGAGGTGGCCCGTGGTGCACGGATCCTCATCGAAGCCGCCGAAGGCGTTCGGTAACCCCGCGTTCGGGTAGCACGTCACGCGGCAGTCGGCCACGCGCGCCAAATCGGCCAAGAATGGGCGCATTTCGCGGGCGCCCAGCGCGCAGTTCAGACCCACGCTGAAGGGCTGAATGTGCTCAACCGAGAGCCAGAACGCCTCGATGGTCTGCCCAGAGAGCGTCCGGCCGCTCTTGTCCACGATGGTCACGCTGATCAGCACGGGCACGTCGTCGCGCGTGAGGCCCCGTGCGTCGAAGACCTCTTGGATCGCGAGCAGCGCGGCCTTGGCGTTCAGCGTGTCAAAGATGGTCTCCACGAGCAGCACGTGCGCGCCGCCGTCGAGTAGGCCCTCGACCTGCTCTGCGTACGCCGCGCGCGCCTCATCGAACGTGAGAGAGCGCTTCGATGGGTCGTTCACGTCGGGCGACAGCGAGAGCGTCTTGTTCAAGGGCCCGAGCGCACCGGCCACGAAACGCGGCCGCGATGGGTCGAGGGCCGTGACCTCGTCGGCCTGCGCGCGGGCGATGCGCGCCGCCTCGACATTCATCTCGCGTGCGATGTGGCCGAGGCCGTACTCCGCTTGCACGACCGACGTCGCGTTGAACGTATTCGTCTCGATGAGGTCCGCGCCCGCGTCCAGGTACTGCCGATGAATCCCGGCGATGACGTCGGGTCGGGTCAGCACCAGCAGGTCGTTATTCCCCTTGAGGTCTTGGCCGTGCGCGGCGAAGCGAGCGCCCCGAAAGTCAGCCTCCGTCAGGGTGTGGCGCTGGACCATCGTGCCCATCGCGCCATCAATCACGAGGATGCGGCGGTCACAGGCTTCGGAGAGGCGGGCGAGCAGGGATTCGGCGCGGGGCGCGGGGGATTTCATGGCCGCGCAGAGTCTCACCGTGCAGGGCTGCCTCGCAAGCGTCGCTTCGTGTTATACGCGCGGCATGTTCTACGTCTCCGAAGTCGTCCGTTTCTGCTACGGACACCGCCTCCTCGACTACGTCGGCAAGTGCGCGCGCGTGCACGGGCACAACGGCAAGGTCGAGATCGTTCTGGCCGCCCCGACGCTCGACAAGACCGGCTTCGTCGTCGACTTTCACGATGTCGAGGCGGCGGCGCTAAAGTTCATCGACGAAACGCTCGACCACCGGCTGCTCCTGCGTCGTGATGACCCGCTCATCCCAGCGCTCGAGGCCGCGAATGAGCCCTTCGTGGCGCTCGATGTCAACCCGTCGGCCGAGCACCTCGCGAAGCTGATCTACGACCACTTGGCGGGCTCAGGGCTGCCTGTGTTCGAGGTGCGCTTCTTCGAGACCGAGACGTCGGTCGCCGTCTATCGCGGCGCGCCGTCCGCGAGTCCGGCGTCCCCGTGACCGAGTGGGGCGGCGTCGTCCTCGCGACCCTCGTCGCCTTGGACGCGCTCCGTCTGCGGGGGCGCGCCTCCGCGATGTGCGAGATCCCTGAAGACGGCGCCGCAGCCGTGGTGGGCGTTCGCTTCGCCTGCGTCTCTGGGTTCCACCCAAGCGACGCCGCTCGTGCCCGCGTCGTCCGCTTTATGGACACAGAGGCGCTCGACGTCGTCGACTTGTGGCCCGACGGCGTCGGCGTCGACACCGCCCTCGCCCTGCTGTCGGCCACAGAGGTCGCGCTGTTCCGCGCGCAGCCGCTCGCGCGCGGCCTCTCGGCGTTGCAGTGCGTCGCCGTGCGTCAGAGCGTGCTCGATCGGATGCGGACCGCGCATGCAGCCCTCGTTGAGCGCGTGGAGCGCGCTGGAGCAGGTGGGCTCGAGCCGACCGACCTGCTGCGGCTTGCACAGGCCGCGAAGCGTTACGCCTGTCGGCGCACTGACCTCGCCGCTTGGCCTGGCGTTGCCGCTGTGCCCGAGGACGCGACCCGCGCGCGGGCCTGCGCTGAGGCTGTGCTCGGCGCGCTGTGGGTCCCGGTGGTCGGCGTGCGCGCGGCTTGGCTGGTTGGCCTCGTGACGGCAGCGCTCGTGTGGGGCGAGGCGTGGTGGGTCGCGCTCGCGCTCTGGGCTGCGCGCCCGGCCCTCGCGCTCGCGGGGACCCGCGTTCACGCTCGCGGACTTTGGCTGACCGTCGCGCTTCGTCCGTTGTTCGAGCTGCGGGCGCTCGCTCGGCTCGTCACGCCGCGCGCTTGGCTTGAGCGGCCGACCCTCGCAGAGCGGGTCGAGGCGCAGCGGCCCGCCTACAAGGCCTTGCTTGAGCCCGGGACTGCGCGCTTCTTCGAGCCGCGCGCCGACGCATGCCCGATGTGCGGCGGCCGCAGCCTGCGTCGAGCGCTCTCGACACCCGACCTCGTCATGGGCAAGCCGGGGCGTTTCCTCGTCGACCGCTGCGAAGCGTGCGGCCACCTTTTTCAGAACCCACGCTTGTCCCTCGATGGCCTCGCCTTCTACTACCGCGACGCCTACGACGGCCTGGGTGAGGAGCAGCAGGAGCTCACGCTCGGCGGCGTCGGACCGGTTTATGAGGCGCGGGCGCGCTTCGTGGGCGCTCACGCACAACCGCGGCGTTGGCTCGATGTCGGCGGCGGGAGCGGCCACTTGTGCTGCGTCGCTCGGGGCGTTTTTCCCGATTGCACATTCGACAGCGTCGACCTGAGCGCGGGCGTCGACGAGGCGGCGCGCCGCGGCTGGGTCGACCACGCGATCCGCGGGCTCTTTCCCGAGCGGGCTGCGGCCCTCGCTGGGCAGTACGACGTCGTGAGCATGAGCCATTACCTGGAACACACGCTGACGCCCGCGGACGAGCTCGCCGCCGCCCACACCGCGCTGCGCGACGGCGGCTACGTCTTTATCGAGCTCCCAGACGCGGCGAGCTTCGCCTCCCGGCTGCTCGGTCGGTTCTGGTTCCCGTGGCTGCAGCCGCAGCACCTGCACTTCGTGTCCTTTGAGTGGCTGTGTCAGCGGCTCAAGGCGCTTGGGTTTCAGGTCGTCGCGCAGCAGCGCGGTGAGACCCACTACCCGTGGGACTTTGCGCTCGCGCCATGGCTCGTGGCGAGCGCGCTCCTGCCGGCGGGCGATGTGCCTTGGCGCCCGTCGCCGCCCGGCCGCCTCGCGCGCATCACCCGTGCGCTCGGCCTGACCGCTGCGCTGCCCTTCATGGCGCTCGGGCTGCTTGTCGATGTCCTGCTGCTGCCCTTCACGCGTCGCCCCGGCGGGTCGAACGCGTTTCGCGTTTTGGCGCGCAAGGGGACCACGTGAGCGACCGACGCGCGTGGCTGCCGCCCGACCAGACGCCAACGCTCAAGTGGCCCGTGGTGGGGGAGCGTGCGCCCCGGCCCGAGGCGCTCGACCTGGCGCGGTTTCGTCTCGACGTCACGGGCCTCGTCGCGCGGCCGCTGTCACTCAAGTGGCCCGAGGTGCTCGCGTGGCCGTCGCGCACGCTGGAGACAGACGTCCACTGCGTGACGCGCTGGTCGCACCGCGCCATGCGCTTCGATGGCTTCCCGCTGAGTGAGCTGCTCGCGGCGGCGGCCCCGCTCGAGTCGGCACGCTGCGTGCGCTTTGTCTCGGCGTCACCGCGCGACCACGACACGAGCCTGCCCATCGACGTCGCCCTCAGAGACACGTGTATTGTTCACGGCCGCGACGGGCGTCCGCTCGAGGTCGAGCATGGCTACCCGCTCCGAACCGTCACGGTCGGCCGCTATTTCTACACGAGCCTGAAGTGGCTCGTGCGCATCGAGGTCCTCGACGCGCCGCAGCTCGGCTGGTGGGAGCGCGAGGACGGCTACCACGACAACGCCGACCCGTGGCCCGGCGACGAACGCTACGTCACAGGCGCTGTGCGGCCCGAGGTGAGCAGCCGCCTGCGCGACGCCGTCGAGTTCGCGCCCTACCGCGGGCGCACCTTGCGCGGCCTAGACCTGCAGGGTTGGCGGCCGCGCTCGCTCGACCTGCGCGGCCTTCAGCTCAAGGACTGCGACCTGCGCGGGGCCGACCTGAGCGGCTGCGACCTGCGCGGCGCGAACTTCACGCTGTCGAACCTGCGCGGGGCCGTGCTCACCGACTGCCTCGCCGAGGGCGTGGACTTCGAGGGCGCGTGGCTGATGGGCGCCGATCTGCGCCGCGCCGACCTGCGCCGCGCGTCCCTCAACGGGACCACGCTCTTCGCGCCGGACGAGGCTTTGGCGCGGGTCGATGCCGCTCGATTCGAGGGCGCAGCAGGCCTTCTAGAGCCTCAGCTTGCTTGGCTCGCGGGGCAGCCCGTCGAGTCGCTCCCGTGAACATGGTAGAGTGGTGTCCATGAGCGGCACGATCCTCATCGTCGAAGACGAGCCTGACCTTCAGCGCACGCTGGAGTACACCCTGCAGCGCGAGGGCTATCAGACGCGCACCGCGTCGAACGGCAAGGCGGCCCTTGAGCACCTGAGCGCTGAGCCGCCGCCCGACCTCGTGCTCCTCGACCTGATGCTGCCGGACCTGAGCGGCACAGAGATCTGTCGCCGACTGCGCGCTCAGGAGCGCACGCGCGCGACGCCCGTGATCATGATCACTGCGCGTGCAGACGAGATCGACCGCGTCGTGGGCTTCGAGGTCGGCGCGGATGACTACGTGACCAAACCGTTCAGCGTGCGTGAGCTCATGCTCCGCGTCCGCGCCATCCTGCGACGCGCCCAAGCTGAGCCCGCGGACGCGGCGCCGCAGTCATTTGGCCGCCTGCGGGTCGACGAAGACGCCCACCGTGTCTGGGTCGACGACGTGGAGATCAAGCTGACGGCGCTGGAGTTCCGCTTGCTCTCGACGTTCATGTCGAGGCGCGGCCGCGTGCAGACCCGAGAGCTGCTGTTGAGCGATGTCTGGGGCATCTCGGCAGACGTGACCACGCGCACGGTCGACACGCACGTCAAGCGCCTGCGCGAGAAGCTCGGCGAGGCGGGCGAGTACGTCGAGACGGTGCGCGGCGTCGGTTACCGCTGGCGCAACGCCCCCTCGAGCGCCGGCTCGAGCGACGCGTGAGCGCTCGGCCGCGCGGATGATGCTCGGCATTCGTCGGCGCATTGTGCTCGTCGCGGGCACGCTCGTCGTGGTGGGCGTCTCCGGCGCAGGCGTGCTGCTCACGCAAGATGCCCGATCAAGCCTTGAGGCTTACGCCGATTCGACTCTCGTGGGCCAAGCGACCGTGCTCGCGGCGGAGATGAACGGTCGCTCGCTCACGCCCGAAGTCGCCGCGGCTTGGGCGCGTGACTTGGGTGTGCGTGTGCTTGAGCTCGACGCCGCGGGCGTCGTGATCGTCGACTCGGCGGGCGGCGGCGCGGGACAGGATGCCCGCCTGGTTCCCGGGTTGGCCCGCATTCGCCTGGAAGCCGTGTCGACCCCGAGCGCGCTCGCTGTGCCGGGCGACTCGACGCGCGCAGCCACGGCACCGCGCTCGGGTCATCCGGGTCGTGTGGTCGCGCTCGTCCGCGAGGTGCCGGAGATTCCCGAGGCCGTGGGCCGGGTCGGCTGGCGCGTCTTCTGGGCCGGGGCCTTCGCGCTCGCAGCTGTGGCCTATCTCGTCTGGGTCACAACCCGCGTGGTGTCCCGCACCCTCACAGACCTCGTGAGCGGCGTTCAGGCCGTCGCGCGGGGCGAGCGGGGCGTGCGCGTGTCCCCCAGTGACGCTGAGGTCTTCGGGGGGCTCGCAGGTTCGATCAACCAGCTCGCAGAGTCGCTCGAGGGCACTGTCTCCACACTGGCGGCCGAGCGCTCTCGCTTCGAGACCATGCTCGAGCGCTTGTCCGATGCCGTCATCGCGCTCGACCACGAGGAGCGCGTTACGATGGTGAACCGCGGGGCCACACGCCTCTTCGGCTTCGATCGCTCGCCCATCGGTCAAACGCTCTTGGAGACGGTCCGTCTGCCCGTCCTCGCCGAGCTTGTCCGGCGCGCGCGGAGCGAGGGGCGCGTCAAGGCAGAGGTCGACTGGACCTCGGGCCGGCGGCGCCGACTCCTGGCGCGGGCCACGCGGCTCGGACAGGGCGAGGGGACTGTGCTCGTGATTCAAGACCTCACCGCGCTTCGCCGCCTTGAGACTGTGCGCCGAGACTTCGTGGCCAACGTCTCGCACGAGCTGCGCACGCCCGTAGGCGTGATCCTCGCGAACGCGGAGACGCTGCTCGATGGCGCGCTCGACGATCCGAAGTTCTCCCGCACCTTCGTAGAAGCCCTGCACCGGAACGCGATTCGCCTGACGCGTCTCCTCGACGACCTGCTCGACATCTCTCGACTCGAGGCGGGGCAAGCGCACCTGGCCCCTGAACGACTCGACCTGACCGAGGTCGCCGCGCAGGTCATCGACGCGCTGTCGGTGAAGGCCGCCGAGAAGGGGATCGATCTGCGGTGGCAGGGAGAGAACCCCGTCTGGGTGCGCGCCGACGCGAACGCCGTCGAACAAGTGCTCGTGAATCTCATCGACAACGCCATCAAATACACGCCGACCGGCTCGCGGGTCTTCGCAGGGACCGCGGCGCAAGTGGACGCTGGCCGCGTGCGGGTCGTCGTCGAAGACAACGGGCCCGGCATCGACGCGCAGCACCGCGAGCGCATCTTCGAGCGCTTCTACCGTGTAGACCCAGGGCGCTCGCGCGAGATGGGGGGCACAGGCCTCGGCCTGTCCATCGTGCGTCACCTCGTCGAGAGCATGGGCGGGAGCGTGGGCGTCGAGCCAGCGGCCCCTCAGGGCGCACGGTTCTGGTTTACTTTGCCGGCCCAGCCCGACGAGGCGCTCGCGGCCGAGGCCACGAGCTGAGCTAGACTCAGTCGGCCTTCGGCCCGCGCGGCTTTTCGCGGAGCGTGAAATAGAGCGAGGCGCCGACGACGGCGGCCACCGCGGCAAAGAACAGCGCGCGAAGCCAGCCGTCGTCGTCTTGGCCCCGCCGTCGTCCCGCTCCGCCGCTCGACCCACTGCCCGAGCCGTCACGCGCGCTCGCCGCGCCGCCCCGCGCTGCGGCTGGCTCTTCGGGCTCGCCGTGCGTGGGCGCGAACGACACCATCGCAGCGCCCGGCGTGACGAGCTGCACGTCGTCGGGTGGCCGCTTGCCGTCCCCGCGCGCGTCGTCGAGTCGGCGAATCCGCAGCAGGACGTCCGCGAGCGGCGGGCGCGCGAGGAGCGTGCACGCCTCGGCGTCCTTGGGGAAGCTCCCCTGCGCCTCGGCGCGCAGGCGCTGCCCGCGGCCCGCGGCATCGACCGCGGCCGCGTTGGGCGACGCCTGCCAAGGCGCGTCGAGCTCGGGCAGGTCGAACGCCAGGGGGACGGCGCCGGTGTCGCACCGAAACTCGACGCGCGGATCGAGGAAGCCGGTCAGCTCGCGGCGGACGCGCTCGCGCGCCGCGTCGCCCTGAGTCACACGACGCCTCAGCGCCTCCCAGGCTGCGTGCGGGTCCTGCTCGGGTGCGGCGAGAACGTGCACGTCAACCTCGAGGGTGAAGTCAAACGCGTCCCCCGGCTTGAGCACGAGCAGGCCCTCGCTCACAGACGGACCATGCGCGGCGGCGCGGCCCGAGGTGAGCAGCGCGAGCGACATGAGCATCGGTCGGAGCCGGGCCATTTCGCCTCCGCGGTGAGTCCGAGCGTTGACAATACGCCGAGGAACGACGAATCGACAGGGTGTGTCAGACCTACATCGCCCCCACCGTTCACGCGCAGCGCTGCTGGCGTGCGTCGTCGCCCTCAGCGTCACCAGCGCTGGGTGCGATGACCACACGCCGACGTCGCCGGCTCGCATCACGCCCGCGTCTGCGCCGCCCGCGTCTTCGCCGCCGACGGTCGCGCCCGCGTCTGCGCCGACCTCCGCGGTCGGGACCCGCTCCCCCGATGCGCTCGTGCGCTTGCGTTTCCGGGCCCGGGCGCTCTTCGAGGCCTCGGCGTGGGCCGAGTCCGCGCGGACGCTCGGGCCGCTCCTCGTCGACGGTACGGCGACGGACGATGACCGTGGGCGCGTCGCCCTGGCCGCGCTGCTCGCGGGCGAACAGGACGTCGCGGTGGCGGCGCTGGGGGCCGACCTGCAGGCGCTCCCAGTCAAGGACCGCAGCGCGTTGTTCGCGTATGCAGCGGGGCACCTGTGCCGCCTCGCCGGACTCAAACCTCAGGCTGAGGTGGCCTTCGCGCGCGCCGTTGTGGCCTCGGCGGACTCCGCCGACACGCTGTATTGGTGGGGGCACGCGTTGTTGAGCCTCGGGCGTTCGGAAGACGCTGTCGCTGCGCTCGGGCGGGTGACCGACCGAGGCCCCGGGACGCTCCACGCGCTCGCCGCCCGGCCGCTGCTCGCCGAGGCGCTCGCGAAGCTCCAGCGCATGAGCGAGAGCCGCATGGTCCTCGACGGCTACATCGTCAGCGTGCGCGATGCGGGCTCGCCCTCGCTCGCGGACGAGGCGCTCTTGCTCGGTCCACTGACCACTTTCGATGATCCGCCGCCGTCGAACGCCCCAGCAGAAGGCGAAATCCGTTGGCGCTTCGAGGTCCTCGACGAGCGCGGAGCGGACGTCGTCGATGTCGACGTGGCGCGGCTCGGGGGCTCGGACGCACCCGTCGAGGTGCTCTTCACCTCGGGGGGCCATGTCCGCGCGTGGCGGCCGGGGACGGCGTCGCGCGAGGTCATGCGCTGGCCGCGGACGGTCGGGGCCGCCCGCGGCGTCGCGGTCGCAGACTTCGACGGGGACGCGCGCGCCGATCTCTGGCTCGTGGGCGCGCGGGCTCAGGCGCTGGCGCTCGCTGGCCGCGCCCCGGTGGACGTGCTCAAGGCGGGCGGCACAGACGCCGTGCCGTGGGACCTCGACCGTGACGGCGACCTCGACGTGGTCGTGCCGAGGAGCGGTGGCGTAGCGCTCGCGCGGGACGTCGGCGGCGGCGACGCTGCGTTCGGGGACGCCTCTATCGGCGCGGGGCTCGCGGCTTCAGCGCCCCGCGTCACCTATCTGCCGTTCGACGTCGACGGCGACCTGCGGGACGACCTGCTCGCGGTCGGAGGCGGTGGCGTGCTGCTCCTCCGCGCCTACCGCCCCGCCGCGTTCCTGACACACCCTCTGCCACCCGAGTTGCTGGCGGTCGCCGCACCGGCCCACGCGGCCATCGTCGACGTGGACGTCGATGGCCGTGACGACATCGTCTTCGCGGGGCCCGAGGGGGTGCGCTGGTCACGCAACCGTGGCGCGTGGCGCTTCGCCGCGGCTCAGGCCATCGGCGCGCCTGCAGTCGCGGTCGCGGCCGCCGACCTCGACGCCGACCCGGCACCGGAGCTCTTCGCGATCTCGAGCGCCGGCGCGCTCACGGTCTATGACCACCGCGCGAGCGGCTGGGTCGCTTCGGCCGTAACGACGCCGGAGCCCGTGCGCGCCCTTCGGGTCGCGGATCTAGACGCCGATGGGCTCTCGGACTGGGTCGCGGTCGGCGCGCGCCACGTCCTCGTGGGTTTGCGCGCAGACACCCCCCGTGGCCTGACCGCGCTCGAACTGCAGGTCGATGGCGGTGTTCGCAATCGGGACGCGGTGGGCGCCCGGGTCGAGGTCGTGGCGGGTCGGGCCGTCTGGTCGCGGACGCTTCGCTCCGCAGCGCCCACCCTCGCGGTCCCGACAGGCGCGACCCCCGCGGTCGTGCGCGTCACGTGGCCGAGCGCCGAGGTGCAGACGGTCTCTGCGCCGCGCGCGACAGCGGGGCAGCAGCGCGTTGAGCTGCGCGCCGTGCCGCTCGCCGCAGAAGGCCCGAAGCTCGCGCTCCTGGGTGAGGGCACTGCGCCCGCAGTCGTGCAAGGGGCGCTTGAGGCGCGCGCGCTCGGCACCCCGGAGCGCGGCGGCGCCCGTCCACTGCCCGGCGGGGTTGTGCCGGTTCTGTTCGAGGGCGTCTCGGGCGCGCGCGCGGCGCTCACATTCGAGCTCACGTCGGGCCCCCGGGACCTCGTCTACCTCGACGCCCTCGAGGTCGCTCATGTGCCGCACGCCGCGGACGCCGCGCTCGTCGCCACAGCCGAGGGGGTGCAGGCCTATGACGGCATCGAGCCGCTCGAAGGCGCCCACGACGCGCGGGGCGGGGACGTGCTCGCGCTGCTGAGCGAAGCGGGCGACGGGCGCGTCGCGTCCCAGCCGACCCCCGGGCGTCCCGGCGCGGCCGCTCCGTTCACGTTCGAGCTCGCGCTCGGGCCGCTCGACCCCGCCGATATCGCGCGGCTCGTCGTCGACGCGCGCGTCGTGCCGCCGACGTCTACGACCCGGTTCGCCTATGCGTACGACCCGGTCGGGCTTGAGCCCCTGATGCGCCTCGAGGGCCGGGCAGCGGGGGCAGTTTGGCAAGAGGTCACGCGAGATGCGCCGCTCTCGCTCGCCAGCGGCACGGCCCGAAGCGTCACTCCGGTGCCCGCTGCGCCGCGCGGCGATGAGATCAGCCTCAAGTGGTCTGGCCGACGCAGTGTCGAGATTGACGCTGTGCGCCTGGCATTTGACGACGGCGCGCCTGCGCCAGCGGGCCCAACGCTCGCCATGCGCGAGGCCATGCTCACGGCCGACGCAGCGGCGCCCGGGCCCGTGACGGTGTCACGCCTCGCTCGCATCGGCGGCCTCACGCCGCTGGGGGACGCGCTCGAGCGTGTGCGAGCCGCGGACGACCGGTGGATCGTCTTTGGTCCGAACGAGCGCCTTCGGGTCACCTTCGAGGCCAAAGAGGCGGCGAAGGGGGCGGGGCAGACGTGGGCGGCGTGGGTCCGCGGCTTTCGCAAGGAGCTCGACATTCACGCGGCCGCCTCGCAGACCGTCGGGCCGATGCCGTGGCAGGACCTCGACGCCTACCCTCGAGGTCCAGAGGCCGCGGTGCGCACTCAAGCGTCCGATGCGGCCCGGACACGGCCAGCGGAGGCGTTGCTTCCGGACCCGCGCGTGATGTCGCTCGACGCGGCGGAGTAATGCGGCTCAGCGCGAACAGCAGCGGAAGCCGACGTTGTCGCGGTGCGCGTTCGAGGGCGTTGCGTTGACGAACTGGCAGGTCAAGCCGCCCGAAACGTTACCGAAGCTGCCGCCGCGCAGGCCACGGACGCTGCCGTCCCGCGCGCGCGAGATGTCGTCGGACGTCCACTCCCAGACGTTGCCGCTCATATCGGCGACGCTCGCCGCGCCCCAAGCGCGCTGACACTGCGCGAGGGTGCCGGCAGGCAGGGCCGCGTCTTGGTTGCCGGCCGCGAGGGCGTCCGTGTCGTAATCGACGCCGTTGCACGTCTGGGCAGCGTAGGCCACCCCATACGGATAGGCCTGCGACGCATCGCCGGCGCACGCCCGCTGCCACTGCGCAGCCGAGCAGAGCTGCAGCCCTGCGTCGGCGCAGGCGCGCTCCGCCGTCGCCACATCCACGTTCGCCCAAGGCAGCGCCGCCGCCTTCGAGCACGCTCGGGAGAAGCTCTGGCCGGCGTCGAGCCCGGTTGAGTCGGGACGGCTGGCCTCGTACGCGAAGATGGTGAACGCGGGGACACCGCCGCCGGCGGGGATCGCGACGAGCCGCTGACCCGCCTCGTCTGCTCGGCCGTCGCAGTCGTCGTCGAGGTCGTTGCAGGTCTCGTTGGTCGCGCGCCCCGGCTGCGGGACGGCGTTGCAGGCAACGCCAAGGGCATCGGCGGTGCACGCTACGACACCCGCCTGGGCGCACACGCCGACGCCCGCCGAGCAGGGCTGGCCGAGCCCGCGGAAGCCCTCGTCTCGCTCCCCGTCGCAGTCGTTGTCGAGGCCGTCGCAGCGCGTCTCCGCCCCTTGGTAGCTCGCGGGGTAGGGGCACACCCAGCCGCCGCCGACGCACGTCGCACGCGTCCCAGCGCACACCCCCAGCGCGGCGCAGGTGAAGCCTACGGGTGGCGCGATGCGTCCGGCGTCGTCGATGACGCCGTTGCAGTCGTTGTCGATCCCATCGCAGGTCTCGACGCCGTTGTTCGACAGCACGCACTCGCAGCCATTGGCGGTGTTTCCGTCGAGGTCGACGAAGCCCGCGTCGCAGGCGAGGACGCGGCACACGCCCAGATCGCAAAAGCCCGCAGCCGCAGGCGGCGCGCACTGTGCGTCACAGGCGCCGCAACGCGTGGGGTCGCTCGTGAGGTCGAAGTCTTCGTCTGAGCGGCCGTCGCAGTCGTCGTCCGCGCCGTTGCACGCCTCGGGGCGCGCCTGCCCGGCGGGGCACAGGGCCTCGCAGCCGTTCACCGGGTTCAGGTCCACGTCCAGACGCCCCGGCGTGCAGGCCGTCACGACGCACGCGCCGGCGACGCACGCCGTCTCTGCGAACGCCCGCCGACAGACTGCGCCGCAGGCGCCGCAGTTGTTCACGTCCGTGGCCAGGTCAAAGGCCTCGTCTGTTCGGCCGTCGCAGTTATCGTCGCGGCCGTTGCACGCCTCTGGCGTTCCGGGCGGGACTGGCCCGGCGAGCGCTGCGGGGCAGGCGTACTCGCAGCCGTTCGCCGCGCGTCCGTCCAAGTCGTAGAATCCATCGCGGCATGCGCCCGTCACACAGGCGCCAGCCACGCACGCGAGCGCGGCGTTGGGGGCGCTGCACGCAGTCTCACAGCGGCCACAGTGGTTGAGGTCGCTGCGCAGGTCGAAGTCCTCGTCTACGCGGCCGTCGCAGTCGTTGTCGACCGTGTCACAGCGCTCGATGCCGTCGGGCGACGGCAGGCAGTTCAGCTCACAGCCGTTCAGGGGGTCGCCGTCGCCGTCGAAGAACCCCGGGAGACACCCGATGATCTCGCAACGCCCGGCGTCACACACGGGGAGTGCGTTGGGCGGCGCGCACGCGCGGTCGCATGCGCCGCAATGCGCCAAGTCGGTCGCCAAGTCGATGTCGTCGTCGACCACACCATTGCAGTCGTTGTCGACGCCGTCGCAGACCTCGGCGGGGTTCGCCGTCGGCGTGCACTCGACCTCGCACCCATTGCGCAGGTCGAGGTCACGGTCCACGAAGCCGGGGGGGCACGCCCCGAGCCCGCAGCGACCGCCGCGACAGGCGGGCGTCGCGTTGCCGGCGTCGCATACGCGGCCACAGCCCCCGCAGTGGTTCACGTCACTGCGCAGGTCGAAGTCCTCGTCCGAGGTGCCATCGCAGTCGTCATCTTGACCGTTGCAGAGCTCCACGCCGCCGTTCTGGGGCGTACACAGCTGCTCGCAGCCGTTCGAGGCGTCACCGTCGGCGTCCGCGTATCCGGGGGCGCAGGCCTCAACGGCGCAGCGCGCGTCTCGACAGGTCATGGTCGTGTTTGGCGCTGCGCAGCGGTAGCGCGCCTCGAGCGCGCTGCAGCCGCCGCAGTTCTCCACATCGCTCGACTTGTCGAAGCCGTCGTCGACGACGCCGTTACAGTCGTTGTCGATCTCGTCGCACTGCTCGACACCCTCGCCCGAGACCAAGCACCGCGCCTCGCACCCGTTGGCGTCCACGCCGTCGGCGTTGGCGAAGCCGGGTTCGCACGTCGCGAGCGCGCAGACCGCGTCCACGCAGCGCGCCCCGGCGTTGGCGAAACCACAGCGCACCCCGCACGCGCCACAGTTCTCGGGGTCGACACGGGGGTCGAAGCCCTCATCCACGCTGCCATCGCAGTCGTTGTCTTCGAGGTCACAGACCTCCGGGCCCGGACGTACCGGCGCGCAGGCCGCCTCGCACCCGTTCGCGGCGACGCCGTCCAGATTGCCCCGGCCGGGGGCGCAGCGCAGCACCTCGCACCGGCTCGCCAGGCACGTCGCCTCGGCGTCCGTGAGGGCGCACGCCGCGCCGCACGCGCCGCAGTGAGCCAAGTCGCTCGCGAGGTCGAAGTCCTCATCGACGCGACCGTCGCAGTCGTCATCCCCTCCGTTGCACGCCTCCGGCCCCGGCGTTCGCGCGCACTCCGCCTCGCAGCCGTTCGCCTCGTCGCCGTCGCGGTCTGCGCGGCCTTCGGGGCACCCCGCGAAGACACACTCCGCGTCGACGCAGAGCATCCGCGCGTCCTCCGAGCGGCATCGACGCCCACACGCGCCGCAGTGGTCCGCGTCTGTGCGCAGGTCGAAGTCCTCGTCGACGATGCCATCACAGTCATCGTCTGCGCTGTTGCATACTTCGGCGCTGCATTCACTCGGGCCGAGGTCTGCCCGTGGGAACCGTGAGCGACCCTTCGTCGCGTCGTCGCAGGCCATGGCACACAGCGCGGCCAGCGTGAGGGTCGTGAGCCGCTTCATGCCCGCCCCCCGCGGCCACGTCGTCGTCGCGTGAGCACGCCGATCGCCAGGGCCAAAGCGGCCCACGCCGCGTCACCCCGTCGTCCCGTCTGGCACGTGCAGCCTGCGCCTTGGGTCAGGCTGAGCTGACTGGCGTCGGGCGCAGCGGCGGCGTCGCTGGCACCAGCGTCTGTGTCCCCCCCGTCCGCGCCGATGCGCGCGTCCGCCGTCGCGTCCCGGTCGGGCCGTGTCGCGTCGTAGTCGATGACCTGCGCGTCGGGCACTTCGCTCGCGGGCGCGCACTCGCCTTGGTAGCAGGCCTGTCCGAGCGGGCACCGCAGCGTCAGGCAAGGGTCGTCTGCGCAAGCGCCGCCGCGGCAGACCCGACCGGCGGGGCAGCGCACATCCGCGCACGGGTCGGCGCCGCACTCGCCGTCGACGCACACTTGGCCCGCTTCGCAACGCACGCTCGCGCAGCGGTCGGTGACGCATTCCCCTTGGACGCAGCTTGTCCCGCCGACGCAGTCGACACCTGCGCACGAGGGCACGCACTGGCCGCCACGACACGCCACACCCGGCGCGCACAGCACGCCCAAGCATGCGTCTGCTTGGCAGGCGCCCTCGATGCACTGCGTCCCGCCTGGGCAGCCCTGCACGTAGCAGTCGTCGGGGGCGCAGACGCCGCGCGAACACACGAAGCCGGCATCACATCGAAGACCGACGCAGTCAGGCTCCAGGCAGTCCCCGAGATAGCAGCTCCGGCCCGCCTCGCACTCGATGCCACGGCAAGGGTCGTTGACGCAGTAGCCGTCGATACAGAGCAGCATGCCGGGGCACTCGTTGTTGACGCAGGGCTCGGCGCACGCGCCGAATCGGCACGCCTCGGACGGCCCACAGAGGGGGCCTTCATCGATGCGCTGGTCGCAGTCATTGTCGAGGCCGTCGCACGCCTCGACTTCAGCGCCGGGCACGCTGCACTCGGTGGTCTCGCCCGCCTCGCAGCGCAGCACGCCGCGTCCGCACAGACCCGTGCACGCCAGCGTGAGGCTGTCGTCGACCAAGCCGTTGCAGTCGTCGTCCGCGCCGTTGCACATCTCCGGCACGGGCGCTGGGGCGTCGCACGCCACGAACTCACCCCCCTCACAGCGCTCTGTGCCTCGACCGCAGGCCGTAAAGCAGCTGCGCGAAACGGCCTCGTCCAATCGGCCGTCGCAGTCATCGTCCGTCTGGTTGCAGGTCTCGACCGCAGGCTGCGGGGCGTCGCAGTCGACGTATCTCCCGTCGATGCACACGGCCGTCCCGACGCCGCACAAGGTCGAACAGGCGCGGCTGAGCGCCTCATCGGCTTGGCCGTCACAGTCGTTGTCAAGGCCGTCGCAGACCTCGCTGACGGGCGCAGGCGCGTCGCATGCGGCGAATGCGCCCCGAATGCATCGCCGCACACCCTGACCGCAAGCGTTCTCGCACGGCTCTGTGACGGCCTCGTCGACCTCGCCGTCGCAGTCTTGGTCGATGCTGTCGCAGACCTCGTCCGGGGCGGGGGGCGCGCTGCAGCCTTGCCATTGACCGTCGAGGCAGACCTCCTCACCCGCGCCGCATGCGGTTGCGCAGGCGCGCGTCAAGTCCTCGTCTGTGCGGCCGTCGCAGTCATTGTCCTCGCCGTCACACCGCTCGGCGCGCGGGACAGGGCCGACGCAGGCGCCGAACGCGCCCGCTACACAGCGCTGAACGCCGGCGCCGCACGCCGTCGCGCAGGCCTGCGTCACGTTCTCGTCCACGCGACCGTCGCAGTCCTGGTCGGCGCCGTCGCACAGCTCGGGCTGCGGGGCGACCGCGTCGCAGGGCCCTAGGTTGCCGCCGCGACACAGGCGCTGGCCCGCGCCGCACGCAGTTTGGCACGCGACCGCGGTCCCCTCGTCGATGGTGCCGTCGCAGTTGTTGTCGACGCCATCGCACACCTCGACCGTCGGGCTTCGTGCGCTGCACGCCTGCAGCACGCCTCGAACGCACGCCTGCACCCCCGCGCCGCAGGCGTTCCCGCACGCTCGGCTCGCGTCCTCGTCGACGCTGCCGTCGCAGTCGTCGTCCTCGCCGTTGCACAGCTCGTCGCGGGCCGGTGGAGCGTCACACGCGACCCACGCGCCCTCGCTGCACGTCTCGCGACCCTGTCCGCACGCTGTGCGGCAGGCGCGCGTCAGCCCATTGTCGGCCTGGCCGTCGCAGTTATTATCGACGCCGTCGCACACCTCGGCGCTCGGCGCGGGCGCGTCGCAGGCGCCGAAGCGGCCGGCCGCGCAGCGCTGCGTCCCGGCGCCGCAGGCGGTCTGGCACGCGCGGGTCACGCCCTCGTCGACGAGACCGTCGCAGTCATCGTCTGCGTTGTCACAGGCCTCGGGCTCAGGGTCTGGGGCGGAGCAGGGGCCCAGGAAGCCCGCGTCGCAGAGCTGGACGCCGGCGCCACATGCAGTCTGGCAGGCCTGCGTGACCAGCGCGCCGTTCACGCGGTCCACACTGCCATCGCAGTCGTCGTCGATGCCGTTGCACCTCTCCGGGCGCGCGGGCGGCGCGTCACACCCGCCCCACACGCCGGCGACGCAGGCCTCGGCGCCGCTCCCGCACGCGGATGCGCACTCGCGCAGCAGCCCCT
>Ga0114972_10001405_pt1 | contig 18111 bp, 20 predicted proteins | sample M_140807_EF_Meta_FD_87354 | JGI IMG/M metagenome (GOLD analysis project Ga0114972, IMG submission 87354) | Freshwater microbial communities from Lake Montjoie, Canada to study carbon cycling - M_140807_EF_MetaG | ecosystem: Environmental > Aquatic > Freshwater > Lake | place: Lake Montjoie... | reverse complement strand
GAAAGGGCTTTGCTCTCTAGCGCTCTCCCACCAGGAAAATCGTCGGGATATATGTCGAGCCTGCTGGGGTGATCTACGGGCAAAGCCCATCGATTTTGATTTGGTTCAGTGTTCGTTTTTTTGAAGACTCCTGATTTTATTTTATCGAATATTCCGATTTACCTCACAAAGCCGCAAGAATTGAAAATAATCTAGCTCCGCCGGAGCACTGAGCCGTAGAGCATGGCGCCATTGCTGCCGTGAAACACCGGGCGGCTGGCGATGTCGGGGCCCCGGGCATGCGCCATGAGAGCCTGCATCTCATCCTCGCCGCGCAGCACGGGCTGCCAGTCCATGAAGGCATCGAGATAGCCGTCGCAGCGAATGCCGCGGGCCATGGCGGCGACCAGGAGTTGGCCGCCCGGGCGCAGCGCGCTGGCCAGGGCGGAGACCATGCGTCCTGCCGCCGGGTCCTCCGTGGTGTCGAGCAAACCGGGCACCAGGATGAGGTCGAAGCGGCCGAAGCGCTGGGGCCGGGCGATCATCCGTGCCGGTGCCTCGCACAGCGTCTGGACGGTGGCGATGCCGGCATTCTGGCTGCGCACCACGTTGAGGCAGGAATCGCGCGGGTCGATGGCCAGGATGCGCCCTGCCTCGCCGGCGCGCATGGACAATTCGAGCGCGCGGAAATGGCCGCAGCCGAGCATCAGGATGGCAGCGTTGGGGGTTTTGCTGAGGGTGTCGTCAATGGCGTGGGCCATGATCCGCCGGCGCTCGCGCAGTGCCACCGCGGTTTCCAGCTCATGGGTGAAGAGGCGGATTTTGAGGCCGAGTGGCGTGGCCTGGGCGACGCGGCTTCGGGTGCTGGGATGGGCGAGTGCGAGGTCGAGCAATTCGGCCTCGCCGGCATCGCCGGGGGGGCGGTGGAACATCGCCTGGGTCAGCGGGTCTTGCAGCAATTGTTGTGCGATGGGGTGGGCACGCGCTGTCTCCCGCCAATCGGGTGAGGCGGCGAAGGCGCGGTAGCGATGGGTGAGGTCGAGCAGCGCGGGCAGGGCGCTCAGCGCGAGGCCACTCTCCTGCCAATTGGCCGCAATGGTGTCCAGGCCGAGGCGGAGCTGGGCATTGCTGAGCGGGCGCACGGCAAAGCGGGTGGTTTGCAGCAGGGAGGGCGTAAACAGGGGGTGTCTCCACGTTGATCGTCAAAATCATCATGGCATGATAATGACGACGATTGCGACCCTAAAGTGGACAAATGACGACAAAAAGGAATCATCATCTCGGTGGGGGCCGGCCGGGCATGACGCCGCCCAGAGCGCCCGCGCTGGCGGGGCGGCGGGGCTTCCGTGGTGCCGATTGGCGGCTTATGCACCGGATCATGGCCGATCTGCAGATCTCGACGATGACAGGTGCCGCGCTGGCGCCCTATTTGCCCGATGTGGCGCGGCTGCGGGTTAAGGTTTTTGCCGCCTGGCCTTACCTGTATGAGGCACCGGCAGGGGCCGAGGCGCGCTATCTCAACGCCTATGCGCAAAGCCCTGGCGCGGCGGTGGTGCTGGCCCGCGAGGGCGAGAAGGTGGTGGGCGCTGCCACCTGCCAGCCGATGGCCGAGGCCTCGCAGACGGTGCGGCAAGGGTTTTCCCGCACTGGCGAGGACCCGGCGCAGTGGTGCTATTTTGGCGAGAGCGTGGTGCTGGAAGCCTATCGCGGACGCGGCTTGGGCGTGGCGTTTTTCGCCGCGCGTGAGGCGCATGCGCGGGCGCTGGGCCTGACGGGGGCGGCCTTTTGCGCCGTGGTGCGCAACCATAATGATCCGCGCAGGCCGGCCGGTTATACGCCCTTGGATGGATTCTGGGGGCGGCGCGGCTTTGCGCCGCGGCCGGAGCTTTCCTGCATCATGCATTGGGCCGAGCCGGGCGATGCGGGGCGGGAGACGCCGCATGCGTTGAGCTTCTGGACCCGGCGGCTGTGAGGCTGGGCGCGCTGGCATGGGAGGTGGGGCGGCCTGAGAATTTGGCCGATTACGCCGCCCGGCTGGATGCGCGTATTGCCGAGGCGGCGCCGCGGGCCGATCTTTTGCTGATGCCCGAATATGCCTGCATGGAGTTGGCCCCTGCCCTGGCGCGGGAGCCTGGCTGTGCGGGCGAATTGGCCGCCATGGTGGAGGCGGCCGAGGCGGTGCTGGCGGTGATGCGGGCGGCGGCCCAGCGCCATGGCATCTGGCTGCAGCCGGGCAGCCTGCCCATGCGGTTGGGCGGGCGGCAGGTGGTGAATCGCGCGCCGCTGATCCGGCCCGATGGCGCCGTGGCGTTTCAGGATAAATGGCACATGACCCGTTTTGAGGCCGAGCAATGGGGGGTGGTCCGCGGCGATGCGCCCTCGGTGTTCGAGACGCCCTGGGGGCTCATTGGTATCTCGATCTGTTATGATGCGGAGTTTCCGGATCATGTCCGTGCCCAGGTTGCGGCTGGGGCTTGGCTGATTCTGGTGCCGAACTGCACCGATACGGCGCATGGTTTTTTTCGCGTGGCGATTTCGGCCCGGGCGCGGGCGGTGGAAAATCAGTGTTTTGTGGCCATGGCGGGGACCACCGGGGCGGCGCCCTGGTCGGCCACGCTGGATGAGAATTGCGGTGCCGCGGCGGTTTATGGCCCGGCTGATCGTGGCTTCGCGGATGATGGGGTGATTGTGCAGGGGGGGATGGACGTTCCCGGCTGGGTCTTCGCCACGCTGGAGGAGGGTGCGATCCGTGCGGTGCGCGCGGATGGGCAGGTGCGCAACCATCGGGATTGGTCGGGCGCGGCGATGCCCCGGGCGGTGGCGGCGGGTTTTGCATGACGCTGGTCTATCTGATTGCCGGCGAGGCTTCGGGCGATGTGCTGGGGGCGCGGCTGATGACCGCCTTGCGTGCCCGCTGCCCGGGGCTGCGCTTTGCCGGGGTGGGGGGCGCGCGGATGGCGGAGCTGGGGTTTGAAAGCCTGTTTCCGATGCGCGAATTGGCGCTGATGGGGCTTTTGGAGGTGCTGCCCAACATTCGCCGTCTGGCCCGGCGGATGGATGAGACGGTGGCGGATATCAGCGCGCGAAAGCCTGATGTGATTGTGACCATCGACAGCCCGGGATTTTGCCTGCGGGTGGCCGGGCGGGTGCGGCCGCTGGGGATACCACTGGTGCATTACGTGGCGCCGCAGCATTGGGGCTGGCGGCCGGGGCGGGTGAAGAAGCTTGCGGCGCGGGTGGATCGGGTCTTGGCGCTGCTGCCCTTTGAGCCGCCCTGGTTTGAGGCGCATGGCATTGGGGTGGATTTCGTCGGCCACCCGGTGCTGGAATCGGGGGTGGATTTGGGTGATGCCGCCGCCTTCCGGGCGCGGCATGGCGTGGCGGCGGATGAGCGGCTGGTGATGGTGATGCCGGGGTCGCGGCGGACCGAGGTGTCTCGGCTGCTGCCGATTTTTGGCGCGGCGCTGCGGCTTTTGCCGCCGGGGCTGCGGGCCGTGGTGCCGCTGGCCGGGCCGGTGGAGGAGGTGGTGCGGGCCGGCGTGGCCGATTGGCCGCTGGCGCCCATTCTGCTGCAAGGCGTGGCCGAGAAGGCCGATGCCTTTGCTGCCTGCGAGGCGGGGCTGATTAAGAGCGGCACATCGACGCTGGAGGCAGCGGTGGCGGGGCTGCCGCATCTGGTGGCCTATAAGGTCAATCCGGTGACGGCGGCGATTGTGCGGCGGTTGATGCAGGTGCGCTTCATCTCCATCACCAATTTGCTGGCCGAGCGTGAGGTGGTGCCGGAATTCGTCCAGGATGCCTGCACGCCGGAGATATTGGCGCAAGGGCTGCGCGCATTGCTCGATGGCGGGGAGATGCCCACCCAGCGGGCCTGGAACAAGGTGCGGGCGGGTGCGGCGGATTATGCCGGCAATGCTGCGAGCCAGCGTGCCGGCTTTGCCGAGGTGTTGGCCCGGTTGCACCCGGTGGGGCTGAGGCCGAGCGAGGCGGCTGCGGAGGCGGTGCTGCGGGTGCTCAGGCAGCAGGCGGGTTGAGGCGGGCGGATAGTGCTTCGATCACCTCGGTGAGGCGGGCGATTTCCTGTTCGCGCATCGCGTCGATCTTGGTGTGCAGCAATTCGATTTCCAACTCGGCTTTGATGTTGATTTGGTAGTCATGGGCGGCGTTGCGGCGGTCTATTTCGGCCTGGCGGTTCTGGCTCATCATCACGATGGGGGCGGCGTAGGCGGCCTGGAAGCTCAGCACGAGGTTGAGCAGGATGAAGGGATAGGGGTCCCAACTGCGCGCCCAGGCCGCGATGTTGAGCACAATCCATAGGGCCAGTAGCAGGCTCTGGATGATGATGAAGCGCCAGGAGCCGACGGTGAGGGCGACCAGATCGGCCACCCTTTCGCCCATGCTGCGGGGATCGAAGCTGGGGGGCTGGCGGGCGGGCTTGGCCAGACGCAATGCGCGCAGACGGTCGCGTTCCTCCTGGGTCAGGCGAATGGCGTCTTGCATGGGAGAATCCTGCTGTTGTGTTTGCGGCATGGCGGCTAGGCTGCCGTCAAAGACGGAGGAAAGACCATGATAATACGCAGGGCATTGCTGGGGCTTGGGCTTGCATTGCCGGCGCTGGCCCAGGGCCAGGTGGGTTTTCCCAGCCGGCCCATCCGGCTGATTGTGGGTTTTCCGCCCGGCGGCGGCTCTGACCTGGTGGCGCGCCCGATTGCGCAGCGGATGAGCGAGACACTGGGCCAGCAGGTGGTGGTGGAAAACCGTGGTGGCGCCAATGGCAATTTGGGGCTGGAGGCTGTGGCCCGCAGCCAGCCCGACGGTTACACTTTTGGTCATGTGAATGACAGCGTGATCGCAATCAACCCGCTGCTCTATCGCAACCTGCCTTTCGACCCGGCACGGGAACTCACGCCCGTTGGTATCGCGACCCAGGGGGGCATGTTCGTGATGGTGCCGGCAGAGATGCCGGTGCGGAACATGGCCGAATTGGTGGCGCTGTTGCGCGCCCGGCCGGGGGAGATGAATTTCGGCTCGGCCGGGCAGGGCTCGGTCACCCATCTTGGCTATACGCTGTTTGCGCGCGAGGCCGGGATCAGCATGGAGGTTGTGACCTATCGCGGCAGCGCGCCGGCCTTGCAGGATATGCTGGGCGGGCGGGTGCAGTTGATGATCGATGGGATTAATCTTGCCAAGGCGCAGATCGATGCCGGGCGGGTGCGGGCGCTGGCCTTTATTGGCGGCACGGAGCGCCACCCCGGCTTTCCCGATGTGCCGACGACGACGGAGGCGGGCTTGCCGGGCTTTGTCATGCGGGGCTGGCAGGGCTTTGTTGGCCGTGCCGGCACGCCTGAGCCGGTGCTCGATGTGCTGGAGGCGGCGATGCGAGGCGCGGTGGAGGACGCCGGGGTGACGGCGCTCTTCGCCTCACAGGGGATTATTCCGCGCTTCCGCGGGCGGGCGGAAATGGGGCGGGCCATTGCCGAACATACCGCGCTGTGGCGGCCGATTATTCAGGATTTGGGCTTGCGGCTGGATTGAGCGGTTGGGGGGCGGGGCCCCCCAATGTCAATGCGCGAAGCGCCGGGCGCCGCCATCCACATGCACCACCTGGCCGGTGATGTAGCGCGCGCGCGGTGAGGCGAGGAAGGCGACCAGCACTGCCAGATCCTCTGCCTCGCCGATGAAGCCGGCCGGCACCTCGGTTTTGGCCCAATGGGCGCGGGCCTCTTCGGTGGGCAGGATGCGGCTGTCGATCTGCTCGGAATGGATGCGGCCGGGGGGGATGGAGTTCACCGTGACCCCGTCGGCGGCGACGCGGCGTGAGAGCGCCTTGGCCCAGATATGCACCGCGCCATTGGGGGCATTGGCGGCATTGATCTGGAAGGGTTCGTCCTGGCCGGTGATGTTGATGATGCGGCCGAATTTCGCCGCCTGCATCATCGGCACGATGGCATGGGCGATGCGCAGGCCGGCATGGAAGTTCAGTTCCATCGCCTCGGCCCAGATTTCCGGCGTGCCGAGATCGGATTGGGGGCGGCTGCCGCCGGCATTGTTGACCAGGATGTCACAGCGGCCGAAGTGGGCCTGCACGGCGTCGCGGGCGCGTTCACCGGCGTCGCGCGCGGTGATGTCCTGCTCGATGAGGAGTGGTTCGGCGCTGGCGGGCAATTCGGCGGCGAGGCTTTCCAGCAGCGGGCGGCGGCGGGCGAGCAGGGCCAGGCGGCAGCCCTCCTCGGCCAGGATGCGGGCGATGGTGCGCCCAAGCCCGGCAGAGGCGCCGGTGACCAGGGCCACACGGCCTTTAAGTTGCAAATCCATCGCCACACTCCACACATGAAAACGCCGCGGAGGTTGCCCTCCGCGGCGGGTTTCGTGAAGCAGCTTGCCCGGTTTATTCGGCGAGCGCCTTGTCTTTGCCCTTGCGCAGGCTGGGCAGCAGCATGAGGGCCAGGGCGATGAAGCCAATGCCCAGCATGGTGGCGCTGATCGGGCGCTGGAGGAACACCATCGGATCGCCGCGCGAGAGCAGCATGGCGCGGCGCAGATGCTCTTCCATCATCGGGCCGAGCACGAAGCCGATCAGCAGCGGGGCTGCCTCAAGCCGGAGCTTGTTGCACATATAGCCGAAGACCGAGAACAGCACCGTCATATAGACGTCGAAGACGTTGTTGTTCAGCGAGTACACGCCGATCGAGCAGAAGACCAGGATGGCGGGGTAGAGGTACTTATAGGGCACCTGCAGCAGCTTCACCCACATGCCGATCAGCGGCAGGTTGATGACGAGCAGCATCAGATTGCCGACCCACATGGAGGCGATAAGGCCCCAGAACAGGTCGGGCTGGGCTTCCACCATGCGGGGGCCGGGCTGGATGCCCTGGATGATCAGCGCGCCCACCATCAGCGCCATGACGGCGTTGGAGGGAATGCCCAGGGTGAGCAGCGGGATGAAGCTGGTCTGGGCGGCGGCGTTGTTGGCGGCTTCAGGGCCGGCGACACCTTCGATGGCGCCGAAGCCGAACTGGTCCCGGCCCTTCGACATCTTGCGTTCCATCATGTAGCTGCCGAAGGCGGCCAGTGCTGCGCCACCACCGGGCAGAATGCCCAGGAAGGAGCCGACGATGGTGCCACGCAGCACCGCAGGCGTGGCGCGGCGGAACTCTTCCTTGGTCAGCCACAGGCTGCCGACCTTGTTGGTCAGCACCGAGCGCGCTTCGGGCCGTTCGAGGTTCAGCACGATCTCGGCGATGCCGAACATGCCCATGGCGACCGGCACGAAGCCGATGCCGTCGGACAATTCAGGGATGCCGAAGGTGAAGCGCTGTTGGCCGGTCTGCACATCGGTGCCGACCAGGCCCAGCGCCACGCCGAAGATCACCATGCCGATGGCCTTCACCACCGAGCCCTGGGCGAGCACGGAGGCGATGATCAGGCCGAGCAGCATAAGCGAGAAGTAATCGGCCGGGCCGAAGCTGAGCGCGACCTGGGTGAGCAGCGGGCCGGAGGCGGCGACCAGGATGGTACCCACGGTGCCAGCGAAGAAGCTGCCGATGGCCGCGGTGGCCAGCGCTGCACCGGCGCGGCCGTTGCGGGCCATCTTGTAGCCTTCCAGCGTGGTCACCACCGATGACACCTCACCGGGTAGGTTCAGCAGGATGGCCGTGGTCGAACCGCCATATTGCGCGCCATAAAAGATGCCGGCGAGCATGATGATGGCCGTGGTTGCCGGCAGGCCGAAGGTGATGGGCAACAGAAGAGAAATTGTCGCCACCGGACCGATGCCCGGCAGCACGCCGATGGCGGTGCCGATCAACGCGCCGAGCAGCGCGAAGGTCAGGTTCTGGAAGGAGAGCGCAACGCCGAAGCCATGCGCGAGGTTGGTGAGAAGAAGTTCCATATTGTCCGGCTCCTTACAGCTGCGGCCAGAGGTTTACGCGGATATCGAGCTGCTTGATGAACACGAACCAGCACATCACCAGCAGGAAGACGGTGCAGCCGAGAATGCCGACTGGTTTCTTGAGGTGTTCGCGTTCCGCCAGGCAGGACATGACGATGATGCCGACCAGGGCGGCGAAGAAGCCCATCTTCTCGAGCAGCAGGCCGAAGAGGCACATCGAGGCGTTGATGAGGCCCAGCATGCGCCAACCCTGCGGGAGGCTGAGCACCAGGAAGCCCGCCATCATGCCGGTGCCGACCGCATTATAGGTCTGGCCGAAGAAGCCGCCCGTGCTTTTCAGCACCCACCATACGGCGGTGCCGACGACGATGCCGCCGACGAAGCTGGCGATCTCGGCGCTGGTCCAACGGGTGAGCTTCTCGCCATCGCTGAAGATGCTGAACAGTAGCACCATCGCGCCCAGGCCGATCTGCAGCCAGAACACCATGAGCGGCATATAGCCAGGGCCCATGCGGCGCGCTGATCCCAGTGTGTGTTCCTGGTTCAACCACAGCCCTACGGCTGCGATCAGGATCAGAAACAGACCTGACATCAGGTCCTTCTCGTTTATTTTCATTCCCAGGCCTTTCCCAGACACAGCCAATTCAACATGGCCGCCAACCCCTTCCCGGCTTCCGCCGGGTATAGGACGCTTCCATCACATTCTTGCCATCTTGCCTAGCGCATTGCGTACGTCCAGCCCAGAGAGCAAGAACCTTACGTTTGCGTCAGGCGGTGTGACAGTTTCGCAAATCATCAGTCCGGCTGCGCGCCGGAGGCCCGCACCACAGGAGCCCAATACTCCACTTCGCGGCGGACGTATTCAGTGTATTCGGCGGCGCTGAGCTGGCCGGGCGTGCCGCCCAATTCGGCGAAGCGGGCCTGTTGCTCGGCTGTGGCCAGGATGGCACGCACCTCGCGATTGATATGATCCACCACCGATGCCGCCATGCCGGCGGGCCCGGAGAGGCCGAACCAGCCGGTGCCGACAATGTCGTGCCCCTGTTCGCGGAAGGTGGGGATGGCGGGGAAGGCGGGGTGGCGCTGGGCGGAGGACATGGCGACGCCCCGCACCGAGCCCGCGCGCAGATGCGAGGCGGCGGAGGGCAGGCTGTCGCTCATCAGCGGCACCTGGCCGGCGATGACTGCGGTCATGGCCGGGCCGGCGCCGCGGAAGGGGATGTGGTTGATGTCGCGGCCCAAAGCGCGGCCCATCAGCACGACCAGCATATGGTTCGAGGAGCCGGCGCCTGAGGTTGCCATGTCGAGCCCGCCGGGGCTGGCGCGGTGGCGCTGGGCGAGGTCTGCCAGATTGGTGATGCCGGCGCGGGGATTGGCGACGAAGACCGATGGGTTCTCGGTGATCAGCGCGATATGGGAGAAATCGCGCACCGCGTCGTAGCGGATATTGGGGTAGAGGCTGGGGCCGATGCCGTGGCTGGCGATGTTGCTCATCAGCAATGTGTGGCCATCGGGCGCGGCCTGGGCCACGGCGAGGCTGCCCACGGTGGCGCCGGCGCCGGGACGATTCTCGATGGTGATGGCCACACCCAGCCGCTCGGCCAGGGGCTGGGAGACCAGCCGGGCCATCAGGTCAGTGGTGCCGCCTGGGGCATAGGGGACGACGAGGCGGATGGTCTGGCTGGGCCAGCCTTGGGCGCGCAGAACACGCGGCGCGAAGACGCTGGTGGCCAATACGCCACGTCGCGCCAGATCATTGGTCATCTTGGAACCCCGGGCTTTTTTTCGGCTATGACAGGGCCATGCGGCGGCTGCAAGCGCGTTATCAGGATGTTACGCTGGCGTGCTGATATATTGCTTTGCAAAAGAATTGTGCCGCCCCGGGTGGCGTGGCGGTCGCAAGCTGGACAGCCCAGCCGGCCCGGCCGATGCTGGGCATCCCTCATTCGTCGGAAATCGCATGCCCCTTCCCAATGATATTGCCTCCCATTTGAAGGATGCGGCCAAGGCTATGGAGCCGCGGCTGATCGCTATTCGTCGCGACATCCACAGCGTGCCGGAACTGGCATTTCAGGAGGTGCGGACCGCCGGGATTGTTGCGGCTGAGCTGGCCCGGCTGGGGATAGCGCACCGCACCGGGATTGGCCGCACCGGGGTGATTGGCACGATTGAAGGCGGCCGGCCGGGGCCGACGCTGGCGATTCGCGCCGATATGGACGCGCTGCCGATCCATGAGGAAACCGGCCAGGAATTTGCCAGCACCATTGATGGGCAGATGCATGCCTGCGGCCATGACATCCACACCACCACGCTACTGGGTGTGGCGGAGATTCTGAAGGAATTGGCACCCAATTTGGCCGGGCGCATCCAGTTGATCTTCCAGCCGGCCGAGGAGGTGCTGGAAGGTGCGGCCTCGATGATCGCCGAGGGCGCGGCGGATGGGTTGGATATGGCGCTGGCCTTCCACAACATGCCGGATATGCCGGTGGGCGAGTTTGGTTTTGTGCGTGGGCATGCGCTGGCGGCTTCCGACCGGTTTGACATTATCGTGCAGGGCAAGTCGGGGCATGCGGCGCATCCTTATGCCTCGGTTGATCCGATCGTGGCGGCGTCGCATCTCATGACCCAGTTGCAGACCGTGGTGGCGCGGGAACAGAAGCCCTTGCATCCTTGTGTGGTGACGGTGGGGATGTTTTCGGGTGGCACCACCTACAACATCATCCCCGAGCGGGTGGCGCTGAAGGGCACGGTGCGCACCTTGCAGCCCGAGGCGCGCGATGTGGCCGAGGCGGCGATCCGCAGGCTTTGCGCGGGTCTGGGCGAGGCGATGCGCTGCAAAATTGAGGTGAATTATCGCCGCATGGTGCCCAGCCTGCGAAATGATGATGCGGTGCTGGAGCCGGCCATTGCCTCGGTGGCGCAGAATTTTGGCAAGAAGCTGCTGGAGAAGGAGCCCTCGATGGGGGCGGAGGATTTTTCGGCCTTTGCCGATCGGGTGCCGAGCTTTCATTTGCTGGTGGGTTCCGGCGCGCCGGGGCGGGATGACCGGCTGCACAATGCCTTTTATCAGCCCGATGAGGCGAGCCTGGCGCTGGGCGTGCAGGCGTTGAGCCGCATTGCCGTGGATATGCTGCGGTAATGCCGCACGCCATTGCCCGCCTGCGCGCGCCGGAGGTGGCGGCGCGGCTCGCCGCCGGTGCGGCGCTGATTCTGCCCATGGGCAGCACCGAGACCCATGGGCCGGCGGCGCCGATGGGCGATTATCTGCTGGCCGAGGCCATTGCCATGCAGGCGGCCGGCGCGTTGGCCGCCCAGGGTGATGATGCGCTGGTGGCGCCGGGTATTGCCTTTGGTGGTGAGGATTTTTTTGCCGGCGTGCCGGGGGCGATTGCGCTCTCACCCGCCACGCTGACGGCGCTGACGCTGGAATGCCTGGAGGCGCTGCATCGTGGTGCGCCCGGAGCGCGCCTGCTGGTGGTGAATGGCCATGGCGGCAATATCGCGGCGATTGATACCGCGCAGCGTGCCATGCGGGCGCGGCATGGGGTGGTGCTGCCGGCGCTGCATTTGTGGCGCGAGGCGGCGGGGTTGTTGAAGGCTTGGGGCGCGACGGCGGCGGCCACCGGGCATGGTGGCAACCCGGTGCTGTCGGTGGCCATGCATGTGTTGCCGGAGTTGGTTCAGCCTGGGGCGATTGCGCCGGGGCAGGGGCCGCGGGCCTTGTTTGGCCGCAGGATCACCAATTTTGGGGCGCTGCATGTGGGGGGGGTGGATTTCGCTTTGCCCACCCACGTTGAGGAAGTCGCACCCGGCGGGGTGCAGGCTGAGGATGCCCGCAGCGCCGATGCTGCGCTGGGCGCCCGTCTCGCCACCGCTTTGGCCGAGGCTGCGGCCGCCATGCTCGCGCTGATGCGCAACAACCCGGAGATTGCCCCTTGAAGATTTGCGTATTCGGCGCTGGCGCCATTGGCGGCCATGTTGCGGCCCGGTTGGCCAAGGGGGGCGCGGATGTGTCCATCATCGCCCGCGGCGCGCAATTGGCGGCCATTCAGGAACGCGGGCTGAAGGTGCTGGCGCCGGATGGGGAGATCCATGTTCATCCCCGTGCTGCCGCCACTGCGGCGGAGTTGGGGCATCAGGATGCCGTGCTGGTCACCACCAAGCAGACGGCGCTGGCCAGTGTGGCCGGCGCCATTGGGCCGCTGCTGGGGGCGGAGACTTCGGTGAGTTTTATCATGAATGGCGTGCCCTGGTGGTATTTCGACCATGAGGGCAGTGCGCGTGAGGGCACGCGCTTGCCGCTGGTTGATCCCGGCGATGTGGTGCGCCACGCGATTGGTACGGAGCGGACCATTGGCGGCGTGGTGTGGTCGGCCTGCACGGTGATCGAACCCGGCGTGATCAAGGTGGCGAGCCAGGGGGACCGGGTGATCTTTGGCGAGTTGGACAATCGGATTTCCGAGCGCACCCAGGCGCTGGCGGCGGCGCTGAAGGCTGGCGGCATGGGGGCGCGGGCGAGTGCGGATATTCGCGCCGAGCTTTGGACCAAGCTGATCGGCAATCTGGCCAATGGCCCGCTCAGCACCGTGGCGCGGCAGGATATCAAGACCACCATGTCCGACCCGGTGCTCTATGAGGCGGCGATTGCCTGCACCGAGGAGGCGCTGGCAATTGGCCGGGCGCTGGGGCTGACGATTGAGATGGATGCGCGTGACCGCACCGCGCGCAGCAGCGGCATTGCCCATAAGCCATCGATTTTGCAGGATTTGGAGGCGGGGCGGCCGATGGAGGTGGCGGCGCTGTTTGAGCAGCCCATTCTCCTCGCCCGCGAATTGGGGGTGCCGGCGCCGACGCTGGAGATTTCCATCGCCCTGCTCAAGCATGCCGCAAGGGCGGCGGGGCTTTATAACCAGTAAGGATTTTGATGATGATCACGATTTATGGCGTGCTGCGCTCGCGCGCCTCGCGCAATTTCTGGCTGGCCTATGAGGCTGGGTTGGATTTCACCTCGGTGGCGGTCATCCAGGCCTATCGCCTGGCGGAGCCTGGTGCGCCGGGGGCGCCGATGCACACCGCCAGCCCCGAATTTCTCAAGGTGAACCCCAACGGCCAGGTGCCGTGCATGACCGATGGCGATCTGGTGCTGACCGAGTCGCTGGCGATGAACCTCTATCTGGCGAAGGCCCATGGTGGGGCGTTGGGCCCGGCCAATCTGGCCGAGGATGGGCAGATGGCGATGTGGAGCCTTTGGGCGGCGACGGGGGTGGAGCCGCATTCGCTCTCCATCCTCTATAACCGGCTGGCCAAGCCGGTGGCTGAGCGTGATGCGGCGGCGGCCGATGCTGCCGAGGCGGCGCTGCGGGCGCCCTTCGCCGTGCTGGACAAGGCTCTGGCCGAGAACGGGTTTTTGGTGGGCGGGCGCTTCACCGTGGCTGATATCAATGTGGCGGAGATTATTCGTTACGCCGTCCCCGCGCCCGCGCTGTTCGAGGCCAATCCGCATGTGAAGGCCTGGCTGGCTGCCTGCCATGCGCGGCCGGCGTTTCAGCGGATGTGGGCGGAGCGGGATGCTGAGCCGGCCTGAGGGCGGCAGGCTGCGGGAAGACCCGGGTAGGATCGAGGGGCTTTGCCCCTCGAGCACCCCAGCAGGAAACTTAGTTTCCTGCACCTTCGTTTAATTGTTAGGTTTATGTTATAATTCACTTGGACTGAATTTTTTAATGAAGTGAAGATAGTATAGTAGATTTATTTTTTGAATTTTGTCGAATGTAGGAAAACCTTCGACATACATGTCGAGCCTGGTGGGAGAGCGCCAGAGGGCAAAGCCCTTTCGCCGTTTGTATTGCCACAAGCGCCTGTCGGCCGCCTGTCAGGATTGCCCTAGCACCCAGCCTTCCCAGCGTTGAATCCATGGGTCTTCCGGCACATGGTCGGCGCGGCGGCCATCGAGCACTTGCAGCATGCAGAGCAGGCCGAGGAGGCAATCCAGCCGGTCCTCGCCGGCGGCGTCGTGGCCGAAGCCATCGGTGATGGCGGCTGATAGGGCCGGTTCTGGGTGGGCCTGGGCCTGGGTGAGGGCTTGGTGCAGGGCAGGGGCCAGGGTGCGGCGGGCGTGTTGGTCGCGCTTGCTGCCTTGGAGTTTCAGGCCGAGTTGGCGGAGCGCCTCGGCGGGGTAGACCTCGGCCAGGACGGCCCGGCCGGGGCGGAGCAGGGCGTGCAGGCGGCCTTCGAAGGGCCAGAGTGAGAGGGGCGCACCGGCTTGCAGGGCCGGGGCCAGCCAGTCGCGCCAGGCGGCGATGGCGGCCTTGCCGGATTGGTTGGCGCCCAGCGTCCAAAAGAGCGGGGCACCGGCGGGGCGGAGCGGGGTTGCGCGGTCGCAGTGGCGCGACAGATCGGCGGCTTTGTCCATGCCCAGGGCCTGGGCGTGGGAGAGGCGGGTCATGCCTTTCACGCCGCGGGCGGGGTAGAAGGGGCGGGCGCGGCTGATGGTGGTGAGGGTTTCGTTCACCTGGAAGAAGTCTGGGGTGGTGAGGCGGGCGCGGAGAAAGGCCGGGAAATCGGCCTCGGTGCAATGGGCGGCATAGGCGCGGGGGAGGCCCAGGGGCAGGTCCAGGCCCATAAAGACTGGCGGGCCTTCGGCGAGCAGGGGGCGGAGCAGGGCCATGGGTTCGCCCACCAGCCGGGGGGCGGCGATGTGCCAAGTATTGTCTCGCCGCCGTGCCAGGGCGTGGTAGCGTTTGGGGGCATGCATTGACCAATCGGCATGCAGCGCAATCATCTCCGGAGCCCCGCATGAGCATCACACGACCTGATGGCAGCTACAGCGCCGTCGCCAAGATTTTTCATTGGGTGAGCGTGCCGCTGATCGTGCTGGCGCTGCTGAGCGGGGTGGTGATTGGGCATATCAAGGATGCCTCGAAGATGGGGTTTTATGCGATCCATGAGAGCCTGGGGCTGACGCTGTTGATTTTGGTGCTGGCGCGGCTGGCGTGGCGGCGGATCAGCCCGCCGCCGGCGCTGCCTGAGCATGTGCCGGCGCGTTTGCGCAAGGCCTCTGCTGCCACCCACCATATGCTGTATGCCGCGCTGGTGCTGCAGCCGGTGCTGGGGTTTTTCGCCAGCAATGCCTTTGGCTTTCCGATGCAGGGGGCGACAGCCTATCTCGGTTTCATCGACTTGCCGAAATTCATGAATGCCTGGGAGGGTTTGGCCAAGCCCCTGATGTGGCTGCATGGCTGGCTGGGCTGGCTGCTGCCGGTGCTGATCGCCGCCCATGTGGCGGCAGCGATCTATCACCATGCCATCCGCCGTGATGGCACGCTGATGCGGATGCTGTGAGGGTTTATAGCGGTTTTTGCGCGCGTTCGAGCAGGCGGGAGAAGAAGCCGGGCTTTTTGGCGGGGGCTTGCGGCTCGGCGGCGGCAGCGGCCTCGCGTGCGGCGGTGGCGGCTTCCTCGCGGGCGCGCTTTTCCTTCTGGTTGAGCCATTTATCCAGGCTCATGCCGGCTTTCGCCGCCCGCTTGGCTTCATAGGCGCGCTGGCCTTCGGTGAGTTTGCTGGCGTCCATGGTGATCTCCTGAAGTGCTGTTGTGGCGCGGCGTGATGGACGCTGGCAAGGGGCGGGCGGCTGGCGCAGAATGGGACCATGGAAGCACGGGTGAAATCAGAGATCTGGGTCAGCATGGCGATCCGGCTTTCCAACGCTGCCGGCCGCCCGGCGATGCAGTTGCGCCGGGGGGACCCCGATAGTGGGGGCTTTCTGTGTGTGTTGTTGGGGCGGGGGGGGGCGGTTGTGCTCTCCCAGGCACGCGATGCCGAGGGGCGGGCGGCCTGGATGCGCGGCACTGGGCCCGGGCCGGTGGAGCAGGCGGTGGCGGATGCCTATATCGATCGGCAGGTGAAGCGCGACCCCGATCTTTGGGTGGTGGAATTTGAGGCGCCGGATTATTTGCCGCCGTTTGAGGCGCGGATTTTATAGGTCGGTTATTTCGCGGCCTTGGCGATGGGGGGGATGAACTGCGCCTCGGTGTCCCAGGGGAAGAGAATCCAGGTATCCTGGCTGACCTCGGTGATGAAGCTGTCCACCAGATCGCGGCCGGCGGGCTTGGCATAGATGGTGGCAACATGGGCGCCGGGCAGCAGGGCGCGGACCACCCTGAGGGTTGTGCCGGTGTCCACCAGATCATCGATGATGAGCCAGCCGGTGCCATCGCCGGCGGCGGTGGCCTGTTTCATGACCTGGGGCTCGCCGCGGCTTTCCTCGTCATAGGTGACGACGGAGATGGTTTCGATCACCCGGCATTCCAGTTCGCGCGCGACGATGGCGGCGGGGATGAGGCCGCCGCGGGTGATGGCGACGATGCCCTTCCAGGGGGCGGCATGCAGCAGGCGCCAGGCGAGGGCTTTGCTGTCGCGGTGCAACTGGTCCCAGGTGACGGTGAAGTAGCGTTGCGCCATTTTTTCTAGAACATCCTTCCGCCATTGGGCACCATCTGGTCGGGGGCTAGCAGCACCACTGCACCTTGTGCATCGGGCATGCCCAGCACCAGAATTTCGCTCATGAATTTGCCGATCTGCCGGGGCGGAAAATTTACCACCGCCGCCACTTGGCGGCCGAGCAGCGCCTGGGGCGTGTAATGCACGGTGAGTTGGGCTGAAGTTTTCTTCACGCCGATTTCCGGGCCGAAATCGACCCAGAGTTTGATCGCGGGTTTGCGTGCCTCCGGGTAAGGCTCGGCCTGGATGACCGTGCCGACCCGGATGTCCACACGCTCGAAATCGTTCCAGGAGATGGTGTCGGCCATGCGATGGGCGCTTAGCGGCTGTGCGCCCTGGGGGAAAGGGGGGCGCTTGCCGGTTGGGCTGCCCTGTGCAATCCGAAATGTGACGAGAAGGAAGTCCAAGATCATGCGCGATTTTCATGCCCCCGGCCGCAGCCCGGTCATTTCCGGCCGTGGCATGGCCGCGACCTCCATGCCGGCGGCGACGCTGACGGCGTTGGATATTCTGCGCTCGGGTGGCAATGCGGTGGATGCCGCCATTGCGGCGACCGCGGTGCTGGGGGTGATTGAGCCGCAGAGCACTGGCATTGGTGGTGACTGCTTTGTGCTCTACTCGCCGGCCGGCACGGGCAAGGTGATTGCCATGAACGGCTCGGGCCGGGCGCCGGCCGGGGCGACGCCCGAGGCGCTGCGTGCCCGCCAGGTGACGGCGCTGGAACCCACCAGCGCGCATTCGGTGACCATTCCTGGTGCCATTGGCGCCTGGGAGAAGCTGAGCCGCGCGCATGGCCGCAAGGGGCTGGATGAATTGCTGGAGCCGGCGGCGCGCTTTGCCGAGGGTGGCTTTCACGTTCATGCCCGCGTCGCCACGGATTGGGCGGATGCGGCGGGCAAGCTGGCCAAGAACGCCGCCGCGGCGCGGCATTATTTGCCCGGCGGTGTGGCGCCGAAGATGGGCGATAAGATGGCCTTCCCGGCCCTGGCCCGCACGCTGCGCAATATCGGCAAGCATGGTGCGAAGGCGTTTTACGAGGGTGCAGCGGCCGCCGATATGGTGAAGGCGCTCAATGCGCTGGGCGGGCTGCACACTGAGGAAGATTTTGCCAATGGCCGCGAGGCGGCGGAGTTTGTCACGCCGATCAAGACCCGCTGGAAGGGGATGGATGTCTTTCAGTGCCCGCCCAATGGCTCGGGCATGATCGTGCTGGAGATTTTGAATATTTTGGGCAATCTGCCGACTGCCGAGCAGGGGCCGCTGAGTGCCGAGCGCTTCCATCGGCATATTGAGGCGGCGCGGCTGGCCTATCGGGACCGGGACGCCTTCCTCTCTGACCCGGCCTTCTTTGATGTTCCGGTGGAAAAGCTGCTGAGCCCGGAATATGGCGCGGCGCTGGCGCGGTTGATCTCTGATGAGCGGGCGATGGCGATGATGCCGCTGGCGGGCGAAAGCGACCTCGCCCGGCATAAGGACACGATTTACATGTGCGTCGTCGATGAGGAGGGCAATGCCTGCTCCTTCATCAACTCGCTGTTTGAGAGTTTTGGGTCGGGCATTCTGGCCGAGGAATCGGGGGTAATGCTGCAGAATCGCGGCTATGGCTTCCGGCTGGAGGAAGGCCACCCGAATTGCATCGGGCCCAATAAGCGGCCGATGCACACCATCATTCCCGGCATGGTGATGAAGGATAATGAATGCATCATGCCCTATGGCGTGATGGGCGGGCATTTCCAGCCGATGGG
>Ga0114972_10001403_pt1 | contig 18121 bp, 23 predicted proteins | sample M_140807_EF_Meta_FD_87354 | JGI IMG/M metagenome (GOLD analysis project Ga0114972, IMG submission 87354) | Freshwater microbial communities from Lake Montjoie, Canada to study carbon cycling - M_140807_EF_MetaG | ecosystem: Environmental > Aquatic > Freshwater > Lake | place: Lake Montjoie... | reverse complement strand
CGAAGGCGCAGAGCCAAAACTACCCGGGGCTCCAAAAGGCGTCAGCATAATGACACCTGACCAATTTTTAGCTAAAAGTGCTAAAGGTGAAGAACCTGGACCAGAGGAAGATGTAGCAGAAGGTTTTAATGAAGGTGCAAATGATACAGTAAATTCTTTAACAAATTTAAGAGCTACAGTCAAGCAAATATTAACTGGCAGAGCCAAATACCCGCAAGGATTTGCTAGCCAGTTAGAGGTAGCATTGTACGATGCTATTAATGCATTAAGAGATAGCCCAGAGCAAGGTGCTCGTAATACAGTAAACGAATTATCTGAATTAAGAGCAATAGCAAAACAAGTACAAACCGGTAAAGGTCAATTCCCGCAAGGATACACAGGCCGTTTAGAATGGGTTCTATATGATGCTATTAAACAGATAGAGAATGTGCCAAAAGGTGTGGCGGAAGACAATCTAAAAGAATTTGCACCAGGCAATGGTGGAGGTGAATCAGGACGTTGGTACACAGATGACCAAATGACTGACTTAGTTGGTGATGGTTGGTGGAATGACTTAGATATCAGTGGTGATATATCTAAACAAGAAATGATTCAAGAAGCACAGGCATGGTTAGATGACCAAGGATATAATGTTCACGTATTAAATTGTAAAGTAAATGATGACGATATGGAATGGTATATCGAAGGTAGTTTCCAAAATTCCCGCTTTGCTAAAAAAGGTGTGGCGGAAGGCGAAGACCATTTAAACAGAATTCGCAAACTATCTGGTCTAGAAGAAGCTACAAAATTAAGTGCTCCACAACGTGACTTTGGTGATGAAGAATTCCAAGACTATATGAAACGTACAGTTGGTACACCTGACATTGACAAAAAAACAGGTCAAGTTAAAGTAGATAAGAAGGGTAAAGAAAAATATGTGTCTGGTAAATTAAAAACAGACAAATATAAACTACCATATATTCACCGTAGTAGTGCTATCAAGTATTATAGTCCAGAAGGTAAACGTTATGATCCAGAACAAATTAAAGCTGTTCTTAAACAACGTCCTAAAAAGTTATTAAAGCAAAATGAAAAAATGAAACACAGTAATGGAGAATTAGAACAATTCTTCAATATTGGTTTTGCCGCGCTAGTTGGTATTGCTTTAGATGAGAACACAAATAATTTAATTATTGTTAACACATGTCCTGGTGCAGGTAGTTGTAAGATTGATTGTTTTGCTATGGGTGGTGGTAAGATTCAATATGAAGCACCTTGGCAAAGCGATGGTAAAATTTTAACGTACTTATTAAATGATCCTGATGGTTTCTTCAATCAATTAAGTTCAGAAATTACAAAAGAAGAAAGTGATGGCAAAAAAGGTGGCTATAAAGTAAGTATTCGTTGGCATGATGCTGGTGACTTCTTTAGCCCAGAGTACATGGACTTGGCTTTTAAATTAGCTGATAAATTCCCCAATGTAGATTTCTATGCATACACTAAAATGGCAGGTGCGGCATTAGGTAAAAAACCAGACAACTTTATCATTAACTGGAGTGAAGGCGCACATACTAGTCAAGAAAAACAAGTTAAGGCAAATGATCCTAATTTAGAAAAGACAAAGAATAGCCGTATTGTTCCTGATAAGTTGTTCCAAGACTTATTAGTTAAAAATGAAAAAGGTAATTTAATTAAAGGTGAAGCTGGGCAGTGGCAAGTTGTACCAGAGAAATTACCTGAACTAAAACAAAGATTAGCAAGTGAGTATGGCGTTAGTGCTAACTCTATTCTAAGCTATGATGAGTGGGAACAAAAAACTAATCGTGGTAAAAAAGAAGTGCCAGTTAAGTATAATGTTATTGTGGCACCAGGTGAGCCTGACTTGTCAGCAAACTCACATGGTGTATTGGGTACATTCTTACTAAAGCATTAAACTTTTAGTAACTCTTCCATAGTGTAGAGATTCTGCATATAGGGTGATACATCTTCTAGTACACTAGCTTCAATGTCACCCTTTCTTCTTGGGCCTATTTTAACTGTAAAGTCAACATCATTGACTTTCTTAAACATATCTACTATCTCTGTAACTGTTCTACCAACACCGTGTCCTAGACATTCAGTTTGATTGCTAGAGTTTTCAATGGCGTGTTTTAAAGCATCACATATCTCATTTACATGAACATAATCACGAACACATGATCCATCACGTGTATTATAATCATTGCCAAAGATAGTAAACTCATTTGTTTCTCTGGCTTTCAGTAGATTGTACATTAACCCATCTGGGTTAGTGGGGACAAATCCATCACTTCCGATAACATTATAAAATCTAAAGATTGTATATGGTGTTGGTTTGTGTTGAGTATAATATTCACGCACAACATCTTCTGCCGCACGTTTACTGATACCATAAGCACTCTCACAATCTTGTGCGGCACCTGTACTAGCAAAGATAAAATTTTTAGTTTTAATTTTGTTGATAACATTCATTGTACCATTTAAGTTAGTAATATAGTAAGTCAATGGATATTTTTCACTTTCGCCCACATTAACTAGTGCGGCTAAATGGATGATACAATCAAATTCTTCTTCAACAGCAAACTGTTTTCTAATATCAATATGATAATGATTTTTAACTGGGTGCAGTGGTGCACGAAAATCTAAACCATATACCTCATACTCAGTCTCTAACATTTTAGTAAGATGACTGCCAATGTAACCACTGTTACCTGTAATTAAAACTTTTTTCATTATAATCCTTCGAATAGAGATAGACCTGTTATTTCCTCAACTGGTTTGTATGTTGGGTCTTTGCTTAGATATGTGTCATTATCAGTATAACAAACATTTAAAAATTTATATTTGTTTGCCAACACGCTTTCAAAATCTTCACGTGCCAAATGAGTGCGGTTTAATTCTTTTATATAATCACGGTACTTAACTGTATTGTATGTGTTAATTTTTGCGGCATTGGTATTACTACGTTTTCCTACAAAACTATCTAAAAATTTAATCCAACTTTGTGCAACTTGTTCATCTAAAGAGTTAACATACTCTAGACCAGCTGTGCCATATATTTTATGATATAATTCATTTAACATTACAGGTACTTCTGATTGTTTACATTTTGTAAAAAGACTACTAGCAAAATTGTCCGACCAATCTTGTGTATCTAATACGACACAAGGCATGTGACCTAAACATTCTAAGAATGCAAATGGATAGTTCTCACGCAAACTTGGCATAAAGAATACTTTACAACTTTTAATAAAATCTACTTTCTCTTGACCAGTTATACCTGCCTTTATTTCATAATCAGTAATACCTGCATCAGCAAATGCTTTTTCAAACTTCTTAGCACCGTTGCTATTAGTCATAACTTTACAAGGAAGTTTTGATTCTTTCATTGCACGAATATATGATTCAGGATTTTTACCTTCTTCCCATCTACCAATGAACAACACACCTTTACGATTGGTATTTGTGTTGGGTTCTAATAATCCACGTTCACTCATTGGCATTGGTAACTTAACACAATTAGTAGCACCATACTTAGTTAATTCATCAATATTCTTTTGACTTTGTGTACCAATGACAATATCACTAAACTCCATATGTTTGTTGTAGAAGTTATGATAGCTATCTAAGAACACATCACTACCTTGACTGTCACGGAATATCATACTATGTAAGTGTGTATAGAAAACAACAGGGATATACTTATTAACCGTCATAGCATAAGCCGCGGTCATTGCTTCCTGTGTATTACACACTATCATATCATACATATTAGTTTCAAATGCCTTAAGAATTGCTTTACGAAAATTGATAATCTTCTCAAAGTTAATTGTATCACTAAACGCAAATGTAGCAGTATGGTCGCTGTATTTTAATGCCTCGTTAGGATAAACAATGTTTGCTCCAGCACTTTTAATTACATCATCGAATGTACCAGTGGGTACTTTGTCTAAGATGATATCAACTTTCCAATTGATACGGCCGCACATCTCTGTAAAACTCTTACAGAAACTACCAATACCGCCATGCGGGATAAAGTGCTGGTCACTAATTAAAAACGCAATTCGTTTATCGTATGTTTTCATTTTACATCAAATTTTTGTTTAATATTTTTTACACAACGTTCTTTACATGCGTCAGCTTGAGATTTGTCAAATGTGGTATATACAAACGAACGTATATCTGCATCATTGACACTATTAATACATTCTTTGATAATTGATTCTGCAAACTTTTGCAATAGTTCTCCGCCTACCTCAGGGTAATGACTACCACCAACTTGTAATGCTATTTCTTTTATTTTTTCATTCATTGCTTTAACCTCCATATAATATATTCTTCTTTACTAAACCATCGATGCTCCATGAATGGTTGAGTTAAATCAGTACCACCTCTATATATTGCAGTCATTCTGTATGCATATGTTAACCATAAACGTTTTTTACTTATTGCACAAGTCACCGGTAACCATGTGAACTTTAACTGAGCACCAATTGATTTGGCATAAAACATTTCATCTAACGGGCCACTTTTATAATTAGCGCCCATCATCATGTGCCCCATTCGTTTTTGAATAATGGCACTTGAAGTCTATCACTGTACCGCCATCCTTTTCGCATTGCAATTTCTGCCACATGCCTATTATTAAGATTGTACACCCGTTCAACACCACCAACAGGCATAACATACACAGGACCTTTAAAACCTGCTTTACGATATTCATGTACTGCCATCTCCGCATCAACTGCATCTCTGTCTGTTGCTACAACAAACTTTAAGTAAGTATAACCAACTTCTTCATATTCACATACTACTTCAGGAAGTATTGCTTCTTCCCACTTCTCACCACTACATGGAAGTTTAGCACTTACGCTGAATGTTATTTCTTTATCGCTATTAAGACCTAAAGGAGGTTTCTTCCATTCTTGCAAGAATGTTTTAAACCCTGATTGTAGTTTTTGAGTACCGTTAGTTTCAAATGTAATTTCTTTTAACCCACGCATTTTGTGATTACTGATTAAATCTTCGTATGCACGTTGCCAACCTAGCAATGGCTCACCACCTGTAATAACAAGATGTTCATCACGCCATTCATTGTATGGAAGAATTTCTATGATGCGATTTATAATTGCATCACTTTCTAACATCGGGCTTAAATCTTTAAAGTCGGGATGCCAACTAGCGTAACTATCACAACCAGTGCTAACTAGTGGCAAGTCTTTATAATGTGTAAAGGGAGTATTAGAGTGAGCAAAAGAAATAGTTTCAACTTCTGTACTTAGCACTCCTCTAGGCATACCAAAGCCTGCACATTTAAAATTACAACCAAATGTGCGTAAAAAGACTGAGGGTACACCCATATAGCGACCCTCACCTTGAATACTATAGAATAACTCTGCGACTTTTATTTTGCTCATTTCGTTCTTTCTTAAATTGTTTTACATCTATTATAGCACGTTTTAATGTTTCTGCATAGTTAAGAGCCTGCTGTTCGGTCATAATGATAGTTGCTTGATACTCAATATACCCTTTAGTTAGCAATGTCCAAATCTTTTGCCAACGATTTAGTTCCCACCATTTAGTCTTTTGTTGAGTATATGTTGTTACATTCACTCCGGTATCATCTGCCTCTACCCAAACATCATGTGAATGACTATCATCTGAACATTCGCAAGTGACGCCATAATTGATTGCGTCACCCCATTCGTGTCTTTTATAAATGCCTTCTGCAGGAATTTGTGCTTCCATGTATTTACCTTTTGATTAGTTCCAGTGTTTAATAACACCTGCTACAATAAAACAGTTTGTGATTATGTATGATAGCACAATAATGGTACGAATGCAAGCAATACGGTCAGCTTCCTGATCCGTATCACCTGCTTTTTCTCCTAGTGCTTTTGCCCATAGTCGCCAAAAATTCTTCAATCTTTCAACCCTTTTAGATGTTTTTTCATCTCTGGAGTATTTTGATGTGTTGCTTTTGGTTTAACATATTCAACATTATGTTTCTCATGTAACCAATTTAGAAATTATTATTTCCTATCACCAAACAAATTTAACAGGTTGATAAACAAGTTGATAAAGTCCATGTAGAGAGTTAGTGCGCCACTGACTTCGGCAGCAGGGCTAGTATTTACACTTAGTTCTTCACGGATCTTTTGTGTGTCATATGCAGTTAGACCTAAAAAGATAATGATTGCTAATGCACTGATGACTATAGCCATTACAGAGCTACCAATAAAGATATTGACAATACTGGCAATGATAATAGCAATCAGTCCCACAAACATAAACTTACCCAGGCTATCTAAACTTTGTTTAGTAAAGTAACCATACCCACTCATTACACCAAACAATATGGCCGCACCCATAAACGCTGACACAATACTACCCATAACGAATACGGCAAAGATTGTAGCAAAACTCAATCCCATCAATGCCGCAAAACCATGTAGACATAACTGTGCTACACCTTTGCTAGGATTGTTTCCTAATACCATTGCAACACCAAAGATTGCCGCTAGCGGTGCAAAAATTACAATCCACTTCATTACGCCTGTAAAAAAGAATGCCAACAACTCTGGGCTAGTGCCTACAAAGTAACTGACAATCATTGATACAATAACAGCAAGGCTCATGTGTCCATAAACACGGCCCATTGCTGAATTAATTTCGCTAGCAGAACGATATGATCCTGCATTTTCATAAGTTGTTTCAAACATAGTTTTCTCCTTAAAATTTATTTGATGCTAATACTTCACAAATTGTTTCTAACATTATTCAAATTCCCTGTCTTCTCTACGACCTTGACGACCTGCCATGTTACTATCAGTTTCACGAACCTCAACACGTGTACACCACACACGTTTAGCTTCTTCTGTGCCACAGTTTGGTAAAAAGATTGTGTTTACATATTCGTACAGAAAGTCAGCAATACCTTCACATCCTGTTTTTTCAACTTCTGTGATTTTTGCTAATTTCAATTCACCTAATCGTAGTAGTTCATTACGCATTGGGTCATCTTGTGCGACTAACAATGTGTGGTCAAACCAATCTTCTAACAAACCTTTGAGCGGCTTTAATCCACCAAAGTCTGTTACCCAATTACGTGCGTCTAATGTATCAGCTTCAAATTCAAAATGAAACGACATTGCGTATCCATGAATTAAATTACAATGACTATCTGCACGCCATTGACGATAAGCTACTGGACCTATTTGATTGTACGTTTTTGTACTGAAATACTTTTGTGCCATGATTTTCTCCTATGTTAATTATAGCATAGGCGGCGGAATTTGTAAAGCGGGACGATGCCATAGACCGCTAATATTACTTATTCAATACCCAAACTTTTTCTGATTTTGGTTGCACTGATATCAGTAATACTTTCATCAAAGGTTTCTTCTCCCGAAGTGTAGCCAACGCCACGACCCCACCCAATATGAACAATATTTGGTACAATTTGTATCTCATATTGCCCTTGATATAATGGGTCTAAATCACGACGGATAAAACTTTTAACTTGTTCAATAGCAAAAGGATTACTTCCTTGCCATCCCTGAACATCACGTACTTGAATAATTACTTGTCCAGTTTTCTTAATCAAGCGTTCAAATAAAGCACGATGGCCATCATGCCACGGTTGCCAACGACCTAACATTTGTACTGTTTCTTTTTTCCAATCAAATATAGGTCTACGGCGATTATCATATATGTGTGCGGCTATAAACTCTCCCCACCATTCAGCACGTTGTTCTGTAATACGAAAATCATAAACATCAGGTTCTACAAACATTGCATTAGTGTCAGCATAACGGCCTTCACGAATAGTGTCTACCCAAATAGTCCAATCTGCTTTAAAGTTATGTCGCATTTCAGCTAATGGTGCAACAAAGTCACAGATTACATAATCCATGTCAGTCATACTATCTGCAAGGTCACGCATACGTTTACTTTGACGAATCCTTCCAGCCTCACTAAAATCCCAATCATCGTACTTTTTACGCACATCATCTGCATTGAGCCAACCAATACGTTTACCTTCACGTTGCAGATAATCAACGATCCATTGTGCTAATGTTGTTTTACCTGCACCAGGTAATCCCATAATTAAAATTCGTTTTGTCATCTTTGTTTCCTTGAATGTTCTACTTCATAAACACGTTTGCGTAAGCTAGTTGAACTAAAACTGTGGTCACGACCATTGAACACAATTTCAATTCCTCGGGTATAACATGCATCATCACCGGTAAACCGTTTACCTTCATATTCAACACCCAGTATACGAACATTAAGTGGTAGAATCAATAACAAGTCAACCAAATCTTGTTCAGTTTGATAGATAACTACTTCATCAACATAACGACATGCACTCAGTTGAATTTGACGTTCAACAATACTTTGAATAGGATGATTTTTAGTATCAGGTCTATCAATGGTTGGATCAGTTTGTAATCCTGCAATCAAATAATCACAATGATTTTTAGCCTCACTAAGCATGGCAATATGACCTGCATGTAGCAAGTCAAATGTACTAAATGTAATGCCTATCTTTTTACCTTGTTCTCTAAGTTCTTTAATTTTATTAAATATCATTTTCTTAAAATTTCTATAATCTCTTTTTGCTGTTGTTCTTTAAGCCATTCTTCTTCACCGCTATATGTTGATGATTCTTGTAGAGTTTTATCTATCAACCATTTAATTTTATATAGTTCTTGTTTGCATCCCCATGCAACATAACTATCAGTGTATACACTAAGTAATTCGGACCTCATCATTGATACTTGATTGAGTACATCTGAATTCCAACGCCTTAGATATCCCATTATTTACTCATTCTTGCAATTGACAAAAATTCGTTACGTGCGGCAGGGTCACTTTTAAATCCGCCACCTAAACGAACAGTAACAGTTGAACTACCTGTATCTTCAACACCACGTGACTTTACACAATAGTGTTGTGCATCAATCAAAACTGCAACATCTTCTGTCTCAAGGATATACTGTAAGGTGTGAAAAATTTGCTCTGTTAACCTCTCTTGTATCTGAGGTCTCTTACTGAAATATTCTACAATTCTGTTTATCTTACTAAGCCCTAATACTTTTTGTTTAGGGACATAAGCTACTGTAGCCAATCCATCGATGACCACAAAATGATGTTCGCAGTTAGATTGAACATTAACATTACGCTCTACAACCATTTCGTTGTAGTGCATCTTGTTGTCAACTGTTGTACATTTAGGGAATGCTTCATAGTCTAAACCCCAAAAGATTTCATTGACATACATTTTAGCAACACGCTTTGGTGTTTCAATTAGACTATCATCGGACAAATCTAATCCTATGATTTTCATAATCTCAGTAAAATGACTTTCAATCTTATCAATTTTATCTTTGCGATCCATGCTATTAGGTATGGTAGGAGTTTCAACTCCCATTTTAACTAAATGTTCGTGTACTTTTTGACCTAACTCAGGGTCTGTTTTTGTTTTATTATAACTCATAGATAACCTTCCTTTGTGATGGTTTTTGTTTTGAAATGTAAGCTACCTTTGTGTAGCTTACACATTTATTTATCACTTTTACTTTGCGGCCGCTTTTTCTTCGGCACGTGCGTTTTTAGTTTCTGTGATTTCATTACGGCGAGCCTTAACTGCTTTTGCTAACTCTGCCAATGCTTTACGGGCACGTGTGCCTGCTGATGCATTTCCTTTTTCAAACTTTTCACTTTCGGCTTCATACGCTGCCAAGTGTGTTTTAATATCTTCATGTGCGCTCATAGTAATCTCCTTTAATTTATGAGTTATGGTTTATCGGTAGTAGGGAAAGGCCATGCTACTGATACTTTTTCTGTATTTTCTGAAATAGCTTCTTTGTCTTCTTTCTCATCCTCTTCACCAGTGAATTCTTCACCAGTATCCAAGTTTACTAATTTTAATGGACCTTGAAAGTAGTATTCTGTATCATCTTGTGACCAGCCTTCTTCTTCAAGACCTTCAAAATAATTTTCATCCCAAATTTCTTCAAGACGTTCTTGTTCTTCATCGTCCATGTCACTGGGCCATTCCCATTCAGCCCAACATCCATCATCTAGTGATACTAGTTCCCAATCGCCATCAAGTTCAAATTCATCATTACCAGCTAAATCAATATCTGGCATTTCATCCGATTCAATAGTAAACGTGCCCCAACGATATCCTTCAGTACGAATAGCAACTTGACCATCCTTGTACCAAAATTGTTTTTCGATGGCACTCTTTTTCCAAAGTGTTGATAGTTCCCAGGTAGCCATTTTAGTTATCCAGTTCCATTGCCAATGCTTCTTTGATTACTGCAAACAATTCGTCTTCAGTAGTACAAAGAATTTTAGAAGTCTTCCAATCGTTTTCATTATCACGACCACTGACTTCAATCATAAAGCCATTATCATATCGATTAACAGTAAATGATTCGTTTACTTTGCTTAGTTTGTTTAGTTTATTTGACATAGTTTTTCCTTAAAAATTAAAATTTACTTTCTCTGGTATGCTTACGATAATCTGTAGTCATACGTAACATGCTTTCACCTTGTCTTTCAAGTATATCACAGATTCTATCAATCGTGCTATCATTACGGGTACTTATCTTTCCTAAATGTTCGCTAGGTTTTTCTAACAACTTTTCTAATTTATCCAATGCATCTTCTATACTCCAAGGAACATAAAGTCTTGTATGGTCATTGGCAAAAGTTTCAGGAAAACTACGATATGCAGGATACAACACATTGCAGCCAAGAGCATCTGCTTCACTGACCGTATTCGAAACCCAATCTTGTAAAGCGCAATTGAACACAACCCGAGATTCATTAACAATATTATAATAATCATTTTTTTCTAGGTCCTCATATATTGTTAGTAAACCCTTAGACTCTAACCACTTAGTTCGTAGCATATAGTTTTGGTTATTTGATTTAAGTTTACCACCACTACATACACAGAACTCAACATACTTGTTTGGATGACGTTGATACCAACCTTCAATAAGGTCCATATAGAAGTCAGGTTGTTTCTCCTGATCCCAACGTGCTGAAAATACAACACGATGCCTGCGTTCACTAAAGGGTGTAATACTTGCAACACGTGATTGCACTTCATCTTTACCAAATGCTAATCCACTGATATTGTAGATTGGACTTTGCCAACCTGCAATCTTCATATGCATTACCATTTCTTCATTAGTAGCGAGTACTCCGTCCACAAAGCTGTCCACCATCTTTTCATAATGGCCCATAAACTCAGACATGCCCCATACATGTACAAAATCATCAGGATCAATGGATTGAGCAAGGCAACGCACAAAAATGCGAGGCCTACTACCCACGTCAATCTGGTTAAGAATATATGGGAGACTTTCGATACCAGGCTGAAACATGTCTTCGAAATAGATAACATCTTCACTGTTCAGTTCTCCTTGTTTCATCATACGAATTAGATTCATTAGTTGCGACATACCAAAATATGTGCGACCATGAGCATCTAATACTTGCCCCGTAACGATAGCTTGGTCATTACTTAATGTTTCGCCGGGAACGATAACATAGTTGATGCCACGCCGTTTAAAGACACGTTCATTCCACTCTTGCAGTTGCAGAGTATATCGTGCTTTGTAGGGTTCAAGACCCATGTAATACAGTTTACGCATGTTGTGGGGGTTTGCTGTTTTCAATCCATTGATTTTTTACAAACTTACCACTAATGAGTTTTGTGTATTGACGATACACATAACTACGTGGGTTGTAAAGTTCAGCCTCATTATAACGATATCCGTATTCTACGCAGAACTCTAGATACTTTTCTAGGTCCTCAAAGACTTGACGAACGCGGCTGTTAGGTTGAAATTGTTGCTTTGCCATTTTATACTTCCTTTAAATAGCGAGTTGTTGATAAGGTTTATGAATAAAGTAAGTAATCGTAGAGCCGTTTTCACCATCTTCTGAAACAGTGATTACAATTTTACGATTGGGATACCGAGTAGCGATTTGCTCATAGAGGTCATCACTAATCATTTCACAAGACTTGTGATTTAATTCAAGTATGCCGCCTTTGTAGAGATTCTCTAACCAGCGTTTAAATTGAATAAACTCAATATCCCTGTCATTGTGAAATACTTGAATCGACACATCAAAGTGAAAGATGTGACGATGCGGAGTTCCTAGAAAACTAACATCATACTCATCGCCTGTTGCCAAGCTAGGGTCTGTTGCAGCCTGCGGGTACATATGAATACCCTCTTTTTGAAATGTAACGAAAATCATTCGTTCAGCATTGTTACGAACACGAACACGTTTTTGCAAATGTTCGAAATCTACTTGTTCCATTTCTTGTGTCATTTAATAATTCCTAGTTAATGCGGCCCATGTGAGCCATTGATGAAAAGTTTTATATACTGCTTCGGCTTCTTTTTCGTCTTGTGGTACTTTAACACCACGAACATAGAAACCATCTTTAGCAACACGCAACATTTCTGTTGTGTTGGAGTTTAGTGAAATGTTACTCTCGGTGTCTACTGACTTAATTGGATTAATGGTCATCATCAAAGTCTACAGTTTCATGGTCATGTTCCCATTGAAGTTTACGCATGTTAGATAATTCTTTTTGATACTTAGCTTTTTCATCTAGTAATGAACTAGTATCCTTAGTACCTTTAACACGTTCAATACGTTCGTCAACCAAACGTAAACTATCTTCTAAAAAAGCAATTCGCTGTTTATACATATTAATCTCCTAAAATCTCTAACATAGCATCATCACTATCTTCAATGATTTCTTCAAATTCTGGCTCATCTTCTACAACGTCAAATAATTTATCAAACATAGTCATAGCATTAACAGTTTTTTTACCACTTATACCTTGACTACCTGATTGAAATTGTTTCCAGTAAGTATCGTGATAATTAATCAAATCGATAGATTCTTGTTTAGTTTTCTTAGAAAAAATTTCATCAACTAAATCTGTAAAAAATCTATCACCCTCAAATTTATGAACAATCATCTTTGGAACTACACCTGTTTCATATCTACGATTAGCTTCCTGTACAGCATGAATATGCTGATATACATTGTGACTTTGTAGTAGAGTATAACTCAATGTGTCCCAACTTGTTTTCGTTTCTTTACCATGTTGCCCTATGAAACCTTGTCCCCTGTAACACAAGTCCTTAAGTAACATTCTATCAGTTACGGGGCTATCTGTAAACAGTTTATGGATACCTTCAGACAAAACAGCAGTGCTGAATTTGCGAGTGTCGTTTGCATACGACTTTTTCTCCGCAGTTTTTTCCATGCTATAAGACCACTTCTTGTCATGTTCAATACTTGTATTGAAATACGCAAGACCTTTAGCCGCACTAAAGAACGGGCTAGCACAGTCAAATGTAATCTGAAGTTTTGGGTTATGATATTTACGGATAGCACGTTGAATATCAGTAAACAACACAGCATACTCTAAGATACTAGTACCCAAACAGTGAATTAAATCATGCTTGCCTTCTTGCAACAAACCATCATGGATGATATCAATCATGCGAGTTAGCATTAAGTGAATATCAATCTTGTTCTGTCCACCAAACGCCCAACCATTGAAATGATTTTTTGGGTAGATGTTTGGGTCACAGTACTTTTTCATTTCATTATACCAATCTTCTGATTGAGTATGATTACGACCTTGCAATACGTTTAAGAACTTGCACTCACCATTGCGATTGTTAATAAAGTATTCATTGTTAATATGAGTAGCAGTAATAGCTTCCTCAATCGTACTAATACCATGAGCTGATGTTTTAGTCTTTGGGTCTTGAATATGAAACGTAGTCAATGACTGACTTGGAATATCTAAACACATACCATAGTCCATGTATGTATCCATCCAATTCAATACTTGCTTGCGTTTTTTCATAGCACGTGGGCAGTTAGGATCCTTCCAATCAGCAGGCCATTGGCATTTCAAAATTTGAAATCCACCACTATCACCCAACATGAATGTACCCTTTTCACGTTTGCGAATAATACTTTCATTATGGTCGTCAACCGTTGTATCCAAGTTAGCATGACCTGCTGAGTACAAGCCCCACTTATAATAGTACAATCCTTCTTTGCTATTAAGAAAATTTAATTTCTCTACATCACCGTTGAAACCTTGAGGTATACGTGCTTGGTCAAAGTAAGGTTCACCTTCACGTTGTTTACCCAAGCCAGCAATATAAAAACTACTGACTGCAGGTAAAAACAATGCCCAGTCTTGCTTGTGACTATTTGATAAGTTAACTTGTTTCATTAATATCCCATCGGGGTAACTTCAGGTTTCAATAAAATTTCAACCATTCTTAGTTGTTCTTCTTTTTGCTTAATTTGGTCTACTAAATCTTTAACAACAGGATTATTTTTTGCTAGTGTTTCTAACTGAATTTCTTCTTGTTTCTTCTTCCTAGCCCAGTTAAGCAAAGACTCTGCCTCACCGTCAAGCTGTATACTAGGTATAGAACCGTGTAATTGTTGCCATGACACACCATCATATACTTTAATACTTTGAGTGTCAAGGTCGTACATCATGTCACCAATTTTTCCATTTGATGATCCGTAATTTTTCGCAACATAGGCGGGGTTTACACCAGTGACAGTTAAATATCTTCCTACTGTTATACTTTTAATCATTTGGTATTTGCTGGAAGTAAGTATGTATAAACTGCAAGACCACTATCAACTGTAATTTCTGCGGCACCTGCATCACTGATACGAACTGTCTTATCACCAACTAAATCTAAGATAGCAATAAATTGTTTAACGGGCCACTTCCATTGTTTAGTTAGTGTGCCTGTTACACCTGAGTGAAACACAAAGTTACCACTGTGTGTACTTGGGTCACCAAAATAAATCTTTAAGTCACTGTTTTCAGTTTTAGCTACAAAAGTAGTTTCTTCACTGTTAGCCTGACTTTGTTTTTTCAAACGCAAGATACCTGGAACTGTGGGTTCAAAATCAATGTTCCAATTGGCACCTTTGAAAGATACAGTCTTAACTTTTTCTTCAACCATAGTCTTAAGCATAAGGCGATAATCATTTACAAAGTCACCAGTCTTTGTTTCAAAGTGAATTGTGCTAGGAACTGCAACACCATCACGTTGTGTGTTAGTCACATTGATATTAGAATGTTCATCATATTCATCAAAGCCAATAATTGTTTTTAGTTTACCTAAATTAGGCATACCAAATGTGCCGATAAAATCTGCAATAGGGTTTTTAAACTTACCACTGATAATAACGCTTTTGTTTTCTGCTACAGCATTGATAGTAGTCTCTGTTGCAGTGCCTGTGACTTTGATAAGTTCAATATCACCCAGACCATATGTATGGTCAATTAAATCTTTTAAATAATCTTTCATGTTTTTCCTTTGTTTGTTACTACTATATTTAGGTAGTTGTAGAGTGTATTATGATGGAATATATTGCGTAAGTCAAGTATCAATTTAACCAAACGTAAATAAATCATCAAATGTTGATTTTGTGTTTGTGCTAGTTCTAATGTCCCAGCTTAACACGCCCAATAAGTTATCAATCTTTTCATCGACCAACGTTTTTTCCATTTCATCATCATCAAATGGTAATTCAGTAAACCAAGTTGGCAATCTAAGTTCGTCAGTTGGATATGCAACACTTGTAAAGCCTAATGGATTACTTTTAAGTTTGCAAACAATAACCTTCATACCATCAACAATTTTTTGACTGTATTGGTCACCGTTTACTTTACGTAGATAATTGTAGTTCAATGCCGCACGAACGTGACCGGGCATATTCTCACGACCTTTTTTACTGTTAGCTTCCTTCTCACCGTACATAGTTAAATTGTTAACTGACTTTGGAGAGCCCTTTGTCCAACTTTCTTGTGCAGAAAGAATTCGTTTAAAGTCTTTGATACATTCAACAACTTCTTCACGACCTTTGCCATCTTGAATAACCATGCACAATACATCCATTAAGAATTCCTGTACATACTTAGGTGTATCAGCACGTTTCAAGTCAAGACCCATAGCCTTAACGTCACCCTTTTTACCATCACTATCTTTGCGCTTACCCTCTTTATCAAAGATATTGATAGCATAACGTTTCTTTGTAATAAAGATACTACGGTCGCCAATCAGTTCACGACCAGCTTTAATGATTTCACCATTCTTGCGAGGTGCATGAAATGCTTTTTCCATGAATGCGGGGAAACTATTGTTAGCTTCATCAGCAATACCATCATATAAACCAATGCAGGTTTCTTTATCCCATGTTAATTCTTTATTTTTGATTTGCTCTTTAAGCAATGGAAACGCAGTAAAATAGCAACTATCAGTATCACCGTATACAATTGCTTCCCCTTCGTGTGTGTAGTTACCCGTCACAGTTTGATTGATTTGGCTCATCATGTGACGAACAATTTGACGACCACTTAATGTAACACTTTGACCAATACGCTTGTCATAGAAACGACAGTGTTCATTTAATAGTGCGCCATATGCACTGTTCAATAAAATCTTACGAACAAGTTGACGTTTATCCCAATAGTCACGATCCTCTTGTGTGGTAGATTCTTTAAGTTTTCTCTGCATATCTTTACGATCCGAGTACCATCGAGTTAATAGTCCTGGAACTACACCTTCTTTTTCGTATGTAAAGATTGTGCCATTAGCACTTAACATCCAAGGCTTATGACTATCAAAAATTAATTTCCATATCTCTGCCGCACTATATTCTTCACTGCGACCATCTTCATAGTCAATTGTAAGCATAGTACCGCGTTCTTGGTTCATAATAGCAGTATATTCTAAAGCACCAAACAAGTTTTCCCACAGAATACTACCTGTAACCGCATCATCACCATCTTTGTGGCGTTTTTTCTCTGATGCAAGTCGCAAGCCTTTTTCTTTCATGTAGTTTTCTGTAAGAGTCTGCCTAACTTGACCGACGATTGTTTCACCGGCCATGTTGAGGGCCCTAATAACCGAGGGATAGAGCGAGTTGATGTCAACTGCTCCGACCCATTCATGTATTCCCTTTTTGGGAGTAGCAACATAGGCACCTGCCGCTTGTTGTTCGTCTGCATTTACACTTCTCCTTTTTTTGTCTGGAACTACTAAACCTCGTTCGTGTGCTTCATTGAAAATTGCCATTTCAATCATAGCTACAGAACCCATTACTGTTGGCAGTAATACTGTATTCTCATGAGCCAGCTGATTTGCTAGTTCTAAGAATTTAAGTTTATTGTGAATTTTAACTAACAACATAGTATCCTGACGATTGTATTCAATAAACTTGTTAAAGTCTTTGTTATACAATTGGTCAAGTGTACCTTCGTATTGTGTTTTATTTTCTCCTACTTCCATCTCACCGATAGCATCTAACTTATATGAGTGGCGACTCTCATAGTTATATTTCTTGTAGAGTTGTAAGTAGTCTAAGTGAATGCGTCCAACTAAATCGTATGTTTGTTCTTCTTTACCAAAACGCTCATACGTTCTAGGCTTAGGAAGTTGACCTAGCAAACAAAACTTGCGTGTGTCATCCTTACTCATCACACGTGTGACACGATTTACCATATAGGGTATGTCGTATCCTTCACTGTTCCAGCCAGTCAATACATCAGCATCTTCAATTAGTTGAAAGAAAACATCAAACATATCCTTTTCATTATCAAAAAGAATAGCATTGCTAAACTCAGCTACAATTTCTTGTGCCGTTTCTGGACTCATGTGCTTTGGCGCAACAACCAATGTAACCAATGTTTCTTGCCAATCCAAATACATACTGATAGCAGTCACTGGATTGAATGGATCAGTAGTAGGGCTGAAACCTTTAACAGGATCAAAGTCTACCTCAATGTCAAAGAAACATGTGTGAAGTTTGGGTGCGTCAACCTTAAGGTAGTTTTCACTGAGACAACGAAATACTACATTAACATCACTTTCAAATAAGGTTTTATTTGAATGAATGCGTTTTTCTTTTTCAAACTCTTGACGTTTTCGTGTACTAAAACGTGAGACTGGATCGCCATAGATGCTACGATACTTTCCCTTGTTGTCGGGATAGTAAAATACATAATTGGCAGGGAAT
>Ga0114972_10001402_pt1 | contig 18123 bp, 16 predicted proteins | sample M_140807_EF_Meta_FD_87354 | JGI IMG/M metagenome (GOLD analysis project Ga0114972, IMG submission 87354) | Freshwater microbial communities from Lake Montjoie, Canada to study carbon cycling - M_140807_EF_MetaG | ecosystem: Environmental > Aquatic > Freshwater > Lake | place: Lake Montjoie... | reverse complement strand
TCCCTCGCCGATGAGCAGGGTCAGGCCCTCACCGTTGCCCTGCGGTAAGGGGTCGGTTGCCCAGTAACCACCAGCCCTGCTGCCGCGTCCTGCGAGTGCTGATTTGCGGCCTTCCTCGTCAATAAATTCAACGCTGGATAAGCCGTTGCCCTGAGTGATGGGAACAACAAGCAGGCGATCTGACAGCAAAGTCCCGCCTGAATTTGGTGTGTACCCAAGAGTCGAGGCGCAGACTTTGGCATCGATCTCCCGGAAGGTGTTCAGTGGTTCAACGCCTTTCCGCATGAGGTAAGGATGATCGGCAACAGCAGGTGCGGTCAGGTTCCAGATCGCGACCGCGTTAGCTGCTGCCTTAAGCCGCTCTTGCTCTGCCGCCTCAACGTCACGGATGTTTCGGTCAGATGCTGCTCTGAGGCGTTGAAGGCTGATCGCGGGGGCCGATTGAGGCGGTGTCCAACCGTACCTCTTTGCCTCATGGAACAGCGTGGCGATGGTTATTCCGCCATTTGGCTCAACGCTTTTCCAAACTGCGATGGCGTCCTTCTCATTGAACGATTCGGAGGGTCTGCTCCATTCCAGCCAAATCGGAAAACCCATCTCGTCGAGTTCAGACTTGATCGCCATGGCCATCCTGACCCACAGTTCCCTGTCGTCCGATGGGATGAACCCCAAGGCGTACCGGATCAACTCGCTATCGGTGTGTGGGGGTTCAGTCAGTCGGCGGACGGCCTTTGATAAGCCAGTCCTTGTTGGGAATGGGTTGGTTCGTAACAACATTGCAGCGCCCCCGGTTTCCCGACCGGGTGTTACCGGTCCGCTGCCGTTTTCAGGCGGTTCTGGGCGGTGCTGCCGACACGGTTTTCGGCAAGCCAAGCGTCAAGGTCTGACAGGAAGTAAAAAACCCGGCCAACCTTGACGTACTTCGGCCCCGTGCCGTTGCTCCGTTTGATGGCCAGCGTCTTTGCAGTGAGGCCGCAGTACAGGGCTGCGTTTTCAGGGTCCACCCGACCGTCTGGAAAGGCTACGACGTGTTTGGTTTCAACAGTGGCTTCCATTTTTAAACCCTTGCGTTTGTAATCGAAAACTTTACGGACAACCGAAGACACGTCAAGTATGCAAGAAACAAAAAAAAGTTGCAAGAGATGTTGTGTATGCGTATAGTAGAGAAAAATCGAGAAGTTCAGAGGGGTGACTGATGGTGAAAAAAGCAGCGAACAAGGCCGACGAATCTGTTGAGCGGAAGGGCGGGGGTGGCACCCTCTCCCGAACTGAGATCGTGACCATTCGGCTCGATCCAAAACTTCGTTATCTCGCGGAGTTGGCCGCAAGAAGTCATCGCAGAACCTTGTCTAGTTGGATCGAATGGTCAATAAAAACATCAATTGATCAAGAGTCCTTGCCAGCGTCTGAGGCCAACAGAGAACACCATAGTCTCGGTGATGCAGCCAAATTCCTTTGGGATGTCGATGAACCGGGGCGGCTGGCGCAACTTGCGTTTCACTACCCGTCACTGCTCACCTTTGAGGAGCAGGTGCTTTGGAAGTTAGTAAAGGCCAATGGCTATTTTTGGCGTGGTAGACGGAATCGTTCAACCGGAGAGTTTGAATGGGACAAGAACCCGGAGTCATTTCTCGACTATCGACTCGAACAGCACTGGCAGGTGCTTTGTGACGTTGCTCGGACTGGTGAAGGCCATGATCGGCTGCCCAAGTGGGAGCGATTTAAGCCTGAGGTAAAGCCAGCGCCAGCCGAGGACGACGACGCGATACCTTTCTAGATTAGGAGCGACTTGTGGCGAAGACCTTTACAAAGTTGACTCGGCCAGCGATGCGAAAACTCCTGCCGGGGCAGACAATCGTCGAGCATGGAATCACCTTTGAGCGCACGTCCAATGGCGACGGTGTATTCACGGTGGGCATCATGGTTCATGGCCAACGAATTCACCGTGTTGTCGGGCGCGAGTCTGACGGGACGACCAGAACGCAGGCTGAGGAGTTCATCGAAAAGGTCCGTAGTGATGCCAAGAACGATCGTCTGGCATTGCCCAAGGGGCGCAAGGTCGCTTTGTCGTTCCGGGAGGCCGCAAGGCGTTACTTGGAAAGGCTTGAGGAAGGAGGCGGGAAAGACCTCAAGATGAAGCGTCAACGGCTGGAACTTCATCTGCTGCGTTTTTTTGGAGATATGCCACTGAACAAGGTCAGCGGCTTCGATATCGAGCGGTATAAGCACCAGCGGTGCAAGGAACCGGTTCAGGTGAGACCGAGAGGCAAAACGGTCACCCGTTTGGCCGGGACCATCAGTTTTGTGAAGCCCAGTACCGTCAACCGAGAACTGGCGGTGCTTTCGCACCTGTTCAACAAGGCAATCGAGTGGGGCTGGTTGGACCAAAGACCAGCGAAGATCAATCGATTTAACGAAGGTAATGGACGGATCGTGTATCTGACCGCCGAACAGGCTGCTCGATTGATTGAGTTTGCGAAAATCGACCGAAACGCCGTGGTTTACCCATTTACAGCCATCGCCGTGGAGACCTCGATGCGCCTCACTGAGGTGTTGTCCATCCGGAAGGAGCACATCGATTGTGACCGCCGTCGCATCTTTATCCCGAAAGCCAAGGGTGGGATGCGGGAGCAGCCGATCACGGCTCGTTTGGCAGCATTCTTATCTGGTTACATCGCGGCCTCACCACCGGATACGCCTTGGTTGTTTCCATCCCCAAAGGCTAGATGTGGGCATGCTGTAGACATCAGGAAGCCGTTTCGGCGCATCGTTGCGGCCGCTGGCTTAGATCCCGATGAGATAGTCCGGCATACGCTTCGGCATACGGCGATCACCCATCTAGTTCAAGCAGGAGTTGATCTGCCGACGGTGAAACGTATCAGCGGCCACAAGACCCTAGCGATGGTGGAACGCTACAGTCACCAAAACGGCGACCATATTCAGGCCGCGATGGATAAACTTCAGAGCCGTTTGAAACTAGCGTCCTGATCGGTTGCCAAGGGCAAATTCTCGGCGCGATTACACAGGAAGTACACAGATCAAAGGAGGATCGGCATTCGGTCTCCTCTAACCCTTTGATTTAATTGGTGGCCAAGGGCGGAATCGAACCACCGACACGCGGATTTTCAATCCGCTGCTCTACCGACTGAGCTACTTGGCCGCTTTCGACAGCTATGCTTGCGCCGAAACCACCGATGTTAGCAGAGCTCGATTGAATCCGCCGATTGTGCACACGGTGCTGCTTGCTGTGACGATGCTTATCGTCAGTATTGCTGGTCGAACGCTTCTGGACATGACGCTGTCACACGTCAGCGGACCGGCCACGATCGCGCGCTGGGCGCAACTCAGTAGCGTAATTGATCTGATCTCGGCAGTCGCTTGTGCCGGTCTCAGCCCAGGCGTGACCGTGATGGTCGCGAGGGCGTCGCAACCACCCGAGCAGAACACAATCCTGCAGACCGCGGTCATGCTTGGCGCTGCATGTTCGGCCCTCACCTTAATTGGCATGATTGGCTTGGCCGAGTTTCAGAACTTGGATGATCGTATCCAGGTTCTGCATGATCCCCTGCTCCGTTGGACCGTACTCGCGGTGGGGCTCTTTGCGGCAACGCCGATACTGGCGATGCAGGCGTGGCAATCCCAAGGGCATTCAGCGCGCAGTTGTTGGCTGACGCTCGCGATGTCGACGTTGTCAGTGATGGCCGCCACGCTGTCACCCCAATTCGTTAAAACCAGTGGAATAGCAATTGGCGTACTCGCGCCACTGATGGTTCTGCTCGGCGCCCTTATGATTTCAATTCCTCTAACGGCTTGGTACTTCCGCGATGCTTGGCAGACGGCTAACACCGCGATGCGCCCGTTCAAGCCGCTCCTGACTTTCCTTCCAGCCGGACTGTCAATCGGCCTGCTCAGCCCGCTATCCTTGATCGCCGCACGCGAACTATTGGGACGTGCACTCGGATGGGAGGCTGCTGCGAGCGTTCAGGCCATTTGGCGATCCGCTGATTGGGTGGCGGCCTTTGTTTCTGGGATGTTGTCGCTGGTGTTTTTGCCGCGGATGTCGAGGGCAATATCGGGTTCTGCGCCGGCTCATGCACTTTGGCGCGAAATTGGCGCTGCCGTTCGCTGGTTATGGATTCCCGCAGCGGTGATTCTCGGCGCCATGATCTGGGCTGGGCCGCAGTGGCTGGTGGGGTTGTTTGGTTTGTCGGTGGTGCCAGGCCCCAGGGTTTTTGCGACCTTTCTGGCGGGTGAATGGTTGCGAATGGGTTCCTGGATTTTGCTCTACGGGCTCTTCGCGACAGGCTCACAGCGCGTCATTGCCGTGGGTGAACTGTGCTCGCTGCCGCTCTTTGCGGGCTTGCTCTGGTTGGTCTGGTTGCTTCGGGCGAATCTCTCGCTCCAGGATGCGGCGTGGGCCTACCTCGGTGCGTACGTCGTCTACCTGATCTTTAACGTCTGGGCGATTCGGCGCGCGCTCTATAATCGTTTGTATGAACCTACGCCATGAAAGCTCCGTCGCAACGAATGCTTGACGTCCTTATTGCGGGCCGAGGCCCAGTTGGGCTGGCGCTTGCGATTGCGCTGGATCGGGCTGGGCTCTCGGTCGCCCTCGTTGGTCCATCCCCGGTGGCACCTAAGCCACAAACCTCGCATGACTGGGACCCCCGGGTCTATGCGCTGTCGAGTTCGACGCTTGCTTTGCTCAACGAACTACATGTGTGGGATCTGGTCGATCTCGATCGCGTCGCACCGGTCTACGCAATGAAGGTTTTTTCGGATGCTGGCGCCAACGCCCAAAGCGTCGATTTCAATGCCTATTCTGCCGGACTCGATGCGTTGGCCCAGATCATCGAGCACCGTAATCTCACGCAGGCGCTTGAGCGGGCATTGCGCTTCAGGGATATTCGGGTGATCGAGAGCGGGGTGATCGAGAGCGGTGCGGGTACGGGTGACATGGAGGTGTTTCCTGGTCACGTCGAATGGCGGGCGGAACCCACTTCCCCAGAGCCGCTTCGCGCCCGGCTCCTGATCGGTGCCGACGGCGCTCGGTCGAGGGTCCGTGTGGCGTTGGGGCTGGATGGCGCACAGCACGAATACGACCAGCATGCGGTTGTCGCAAATTTTCTGGGTGAGCATTCGCATCTGGACATGGCCCGTCAATGGTTCGGCGATGACGGTGTGCTTGCACTGCTTCCCCTGCCTCTTGACGAGCAACGCCGCGGGCGTGTGAGCCTGGTTTGGTCGGTCTCGGGCGAGCGGGCGGCTGAGCTCATGGCCTTGACTGCAGAGGGCCTGGCTGCAATCGTCTCCAATGCAGTGCATGGGCAATTCGGGCGGCTCGAGCCCCTGAGTTCTGCGCAGTGTCTCCCACTCATGCGTCTTTCAGCGCGTGCGCTCGTCGCGTCGCGTGTCGCGTTAGTGGGCGATGCGGGTCATGTCATCCACCCGATGGCTGGGCAGGGGATGAATCTCGGATTTGGGGATGTAGCGACCCTGGCCCGGGTGTTGGGTCAACGCGAGGCGGAACGTGATTGTGGCGAAATCACCTTGCTTCGACGGTATGCCCGAGCACGGGCAGAGCCAGTCCTCGCCATGACGCTGGCCACTGACGGCTTGTATCGAATGTTCTACAAGGCGCCTGCGCAGATTGCGCCGCTCCGAAATCTCGCCTTTCGGGCGCTCAACCAACTCGCGTTTGCCAAGCGCTGGATGGTCAGCGAGGCCGCAGGGGGCACCTCTTCATGAAAGGTATTCTGATGGCTTTGATCACTTGTTATGAGACGATTGCTCGAGCGATTGCACAGGCGATTGATCGCCGTTGGGCCGCCTTCGCCGTTGCCCTTTTCGTGGCGACCTCTGGGCCCGTAGCGGCGAATACCGACGTGGTGCGGTCAGCGGTCGAATCCTGGTTGAAAGGAATGAAGGTCGGGGTGGCCGTGGAGGGTGTCCAGAAGACCCCGATCGCCGGTCTGTACGAGGTACGCCTTGGCAGCGAAATGATTTATGTCGACGAGAAGGGGCGCTACGGTCTGGTGGATGGCCGCATGATCGACCTGAAGTCCAATCGCAATATCACTCAGGAGCGGATCGATGAATTGATGCGCATCAATTTTTCAGACCTACCGCTCGACCTTGCACTCAAGCAAGTCAATGGCAATGGCAAGCGCGTGCTCGCCGTGTTTGAGGATCCTCGCTGCCCGCATTGCCGGAACCTGCGCCGCGAGCTGATCAAACTCGAAAACGCAACGATTTACACGTTTCCGTATCCGATACTGTCGCAAGAATCAGAAGACAAAAGCCGAGCCGTGTGGTGCTCGACTGCGTCGGATCGGATGAAGGTCTGGAACGACCTGGTGATGGACGGAAAAAGCCCTGAAGAACCCAAGTCGTCCTGTGAATCGCCCATCACACGCCAACTTGAGCTCGGCAGAAAATACAAAATCTCGGGGACGCCGACGATTTTCTTCAGTAACGGCCGCCGCGTACCGGGTGGACTCTCCGGGGACCGTCTGCGTCAAATGGTTGAGGAGAACTCAACCAAGGGCTGAGGGTTGAGGTTTAGGGCGCTAGGGCGCTAGGGGGTTAATGGCGGCGTTTCCCCTCGCGGCCATAACAGCCACAAGCGCCCCGGTGAGCGCATCCTTCCGGCTAGATCCGCAGCACTCTGGCCTCCCACGGCGTCGAAGCCCCAAAAAAAGTCTGCCCGCACCGGACCTCGAATCGCCCCGCCCGTATCTTGAGCAACGACGACGCGCTCCAGTGCGCCTTCGCGTCCCGGATGGGCCGTGCTGACATAAAGAATCGTTCCCAGTGGCAGTGCCTTGGGATCGATGGCTGCCGATCGGGTGGGGGTCAAGGCCACGCCCAGCGCACCAGGCGGACCCTCATCTGCCTCACCGGGCGGCGGCAATTCTCGAAAAAAAACGAAACTCGGATTGGTTGCCATGACAGATCGAGCCTCATCGGGATGGGTTCGCAGCCAGTCCCGGATCGCGGGTGCGGTTGCAGAACCCGCCTGTAAGGCGCCGCGACGGATCAGTTCCCGACCAATCGGATAGTACGGGAGACCGTTCTGATCCGAATAACCGACCCTTAAAACAGAACCATCCTCGAGGCGAACTCGGCCCGACCCCTGAATCTCCAAAAAGAATGCATCCACCGGATCATCGACCCAGGCCAGTGGCCTGATGGGCGGCTGGTTCTCGATTTCGGATCGGTCCCCATAGGGAACGACCCGGGGTGGCCCCTTCGCTGACGTCACAAGGCGGCCACGCAGGCGGAGATTTTTGGTCTCCGGATAGACCGAACCAAGATCCAGGACGAGTAGATCGTCTGGTCGGCCCCTGATGGGGATGACGAATCGATCGCTGCGCTCTCGCGACCCGCGCAGCAGGGGTTCGTAGTACCCGGTGATCAAGCCTTCAAAGCTAGGAGACGTGGCGGTGGTTCCGCTGGTGGCCGCGCCGCTCGCGGCGGCTTGGCCGGTCGCAGCCTCGTTGCCTTCAGTCACCGCGACCGATTCAATCGCCCAAGGCATGAATCGCTCCTCGAGCCAAGCGCGCAATTCGGCTGGCTCCTGGGGCATTGTGGCCACGAGTCGGCAGGTCACCTGTAGGCCTAAGGGACCGAACGGGCCTAGGGGACCAAATGGCCCCGATGACCCTCCTGGGGTCTGGGTATTACGGCACTGTCGTTTCAAAGCCTTCGACAGACCCGAAAGGTCATCCTCGGCCCAGCCCGGAAGTTTGGCGAATTCGGTCGGTATATATCGGGCTTTGCGTGCCACTGCGGCTGTTGGAGTTGCCGCTGGCACCGCAACGGGGGCCGTAGGCAGGTTCGGGGCGGGGCCTGCAGGGGCTGAAAGCACGATCGGCCGCGTCGCACAACCCCCTAGAACCATCGCGATCGCCAGCACGATCACCCCAACCGCCTGCGCGCAGTCCCGGCCCCGGTTAAACTCAGTGTCTATGTGGGTCATCTATCTTGAAGCCTTCGCGGTTGCCGCTCTGATGGTGTTTTTCGTCTGGTGGACGATGCGCGGCAAGAAATAGCGCGCCAACTCCCCGCGGCCCGAGTCTATCTGGCCCCAATCAACCCGCGCTGGCCGATTTAGTGCAGGGATCCCGGCGTCCGCAGCGCGAATTCAGGAATCTGCGCATCAAAGCGCTCGCCGTCTTCGGCGACGAAGAAAAAGCTCCCTTGCATCGAGCCCGTTTTCGTCGGCAGCGGACAGCCGCTGGTGTACTCAAATTGCTCGCCCGGGCGCAGCAGCGGTTGGTGGCCAACAACCCCCAGACCCTTGACCTCCTGACGACGGCCCATCGCGTCGTCGATCATCCAGTGTCTTGAAATGAGCTGGACCGGTACGGTGCCTTCATTGGTTATCTTGACCGTGTAGGCGAATGCATAGACCCCATCATCTGGGCTCGATTGATCGGCCAGGTACTGGGGCGTCACCTCAATCTCAACGGCGTACTTGCTCATAGGTACCAACTCATGTTCGCGACTGGCTAGAATCTCCGGTCCTGCAGCGAACTGCATTATGACGGGGATCGATTCATGAGTGCTCAGTCCAGTGGACCTTTTCGGATCGCTCCCAGTATCCTCTCGGCGGATTTCGCCCGTCTGGGTGAGGAAGCACGCGCGATTGAGGCCGCTGGCGCCGATCTGCTCCATTTCGACGTGATGGATAACCATTACGTACCGAACCTTACGGTGGGTCCGATGGTCTGCGCGGCTTTGCGCCCACTGGTCCAAATCCCGATCGATGTACATCTAATGGTTTCGCCAGTCGATCGCCTAATCGTCGATTTCGCCAAAGCGGGTGCGAACCTGATTACCTTCCACCCCGAAGCATCTGACCATGTTGATCGCAGCTTGCAACTGATTCGCGATCAGGGTTGCCGCGCTGGGCTCGTGCTCAATCCAGCGACCCCGCTCAACTGGCTCGATCACGTCATGGACCGCCTCGACATCATCTTGCTGATGTCTGTGAACCCGGGCTATGGCGGTCAGTCCCTGATTGCTTCGACCTTGCCCAAGATCGGGCAGGTCAGATCGCGGATCGAGGCCCATCGGGCTGCTGGCGGGCAACCGATCTGGCTCGAGGTCGATGGCGGCATCAAGGTCGACAACGTGTCTGCGCTCGCGGTTGCTGGGGCGGATACGTTTGTGGCGGGCAGCGCTGTTTTTGGCGCGCCGGATCCCCAAGGCGGTTATCGGGGCGTGATGCAGGCGTTTCGGGGAGCGCTGTCGCAATGAAAGAAGCCGACTTTCAGGCGCTCGTTGCGCAAGGCTACAACCGGATTCCTTTGCTCGCCGAGGCGTTGGCCGATCTCGATACGCCCTTGTCGCTCTACCTCAAACTCACGCAAGGCGGAGGGGCGGGGAGCTTCTTGTTGGAGTCGGTGGTCGGTGGCGAACGATTCGGTCGTTACTCGTTCATCGGACTCCCGGCCAGAACCTTGATCCGAACCCTCGCCGATTCAGAGATTGAGGGCGGTGTGCGAACCGAAGTCGTGATCGATGGTCTTGTCCAGCAAACAGATCACGGCGATCCTCTTGAGTTTGTGCGCCGCTGGAATGCGCGCTATCGCGTGGCGTTGCGCCCGGGCCTGCCGCGTTTTTGTGGCGGCTTGGCAGGCTATTTTGGTTACGACATCGTTCGCCATATCGAGCCATGTCTGGCGCGGGGCCGAAAGGCCGATCCGATGGGGATGCCAGAAATCTTGTTGCTCCAGGTGGATGAACTGGCGATTGTGGACAACGTCGCGGGTCGCATCTATCTCATGGTCTACGCCGATCCTGAACAACCGCAGGCTTATGCCAATGCGTCGAATCGATTGAAATCCTTGCAGGATCGATTGCGAAACACACCGGTCGCTCCATTGGATCCGCCTGTTTCTGAGCGCCCAGTCCAGCGGGACTTCGCGCGGGAGGATTTTTTGAGTGCGGTGGCGCGCGCCCGTGAGTACATCGCAGCCGGCGACGCGATGCAGATCGTGCTCGCTCAGTGCCTCAAGAAGCCCTTCGAGCAGCATCCCCTTTCGCTGTATCGGGCGCTTCGATCGATCAATCCTTCACCTTACATGTATTACTACGATTTCGGTGACTGTCATGTCGTCGGCGCGTCTCCCGAAATTCTTGTACGACAGGAACAGATCACCGAAGGCCCCGATGCCTCACAAACCCGGGTCATTGTTCGTCCGATTGCAGGGACGCGGCGGCGGGGGGCAACCCCCGTCGAGGATGATGCGTTGGCGCAGGATCTTCTTGCGGATCAGAAAGAACGGGCCGAGCACTTGATGCTGATCGACCTCGCCCGCAATGATGTCGGTCGGATCGCCCGGATCGGCTCCGTCACGGTCACCGAGACCATGGCAATCGAGAAGTACTCGCACGTCATGCATATGGTGTCCAACGTCGAAGGCGTTCTCAAACCGGGCCTGGATAACATCGACGTGCTGCGCGCTGCATTCCCGGCCGGAACACTAAGTGGTGCGCCCAAGGTCCGGGCGATGGAGCTCATTGATGAACTTGAGCCGGTGGGCCGAGGTGTTTACGGCGGTGCATGCGGTTACCTGAGTTACAGCGGCGAGATGGACCTTGCGATCGCGATTCGGACCGGGATTATTAAAGAGGGAGTCCTGCATGCTCAGGCGGGTGCCGGTGTCGTGTACGACTCGATTCCCGAATCCGAGTGGCAGGAGACCGAGACCAAGGCCCGGGCATTGATTCGGGCGGCCGAGCTTGTTGAGCAGGGTTTGACTTGAACCTTGCAAGCCTTGCTCTCGTTCTGGCGTGGTTATCACCACTGGTCACGTTTCTGGTTGGCCTGGGTATCGCTCCGCTCACAGACGTCGATGAGGGCGCATTCGCGCAGGCCACTAGCGAGTTAATTGGCTCGGGCGACTGGTTGTCGACCACCCTCTTGGGTGAGCCCCGATGGGACAAGCCAATTTTGATCTACTGGCTGCAGGCCTTATCGGTACAAGCCTTTGGCACGACACCATTTGCGTTTCGCTTGCCCTCGGCGTTGGCCGGCGTGGTCTGGGCCTGGTTGGTGGGGGCATTCGTTGCGCGCGTCTCCGATCAGCGTCGCGGCGCGCTGGCGGTCTTAACCCTAGCGTGCGCGCTTGGTCCCATGGTGATCAGCCGCGTCTCAACCGCCGACGCGTTGCTCAATGCCTTGCTGGCTGGAGCGACACTGCATGCCTATCTCTTTGTGCAGGATGGCGATCGGCGAGCTTTGCGCATCGCGGCTGCCTGCGTTGGGCTCGGCCTCCTGGCCAAGGGCCCGATCGCGCTGCTGGTACCCGGTGCTGCCGTGCTTCTCCACATCATGATTCAGAGGCGCTGGATCGCGCTACGAGATCTGCTGGCCGACCCGCTAGCCTGGGCAATTCTGCTTGGAGTCTCAGTGCCCTGGTACGGTTGGCAATTGTTCGAACATGGCCAGGCGTTCATTGATGGCTTTATTTTTAAGCATAATGTTGGCCGCTTCACGCAGACCATGCATGGCTTTTCGGCCGGTCCGCTTTACTACCCGGGCTGGACCCTGATTGCGTTGCTGCCCTCGGTCTGGCTGTTGGTGCCAACCGTCCACCAATTGATTCGTGGCCCGCGCCCGCCCGCATTCAGTTTTGGCCTTGCGTGGTTTGCGTTCGTTATTCTTTTTTTTACCGCGTCGGCAACCAAGCTTCCGCACTATGGCTTCTATGGCCTGACTGGCCTCGTGATTGCGATGTCGATTGCGCGCTCCGAGCGCATTCCGCGACTTGCATTTGTTTTCCCGGTGGCGATCCTTGGTCTGGCCGCGCTGTGGCCGCAAATTCTGGCCCGCCTCGCGCCCAAGGTGGCTGATCCGTTTTACGCAGCGGCGATCCCCGAAGCGGTGACGCGCTTTGATGATGTCTGGGTCCTGGGTTGTGCGGCGGGTGCTTTTGCACTAGCGCTTTTCGGGTGGATCGCCGCCAGTCGCCGACGTCCCATCGCCAGCGGCGAAGTCGCTTGGGCGTTGAGTTCCCTCATCGTCATGATCGTTTTGGGCCCTGGTCTAATTGGCCGCACGATCGAAGCGATTCAACGCCCGATCGTTGAAGCGGCCGAGCGCGCAAGCGTTCGAAAACTGGATGTCGTGATGTGGGGCATTGATGTCCCGAGTTTTGCCGTGCTCACGAGCGTCAGGGTTACTCGCCGCGAACCGCGTCCGGGCGATCTCGTCCTGACCAAAACACGACGCCGTCCGGATCTGGCGCCAATCGCGACCGTCGACGAAGTCTTGTACGAGCGTGCCGACGTGTCGCTGCTCAAATTGGGGAAGTCGCCCGAGTGACTGAATCAGGCCAGGGCGCACTCGAGGTCGCCAGGGTTCGCCTTCGCAACCCATGGCTGGCATTCCCCGCCCTGATCGCGCTGGGACTCGCGCTGACCCTGTGGCTGAATCCAGAAATCAATCGCCGACTCTTCGCCTGCCTCAACGACCTTGCCCGCGGGTCCTCCGCACCATTCTGGTTGTTTGCCACCCTGGCCGGCGATACGACGGTTGTTTTGGCGCTCCTGACCGCGATGCACTGGCGGCGGCCCTTGGCGATCCGGGCTGTGCCCCTGGCCTTGTTGGTCGTTGCTTTACTCGTTCACATACCCAAACCACTCATCAGCGCCCCGAGGCCGCTCGCCGTGTTGGGTGTCGACACCGTCGCCGTTCTCGGGCCGGCCCTGACGACACAATCGTTTCCGTCGGGGCATGCCGCGACCGCTTTTGCCGGCGCCGCGCTGGTCACCTTTGCAGGTGCATCGACCCTTAGCGCAACCTTGGCCCTTATCGCAGCCATCCTGATCGCAGCATCCCGATGCGTCGTTGGTGCGCATTGGCCCATCGACGTCGCCATGGGTGCTGCATTCGGTTGGCTAGGGGCCTGGGTAAGCGTTTACTGGTCAGAGCGGGCTGGTATGGTCACTTCGCGTTGGCTTCATCGCGCGGGCCTTGTCCTCGTCGCCCTCTGCTGGCTTGGCATCGCCAGCCAGCGCATTGTGTTGCTGAAAGAAACCGGTTCTAGAATCAAGGCTTTGTCGGCTGGCGTAGCCGCTCCGGGAATAGATGTCTCATGTTGCTGATGCTCGATAATTACGACTCTTTTACCTGGAACCTGGTGCAATACCTGGGCGAACTGGGTGAGGACGTCCACACCGTTCGTAACGACGCGCTAAGTGTCGACGAACTGACGGGTCTCAACGCGACTCGCCTCGTCGTTTCTCCAGGACCTCGCACCCCCGACGAAGCCGGGGTTTCGGTCGAGTGCATTCGCTCCATGGCGGGCCAGATTCCGATTCTCGGGGTCTGCCTCGGCCATCAAGCGATCGGGCGCGCCTTTGGTGCCCAGGTCCATCGGGCCCAGACCGTCATGCATGGCAAAACTTCCATCATTCATCATGATCGCCGCGGCGTATTCGAAGGTCTTCCTGAGCATTTTCAGGTGATGCGCTACCACTCGCTCGCGATTGATCGCGCAACGCTGCCCGGCTGTCTAGAGATCAGCGCATGGACCGATGACGGCGAAATCATGGGGGTTCGGCATCGCGAGTTCTCAATTGAAGGAGTGCAGTTTCACCCCGAATCATTAGCCTCTGAACACGGTCATGCCATGTTGCGGAATTTTCTTAAGCTGACCGAAAAAATACGATGACTGTGATCACCCCCCAAGAAGCGTTGTCCCGAACAATCGACCACCGCGAGATTTTTCAGGACGAAATGCTCCACCTCATGCGGCAGATCATGCTAGGTGAAATCTCGCCAGTCATGACGGCTGCGATCCTCACCGGGTTGCGCGTCAAAAAAGAGACGGTTGGCGAAATCGCCGCTGCGGCGATGGTCATGCGCGAATTCGCGATCCCGGTCAAGGTCGGCCCCGGAGCCCCGATCGTCGATATCGTTGGCACAGGGGGCGATGGCGCTCATACGTTCAATATCTCTACGGCATCGATGTTCGTGACTGCAGCAGCGGGCGCACGGGTGGCCAAGCACGGTAATCGCAGCGTTTCGTCCAAGTCCGGTGCAGCTGACGTACTCGAGTCGTTGGGCGCTGCGATCACCCTCGATGCTGCCCAGGTCGCTCAATGTCTTGAACAGACCGGTATCGGTTTTATGTTCGCGCCCAATCATCATCCTGCGATGAAGAACGTTGCCCCGGTGCGCCGTGAGATGGGGGTGCGGACTCTGTTCAATATTCTGGGTCCGCTGACGAATCCTGCATCAGCACCCAATACGCTGATGGGCGTATTTCATCCTGATCTGGTGGGCATTCAAGTCCGCGTGATGCAACAACTGGGCGCCGAGCGGGTGCTCGTTGTCCATGGTCAGGACGGAATGGATGAGATTTCGCTGGGCGCCGCGACGCTAGTGGGCGAACTCCGCGATGGGGTCATCCGTGAATACGTGATTCACCCCGAAGATTTCGGGATCGCCATGGCATCCAACCGCTCCTTGCGGGTAGCCAATGCGGACGAATCCAAAGCGATGCTTCTCGATGCACTTGCCAACATTCCTGGGACGCCACGCGAGATTGTCGTGCTGAACTCGGGCGCCGCGTTGTATGCCTCAGGCATCGCTGAGACATTAATGAATGGGATCGAGCGCGCGCGTGCGGCGATCGCGAGCGGGGACGCACGCCGCCGACTCGATCTGTTTGTCGAGACGACCCGTGCACTGGCCGAGGGAGGGCGGGCCGATGAGTGACATTCTTCAGAAGATTCTCGCGGTCAAGCGCGAAGAAATTGCAGCGGGGCTTGCGCAGCGCAGTTTTAGGAGTCTGGTGCGTGAAGCCCAGGATCAGCGTGGCGGTCATCGGGGATTCGCTCAGGCCATTATTACTCGAATAAAGAATGATTCGGCGGCTGCCGACGCAAAGTCCGAGATGGCGCGAACCGCGGTTATCGCCGAGTGCAAGCGTGCGAGTCCTTCGAAAGGCTTGCTGCGCGAACCGTTCGAGCCCGCATTGATTGCCGCTTCGTATGAGCAGGGTGGCGCGACATGTCTTTCGGTGCTCACCGACGAATCCTTTTTTCAGGGCAAGCCTGACGATCTGCTTGCCGCTCGTGCGGCTTGTGCGCTCCCTGTGATTCGCAAGGATTTTGTGGTCGACCCCTGGCAAGTGGCTCAATCGGGTGCCATGGGTGCCGATGCAATTCTGCTGATCGTTGCCGCGCTCAGTAACGCCCAACTAAATGAACTCGAATCGGCAGCCACCGAGCTCGGTCTCGATGTGCTGGTGGAAGTCCACGACGGGCACGAGCTCGAGCGGGCGTTGCGCCTTTCGACACCGCTAATCGGTATCAACAACCGGAACTTGCGCACCTTTGAAGTGTCGCTCGAAGTCTCGATCGAGTTGCTTCGCGAGATACCACCCGATCGGACCTTGATTACCGAAAGCGGCATCCTCACGCGTGATGATGTCGAGCGGCTTCGGGGCCATGGCATCTACGGCTACCTGGTGGGTGAAGCCTTTATGCGAGCCCCAGACCCCGGGCAGGCCCTCAAGACACTGTTCGCGGATTAACGGTAGCCGAGGTTGGGCTTGTGCCCAACCAGGCCGAGCGACGCGACTCCGTGTGCTCGACGACCCCCTCTGCCCCCGATCCTGTCTTAAGTATTTTGAGCGTAACGATTTCGGGGCGAGGCGCTTGGAGTTCGATATCAATCGTGAACAATTCGTCCCGCCGAAACGCATGAACGCTGACTCGATCGCCCGGGCGCTTGCGGCCAAGCTGGTTCTTTAAGGACGTCTCATTCACGCGTAAGCCGTCCATCGCGATCAGCACATCGCCAGCCGAAAGCCCAGCACGCATCGCTGGCCCATCCTTCAAAACGGTTTTTGCCACCAGGTCGTGACCCCGCTGTGCCGTCCAGATCCCAAGCGACGGGGGCTCATCCTTGGCTGCTTCCTGCTTCATCTGAATACCCAGAGGCAGCAAGAGTTCGGGTAACGGCAGGTCCGTCGTACCCTCGACCCAGTGGGCAAGTTCATGACGCAAATCGAGCCCGGTTGCGTCCTCGATGATTTCGCCGAAGCCGTCTTCGCTCAACCCGAAGGTTTGTTCTGATTTTCCAAATCGATTCCAGAGCAGGCGCATGACATCATCGAGCGAGTATTTGCCCTCGCTGCGAGCCCGAATCGTGAGGTCAATCGTCAACGCCACGAGAGATCCTTTGGCGTAATAGCTGACGATCGAGTTCGGCGAATTCTCATCTTGACGGTAGTACTTGATCCAGGCATCGAAACTGGATTCAGCAACACTTTGATGGTAACGCCCTGGTGCTCTCAGGACCGCAGCGCAGGTCTCGCCCAAGACGCTTAGGTAGGCTTCATGCGACAACAGTCCGGACCTGACCAGGGTGAGGTCATCGTAATAGGACGTGAATCCTTCAAAAATCCAGAGCAACCGCGTGTATGCCTCGATGCTGGGCTCAGCATCAATCAGCGCCTGGGGCCGGATGCGCTTGACGTGCCACGCATGGAAATATTCATGGCTGGCAAGTCCCAACAGTGAACGGTAGGCCTTCGGAAGCCCCGTCATTGCGCGGTAGGGCAGGGCCTCTCGGGCGCACAATAACGCGGTCGATGCGCGATGCTCAAGACCACCATATCCATCAGCGGTTACGTTGATGAGAAAGAGGTAATGCGCAAACGGCGCCAATCCCGATTCGGGTTCAAACAGCCGCGCCTGTGTCGAACAGATTTGGGCGAAATCCTGTGCAAGTCGCGACAGGTCTGTGTCGTGTTGACCGGCGATCACCGCCGCGTGCGGGCGTCCACCGGCTTCGAACCGAACGACTTCGAAGCGACCGAATTCGATCGGATGATCCACCAGCTCGTCGTAGCTCTGGGCAACGAAGTCGCCAAATTTCCCGACGAGTGCGTCTTCGGGATCTTCGGGATCTTCGGGATCTGCGTTCGCCAGGGCCGCTCGTGGCAGCGTGGTTGCTACGCGCCAATCGATAAGGCGTGGATCGTCTGGGTGGTGCAGACGCAGGGCCAACGGGCCGTTCGGCTGATCAAGCGCCCTCATCAAGACCGCCGAACCAGTCAAAAAGCCCCGCCTCGCGTCCAGATAGGCCGCACGTACCGAGGTGTCGTAGGCGTAGACCCGATAAGTCAGGCTGAGCGGTCCCCGGCAGGGAGCAGCGTGCCAGGAGTGTTTGTCGGTCTTGACCAATGGAACTGCGCCATCGGGGCTCTGCGCCGAGATCGACACGATATGGCGTGCGAACTCCCGGATCATGTAGCTCCCAGGCGTCCAGGCGGGCAGTGCAAATCGTTGCCCAGTCGACGTCGGGTCCGTCACCCGGATGGTGACCTCAAACAGGTGGGCGTCGACGTCTGCGAGGCTGACGAGGTACTGAACCGGTGTGCCGGCGTCTGAGGTCGAATGTGGCATGGCATGGCAGGGTCTGGGAAGGGGTTTGGGCAGAGGTCTGTCGATCCTTTATCTTAGGATCTTTTTAATTCCAAGGCGTTCTCTATGCCCCACCAGAATTTATTGACCGAAACCCGCGATCGGGTTGGCCTCATCACGCTCAATCGCCCCAAGGCTCTGAACGCCCTCAACGATGACTTGATGGACGAACTCGGGCAGGCCCTGCTGGCTTTCGATGCCGATCAGGCGATTGGCTGCATTGTGCTGACCGGGAGTCCCAAGGCCTTTGCGGCCGGCGCCGACATTAGCCGCATGCAGTCTCTGACCTTTGCCGGCGCCTACCGCTCGAATTTCATCACCCGCAACTGGGAAACGATTCGGCAGATCCGCAAGCCCGTGATTGCTGCGGTCGCTGGGTACGCGTTGGGTGGGGGCTGTGAACTCGCGATGATGTGCGACATCATCATCGCTGCAGATACAGCCAAGTTTGGCCAACCCGAGGTCAAGCTGGGCACGATGCCGGGCGCCGGTGGCACGCAGCGCCTGGCGCTTGCGGTATCCAAAGCCAAGGCGATGGACCTTTGCCTGACCGCGCGCATGATGGATGCTGCCGAGGCCGAGCGCGCGGGCCTAGTCTCCCGGGTTGTCCCGGCCGACCGCCTGCTCGACGAAGCGCTCGAAGCCGCCACGATCATCGCGGGGTACCCG
>Ga0114972_10001398_pt1 | contig 18137 bp, 16 predicted proteins | sample M_140807_EF_Meta_FD_87354 | JGI IMG/M metagenome (GOLD analysis project Ga0114972, IMG submission 87354) | Freshwater microbial communities from Lake Montjoie, Canada to study carbon cycling - M_140807_EF_MetaG | ecosystem: Environmental > Aquatic > Freshwater > Lake | place: Lake Montjoie... | reverse complement strand
CATTCACCGTTCGTCACTTCCAAGCCATTCCGGTCATACACCAAAATCACGTTGAAGGTAGGGCCGGTTGCCAACAGTCCATTTCCAGCTAAAGCAGCGCCAGCATATTCCGGGAGGCGTCCCTGCTCATCCGGGGTAAAGTTAAAATGGATTCCGGCAGGAGGTTGATTTGTGCCAGAACTTTGCCCACTGGAGTTCCATCTAAAGCCCAAACTGCCATCCGCGAAGTCCTCCTGGACCCCACGGGAAGGAGCACCGGAAATACGTCCATTCCAGCCTTGGGCATTTGGGGTTGTTAAATAGTTGAAAGGTGGCTGCTCCAAATTTCTTTCCTCAAAATTTTCCAAATACATAGTTCCCTGATGTATACCTTGAAGGAATGGGCTGTCGAATCGACTGCGATAGTCTCCTGTATGGTAATATGTCACGGCACCCAAAACTTTGGGTGTCATGATAATAGATATATTTACTATAATAGAGAAAGGATGGGGTTTCATATTTATATCAAGGACGGGTGAAAATAGTCATTGCTGACCATGCTGGGATTCCATCGAGATCAGTTCGATAAACTCTGGCTGTAACCGTGGTTTGATCATTTGCGAAAGTATCGCTTTCAAAAGTCGAAACCGGTGTGATAGCTGGTTCTAATTCATATGTATTTGGGTCTTTCTCACCGGTGTCCACATTCCAATAAATTCGCCCCGTCGGCCCTGGCTGCGTGATTGTAAAATTATTCCCATTCACCGTAATCACCGGCGGGGGGATGTCGTTGAGGAGGCGGCTGTCGCGGGCTTGTTGCTTAAGCGTATTCCGGGCCAGCAGCAGCTTTGCTGAAGGAACGGTAAAGCGGACGGTGTTTATATTGTTTTCCCATTTGGCGGGCAGTTCCCAGGCGGGCTGGGGTGTCTCTTGGAACCGGCCTTGGAATTCGCCCCAGCGCATGACTTCGCACTCCAGGGTGCGGCGGAAATCCTGAGCTACGGTGTCGAAGCGGGCGAGCAGGGCAGCCTGACTCAGGAGGGGTGGCCCGCCGCCGGGGGGCGGGGTCTTCAAAAATTGGGTGAGCCTCTGGTCAAACCGGGTCCGGTATTGGGGATGGAATTTCAAATGCTCGTAAGGGCGTAATTGGGGTTCGAGGAACCCGCGTGGCGGCGCTCCGGGAGGAAGAGGACTGACATTATCCCTGGGGTTAAGGCAGGTATCCGGCAAATGTGATACCCCCTGGACCGGGTCAAAAGACATGGCGTCGCCATCCCATGCCAGAGGATGCCATTTCGGGGCGCTGGGAGAAGGGTGCCGCCAGGCTCTGAATTGGTCTGTCCGGAAGTCCTGAACCCCTGTGACGGCAAGCGTCAGGATGTAGGAGATGTAATCGTCAATGTCCAATTGGCTCTCCACGGTGGCATAGAGCGAGGGGTCTCCAGGGGTTTGGCGGGCAATGGAGCAGGCGGCGACCATGGCCTCCCAGGATTGCTGGGCAGCAGGTTCGGCCACCCAGCCCTCTGCTGAGGGGTCGGTAGTGCCGAAGTAGCTGAGGAACAGGATTTTATCTGGATCCTGCTCCCCGGAGGGGGCTGGTGGAGCGGTGTTTGTCTTCAGGTATTGGGAAATCATTTCTGAGTCATAATGTTCCTCAAGGTCATAAACTCCCCAGTAGAGTCCATTCAGGTAGACATGGACCCAACGGCGCGGGGTGACAAATGGGCTAGGGGCATTCAAGGAGCCAGTAGGGAGGAGGGCCCGTTGGGTTTCTTTCAAGTAGCTGTCTTTGATGTAAATCTGGTCAATACCATCTTTTGTGCCAGAGAGCAGGGGATCGTTGTATCCATCAGATCCTGGATGGCGCAAAAGGAGTCTCGAAAAATTAACGACATAACTGGCCGGGAAAATGGCAGAAGTATTGGCGGCAGCGAGTCTGGGGGTGTTCCAATAACCATTGCCTTTCAGGTTGACGGATTTTTTGAAAAGGAGGTGGTAGCTTTCCTTGTATTTGGTTGTTGAACCCCAATGATTGCCGGCGCGGCGGATGTAGGCATTCTCCTGGGTATAGGCGGTGGGGTTGGCGGGATCAATGAACTCGACGGAGACCGGATTGCCTTCACTGGTTTCCCACGTGCCATCGGCTCCGACGTTAAACGTTTTGCAGGTGATGGCGATGGAAGGCTTGTCCAGCAACTGGGTCTGGATGCCACCAGCGGCGGCGTAGTTCGCGAGCAGAGGAGGGGCACCCGTTGCGGCGACCCGTGGATCATTCAGGGGTTTCAGTGGATCAAGCCGGAGGGTGGAGGCGGGTCCAGGGATGCCATTGACGACCTGTTCGGGGAGGGTTTGGGCGGGAACGGACGGGGTGTGGATAAAGGTGCGGGTGACCACCCCAGAGGGCAGGAGCCCGGCGCGGAGCGTCCGGGCTCGGAGAATGGTGGTGGCACTGATGACAAGGGGTTGGGTGGCATCGTAAACAGCGGATTGGCCGGTCGGCTCCAAGCCATTGAGCGTGTAAACAATGACGGCAGAGGGATCGTTGCTTCTGAGTCTGATGCTGAAGCTGGAAGGTGCGCTTGATCCGTTGGGGAAATGGGTTCCCCGCACGGGACTGGGGGCATTCAACGGGCTGGAATAATCTTCCACGGTGGGCAATTCACAGACGATTTTGTTGGTTGGTGCACCGGAAACGGGGCCCAGCGGCAGGGCCTGATTGCACGCGTTGGGAGTCGGTTGTTCAAAATAGCCAAACAAGAAACTGCCTCCTGCGTTGGGAACAGGCTGAATGCCGAAAGAGATATTGGGAACGGCACGATTGGAGAGAAAAGCATTGGAAGGGGCGCTCAAGGTGTGCACGTTCAGGTAGTTGGAAGAGTTCCCAAAATTCAAATATAGCGTTTCACCGCAGTCATCCAAGTCAAAGTTGGCGGTGCGGGCTGCGAGTTCGCCCCCGCCGTCGGCCACCAACTTGGCATTTCCTTTAGCGCTGCAATGGATGAGCAGAAATGCCCCCGGAGCGAGATCAACTGCCGGCAAAGGGAAACCCAGGGTGCTTCCACTCTTACTGAGAGAATATCCCGTTGTTGAAATCGTAATGTCATTCGGATTCCATATTTCCACCCAATCCGCAGCTTCCCCACCCACCAAGTGGGTTGTGTCATTGACATCAAAGGGATCAGTGGGTTTGCGCAGCACCGCAGTGCGGCTGAAGCAAACTTCTGAAATCATGAGCCGCTTGACCCCACCGTTAAATGCAGCCCACCAAGTGGCAAGCCCATTGGGGATACCGTGGCTATTCATCACTGGTGCCGGGCTGGTCCGAAGCCGGTAAAACGAGCGCTGATCCATGGAAACCGCGCTGGGAGTATACGTGGCACCCGTATTTTCCGGCCACATCTCCGCACGGATAGCCTCCTGGTGGTTCACTATGAACTGGCGGAAGACACCTTCGTTATTCGGGGACAGGCTGAGTGTGGGAATGGCTTCCCCCTCCACCAGGGGGAAAATACTATAGCTCATGAAAATGGGTGGAGTGTCCGTGAGCAAGCCGGTGATACTGCCTACGCCGAAGGGGTAGCGGTTCGCATTGGGGTTTAATGGATCCCGGAGGTCCAGTTCTGTTTGCTCAAATGAAGTGGTAAATGAGGCAGCGGGGGTGTTGTGGCTTGACCAGGTGGCATAGACTTTGCTATTGGAGCCTGGCGTATGCTGGAAGCGCAGGGTGGCATGGAAGTATTGGAACTGTGGCATACGGCGATAGCCGATGCTGCCTGGCGGTGGACCGGGGGTAGGAAAGAGCGGGAATGATTGGAGGAGTGCGTCAAACCCAACGTTACTGGGTGCACCGAGGATCATCTCCTGATAGCGTGCCGGAATCACAGACCCCGTTCCAGTCATGATGGGAAACCAATTCCCGCCGGAGCTTTGATCAGGATTTTTGCCCTGACTGCGCTCCAAGGACCAGGCGCTGGCCTCGGGAAAGGAGGCAGTGACCTTAAAATCCAGCTGATTGAGCTGAAAGTTGAATACCGTGTTGGTATTCAAAGTTGATGGTATGATCTGGCAGAAGGCCATTTCTGATGACAGCAGTAACAGCAGGCAGGTGAAAACCTGGTGAAACCAGGAATCATGGGCAAGGCTCTGCCCAGAAACCCACACCGGCCGGACCAAGTGTGCCTGGACTGCCGGACTGGCCCGATGGAGATTCGTGCAAGGCAGCGATGGATCAAGCCTGATGCCTAACTCCCCCCCCCCCCGCGTTGCGCAGGGTGTTGATTAATGAATGTGATTTTGGTCCGGCTACGGTTTGGCAGTGGAAGGTGGACAGATGGGCAAATGGAGGGCGGGTGGTGCTCATGCCAGAATAGCTGTTCGGCAGGTGGATTTCTCCACTATCGCGTGCCGGAGGTCAACAACAATTCAGAATTTTTTGCTATTTCCCGTAAGTGGTGAAATCCTACCGGCGGTCCACTGAATAAAAGAAGCCCCGCCTGCCGGGAGGTTCAACTGCCGGGGAGGAATCCTGGCAGGTTGGTCCACCGGCGGTGGCGGGGCTTGGAGGAGACAGGCCCGCCCGGGCGCTGGGATTTTATTTGCCGCCGAGGCCGAGTTTATCGAGGAGGGCGGGCAGCATGGCGGCGAGGCCGGCGGAGTGGTCGGCAGTGTCGTCGATCTGGCCGGTGGGGGTCAGTTTGTCGATGATTTTGGGCAGGTGCTCGGAGAGGAAGCTGGTGGCCTGGGCGGGATCGATGCCCAGCTTGGAGGCGAGGGCAGCGATTTGCCCGGAGCCGAGGACGCGCTGGATTTGGTCCGGGGAGATGGCCTGGTTTTCGCCCATGCCGGTCCAGGAGGAGAAGATTTCGCCCAGGCCGCCCTGGGAGAATTTTGCCATAAGGCCTTGCAGGCCACCGTTTTGAGTCAGCAGGGCGCTGAGGGGATTGGCAGCTTCGCCTTCTTCGCCGGATTTGCCAGTGAAGGCACCAATGATGGAATCGAGGAGTGACATATTTTCAGGTTGGTCGCTTGAGTGGATTTTTGATTCAGTAGAAGTGGCGGAGATGGCTCATGCAGCGGTGTTTTGCAATGCGGAATCCGGCACCCGGCGGGGCCTTTCCTCCCATCCGGCCCCGGAGGTTCCCGGGTGGAGGTGAAATTCCTGCATCCAAGCGGTCCCGGCATCCGCTATCAATGGGGTGGCTTTTCCAGCCGGTTCTGCTTTGCTTTTCTCCATGATCAATCCTGACACTCTCATTGAATCCAATCTGGTGCCTGACGTGCTGGTGCGCGCGGGGATCCGCCATCTGCTGGCGGGCACGATCCAGGAGCACACGCGGCCGGATGTGGCCAGTCAGCGCGCGGCCCTGCTGGCGTATGTGGCGGATTTGAAGACACGGGGGATCGCCGAGCAGACGCAGGCGGCGAATGTGCAGCACTACGAGGTGCCGACCCTGTTTTACCAGCGCTGTCTGGGAAAGCGGCTGAAATACAGCTCCGGCCTGTGGCATGATTCCACGCAGACCCTGGATGAGGCGGAGGAAAATATGCTGGCCCTGACCTGCGAGCGTGCCGGGCTGGCCGACGGGCAGCGCATTCTGGAGCTGGGTTGCGGGTGGGGCTCGCTGTCCCTGTGGATGGCGGAGCACTATCCAAACGCCACGATCACCGCAGTATCGAACAGCCGCACGCAGAAGGCACACATTGATGCGGTGGCAGCGGAGAAGGGTTTTAAGAACCTGAGCGTGATCACCTGTGATATGAATGTGTTCGACACGCCGGAGCGCTTTGACCGGGCGGTGAGTGTGGAGATGTTTGAGCATATGAAAAACTACCAGCTGCTGATGGGCAGGGTGGCGTCCTGGCTGGTGCCGGGCGGGAAGCTCTTTGTCCATATCTTCACACACCGCGAACTGGCCTATCACTATGTGGACAAGGGGCCTTCGGACTGGATGACACGTTACTTTTTCGCCGGAGGACAGATGCCGAGCGATGATCTGCTGCTTTACTTCCAGGACGATCTGAGGATCGAGGACCACTGGTGTGTCAGCGGGCAGCATTACGAAAAAACCAGCAATGCCTGGCTGGCGAATATGGATGCGCACCGGGAGGAAATCCTGCCGCTCTTCCAGGAAACCTACGGCGCGGACCAGGTGAAGCGCTGGTGGGCCTACTGGCGGGTGTTTTATATGGCCTGCGCGGAACTCTGGGGCTACCGGGGAGGCAACGAGTGGATCGTCTCCCACTACCGCTTCCGGAAACCGGCCTGACGCGACAGGGTTTTCCTTTGCAAGGTGGGCCGGGCACGGGAATGGATACGGCGTATGATCAAAAAGACTTTTCTCCAGTTCCTCACCCTGATGGTGCTGGCCGTTCCAGCATGGGCTGACGCCCCCCCGGACCTCGCGCCGGTGAAGGCATGGATCGCCAAGCAGGCCAGTGTGAAAAGCCTGATCGTGGATCTGAAGCAGGAGCGGCATTTGCGCACCGTCAAAAAGCCCCTTGAGAGCGAAGGGCGGTTCTATTTTCTGGCGGGCGGGGCCTTCCGCTGGCAGGCTGGAGATCCGCCGAAGCTGGTGGCCGTGATGAGCCCCGAAGAGGAATTTTCCGTGATCTACCCGGCGAAGAAGACCGCTGAGGTTTTTTCCAGGGAAGCCCTGGAGCGGGATGATGCCGGGCAGGGGATCGCCTTTCTCCGCGCCGGATTCCCCACCAGTCTGGCGGAGTTTCAGCAGCGCTTTGAGGTCATCGGGATCAAAAGTGAAGGCGGCTGGGACATCGTGGAGATCAAACCCACCGGCGCAGGCAGTTCGTTCGCGGTGCGGAAGCTGGTGCTGACGATCAACCAGGAAAGCCACCGCCTGGGCGCAATGCAGATCCACCTGCGCGATGGATCCTGGATCAATAACAGTGTGACCTCCCTGCAGGAAAACCCCGTCATCCCCGCCAGCCAGTTCAAGTTTGATCTGAGCGGCTACACAGTGAAGCGGAAGTAGGCGTGCGCCGGGGACGGTGGCCGCATGGAGCGGAGCAGGGCGAATCCGATTGCCAGCCCGAAGCAACTGTGGGATCAGACAGGCCGCCATTTGCCCACCGCAGAGGGCGGCGCTTCATTCAGTTTTGCTATGTCTTCACACTATCTCGTCACCGGCGGCTGCGGATTCATCGGCAGCAACTACATCCGCCAGCAACTCCGCGCCCAGCCGGACCTGCGCATCACGAATCTTGATGCGCTCACCTACGCTGGCAATCCGGAGAACCTGCGTGATGTGGAAGCTTCTGCCGGGGACCGCTACCGCTTCATCCACGCGGATCTCTCCAACGCCCAGGCGGTTGCGGCGGCCTTTGCCGGGCGCAGCTACGATGCCGTGGTCAATTTCGCGGCGGAATCCCACGTCGACCGCAGCATTGAAGGCCCGGAAGTCTTCGTCAGGGCCAACATCACCGGCACCTACCATCTTCTCGAAGCCGCCCGCAGGCACCAGGTGAAGCGCTACCTGCAGGTCTCCACGGATGAAGTTTATGGCTCCCTGGGCGACACCGGGCTCTTCACCGAGAATACCCCCATCGCTCCCAGCAGCCCCTATTCCGCCAGCAAGGCCTCCGCCGATCTGCTCGTCCTGGCCAATCATCACACCTTCGGCCAGGAAGTGGTGGTCACCCGCTGCTCCAACAATTACGGGAAATACCACTACCCGGAAAAGCTGATCCCCCTCATGATTATCAAGGCCATGCACGACGAGGCGCTGCCGGTTTATGGGGATGGCTTGAACGTGCGGGACTGGATCCATGTGGAAGACCACACGGCCGGTATCCAGGCCGTTCTGGAAAAAGGACGCGCTGGCGAAGTCTATAACCTTGGGGCCAGCCAGGAATGGAAGAATATCGACATCGTGAAACTCATCCTGCGCCTCCTGGGCAAGCCGGAGAGCCTGATCTCCTACGTCAAGGACCGCCCGGGGCACGACCGCCGCTACGCCATCGACTCCACCAAAACCCGGACTGAATTGGGCTGGAGCGCCCAGCGCCAATTTGATGAAGCCCTGGCCGAAACCATCGCCTGGTATCAGCAAAATGAAGCCTGGTGGCGGCCATTGATGAAAAAATAACCCCCCGGCGGCGCTTGCTCGAGGCGGCCAAGGCTCCCGGAACCCGCCTGTCCAACCCCATCCTACCTTCATGAGCCAACCCCAGAACCTACCCGAACTCCTGCAGGCGCGGCTCAAGCTGGGTCTCTTCAACTGGGGCAAGCGCACCCTCATCTGGTCCATGGCCCTCGCCCTGCTTGCCAGTGTGGCTCCAGGCCTGCGGTTTCTTTTGATCGGCTGGCTCATCTTCTCCGCCCTCTCCCTCGCCATCCTGCTCATCGGACTGAAAGTCGCCGGAGCCCTGAAAACTGGCACCATATCCACCTTTCCTGGCACCGCCACCTGCGCTCCTGGGGAACCCCGGGATGTTGGCGGAACCCGCCCGGAATTTACTCCCCAGGAGGAATTCCCCGGCCGCCATGCCCACGCTGCCCGGCCGGCCGTGAGCGATGAAATCATTGAGATCGAAGCCGAAGTGCTCCCTCCGGAGCAAAAAGGGTGAAATGGCGTGGCGGCGGACCTGGTTTCATCAGCCGTTAACCTGAAAAGGACGCTGACGGGCCACGGATGGCACGGATAGGACTGATATTCACGGATTTATGAGATTTGGCAAGGTCATCTTCAGGGTGAATCCACCATTTTGCGTATATCCTTGATGATCAGTAACATCCGTGCCATCCGTGGCCCGTCATTTTCCCATTTAGGGTTAAATTTTCCTGCTGGCAAAACCGACGGAATGTTATTTTTTTGTTGGAATGCCCGGACCGCGTGCGTTATAAGGTTCATGGCCGGATAATCCGCCATTCATCATCAACTTCCGCTCATGAAAAATGTATTGGGAACCCCACTGCGGGAATGCAGCGCCGAGCCACTGGCTGGTTTTTTCCGGGATGGCTTCTGCCATACCTGCAGGGAGGACAGTGGCTCCCACACCGTGTGTGCGGAAATGAGCGAGGCCTTTCTGCTCTTCAGTCAAAGCCGTGGAAATGACCTGATCTCCCCACAAGAGGCATATGATTTCCCGGGTCTGAAGCCAGGGGACCGCTGGTGCCTCTGTGCCGCGCGCTGGCTGGAAGCCGAACAGGCCGGCTGCGCCCCGCCCGTAAACCTGCTGGCCACCCACGAGGAAGCCCTCAAGGTGATCCCCCTCGCCCTCCTGCAGCGTTACGCCACCGCCTAACCTCCAGTCGCCGCCCCCCAGGCTTGGCTGATTCGCCGGAAGGATTTTGGCTGGTCCACTCCACAAACCAGAATCCTCCCCGCTGCGGGCTCTACTTTTTCTCCAGCGGCTTCAGCTCGATATTCCGGAACCACACGGGTTGGCCCTCGGCTTGGAGGGCGATGTGGCCGTAGCTGAGCAGCAGCGGACTGCCGGCTTTCAACAGCTCGCAGGCGGGCGCGTTGTCATCGCGGGGATCCAGTTGCGGGCGCTGATAGCGCAGGGCTTCCACGCCATTGATGCGGTGGATCACTTCGTCATTCACGTGCACCTCCACCTCCGCCTTCACCGAGGTCTCCGGGGCGAAGGTGGGCGCGGTGGATTTGATGATGTGGGTGGTGACCAATTTTCCTCCGAGTTCGATGTTGGTGCCGGGGGTGCAAAGGTTCGCGGTGGAGCGCTCGCCTTTGCCTTCATCCGCGAGAAACTGCATCTCCAGGCCGCTCGGGAAGCCCTGATTCAGGAGCAGGCTCTGCGGGGGCTGGGCGTGGATCATGATGCCGCTATTCAGATTCACGTATGACGGCGCGCCCGGCACCATGCGGCCCGGGAAGCGGTATTCCAGCCGGAAGATGTAACGCGGGTAAGCAAGGTTGCTGTAAAGATGTCCGAAGCGGCCATCGAATTTCGGATAGTTGTCGTAGTTGACCTTCAGAATGCCATCTTCCACGCGGAAGGTGTTGAAGGCATTCCCGCCCAGCGGGTGCTTCGCGATTTTGATGGTCCAGCCATCCAGATTGGTGCCATTAAACAGGGAAATCCACCCGGCTCCTGACGGTGCGGCCGGAGGGGGAAGCGCCGCCGCTGCTGTTCCGGCAGCCGCAGGTTCAGCGGGCAGACCGGTTTGGAACCAGAGCATCAGGCTCAGGGCGGCAGGGATCGTTTTCAATAATGATTTCATGCCAAATGCTGAGGGACGAATCCTCTGCGGCCAGGGCTTTATTTGACGCGCGCCCTCCAACCTTCCAGCCGCCGGCCGCCGGCGGCTAAAGCGTCAGGTTGGGATCGATGTCAGATTCCAGCGGGGTGAATTGCCCGGCATGGAAACGGTGGAGAGCGGCGTAGGCGATCATGGCGGCGTTGTCCGTGGTGTGAGCCGGCGCGGCGAGGTGGAGGGTGAGACCGGCGCGGGCACACTGCTCCCGGAAGACCTGGCGCAGGCGGGAGTTGCAGCTGACTCCGCCGCTGACACTCACGTGTTTGGCCCCGAGGTGGCGGGCGGCGGCGAGGGTTTTGGTGACGAGGACATCCACCACCGCTTCCTGGAACGAGGCGCAGAGGTCCGGCAGGCGCGCTGCGGCGCTGTCCCCCAGGGTGGGCAGCAGATAGAACATGGAGGTTTTCAAACCGCTGAAACTGAACGCGAAATCGCCGCTGTCCTTCATGCTGCGTGGAAAATCAAACGCGCTGGGATTACCGGAGGCCGCCATGCGGTCGATCTCCGGTCCCCCAGGATAGGGCAGGCCCAGCATGCGGGCGACTTTGTCGAAAGCCTCTCCCGCCGCATCATCACGGGTGCGGCCCAGCACGGGATAGTCGCCGGAGCCCCGCAGGTGCAGCAGCATGGTGTGCCCACCACTAACGATCAGCGCGGCCCCGGGCTGCAGGCCCGCCGGGTTTCCCAAAAAAGGGGAGAGGAGGTGCCCCTCAAGGTGATTCACGGCGAGAAAGGGCCGGCCCGCCGCGAGGGCGAGACCTTTTGCCGCGGTATTGCCGATCAGGAGGGAACTGGCAAGTCCGGGCCCGGCAGTGGCGGCAAAGGCATGGATATCCGCCAAGGTGACGCCAGCGATTTGCAGGGCTTCCTGGATGAGCGGCCGGATGCGGAGCAAATGATTCCGCGAAGCCAGCTCCGGCACCACGCCCCCGTAGGGTTGATGTTCGGGGATTTGAGAGGAAAGCACCGCAGCCCTGATCTGCCCGGCCCCATCACAAATGGCCACGGCGGTCTCGTCACAGGAGGTTTCGAGCGCAAGGATGAGGGGTGAAGTGGACATGGAAGCGGCCTGGTAACACGCCCCGCCGTGGAAAAAAAGCCGGAAGGCAGCTGTGGGCAGTTTTCAGTTTTCAGGCTTCCTTTGCTGGCGATGGTTCGTTTTCCGGCGCATGAGGCCGGAGCCCTATCATCATGTCAGCAGCTTCAGCTTCCCCCTATGGATTCAAGGAATGGTCCCTCGTTTGCGCCGCGCTCGGTTCCGGAGCGCAGAGCATCATCCTGCGCAAAGGTGGCATCCATGAAGGAAAGGCCGGGTTTTGGTGGCGGCACGATCACTTCTTTCTCTTCCCTACCCATTTTCATGAGCAGACGCTGCAGTTTCCCTGGACGCCCCCCGGAGCCGTGGCCCTGACAGCGGATCCGGATGGCCAGCACCGGATCAAATATTTCGCTGAGGTTGTCACCAAACACCAGATCACCGATTGGGAAACCGTGCTCCGCCTGAAGGAGCTGCATTTCTGGACGGAGTCCACCCTGCGCGGGCGGTTTGACTATTCTGAATCCACTGGCATCAGCCTGGCCTTTCTCCGCCTGCACCGCCTGGAGAAACCGTGGGTTTTTCCTGATGAAAAGAAATTCGGTGGCTGCCGCTCCTGGTTGGACCTGCCGGCCGTGCCGGAGCCTATCGTCCTGACTCCGGTCCTGGATCAGGCGCAGCACGCTGCCAGAGCAGAGGCTTTGGCCAGCGCATTGGGTTTATCCTAAAAACCGCAGCAGGGTTCCCGTGGTGGTTTGCTTCTGTTGTCGCAATGTCTTGAGAACCTGGCTCTCAACTTTCATCCAGCAACTCTCAGCTTCCTTTCAACGGTAATACAACCACACCACCAGGAAAATCGCGGCTGCGCCGGCGGCATCCAGGGCGATCCCGGCCCGCATCATTCGGGTCAGGGGCACCAGACCGGTGCCGTAGGCCATGGCATTCGGGGCGGTGGATACCGGCAGCATAAAGCCGAAGCTGCAGGCCAGGCTGGCGGCCAGGGCCACCGGGATCACCGGCAGGTGCGCCGCCTGGGCCACGGCGATCATCAGCGGCACCATCACGTTGGCGGAAGCGGTATTGGAGGTCGCCTCACTCAGCATCAGACTGAGCCCGATGCCCGCCGCCACCAGCAGCCACAGCCCCGGCGTGCCCAGCCAGGCGCTCATCCCATTCCCCATCGCCTTGGCCAGGCCGGTATTGAAAATCATGGTCCCCAGGGAGAGACCGCCGGCGAACAGAAAGATCGTGCCCCAGTCGATCCGCTCCGCCTCTTTCCATGTCAGGGTGAAGCGCCACTCCCGGAGCTGCACTGGCAGGAAAAACACCAGCAGGCCGCACAGCAGTCCCACGGTTTCTTCCGGCAGATGCTTCGTCAGCCACGCCGCGCTGGCCGTGGGACCGCCATTCAGGATATCGGAAAGCCCGGGCCACATCCACAGCAGAATCGCCAGGGAAAACAGCACCGCCGTATTCCGCTCCCCGGGCCGGAGCGGGCCCAGGGTTTCGCGCTGACGGCACAGTTCCATCTCCATCACCCTGCGGTCGGTGAATACCACCCCTCTCGGCCGCAGCAGCCAGAGCAGGAAAATCATCAGGACCACCACCAAAGGCACCCCCAGCTTCATCCATTGCAGAAAGGTCACCGTCTCCCCGGTCAACTGCCGCAGAAAACCAATCGCAATGATGTTCGGGGGCGTGCCCACCGGCGTGCCCAGGCCGCCCACCGAGGCCGAAAAAGCGATCAGCAAAATCAAGTCCGCCTGCGCCCGGGGCCGCGCCGCGAGCTGGGGCGTCGTCGCCAGCACGCCCAGCGCGATTGGGATCATCACCGCCGTCGTCGCCACATTGCTCATCCACATGGACAGCAGCGCCGTCATGCCGCCCAGCGCCGCGTAGAGGGTAAAGGGCGACCTCAGCACCCCGCGCCGCGTCAGCAGCCACAACGCCAGACGCCGGTCCAGCCCGTGCTTCGCCATCGCCGCCGCCAGGAAAAAACTCCCAATGAACAAAAAAATCGAAGGCGAGGCAAAAGGGGCCAGCACCTCCTTATCCTTCGCTACGCCCAGCGGAATGCACAGGGCCGGAGCCAGCAGGGAGGTAGCCGCCATCGGGATCGCCTCCGTCATCCAGAAAATCACCGCCAGCGCCAGCACCGCCGCCAGCCGTTGAGCCTCCGGGGAAACCCCCGGCACCGGCCACACCAGCAGCGCCCCCATCGCCAGCGGCCCCAGCACAAAACCCACCCGTTGCCGCCACCAGTCAAATCCCCCGCCTGTCCCGTCCGGATTGGCGAAGGTAGGAGTATCTGAATCAGTCATCATGGAAAAAGGCCGATCATGCCGCCGGGTCCTCCATCTGGCCAGTCCTTTTGTTCAGCCCGTCCCCCCGGCTCGCTTGCCGCGCTTCGCCGCTTCCCGCAAAATACCGCTGGCGCTTTACCCGTCGCGCCCTTTAATCGTGACACTCATTTTCCGATTTACTCTATGAAGTTCCGCATCAGCAAAGAAAAATTCCTGGAAGGCCTCCAGCAGGTTCAAAACGTGGTCAGCAGCCGCGCTACCTTGCCTATCCTCTCCAACGTGCTGATTGAAGCCGACCGTCAGGAGCTGCGCTTCACCACCACCGACCTCGACATCGTCATCAGCGGACGCATCGCCAGCACCGGCGAAGACGACATCGGCCTGCAAATCCTCGAGCCCGGCGCCATCACCCTCCCTGTCCGCCGTCTTTCCAGCATCGTCCGCGAACTCCCCGCCAGCGAGGTCGAAGTCACCGTCTCCGACGAAAACACCGCCGCCATCAAATGCGGCAACAGCTTCTTCAAAATCCTCGGCCTGCCCCCCGATGACTTCCCGCCGCCTCCCCGCTTCGAGGACGTCAAGGAATACAAGATCACCCAGAAGACCCTGCGCGACGCCCTCAAAAAGACCGCCTACGCCATCTCCACCGATGAAACGCGCTACGTCCTCAACGGCATCTACTGCCAGTTCAAGGAAGGCAAAATGACCCTTGTCGCCACCGATGGCCGCCGCCTTGCCATGACGGATGTCGACGTCGAATTCCCCGAAAGCAACGAAGCCGCCGTCATCGTCCCCACCAAGGCCGTCAACGAACTCCAGCGCCTCCTCAAGGACTCCCTGGAAGAACTCCGCATCCGCATCGGAGCCCGCCAGATCGCCTTTGAGCTGAACCAAAACCTCCTCGTCAGCAAACTCATCGAAGGCAACTACCCCAACTTCCGCCAGGTCATTCCCGGGGCCGCCAAAGAGCGCGTCACCCTTGAGCGCGAAGCCTTCCTCGCCGCCGCCCAGCGCGTCTCCCTCCTCGCTCCTGACAAATCCAACAGCGTCAAGCTCCACTTCAGCAGGGACAACATCGAGATCACCGCCAACAGCGCCGATATCGGCGAAGCCCGCGAATCCATCGCCGTCAAATACAGCGGCCCCGACATGGCCATCGCCTTCAACCCCGAGTATCTCGTCGCCCCCTTCCGCAACCTCGACGCCGACGAAATCTACCTCGACCTCATCGACGAAGTCAGCCCCGGCGTCATCAAGATCAACACCCCCTTCCTCTACGTCCTCATGCCCATGCGCGTGAGCCAGTAGGAAGCATGTTTCACGGGACGCCGGTTCTTCTGACGTTTGGACTTTTTAAGCGAGGGGAGGAGCGTTCAGCGGCTACCTTCCCAACACTCATGAATCCGTTCTCCCCTCAAGCGTTGTTGGGGGTTGTTGCCAGGCCCATACCCTTTTTCAACAATCAGGTCACCCCACGCCCGTGAACACTTTGGTTTCTGTGCCTGCTGGCTCATCTTCGTGGCCGCGGTTCCGGCGTGGCCTCTGGATCAGCTGTCTTGGGCCCGCCATCCCTGCCGTGATCGCTTGCGCGTCCATTGCCTACGCCGCCTTGGGATACCTCACGCTTCCGGGACAGGGTTCCTCGCCCATTGAAGTGGAGCCCGCGCCCCTGCTGACTTGGCAAAAGGCAATGGCTGGCCTTTCCCTCATCACCCTTGCTCTGGCCTGGGGTCATGGGATTTGCTTCGCCTGCCGTTCCAACGCTCCGGCCCGGGAATTCATGCCCTTCCTGCTCAATTTGCTGCCGGCAGCGGGCCTCCTCTTCCTTGCCCTCATCCAACTGCGCTCCGAAGGCCAGCCGCTGGATGCCATCTCCCTGTATCTCATCACCCTGATCCTGCTGCTCCTGACGGGACTTCTGAGCGCCCTCGCCTCAGACCGCCGGACGGCCCACCCCGCGTCGTAAAGCCGGTCTGACCAGCCTGACCCTGCCCAATAGTGTCACCGCCATCGGAGTCGGATCCTTCTATTCCTGCAGGGCACTGACCAGCCTGATTTTGTCTGAAGGGATGACTTCCATCGAACGCTCTGCATTCTCTTATTGCGGACGCCTGACCAGCTTGACTTTGCCCTCCAGTATCACCACCATTGGAAATTACTCCTTCTTTGCCTGACAAGACCCCTGATTCCTGGTTCCAAATGCCGCTGGGTCAATCCGACCTCGCTGGGGCCTCCGCTCTGATCGACGATTTTACCAAGCCGGCGGTTGCGACTTTCAAGTGGAACCGAGGTTGCGTGAGAGTGTTAGTAAGGAAAGGAGGGGGGGTGACGAAACCAACCCAAGAATTTGCAACCATGCCAACACCTCACGATTGAAGACAGAGCCCAAATCGAAGTCCTGTGCAAGCAGGGAATGGGCCCCACCGGGATCGGCGTGCTGATTTTCCGATCCAAAAGCACCATTAGCCGCGAAGTGCGGCGGCTGGGAACGGACTTGCCGTATGAGGCAAAGCCCAACCACGCGGCGGCTGAACCGGAAGGATAACGTCTGGAAGGATCACGGCCTGGCCGCTGCCTTGAAGGAAAAGGGGATTTACGATCCGGACAAGGTCGTCCTGACGGCGGTGAGCCTGCCGGACCCGCCGCCCGCCGCCTTCACGGTGGAGGACGCGCTGAAGCTGGGCGGCGATGCCACCCGGGGTGAAGCCGCCAGCCAGCGTTGTTATCTGTGCCATCAGATCGGAAAAAACGGCGCGGAATTCGGCCCGGAGCTGACCTCCTGGGGCCGCACCCAGGGCACGGAAGTCATCCTGCGCAGCCTGATCCAGCCCCGCGCCGACATCGCCCACGGCTTCGAAGGCACCCGGATCGAAACCACGGAGCACCTCGTGATCGACGGTCTCCTCCTCACCGATGCCGACCCCGTCGTCATCCGCAGCATGGGCGGCCTGACCCAGACCGTGCCCAAAGCCAAAATCAAATCCAAACAACCCCTCGGCCGCAGCCTGATGATGAGCGCCACCCAGCTGGGCCTCACCGCCCAGGAGTGCGCGGACCTCGCGGCCTTCCTGCGGCAATAGCTGCCTTCACTGGGAGTGGCGGCTTGAAGCCGCCATTTAAAACCCCTGCCAAAGGCCATTTTAAAAATCGGGACACTGGCCTCGAATGCCCGTCCGACGAGGCACCCTCATCGGCAAAAAGACCGGCAATTCCCTGCCATTAAAGGAATTGCCCAAAGTCATTTTGGCGGTATTTTTCAGGAAAACTCCCGGTTTCTCCCTATGGGGAAAAACCGGCAATTTCCTCACATTCCATGACCCGTTTCTACGATTCCCCCACCGACATGGAGCCGATGCTGCCGGAGGATCCCGATCAGGGCCTGGCGGGCCTGGGCTGGGAGATCGTGCGCCGGGCGGAGCGCCTTGGGGCGGGACTGCATCCGCTGACGGCAGGCGGGCTGGCCGGGGTGGTGCAGGTGATGAATAGTTATTACAGTCACCTGATCGAAGGGCACGGCACGCGCCCGGCGGATTTGGCTGCCGTGCTGCGCGGCCGCAGCGAGGGGCTGCCCGACCGCCGGGAATTGCAGCAGCTGCATTTTGCGCATATGGCGGCGCAGCGCAGCATGAAGGATCGGCTGACGGCCGATCCGGTGGAATCCGTCGCCGGCCAGGACTTTCTGCAAACCCTGCACCGGAATTTTTACGAAGCCCTCCCGGAGACGGCCCGGTTTGTGTCAGGGCCGGATCAGGCGGCCCATCCGGTGACCGCCGGGGAATGGCGGCGTTTCCACGTCACGGTAGGGAGCCACCTCGCCCCGGCGTGGGAAAAACTGCCGGATTTCATGGCGCGTTTTGCCAGGATTTATGCGCCGTGGGTCAGGGACACCGGCCCGGGATTGGTGGCGTGTGCCGCCGCGCATCACCGCCTGGTGTGGATCCACCCCTGGGCGGATGGAAATGGACGGGTGGCACGGCTGTTCAGTGAGGCCTGGCTGATCCGGGCGCGGGTGGATGCCCATGGGCTGTGGTCCATTTCGCGCGGCCTGGCCCGCCGCCTGACGGATTACCGGACCTGCCTGGCGAATGCCGATGCCAGGCGCCGGCATGACTTCGATGGCCGGGGCTACCTGTCCCAAGCCGCGCTCCAGGGCTTTTGCCGGTTTTTTCTGGAGACCTGCCTGGACCAATTGGACTATATGAATGAGTGCCTGGCCACAGACCGCCTGGATCAGCGGATGAGCGGTTATTCGGTCATGCGGGAGGCGTCGGGCGATTGGCCAGCGGGGACCTCACGGGTGCTGCGGGAGGTTTGCCTGCGCGGGGAAATCGCCCGGGGGGAGGTCGCCCGGCTGATCGGCAAGTCGCCGCGCACGGCCCAGTCCGTCACCGGCCAACTGCTGGCAGCCGGTTGCCTGACCAGCCCCAGCGGAAAAGGCCCGCTGCGCCTGGGGTGGCCGCCGGAGGCCCTCCCGGCCTGGCTGCCGGGTCTGTTTGGATGATCCAGGAAAGGAAGTTGAGAGTTGGCAGTTGGAAGTTGAGAGTTGAGAGTTGAGAGATTCAAGCCTTGGAGGTTAATT
>Ga0114972_10001397_pt1 | contig 18142 bp, 12 predicted proteins | sample M_140807_EF_Meta_FD_87354 | JGI IMG/M metagenome (GOLD analysis project Ga0114972, IMG submission 87354) | Freshwater microbial communities from Lake Montjoie, Canada to study carbon cycling - M_140807_EF_MetaG | ecosystem: Environmental > Aquatic > Freshwater > Lake | place: Lake Montjoie... | reverse complement strand
GAGATAGTTACCGATTTCCTCGCGTGTCATCCGCAGCACAAACTCGCGCGACGAGAACCCGCGCTGAGCAAACTGCTTCGACAGATTAAGCAGGAAAGTTGCCACCCGCTGCTCCGCGCGCATCTTGCCGAGCAGCAGCATCTGCCCGTTGTCGCGCACGATCTCGCGCGACAACACACGGTGCAACTGGTGCTGCAGACCATCGAATTGCCGCGACAGCGTCTCGAGGCGTTCGAAGGGCACAACGCAGACCTCCGAATCCTGAAGGGCGATCGCGTCACACTGGAAAGCACCGGTGCTGATGGCATCAAACCCCAGTACGTCGCCCGGCATCGGAAAACCGGTCACCTGCTCAAGACCGGCCTGCACGCTCACGCAGGTCTTGAAAAACCCAAGTCGAACCGGATAGACCGCGCTGAACGCATCGCCCGCCCGAAACAGGGCTTCGCCGCGCTTCAGACGCCGCCGGTTAGTGACCATGCCGGCGAGGCGATCGATCTCGGCTGCACTCAGCCCCTCAACCAGACAGAGTTCCCGCAGTCCGCAAGCAGCGCAATGGCCGGCCCCAGGCACCGACGACGACACCGACGAGAAAGCGCGTTGAGTCACAGTCGGCATGGGAGAACCTCGAATGTAAATTTGTTTTTACACTCGAGATCTTACGCCAAGCTTGGCCGCAGCGCAGTCGGCGCCCGCCTCGCGCCAGCGGCCGATCAGGCGCGAGCCTGCAGCGCTGCCACCGCCGGGAGCTCGCGCCCCTCAAGAAACTCGAGGAATGCACCGCCACCGGTCGAGATGTAATCGATACGATCGCTGATCCCGAATTTCGCAATCGCGGCCAGCGTATCGCCGCCTCCCGCAATCGAATAACCCGGCGATGCGGCAATCGCTCTGGCCAGGGTCTCGGTGCCGTGCGCAAAGGCATCAAATTCGAACACCCCCACCGGGCCGTTCCAGACGATGGTGCCGGCCGAACCCAGCAAGGCAGCCATGCGCTGAGCGGTGTGCGGACCGATATCCAGGATCAGATCGTCATCGGACACCTCGGTCGCAGCCTTGGCGCTCGCCGGAGCATTTGCCGAAAAAGTCTTGGCCACCACCACATCGCTGGGAATCGGCACCTCGGCGCCCCGGCGCTTCATGAGGTCGATGATCGCCCGGGCCTCGCCGACCAGGTCATGCTCGGCCAGCGATTTGCCGATCGGCAGCCCCACTGCCGCCATGAAGGTGTTGGCGATGCCGCCACCGACGATCAGCTGATCGACCTTCTCGGCGAGTGATTTGAGGATGGTCAGCTTGGTCGACACTTTGGAGCCGGCCACGATCGCCACCAGCGGGCGCTTCGGGGCACCGAGCGCGCGACCCAGGGCATCGAGCTCGGCTGCCAGCAAAGGGCCGGCACAGGCCAGCGGCGCGAATCGGGCGATGCCGTGTGTGGTGGCCTCGGCCCGGTGCGCGGTGCCGAAGGCGTCATTGACATAGATGTCGCACAGCGCGGCCATCTTCCTGGACAGCGTCTCGTCGTCCTTCTTTTCACCCTTGTTGAAGCGGCAATTTTCCAGCAGCACCACCTCTCCGGCGGCAATGCCGAAGGGGGTATCGACCCAGTCACGCTGCAGCCGGACCGGCACGCCAAGCAGTTCGGACAGACGCTGCCCGACCGGTGCGAGCGACGCCGCCTGATCGAACTGACCCTCGGTCGGTCGACCCAGATGCGACGTGACCATCACCGCCGCTCCCGATTTCAGACAGTGGGCAATCGCAGGCGCCGAGGCTCGGATGCGGGTGTCGTCGGTAATCGATCCGGCCTCATCCTGAGGCACGTTCAGGTCGGAACGGATGAACACCCGCTTGCCGGCAAGCGACAGATCGGAAAGACGCTTGAAAGTCATCATGGCTTGAGTCGATGAGGGTTAAGTACGACGGATTGGAGCTTAAGTACGAAGGATTGGAACGCCCGGGCATCGGCGATCGCTTATCGTTGCATCATTGCACACCACTGCAAGCCGCCGGTTCCAGAACTGCAACGGCTTCACAAACAGGAATCTGAATGACCGAACCAACTGACAGCGCTCGAAACACGGCGCTGAGCGCGCAAGCGTTTGACGGGCACCCCCCTTCGGCAGAAGAGTCGAAGGCGCGCGCCCTGGCCATCATCGGCGACGATCCGAGCCTGCTCGCCATGCTGGCACCCGTGTTTGCCCAGTCTTCCGTCAGCCAGCTCCAGAAACTGGCGGAGGCGCTCTCGCAAAGCGATACCGCACAAATCAGGCATTGGGCTCACTCGCTCAAGGGGTCACTGGCCAGTATCGGGGCCGCCGGCCCCTCGGCCCGCGCCAGCGCGATCGAAGCGCGGGCCAAGATCCACGATCTGTCCGGCCTCGAGACTCAGGTCAAGCTGCTGGCCGCCGAAGTCACTGTGGTTGCAGCCAACCTCACCAAGAGCACCGACCCGGCCTGAGCCGGGGCCACCCGCACACCTTCAACGAGCTGCCATCAGCGCGACGGTGGTGTCGAGCATTCGGTTGCTGAAGCCCCATTCGTTGTCGTACCAGCTCGCCACCTTGACCAGGCGCCCGGCCACTTTGGTGAGCGTGGCATCAAAAATCGACGAGCGCGCGTCATGGTTGAAGTCGCTCGATACCAGCGGCGCGGTGTTGTACCCGAGGATGCCTTTCAGGGCGCCTTCGGAGGCCGACTTCATGATCGCATTGACTTCATCAACCGTCGTGTCGCGCGCGGCGATGAACGACAGGTCGACGATCGACACATTGATGGTCGGAACCCGAATCGCATAGCCGTCGAGGCGTCCATCGAGCTCGGGCAGCACCAGCCCGACTGCAGCCGCCGCACCGGTCTTGGTCGGAATCATGTTGTGCGCTGCGGCCCGGGCGCGACGCAGGTCTTCGTGATAGACGTCGGTCAGAACCTGGTCATTGGTGTAGGCATGAACGGTGGTCATCAGCCCCGAAACCAGACCCACCGCATCATGCAGCGGCTTGACCAGCGGCGCGAGACAGTTGGTGGTGCATGAAGCATTGGAAATCACGGTATCCGTCGCCTTGAGAACGCCATGATTCACGCCAAAGACAACCGTGGCATCGACATCCTTGCCACCGGGTGCCGAGATCACAACCTTCTTGGCGCCGCCCTTGAGATGGGCCGAGGCCTTTTCCTTGGAGGTGAAAAATCCGGTGCACTCGAGCACGACATCCACACCGAGCTCGCCCCAGGGCAACTGCGCCGGATCACGATTGGCGAGCACGCGAATCCGGTCGCCGTTGACGACCATCGCGTCGCCTTCGACCGCCACGCTGCCGCTGAAGCGACCGTGCGCCGTGTCGAACTGGGTGAGATGCGCATTGGTCTTGGGATCGCCGAGATCGTTGATCGCAACAATCTGAAGGTCGTGCTTTTTGCCACCTTCATAGTGAGCACGCAGAACGTTGCGGCCGATGCGGCCATAGCCATTGATGGCGACACGAAGGGTCATGAGATTCTCCTGAGTTAAAAACGTTTGGCCAGCACGGCTCGCACGGTGTCTGCCACATTGTCTGCGGTCAGGCCAAAGTGCTTGAGCAGCACCCCGGCTGGCGCCGACTCTCCGTATTGATCGAGACCGACAACGGCATCGCAGCGGTATTTCCACCAGAAATCGGTGACCCCGGCCTCGACCGCGATTCGCGGAAGAGTCTCCGGCAACACCTGCCGCTTGTATGTGACATCCTGCCGATCAAAGACCGTCGTCGACGGCATCGACACGACCCGCACGGCGATTCCGTCACGCGCCAGCAGATCGCAGGCAGCCATCGCCAGCCCAAGTTCGGAGCCGGTCGCGATGATGGCGCAACGCGCTTTTTTCGCGTCGCGCAGGATGTAGGCGCCACGTCCGATGTCGGCGATCTGCGCGTCGCTGCGTGTCACGAAAGGCATCGATTGCCGCGACAGCAGCAAGGAGGTCGGACCATCGTCGCGCTCGATCGCCGCCGCCCAGGCGACCGTGGTCTCGACCGGATCACCCGGACGCCAGACATCCATGCCCGGCATGATCCGCAGCGACGCCGCATGCTCGACTGACTGATGCGTCGGGCCATCTTCACCAAGACCGATCGAGTCGTGCGTAAAGACGAAGATCACCCGCTGTCGCATCAGCGCGGCCATGCGCAGTGCATTGCGGCTGTAGTCGCTGAAGGTCAGGAAGGTGCCGCCATAGGGAATGAAGCCGCCATGCAGCGCCAGGCCGTTAAGCATGGCGCTCATGCCGAACTCGCGCACACCGAAGTTCAGATGGCGACCCGGCACGAAGGTTTGGCCATTGGGGCCGCCGAAGCTTCTGAAATTGCCGGCTCCCTTCCAGTCGGTCAGGTTTGATCCGGTCAGATCGGCCGACCCGCCGAGCAGTTCGGCCAGCGCCGGGCCGAAATGATTGAGCGCGTTTTGCGAGGCTTTTCGGGTCGCAATCGTTTCGGCCTTGGCGAGCGCATCGGCAATCGCACGCGAGACGGTGGCCTCCCAGGTCGGCGGCAGCACGCCGCGCATGCGACGCTCGAACTCTGCCGCCTTGTAGGGATGGCGCTCGGCGTAGACACGAAAGCGCTCATCCCAATCGGCCTGGACTTGCGCACCACGCCCGGTGGCATCCCAGGCGGCATAGACATCGGCCGGCACCTCGAAGGGGCCGTGCGGCCATCCCATGGCTCGCTTGGCACCGACAATCTCGTCTGCGCCCAGCGGTTCGCCGTGACTCTTGGCGGTACCGGCACGGGTCGGTGCGCCATGGCCGATCACGGTGCGGCACTGGATCAGGGTCGGCGCGAATCGGCGGCCGTCTTCGGTGGCGCGGCCGGCAGCGCCCCATTGCCTGGCCAAGGTGATGGCCGCATCGAGCGCCTCGACATCATGGCCGTCAATGCCGGCAATCACATTCCAGCCGTAGGCCTCGAAACGGCGCACGGTGTCGTCGCGAAACCAGGCATCGACCGATCCGTCGATCGAGATCGCATTGTCGTCGTAGAGAACCACCAGCTTGGACAGCCCCCAGACTCCGGCGAGCGAACAGGCTTCATGCGAAATGCCTTCCATCAGGCAGCCGTCACCCACGAAGGCCCAGGTGAAGTGATCGACGATATCGAGGCCGTCCCGATTGAACTCCGAGGCCAGCATCATTTCGGCAAGCGCCATGCCGACGGCGTTGGCCAGCCCCTGCCCGAGCGGGCCGGTGGTGGTCTCGACCCCCGGTGTCACACCGACCTCGGGATGACCCGGTGTTTTCGAGTGAAGTTGTCGAAACGCGCGCAATTCGTCGATCGACAGGTCGTAGCCGGTCAGATGCAGCAATGCATAGAGCAGCATCGAGCCATGGCCGTTGGAGAGCACGAATCGATCGCGATCAAACCAGCCCGGCTTCGCCGGGTTGTGTTTAAGGTGCCGCCCCCAGAGCGCGACCGCAATATCGGCCATCCCCATTGGCATCCCGGGATGCCCGGAATTGGCCTTCTCGACCGCGTCCATGGCCAGCGCCCGGATGGCGCTGGCCATGCGGTGCGATTCGCCCTTCGACATCGCGACATCGGCTAAATGATCTCGGCCGGCATCGGCGGCCAGCGAAACTGCAGACCTTGCAGGCGTGGGGTCAGGCGTTTGCATCGGATGAATGGCCGGGGTCGGCCGGACTGAGGGCAATCCGCGACTTTAACAAACGCCGCCCTGCTGCGCCCAGAATCGGCAGGCTACACTCGACGGCCTGCGAACCTTGTCGGTGTGGTGAATGACCCGCTGACGCTTGACCCGATGACCCGCCTGTTTTTCGCCGGCCCGCTGGCTGCCGACACAACAATCCAGCTCGATAATGACGCAAGCCACCATGCGCTTCGCGTGCTCAGACTCGGGCGCGGCGATCCGATCGAGCTCTTCAATGGCGACGGTTTGCGCTATCCGGCCACGCTGCTCGATACCGACGCTCGCGCGGCCAGCGTGCAGATCGGCAGCCCGGTCGAGGCCTGCACCGACAGCCCGCTTCGCCTCAAGCTTGCCCAGGCTTTACCGAGCGGGGACAAGATGGACTGGGTCGTCGAAAAAGCCATCGAACTCGGGGTTCACAGCATTCAACCCCTGCTATCGAGTCGCTCGATCCTGCGACTTGACGCCAGTCGCACTGAAAAGCGGCTCGCCCACTGGCGACGCATTGCAATTGCCGCCTGCATGCAGTGTGGACGGGACCGCGTGCCCGAGATCTCAGCACCGGTCGATCTGTCCCGATGGCTCATCGATCGACGCCGAGTCGCGCAGCAGCAGGCCGATTTGTCATCAGCAGACTTCATGCTGTCGCCCAGAGGCTCGACGCTGCTGCGCGAGATCGTCAACCCTTCGTCCCTCATTCCTCAATCAGCCATCTGCTTACTGGTCGGGCCAGAGGCCGGGCTGAGCGAGCAGGAAGAGTCGCTTGCCATCGAATGCGGCTGGATACCCGTGCGACTGGGCCCCCGGATTCTCAGGACCGAGACCGCAGGACTGGCCGCGCTGGCGGCATTGCAGGCCCGATTCGGCGATCTCTGATCGGCGCGATCAAGCCGCGTCGAGTGTTCACGAAGTTGTTGTAGTCTCGGAAGGTTCAGTCGCCTCAAACTTGCTTCAAAACAGATACTTGTTTTGCCTTTCTTCCCGACAATGTCATGCAACAGGAATCGCTACGATGAGTCTGATCGACAATCTTCTGGGCGCCATGAGTGGTGCATCCGGTAACGGACAAAATGCCGCACCGAACCCGCTGCTTCAGATCGCGCTGAGCATGCTGGCCAACAGCGGCGCCGGCAGCGCCGCGGGGGGCGCCAATGCCGGCCTGGGTGGCCTGGCAGGGGCGCAGCAGGGCGGTCTCGGGGGCTTGGGCGGACTGGGCGGCCTCATCAATGCGTTTCAGCGCAATGGCATGGGCGACCATATGCAGTCATGGATCGGCAGCGGCCAGAACATGCCGATTTCACCCGATCAATTGCAGCAGGTCCTGGGTCAGGGCACGATCGGCCAGATTGCGCAGCAACTTGGGCTCTCCCCTCAGGCGAGCGCCTCAGGTCTGTCCGAGCTCCTGCCCCAGCTCATCGACCGCCTGACACCCAACGGCCAGGCACCGCAAGGCGACCTCGGAGATATTGCCGACATCATGGCCCGCCTGGGACAGCCGCGCTGACATCAAAGACCGCTTGGCGACCCTTGGGCGACCTGTTGGGCCTTAGCGCTGCGGCGGCTCGCCCGACCCGAGGTCCATCGTCACAGTCGGCTCGCCGGCCACCGATGTAATGGCGCGATCGAGCGCCGACTCCTCCGACATCACTCTGGCCAGGCCGCGATGGAGCATTGAGGCGAGCTCCGAGCCCTGAAGCGTCATGCTGTCGTCGGGATGGCGCGAGAGAATGAAAAGCGTACGTGCCGGGCTGACCCACGCGAGCTTGAACAGCCGGGACTCGCCGTCGCCAGCCACTTCGATGCGGTTGCCGCGCTTCAATCCGTCCAGCAATGCGTCGATCTGATCGTTTTCAGGCAAGGCTGCGCTTTGCGCTTTTTCCTTTGGAACAAATCGGATCGTGCCATCTGTCGAAATCGAGATCGATACATGAACCGGATCGGGGTCACCCTTGCTCGCACGCTGCTTTGCGGCGCTGATTTCGCGGGTGTGCGTCTTCATCAGCTCGTCGAAAAACGCCGAGCGCGCCTGCGGGTCAAACTCGATCAGATCGAGCCCTTTGTTCAACCCACGTATCAAACCGGGCAGGATCGATGCCAGGCGCGGGATATCTTCCCTGCGCTTCGGCAGGACACTCCAGATCAGATATTCGGCCGACTTCAGCCCCAGGTCCCAGACGTAGGGATCGATGTCATCGCCCTGATCAACACGAGCCCTGGCCATCGCACGTGACCAGGTCTCAAGCAGAAAGTCCCGTGTATGGGCCGGCACATTCTTGTTCAGTCGCTGTTCGATTTCGAGGCGAGCGGCGCTGAGAGCGAGCTGCTCGGCCTCGGCCCGCGATGCAAGCGCGGAGGTGCCATCGAGTGACACCGCATGCCGCGCCAGTTCTTCGCGCTCGATTGCGTCGACTTTTGCAATTGCATCCTCGAAAACCTGCAGATCGGTGTGGAACGTCCCGATCACCTCGGTGAGCAAGGCACCGAAACCGGTCAGCATCGGCGAGCCGTCGTCCGAATCAAAATCGGGATCGGCGCCGACGTCGGAGATGCGGTCGATCAGTTGACGAAGCGGATGGTGACGGCGCGCCAAAAATCCGCCGTCGCCCAGCGCCGCCTTCACTGCAACGACCTGCAATCGAAGCAGTCGCTGCTTGATCGTGTCGCGCAGGCGGCGAGCGTTGTAGATGTAGTCGAACACCATCCCGACGATCTCGACCGTGATCAGGTCAATCGGCGCGCCCTGATCGCGGACTTGCTGCATCAGCGCCGGCATCGACACATCGTTGGGCTGTCCGGCGCTGCCTTGCTGCAGGTCGGTCAATGAATCGACCAGAGGCGCCCAGACCGGCTGCATCGGCAATCGATCGGATGCCAGCATCGCCGGATTCGCCAGAATCCGAGCCATCTGGGTCAAGCCTGACGACTGTCCTAAATAGGCCGAATTCAGCGCTCTTTGAAGTCTGTCGATTGACGCCGCCGTCCAGGACGGATCAATGCCTGCCACACCGGCGGCAGCATCGGCTGCGGCGGCGACCTGAGACTGAGGCGCTGGCGCCGGCGCTGCCGGCACGCCGCGGTTTGGGAGTCCATCCGAGACAAAGGTCGGTTTGATCTGCGGAAGAATATGGTTCTTCTTCAGCAGGTCGTTGACCGCCAGGTAGATGCCGTTGAGATTATTGGAGAAGTAGGGCTCGAAGGCATCCAGCAGCGCCGACTGGATTTCCGGTCGCGACGACACATCCTGCAGCGTCAACCGCAATGCCTCAAAGACGGCCTCGGGCGCGACGGGGTGCCTCGACTCATCAAACCAGTCCTTATCAACCAGCGCACCCAGACGGGCACGCACGCCGAGGGTCTGTTGGGGATCGAGGGCCGCACGGGCCTTCGTGATCAAGCGATCGATTTGAATCTGATCAGCGACCTGATCCTCCGACACGAGCGACAGGTCATCGAGACTCACTGGCGCCGGGTTGGGCCAATCCTCGGCATTGGGATGCAGGAGGCGTTCATAAATCGATCCGAAGCAATCGCGAAACCGCTCTTCGAGCTCGATACGGTTTTCGCGAACGAGCATGACGGCCTCAAGCAGCGCAAGCTTGTGGTCATACCGCTTGGCACGCAAAGCCTCAGAGGTCAGGTCCTCGCTGATGCGAGACAAGGCCTGCGCGACCACATCATTGAGCCGTTCCTGGATCAGTCCGCTGCACTCATGGAGTAGCGCAGCGCGAGACCTGGGCGGCGGCTCACCGCTGCCTGGGGCGCCGTTCACCCTTTCAGCGAAATCGCGGACCGTGTTCATCTTGATCGTCTGTCTGGAATCCGAAAATGAATGTCAAAAATCAGTCCCGTGGACGTTGCAGTGGGCCAACCCGGCCATTCGAGTTGCAACTCTAATTGCCCCGCGGAATTCGCGTCTCGGTCCCCTCATCAGCGTGCCGGTCGATCCGATGAACGGCAAACAACTGTCGGTTCCAGACGAAAGAGAACAATCCGGACACCGCGGCCCTTGACGCCTGCATCATGGCGGTTGCCAGACTGATCTCCCGGCGTGACCGACGGATGGCTGAGCGCAGTCGACCGACCGGACGACCAGGACAACCGAAATCACCTCAGCATCGATTAACATCCTGATTAGTCTTTCCGTACCGCCTCTTACGGAGCAAGTCGTTGCCCATCATCGAACCGAGCACGTCAAAGCCATTTTTGTCGCCTGCATCAGCCGGCAACGATCGTTTTGCTGAGCTGACCCGTCGACTGGAGGCCGAGCAGACTGCGCGGATCCGGGCGGAGGAAGCGCTTGCCAAGTCAGCCTCGGTCAACCGCTCGAAGAGCGAGTTTCTGGCGACGATGAGCCATGAAATCCGCACGCCGCTCAACGGCGTGATTGGCATGATCGAATTGTTGCGCGGCACGCGCCTCGACAGCGAACAGCGCAGCCTGCTCGATACCCTGTCGCAGTCGTCGGACAACTTGCTGTCGATCCTGAACGAAGTCCTCGACTTCTCGAAGATCGAGGCGGGGCGTCTCGAGATCGACAGACGGCCCTTTTCTCCCCTGCTCTTGGCTCAGGAAGTCGTCGCCCTGATGCGACCCCAATGCGATCAGAAGGGCGTCGCGCTGCTGCTGTGGACCGGTCAGTTGCCAGAGCGTCTGTTCGGTGATCCGACCCGCCTGCAGCAGATCTGGCTGAATCTGCTCTCCAATGCCATCAAATTCACCGAACGCGGCGAGGTCAGGTTCGAGCTCTTTGCCGAGCGGACCGCAAGCGGCCACGAGCGTCTGCATGGCAGCGTCTCGGATACCGGCATTGGCATGTCGCTCGAGCAGCAGTCGCGGGTGTTCGAGGCCTTCACGCAGGCGGCGAGCATCCCCGGTGGCGGTACCGGCCTCGGGCTGGCCATCTCGTCGCGCCTGGCTCGCATCATGAACGGCAAGATCACACTGGAAAGCCAGCTTGGCGCGGGGAGCCGATTCGGCTTTTCGATGCAGATCGACAGCGTCAACAGCAAGACCGACGGTGGCGATACCCTTTCCAGCGAAACCGAGGTGCCGGTCTCGCAGCTGCGCGTGCTGCTTGCCGAAGACAACGCCGTCAATCAGACCCTCGCGCTTGCGATTCTGGCCAAGTTTGGTATCAAGGCCGAATTGGCACGCAATGGCTACGAAGCACTGCAGGCGGTCAGCGTTCGCGAGTTTGATGTGGTGCTCATGGATGTCCAGATGCCGGAGCTCGATGGGCTGGACGCGACCCGTGCGATACGGGCGCTGCCCACGACCGTGGCGCAGCCCTGGATCATTGCCTTGACCGCCAATGCCTTTGAACAGGACCGTCAGCTTTGCATGGCGGCCGGCATGGACGACTTCGTTGCCAAGCCCTTCAAGCAGGAGGCGCTGCGCGATGCACTGATGCGCACGCGCTCGCATTCGCATCCCCGCACGATCGGCTGACCCTCACGACTCACGCGATCGCGAGGGCCAGCACCTGGGCCACATGCATCGCCTGGCGAGATGCCCCATCGGCGATCTGATGTCGGCAACTGGTGCCATCTGCCACGATCAGGGTTTGCTCATCGGCGGCTCGTACCGCCGGCAACAGGGACAACTCGGCCATCTTCATCGAGGTCTCGAAATGCGTGGCGTCGTAGCCGAAACTGCCGGCCATGCCGCAGCAGCCAGACTCGATCGCATCGACCTGCAAGCCGGGAATCAGCCGCAGCACCGTCAGCGTTGCTGAAAACGCATCAAACGCCTTCTGGTGGCAGTGGCCGTGGACCAGCGCGCGCGTGTGAGCAAGCGGTTTGAGCGCGAGCGCAAGCCGCCCGGCGGCATGCTCGGCTGCGAGAAACTCTTCGAGCAGCATCGCCTGTGATGCAAGGCGCCTGGCGGCGCCCTCGATGCCGATCGCCTCATCAAGCCGCAGGGCCAGAAATTCATCGCGAAGGGTCAGCAGGCAGGAGGGCTCAAGCCCCACGATCGGCACATCACGCTCGGCAAAGGGCAGCAGCGCCTTGAGGGTTCGCAATGCCTCCGCGCGCGCCTGCTCGATCCGGCCGGCAGCAAGGAAAGTCCGGCCGCAGCACAGTGGCCGCTCGCCCGGCGCAATCTGCGAACCGGGTGCGCCGGCCACATGCACGCGATAACCCGCGGCGCGCAGGATCTTGAGCGCTGCATGCGCATTCTCGGGCTCGAGGTATTCATCGAAGGTATCGACCCACAACACCACTTCGGACTGCGCCGCCGGGGCGGCTGCCGCGGGAGTCAGCGTGCGCATGAAATGGTCACTGCGCCATCGCGGCAGCGTTCTGCGCGCACTCAGACCGAGCCATCGCTCGGAGAGCGTCCGCAAGCCTGGCAAGACATCGCGCAGGTTGGAGAGCGGCGCAAGCCTTGACGCCCAGGGCGCCCAGTGCGGCAGGCTGGCAATCAGGCGATCCTTGAGCGACAGACCGTGACGCGCCTGCCAGTGATGCAGAAACTCGGTCTTCATGCGCGCCATGTCGACACCGGTCGGACATTCGCGTCGGCAGCCCTTGCATTGCACGCACAGGTCCATGGCGTCGCGAACGGCCGGTGAGGCCAGGCCGTCAGCGCCTAGCTGCCCGGTGACCGCCAGCCGCAGGGTATTGGCGCGACCTCGGGTCAGGTGCTGTTCGTCGCGGGTAACACGGTAGGACGGACACATCGTGCCGGCATCAAACTTGCGGCAATGACCGTTGTTGTTGCACATCTCGATCGCCTTGCCGAAGCCCTGCGCCGGATCGCCACCGGTGCCTGGCATCGAGAGCGCCACACCGTTGCCCGCCAGCGTAAACCCCTCGCGCCGGGCGCCCGCTGACGACGGATCGCTGCTGCGGTTCCAGTCCGACCAGTCGAGCCCGGTCGTGATCGGCTGCACCGCATAGCCGGGGGCAAAGCGAAAAAGGCTCGCGTCATCCATCCGACTCGGATTGACGATCTTTCCCGGGTTCATCCGATTGTCCGGATCGAACAGGCGCTTGATGTCGCCGAAGGCACGAGTCAGGCGATCACCGAACTGCCAGGCAACCCACTCGCTTCGCACCAGTCCGTCACCATGCTCGCCCGAGAAGGCCCCCTTGTAATGGCGCACCAGCGCGGCTGCTTCTTCGGCAATCGCTCGCATCTTCGAGGCCCCGCCCTCGGGGCCGGTCGCTCGCATATCGAGGATCGGCCGGACATGCAGGGTGCCGACCGAGGCATGGGCATACCAGGTGCCCTGGGTGCCGTGGCGCTCAAAGACCTCGGTAAGCCGCGCGGTGTAGTCGGCCAGATGCTCCAGCGGCACCGCGCAATCCTCGATGAAGGACACCGGTTTGCCGTCGCCCTTCATCGACATCATGATGTTCAGACCTGCCTTGCGAACCTCCCAGAGCGCCTTCTGGCGCGGCTCGTCGATCAGCTCCCTGACAACGCCAGGCAGCCCGAGATCGGCCATCAGCTGCACCAGGCGGGCGAGTTGCAGACGCTGCTGATCGGGCGAATCGCCGGCAAACTCGACCAGCAGTACCGCCTGGGGCTCGCCCACCAGGGCCGAGTCGATCACCGGCCGAAACGCCGGGTTGGCACGAGACAGATCGATCATGGTGCGATCGACCAGCTCGACTGCCACCGGACCCAGCTCGACGATATGCCGCGTCAGCACCATCGACTGGTGAAAGGTCGGAAACGACACCACGCCGAGCACCCGCGAGGCCGGCAGACGCGACAGCTTGAGCGTCAGACGCCGGGTCCAGGCGAGCGTGCCTTCTGAGCCCACCAGAAGATGCGCGAGGTTCAGACCGCCATCAGCGGTATAGGGCCGCTGCGAACGCGGCTCGAAGATATCGAGGTTGTAGCCGCCGACGCGACGCATGACCGTCGGCCAGGTACGGCGGATCTCGTCGCGCTCGCGGTCGGCAATCGCGTGCAGTCCGCTCACGATGTCGCGGATGCGCTGATTGTTGAGGCTCATGTCACCGGCCGAGCCGTCGCCGCGGGTGAAGGTGCCCCAGTAGCCCTGCGTGCCGTCGGCCAGGATCGCGTCGATGCCGGCGACGTTATGGACCATGTTGCCGTAGGCGATCGAGCGCGATCCGCACGAATTGTTGCCCGCCATGCCACCGAGGGTGGCTTGGGCCGAGGTCGAGACATCGACCGGAAACCACAGGCCATGCGGCTTGAGATAGGCATTGAGCCGATCGAGCACCATGCCAGGCTGAACGGTTGCGGTGGCATTGTCGGGATCGCGACTGGCAGCCTCGGCATCGAAGGACACCAGCTGGTCAAGGTACTTTGAATGGTCGATCACCAGCGCGGCACCAACCGTCTGGCCGCACTGCGAGGTGCCGCCACCGCGGGCGAGCACCGGCACTTTGAGGTCACGTGCCACATCCAGCGCAATCGCCAGGTCGGCCTCGGTCTGGGGCACGGCCACACCCAGCGGCTGGATCTGATAGATCGACGCGTCGGTCGAATAACGGCCGCGCGAGGCGGCATCGAAGAGCACATCGCCGCGCATCTCGCGCGACAGACGCGCCGACAGGTCGGAGCGGGCCAGTTGCGGCGACAAAAAGACGCGACGACCGGGCGTCACTGAGGCGGCTTGGCTCATGGGCGATGCTCCTGGACGCTGGCTCGGCGAGGTGATCTGACACGCTCACCCCCTGCGTCGTCGAGCTGCGCCAGCACGGTTGCCCGTTTGCCGGCCAGATGCATGCGCAAGAGCGCCGCGAGCCGGGGCCCGTCACGCGCGGCCAGTGCCTTGACCATCGCGCCATGTTCGGCGAGCGCGGCATCCCATTTTTCGCGATTGAGATTCGAGCGGAACCGCACTGCCTGCAGCCTTGCATTCAGCCGGGCATGAGAATCGGTGAGCATCGGATTGCCGGCCAGACCCACGATAAGGGAATGAATCGCGCGATTGATGCGGTAATAAGCCGGCAGGTCGCGCCGCGAATGAGCGGCCGTCATCTCGGCCTGCAAACTGCGGATGCGCCTGACGTCTGCAGTTGTTGCCCGCGTGGCGGCCAGCTCACCCGCCAGACCTTCCAGCGCGGCCATCAGTTCGAAGGCATGCTCGAGATCGTCGCGAGAAAGTGTGGCAACCACGGCGCCGCGATTGGGCATCAGCTCGATCACGCCCTCGCCGGCAAGCGTTCGAAACGCCTCACGCAGCGGTGTGCGCGACACCTGCAACTGCTCACACAGAATGCGCTCGTTCAGGTGCGCGCCCGGCACAAGCACGCCCTCGATGATCAGCTCTCGCAGCCGATCGGCGACCGCCTCGTGAAGCACGCGGCGCTCGACGGCAACGAGGTCGGTTGGCATGGCACCTTGCGCCCCGGCGAAGGCAAGCGAATCTGTCTGCATGATCGTGACGCGGGCGTTTGCCTCGCCCCTCCATTTCGCATATTGTATGCAAAAAGGAGAAGTCATGCCCGCACGCAATTCACATCCGGCTGGACGGCACTTCCTGCAGATTCCGGGGCCGTCCAATGTGCCCGATCATGTTCTGCGGGCCATCGACCATCCGACCATCGACCACCGCGGCCCGGAGTTCGGGCAACTCGGTCTCAAAGTCCTCGCCGACATCCGCAAGGTGTTCAAGACCGTTCAGCCGGTCATCATTTATTCGGCCTCGGGCACTGGCGCCTGGGAAGCTGCACTGGTCAACACCCTCTCGCCCGGCGACTCGGTTCTGATGGTCGAGACCGGTCATTTCGCAGCGCTGTGGAAGACCCTGGCCGAGCGGCTCGGGCTGGCGCCCGAATTCATCGCCGGGGACTGGCGCAGCGGCGTCGATGCCGCGCAGGTACAGGCACGACTGACTGATGATCGCGAGCACCGCATCAAGGCGGTCTGCGTGGTTCACAACGAGACCTCGACCGGCGTGACCTCCGATATTGCCGCGGTCAGGCGCGCGATCGACGCGGCCGGCCATCCCGCGCTGCTGCTGGTCGACACCATCTCAGCGCTTGGCTCGATCGATTATCGCCATGACGAGTGGGGTGCCGATGTCACCGTCGCCAGCTCGCAAAAGGGCATGATGCTGCCCCCTGGCCTGTCTTTCAATGCGGTCTCGGCCAAAGCACTGGCTGCCTCGAAACACGCCCGGCTGCCACGCGCCTACTGGGCCTGGGACGAGATCATTGCCGCCAATGAAAGAGGTTTCTGGCCGAGCACGCCCTCGACCAATCTGCTCTACGGCTTGTCGGCGGCATTGAACCAGATGCTGGCAGAAGGTCTGGACAATGTGTACGCCCGGCATCAGCGCCATGCAGAAGCCACCCGACGCGCAGTCCGCGGCTGGGGGCTCGAAATCCTGTGTCGCAATCCGGCCGAATACAGCAGTGCGGTCACTGCCGTCATGATGCCGACTGATGCGTCCGGCAAAACGCATGATGCCGACGCGTTGCGACGCATCATCCTCGAACACTTCAACATGTCGCTGGGTGCCGGGCTGGCCAAACTCACCGGCCGGGTGTTTCGCATCGGCCATCTTGGCGACTTCAACGATCTCACGCTGATCGGCACATTAGGCGGCGTCGAGATGGGGCTGCAGCGCGCAGGCGTCCCGCATACCCGTGGCGGCACCCAGGCGGCGATCGATTATCTTGCTGAAACCGCACGGCGCCCCGCCTCAGCCTGATCGGCCCGACTGCGCGACGACACCTTCAAGAAAGAGACGGAGACACGCCATGACCAGGATCTTCCTTGCGCGCCGCGTCACGACGCGCCGCGCGGTGCGCTCAGCCATCGGCCTTCTCGCTGCGGCCGCTTGGGCCCTGCCGCTGACAAGCGCCGCACAGTCCTGGCCCGCCAAGCCGATCCGACTGCTGGTGGGGTTTGCGCCGGGCGGTGGCACAGACATCGTCATGCGGGCGATGGCCCCGAAACTCGGCGAACTGCTCGGTCAGCCGATCGTCGTCGACAATCGTGCCGGCGCCTCGGGCACGATCGCGGCCGACCTGGTCGCCAAGAGTCCGCCGGACGGCTACACCCTGCTGGCAGGTCATGCCAACAGCAATGCCATCGCGCCCCACGTCCTGCCCAAAGTCCCCTTCGATGCGCTCAACGATTTCACGCCGATCACCTATATCGGGTACGTGCCGAACGTGCTGGTGGTCACACCGAGCCTGCCGGCCAGATCGGTTGAGGAACTGATCGCGCTGGCCAAGGCCAAGCCCGGCACGCTCACTTATGCCTCGTCTGGTGTGGGCAGCACACAGCATCTGGCCGGCGCACTCTTCAATCAGATCACCGGCACCGAGATGACTCATATTCCCTACAAGGGCAGCGGGCAGGCGGTGATCGATCTGGTGGCAGGGCAGGTCAATACCAATTTCGACACCATGCCGCCGGTGCTCGAGCAGATCAAATCGGGCAAATTGCGCGCGCTGGCCATCTCGACACCGCAACGCCTGCCGCAACTTGCCGACGTGCCGACCTTCGACGAAAAGGGCATTCGCGGCTTTGATGTCACCAACTGGTATTCGATCATGGGGCCCAAGGGGATGCCCGCCGACATGGTCATGAAGATCGATGCGGCGATCAAGAAAGTCCTGGCCGACCCGGAGGTTCGGGCCAAGCTCGACCCTCAGGGCGTGCAGTTCGGCGGGCCGCGCACGCCCGACGCTTTTCGCGAATTCATTCGCGCTGAAAACGCCAAATACGCCCGGATGGTCCGCGAACTGAACATCAAGGCCGAATAGGCCATCGCGGTGCCCACCCTTTTTTGTCTGGATTCATGAACGAGATCCTGATCGAACGCGACGGCGACATCGCGACCGTTATCCTGAATCGCCCCGACAAGCTCAACGCCATGACGCGTCCGATGTGGCGTGGCCTGGGCGAGGCCTTCGAGGCCCTGTCAGCCGACGACGCCATTCGCTGCATCATCGTGCGCGGCGCCGGCACGCGGGCGTTTTCACCCGGCAACGATATCGCCGAGTTCGCGACCGAACGCAGCAACAAGGCGCAGGGCATCGACTACGGCCGAGACATGCACCGTACGGCCGCGCAGATCGCGGCCTGCAGGCATCCGGTGGTGGCGCAAATTCACGGCATCTGCGTCGGTGGCGGGCTCGAGATCGCGGCGCTGGCCGATCTGCGCATCTGCGGCGAATCGAGCCGTTTCGGCGCACCCATCAAGAATCTCGGGCTGGTCATGGCCTATGCCGAGATGGCACCGCTGGTGCAACTGGTGGGCCGCAGCATTGCCCTCGAAATCCTGCTCGAAGGCCGGATCTTCGATGCACAAGAGGCCCGCGACAAGGGCCTTGTCACCCGCATCGTGGCCGACGACCAGGTGGCTGCCGAGACGCTGGCAACTGCACGGCGCATCGCCAACGGCGCGCCGCTGGTGGCGCGCTGGCACAAGCAGTTCGCCCGCCGACTCGGCAATCCGGCACCGATCACCGATATCGAAAACGATGCCTGCTTCGACTGCTTCGATACCGAGGACTTC
>Ga0114972_10001395_pt1 | contig 18165 bp, 13 predicted proteins | sample M_140807_EF_Meta_FD_87354 | JGI IMG/M metagenome (GOLD analysis project Ga0114972, IMG submission 87354) | Freshwater microbial communities from Lake Montjoie, Canada to study carbon cycling - M_140807_EF_MetaG | ecosystem: Environmental > Aquatic > Freshwater > Lake | place: Lake Montjoie... | reverse complement strand
CATCGAATTCAAATGTGAACTTAGGATCAGATTTGAAAGCGGGTGCTTATATGCTAGAGGTAAGACAAGGTAAAGAAGTGAAGACAGTAAGGGTGATGAAGTTTTAATCGAACAAGGTTTGAGAGGTTTTTGACGTTTGAGAGGTTTTAGAAGTTACTTTTAACACCAATCGAAAGAATCTAAACTTAGAGAATCGAATGATAATAAAAAATCCCGGTTGCGAAATGCAGCCGGGATTTTTTTTGTGGCCCCCTCGATCCCCCTAGGGGGAAGTTGTGAGCTCGTTCCAACATTTTGCAAATCCAATTTTACGACATTTACCATAGTCCACGGTTTCAACCGTGGGTGAGGTGCAGCTCCAGCTTTTCGACATCCCCAACCTTTTGAACTTATTGAACGCATTGAACCTTTTGAACCAAACCTCCCAAACCTCTCAAACCTCCCAAACCTCCCAAACTTCAAAAACCTCTCAAACCTCTTTCATATATCAAATAAAAAAGGTTCCAATTGCTTGAAACCTTTTTAAGTGGGCCCACTAGGATTTGAACCTAGGACCACCTGATTATGAGTCAGGTGCTCTAACCAACTGAGCTATAGGCCCGTTCTTTTTTGTTAAAAAGAATTAGGATCGCAAAAATAGTGTAATTCATTTATTTTGAAGAATTTTAAATTAAATCTTTTGTTTTCTTGATTGTTTTAGAGTTTAACTCCATTTTCTTCATCTTTTAAAAATACACTTAACATAAACTTAACCTAAAAATAATAAAGAGGTAACTTTTGAAAACTACAAATCGAAATTTGGTTTGCTTACATTCGCAAAAAAAATTTAAGATGCATAAGTTTATTCTGTTTTTCATTGTTTTTATTGGTTTTTCTGGTGTGGCAAAATCACAAAAATCCAAAATTGAAGGGAAAGTTTTAAACTCAACAAACGCAGAAACTTTAATTGGTGCATCTGTCTCTATAGAGGGAACAAAGAAATCTACGCAATCTGATCAAAATGGATATTTTTCATTTTCGGGATTAGAAAAAGGGAAATACAAACTGACTGCCTCTTATGTTTCATACACTACAAAATCCATCAATGTAGAAATTACAACAGAGGGTGAAGTAATTACTAGTGATATTGTATTAGACAGAGCCACAGATATGAGTAGCGTTGTTGTTAAATCAACGAGTGGAGGATCAAGAAAACCAGTAGAAACGGTAAGTTCTTTGTTGATAGCACAAAAAAATAGTGCAAGTGTTAGTGATGGGATTTCTGCGGAAACGATTAAAAGAACGCCGGATAGAAATACAGGTGACATTTTAAAAAGAGTAAGTGGTGCGAGTTTACAGGATGATAAATTTGCTGTAATTAGAGGTTTAAATGATCGTTATAATACTGCTTCGCTTAATGGTGCTCCATTACCAAGTTCTGAAAGTGATCGTAAAGCATTTGCATTTGATATTTTTCCGGCCAATATGCTCGATAATTTAGTTATAACTAAAACAGCCACTCCTGACATGCCTGCGGAATTTGCAGGAGGTCAAATCCTTATCACTACAAAAGGTATTCCATCCGAAAATTTCGAATCGTTCTCAATAGGTATGGGATTCAATACGCAAAGTACTTTTCGCCAACGTAAATTTGGCGAAATAGGTCAATGGGATTTTTTGGGCGTAGATAATTTTAGAAAACTTCCAAATCAATTCCCTAGTATACAGGCTTTCAAAGATTTAAGTGTAAATGATAGAATAGGGTATGCTAAAAATTTTAATTTAAAAAATTGGGCTTACGATACCAGAACAGCTTTGCCAAATACAAGTTTTCAGTATGTTTTGGCTAGAAATATCCAAAGAAAAGAAAAAGATTTTTTCGGATTACTAATGTCTGTTACTTATCAAAAATCGCTTTCCAAAAATGATGGTGACAGAACATTTTTTGCTCCTGAATATGACAATGCGCCACAAAGGGTATTTCAAGAAGAGTTCAATTCAGCACAAACACTTTTGGGTGTAATTGGTAATATGTCATTTAAAATTAACAACAACAATTCGTTAAGTTTGAAAAACATATTTAGCATTAATGCTGACGATCGTGTGATAACGCGTAACGGAATAAACGATGTCATCAATGAACCAAACCAGTATTTTAAATCGTATGCACTTTGGTTTACTTCTAATCGTATTTTCTCTTCACAATTGATTGGTGAACATTATATTCCAGCTTCAAAATTAAAAATCAATTGGGTTGCTTCTATTTCAGATATTAAAAGAGAAATCCCTGCTTTGAGAAGAATGGCTTTTGATAGTACTGCTGGTTTTCCTGGTTTTCAAGCAAAACTTGTTAACACATCTCCAGTTGACAATGATAATACCGCCGGATTAACTTTTTATTCTACAAATAAGGAAGTTTCTCACAATGCTAAAATAGATTTTTCAAGAAATTTTAAATTCAATAAAGATCATCAAATCAACGCCAAGTTTGGAGGATATTACCAAATGAGAGATAGGGAATTCAATCCAAGACTACTTGCTTTTTGCAGTTTCGATGCCAACAGATTTAATAGTTCAATTTTAACCATAAGTCCAAAAACAATCTTTCAGAAACAAAATATGGGTTATTTGGCTGCTGGAAAAACAGGTTTAAATTTAAAAGACATCACCGAAATTAGAGATTTGTACACCGCCGGAACAGAACTTTATGCTTATTATGGCATGTTTGACCAAAGATTTGGTAAAAAGTTGAGAATGATTTACGGGGCAAGGGTAGAACATTTTCACCAAACACTGAACGCAGAATTCAATCAGTTTACCCCAGTTAGAATTAATACAAGAAAAACGGATGTACTTCCTTCTGCTAATTTCGTTTATTCAGTTAATACCAAACAAAACATAAGGTTATCTTATTCAAAAACGTTAAACAGACCAGAATTTAGAGAGTTGGCTCCATTTTTATTTAGAGATTACACCATCAGATACTCTGTTTTTGGTGATACTTCTTTAAGAAGAGCAACTATTGATAATTTTGATTTTAGATATGAGTTTTATCCTGGAAAAGCGCAACTTATCACCGGCTCTTTATTCTACAAGAAATTTGTTGATCCTATAGAATTGATATCAACCAATCAAGAAAGAACACTTTCTTATAAAAATACCCCATCAGCAACTTTATTAGGAGCAGAATTTGAATTCAGAACTAAAATTGGTAGTTTATTTGAAACAGGCGCTTCTTCAATTTGGAATAAATTAACTGTTTATGGAAATTTAAGCATCATTAAATCGGATGTAAAACTTAATGTAATTGATACAAACAATTATTATTACAAGCAAGGTCGTGTTATGCAAGGTCAATCTCCATATGTATTAAACGGAGGCGTTACATATCAAGATGATGAAAAAAATATTTCTTCCACTTTATCTTTTAATAGATATGGACAAAGAATTTTCCTTGCTAGTAATGGAGATGCAACACAAACTGGACTTTTAATTGAACCAAATTTATGGGAAAATGGAAGAACACAAATTGATTTTCAATTTACAAAATCATTCCCTAAAAAAAATATAGACATTAAGTTAAACGTAAAAGATATATTGGCGCAACAATTGGTATTTTTTGAAGACAACAACAACAATAAAAAATATGACAAAGGGGTTGATCCTAAAAGGTCTTCTTTAAATTTTGGTCGTGTAATTTCTTTTACAATTTCTCATAAATTCTAAATTTATTTATAATCAAATCATCATTAAAGGCAGGGTTTCCTGCCTTTTTTAATGTACATAAATTATGATTTTTCAAAAATGTACAATTTGGTTACAATTTGGTAATCTTTACTTAACATGTCATTAATGTTTTCTTAACATTACAATTTGAGATTTGCGTTAAACAAAAATCAAAACAAAATGAAAAAAATTATTACGTTGCTTACCATGTTGTTCGTTCTTTCGACAACACAAGCACAAAACCCCTTCTTCGAGGTGGTAAACTACCGTGGAGCTTTTGCTCCTGCTCCGGCTAGTCCATGGACTAGTGGCTGGACAAATTTTGATCCACAGAATACTGTGTATCCTGCTGTAACAGACACTGTGTCTGCAAATATTACAGCAAACACAACTTGGACAACTGGCAAAACTTATTTGCTTAGAGGTCTTATTTATGTTAAGAATGGTGCTACTTTAACCATTCAGCCTGGTGTAGTTGTAAAAGGTGATGCTACCGTTTCTGGTGGTACAGCTCTTGTAATCACTAAAGGATCTAAAATTAACGCGGTTGGTACTTCTACAAATCCAATCGTATTTACATCAAGCAAAGACTCTGGTGCTCGTGCTGTGGGAGATTGGGGTGGTGTAATCATGTTGGGTAAAGCTTCATTAAACAGACCAGGTGGTGTAGCTAATATCGAAGGTATTGCTACATCTGATGACACTCAATATGGAGGGGGAACAACTCCAGATGATAACGACAACTCTGGAAACTTAAAATATGCGCGTATTGAATTTGGTGGTTATATTTTTGCTACAGATCAAGAAATTAATGGTTTAACTATGGGTGCAGTAGGTAGAAACACCATCGTTGATTTCGTACAAACTTCTTTCATTAATGATGATGCGTTTGAGTGGTTCGGTGGTACAGTAAACTGTTCTCACCTTGTTGCTTTCCGTTGCGTTGATGATGATTTTGATACTGACTTCGGTTATACTGGATCAGTTCAATTTGCATTAGGTGTTCGTGATCCAAATTTATCTGATCAATCAGCTTCTTCTACATCAGAAGGATTTGAGTCTGACAATGATGGAAGTGGTTCTACAAATACGCCGATTACTGCAGCGGTTTTCTCAAACGTAACTTGGATTGGTGCTTACAGAGGTACTGTAGGAACTGCTGCTCCAAGTGGAACTTTTGATTTCCGTCGTGCTGTTCGTATCCGTAGAAACTCTCGTTTGAAAGTGTTGAACTCTATCTTCACTGATGCACCTTATGGTGTGTTTATCGATGGAGCTGCTAATAGAAATCTTTTACAAAATCGTTTAGGTGCTTTCAAAAATAACGTCATTGCTGGTTGTTTCCGTGCTGTTGAGCCAGGAACATCTGCAGGTTTAACGGATTCATTGTTTAATAATTCAATTTGGAACAATGATTCATTGGTTTCTACATCTGGTTTGTTGCGCACTCCATACGATTTCGTAAACGGAGATTATCGTCCAGATTCTAGTTCTATCGCATTGTCTGATGTGAACTTTACTGATTCTGCTTTCACTAATCGTAAAATCATCGTTTCAGCTGCTTCTTATATAAAATCAGTAAGTTACCGTGGTGCTTTCGCTCCATCTCCGTCTGTTATGTGGACTGAAGGATGGTGCGAGTGGAATCCACAAACAAAAGTTTATCCTGCTGTTACAGATACTATTTCTGGAAACATCACTGCAAACACAACTTGGACTTCTGACAAGACTTATTTGTTGAATGGTGTTGTTTATGTAACTTCTGGAGTTACTTTAACTATCCAACCAGGAACTGTAATAAGAGGTAATGCAGCTGTATCAGGTGGTACTGCATTGGTAATTACTAAAAATGCAAAAATTATCGCTCAAGGAACTGCTGCAGCGCCAATCGTGTTTACGTCAAGTAAAGATACTGGTGCTCGTGCAGTTGGAGACTGGGGTGGTGTGATCATCTTAGGTCGTGCTGCTTTGAACAGACCAGGTGGTGTAGCTAATATCGAAGGTATTGCTACATCATCTAACACAGAATATGGTGGTGGTGCTTCACCAAACGATAATGATAACTCAGGTATCTTAACTTATGCTCGTATTGAGTATGGTGGTTACATATTTGCTACTGACCAAGAAATCAATGGTTTAACCATGGGTGCTGTTGGTCGTGGTACTCAAATCGATCACATTCAAACTTCATTCATCAATGATGATAGTTTTGAGTGGTTCGGTGGAACAGTAAATTGTTCTTACCTTGTTGCTTACAGAGGTGTTGATGATGACTTTGATACAGATTTCGGTTATTCTGGTTCTGTTCAATTTGCTTTGGCTGTTCGTGATCCAAACTTATCTGATCAATCAGCTTCTTCTACATCAGAAGGATTTGAGTCTGATAATGATGGAACTGGTTCTACAAATACGCCAATTACAAAAGCATTGTTCTCAAACGTAACTATTGTTGGACCATACAGAGGTGTTAAAGGAACTGCAGCTCCAAGTGGAACTTTTGATTTCCGTCGTGCAGTTCGTATCCGTAGAAATAGCCGTTTGAAAATATTCAACTCTATCTTTACAGATTTCCCTTACGGTGTATTCATCGATGGTTCTGCTAACCGTGGTCTTCTACAAACTGGTAATGGTAAATTTCAAAATAACTTAATTGCTGGTATGTTCAATCCTGTTGAGCCAGGAACTGCAACTACATTAAGAGATTCAATTTTCAGTTCTAGCATTTGGAAAAACGATTCACTTGCAACAACAGCAAATGTATTGACTACTCCTTACGATTATTTTGCTCCTGATTATCGTCCAGGTTCTAATCCATTATCAACAACAGGTGCTGCGTTTACCGATTCAGCGTTTACTGGTTTAATCGTTCCATGTGATGAGGTTAATGCGGCTGGTGTAATTACTGGTGCTTCTAACATTTCAGGATGTACAAATCCTCAAACATATAGCATTCCTGCAATTGCAAATGCTTCTTCTTATACTTGGTCTGTTCCATTAGGTGCAACTATTGTATCTGGACAAGGAACTAGAACAATCACTGTTAATTTCGCTTCTACTTTAACAACTACATTCACTGGAACAATTACAGTTGTAGGTAAAAACGATTGTGGAAATACTTCAGCTTCTTCTACAATAACACTTACTAAAGTTGCTTTAGGTGTTCCAGGTGTTATTTCTGGACCTACAGCTTTTGCTACTAACATTTGTTCTTTAGTAGGAAAAGATACCGCTATCACTTACTCTATTCCTGCTGTTGCTGGTGCAACCAACTATGCTTGGACTGCTCCATCAAACGCTACAATTATGACTGGTCAAGGTACAAGAACAATTACTGTTAAATTCTTAAACGGATATACTACAGCAATTGCTGGAGATACATTACGTGTTGTAGTTTCTTCAAGTTGTTCAACAGCTGCTGCTAAGAAATTAGCAATCAAAGCTGCATTACCTGCTGCTCCAACTGCTATCACAATTGGTGCAATTCAAACTAATGTTTGTGCTGCTCGTAAATATCGTTATTCAGTTCCAGTATCAACTGCTTCTGGATTTACAGGATATTCTTGGTCATTCCAAGGTCCATTGTATAGCACAATGACTATCGATTCAGGTTCATTAACTTCAAGAGTATTAACAGTAACATTTACTTCAAATGCTGCTGCAGGTGCTACTGATAGCATAAAATGTTTCTACACTTCATCTTGTGGAAATACAGCTGCAAAAGGTGCTAAATTATCAAATACAAACTTAGCTGCTCCAGCTACTCCTACTGCAATTACAATCACTTCAGTAGCTCAGAACGTATGTAATGCACGTGTATATCGTTATTCAGCTCCAAACTTACCAGTTGCCTCTACAACTGCTGGTGCTGCTTCAGCTTGGAATTGGGAATTAGTTGGTGCATTAGCTGAATATGCTTCAATCGATTCAGGAGATATCAATGGTCAAAGAATTCTTGTTACTTTCTCTAGCAATGCAGCTTCTGCAACTGGAGATAGCATCAAATTGTTCTATTCTTCAAATGGTTGTGGAAACAGTTTAACAAAAGCGGCTAAAATGTCTAACACCAAATTATCTGCTCCAACTGCTCCAACAGCTATTACAATTACAGCTTTACAAACTAATGTTTGTGGTGCACGTAAATATCGTTACTCAGCTCCAGCATTACCAGCTGCATCTACAACAGCAGGTGTTGCTACAGGATATGTTTGGGAATTAAAAGGATTGGGTCTTAGTGCAACAATTGATTCAGGTTCATTAACTTCTAGAACATTTACTGTTACCTATACTTCAAATGCTGCTGCTGCAACTGGCGATAGCGTTAAAGTTTATTACACTTCTGATTGCGGTAATACTGCAGCAAAAGCATCTAAATTATCTAATACTGCATTAGGTAAGCCAGCTGCTCCAACTGTATTAACTATCCAATTGAAGTCTGATGTTTGTGGTTCACGTACTTACCGTTATATCACAACTAACAACTTACCAGTTGCTACAACAACTGCGGGTGCTGCAACAGGATACGATTGGTCATTTGTAGGAACTTTAGGTGCTAATGCAACCATCGATTCTGGAGATGCTACTTCAAAAGTAATCACGGCTACATTTACTTCAAATGTTGCTGCTGCAACAGGTGATAGCGTTAAATTAGCATTTATCTCAGGTTGTGGTAACAGTGCTTTCAAAGCAACTAAATTATCAAACCTTGCTAAAGTTTGTTTAACTTCTGGTACTGAAATCACTTCAAGAGTAGAAGCTACAACAACTAAAGCGCAAGTTTATCCTAATCCAAACAACGGTAACTTCACATTGAATGTGGCTACTGGTGTAACTGCTAAAGCAACTGCTACAGTTCAAATCGTAGATATGTTGGGTAAAGTAGTTATGACTACATTAGTTACAAACAACAACGGTACTATCGTTGCAAACATCAACAATAGCAATTTGCAAAATGGTGTTTACACAGTAAAATATACTGTTGGAAACGTTACAAATTCTATCAAGATGGTAGTTAAGAAGTAATTTCTTCTTATAGGTTTTCTTAGGAAAACGATATAATATTAAAACGGGTTGCTGGAAACAGCAGCCCGTTTTTTTTATGGAAGGGTCGCGTAAACACGAAGGTTTTGAAACACGGAGGCACGAAGACGCAAAGGCACGAAGAATTTTGTTTCACGCAAAGCACGGAAAGGAGCAAAGAAAACCTTTTTTAAACTTTAAAGATGAAGCGGAACAACATTTTCAACCTTTTGAACTCATTGAACAAATTGAACCTCTTGAATATTTCTAGACGCGAAGGTTTTTTGAAACATGAAGGCACGAAGACGCAAAGGCACAAAGATTTTTGTTTCACGCAAATCACGCAAAGAAAACCTTTTTTAAACTTTAAAGATCAAGCGGAACAACACTTTCAACCTTTTGAACTCATTGAACAAATTGAACCTCTTGAACATTTCTAGACGCGAAGGTTTTTGAAACACGAAGGCACGAAGACGAAAAGGCACAAAGATTTTTTAAAAACGAAGTTGCTAATAAATGGAAAATGCATCCAACCTTAAACCATTAAACTATTAAACCAGCATAGCGCATTGAACTTCATAAACGTCTTAAACCTCATAAACCTCTTGAACCTCTTTTACCTCAATTTCCTATCCAAATAAAACGTTCCAAACGGAAGAAATGACAATAGAACAGCCCAAGCAAACCAAACTAATTTTTTCTTTTCTTGAATTGAATAAAGCGTACAAAAAATTATAAAAAGCAAAAAAAGAACGCCATGCATCATGCCGAATAATTTAACGGGTTCGGGTATGTAAGCGAAATACTTTAATGGCACAGCAATAAATATGAGTATGATAAAAGAAATGCCTTCAGCTAATGCAATGTATCGGAATGTTTTTACTGTATTCATTATTTTAGATTATTTATTCTAGATACTTGATGCTAGATTGGATTTCGTTCTAGTTTGATCATTTAACGCCAAACGCCAAACGCCAAACGCCAAACATATTGAATGCTTGCAACCTTTTGAACCAATTGAACCCATTGAACCTCTCAAACCTCATAAACCTCTCAAACCTCAAAAACCTCAAAAACCTCTCTAATAGTTGACCACCTGCTCTTCCATAACCGGCATGTCGCGCCAACCGTATTGTTGGTTTCTCAATTGTGGTTCAAATCCAGCTTCTCTTATGGCATCTTGAATGGTAACACTGGTAAATCGATGAGGAGCTCCTGCTGCACTTACCACATTCTCTTCTATCATGATGCTTCCAAAATCATTTGCGCCAGCATTCAAACAAATTTGAGCCACTTGCTTGCCAACCGTTAACCAACTTGCTTGTATATTTTTTACATTCGGCAACATAATTCTACTCATCGCAATCATGCGAATATATTCTTCAGGAGTAGTAAGATTTTGCACACCACGAATTTTTGTAAGTAGCGTGTCAACATCCTGGAAAGTCCAAGGGATGAACGCCAAAAATCCTTTTACGTGTTCAGGTTTACGACTTTGCACTTCTCTGATTTTTACCAAATGCTCAAATCTTTCTGTGATCGTTTCTACATGTCCAAACATCATTGTAGCCGATGTAGTAATGTCTAATTTATGACACTCATGCATGATATCCAACCATTCTTGTGCACCACATTTGCCTTTACTGATTAAGCGTCTAACCCTATCTGTTAGTATTTCTGCACCTGCGCCCGGTAAACTATCCATTCCTGCTTCTTTCAATGTCATCAACACTTCACGGTGTGTGCTTTTTTCGAGTTTGGTGATGTGTGCAATTTCTGGCGGCCCAAGGGTGTGTAATTTAATATTGGGATAAAGCGATTTTAATTCTTTAAATAAATTCACATAAAACGATAAGCCTAATTCTGGATGATGACCACCTTGAAGCAGTAATTGATCGCCACCATATTTGATGGTTTCTTCAATTTTTTGTTTGTAGGTTTCAATATCGGTGATATATGCATCCGCATGTCCGGGGATTCTATAAAAGTTACAAAACTTACAATTGGCAAGACATACATTCGTTGTATTTACATTTCGATCAATTTGCCAAGTTACTTTGCCATGAGGCACTTGCTTTTTACGCAATTCATCGGCTACAAACATCAATTCTGTTAAAGGTGCATTTTCAAATAAAAACACCCCTTCTTCAACAGAAAGGAATTCAAAATTTATGGCGCGTTCTAATATTGATTGATAATCCATTTTAAAATTTGTTTGAAAAACATGAGATAAAACACTATCTAGTAATAACAAACAACAAAATTAAGTTCAATTGGTTGTAATTTGAAGAAGAAAAAAATGAGAACCGTATTTTTTATATTATTAATCATTGCCAATTGCTTGTGTATTACAGCACAAGAAAATTTCGCAATTACTCAGGTTCGCCCAATTGCCATCATGCCATTTACCCAAATCAGCGGAGGCGTAATTTTAATAAAAGCTTGTATAAACAACAAATCGGATAGTTTAAATTTTATACTCGATACCGGAAGCGGAGGCGTGTCGTTGGATTCGACAACTTCAATAACACTAGGCATAAATTCAATTGAATCTGACACTGTAATTTCTGGTATTGGTGGCGTACAAAAAGTGCGATATGCCTTTGATGAAACCCTGCATATTGGCGGTTTAACGATTGAACATTTGGCTATTCATCGATATGATTATAGTTTGCTATCAAGTGTGTATGGCGAAAAAATAGATGGTGTAATTGGTTACCCATTTTTTAAAAGGTATATTGTACAAATAGATTTCGAGCACAATCAACTATTGATATATCATTCGGGGAAATTTCAATATCCACAAAATGGAACATTGATTCATATTCCAATAAATCCATTGCCCTTACAACGAATTTTAGTAAAAGACAAAAAAAACACTGAATTTGATTTCTTTTTTGATACAGGAGCGGGATTGCCTTTTTTGATGAGCGAACAATTTATACAAGAAAATCATATTTTATCTTTTAATAAAAACAGTTACTTAACGCAGGCGGAAGGGTTGGGTGGAAAAAAGCAAATGCGTTTAACTGTAGTAAAATCAATAAAAATTGGGCCATACACCTTTCGAAAAGTGCCCACGTATTTATTTAAAGATGATTATAACGTAACTGCTTATCCGCTTTCGGGTGGTTTAATTGGCAACGAAATTTTACGTCGTTTTAATTTAATCATCAATTATGGTCAACATAAAATTCACTTGTTGCCCAACAAACATTATTTTGATGCATTTGAATATGGATATAGTGGACTCAATTTGTTTTTGGTAAATGATTGCATCATGGTGGAAGATGTAATAGCAGCGTCACCTTCGGATTTGGCGGGTTTAAACATTGGTGATGAAGTAATCAGTGTAGAAGGCAATTTTTCGGGCAACTTACAACAGTATAAAAATATGCTTCAAGAACCTGAAAAAAAATTGAAAATAATCATAAAAAGATCGGGTGTACTTTTATCTGTAAATATGACCACTTGGAGTATTTTATAATTATTTTCTACATCAACATTTGCAACCCTAACTTTACAACATGATTCAGTACGAAAAATTTATATTAGACAATGGACTTCGTGTATTGGTGCATGAAGATAAAAGCACACCTATGGCGGTGTTGAATGTATTATATGATGTAGGTGCAAAAGATGAAAGTCCGGATAAGACAGGATTTGCGCATTTGTTTGAGCATTTGATGTTTGGCGGAAGTAAAAATATTCCTTCTTATGACGAGCCACTTCAAGTTGCCGGTGGAGAGAATAATGCGTTTACCACCAATGACCTTACCAATTATTATTGTCAGTTGCCAGCTGAAAACATCGAAACAGCATTTTGGTTAGAAAGTGATAGAATGTTGAGTTTGGCATTTAGTAAAAAAAGCTTGGAAGTGCAACGTAAAGTAGTGTGCGAAGAATTTAAAGAACATTATATCACCAAACCATACGGGGATGTTTGGCATAAAATGCGTGAACTAGCATATATTACGCATCCTTATCGTTGGATGACCATTGGTGCTTCTTTAAAACATGTAGAAGATGCTACTCTAGAGGATGTAAAAGCGTTTTTCAATAAACATTATACACCAAGTAATGCCATCATGGTAGTAGCTGGTAATATAGAACCGGCACAGATGAAGCTGTTGGCAGAAAAATGGTTTGGTTCGATTCCTGCTGGAGAAAAATACAATCGACAATTGCCTATTGAGCCTAAGCAAACTTCATCACGTACGTTGGAAGTAACATCAAATGTGCCGTTGGATGCATTATATAAATGTTGGCATATGCCTTCGCGTATGGATGAGCGTTACTATGCTGCTGAATTGATATCAGATATTTTAGGCGGTGGAGGATCATCTCGATTATTTCAAAGTTTGGTAAAAGAAAAGCAATTGTTTAGCAATATAGATTGTTATCATTTTGGCAGTACAGATGCGGGCTTGATGACGATAGAAGGTAAAATTGTAAAAGGAGTAAACATTAAAGATGCTGAAAATGCCTTGATGGAAGAGATCAATAAAATCGTTGAAAACGGCATTTCAGTTTCCGAATTGGAGAAAGTAAAAAACAAAGCAGAAAGTGCTTTGGCATTTGAAGACATGAGTTTGATGAACCGTGCTTCGAATATTGCGATGTATGAAAATTTGGGAGAAGCAGAATTGATCAACACTGAACTTTCGAAATATCAGGCGGTTACGGCAGAGGAGATTTTAGCACAAGCACGTATTATTTTTGATGAAAACAATTGTAATACCATGCATTATTTAAGCAACAATTAAAATAAGAAATGAACAGAAAAATAGCGCCAAAAATAAAGGATGCCGTAGATTATACCCTAGCATTAAAGCCTTATGAACATTATACCTTAGACAATGGCATTAATGTGTATAGCATAGATGCGGGTGCGCAGGAAGTGGTACAATTGGAAATGGTGTATTATGCAGGCAATTGTTATGATCCATTAAAAGGAATTGCAGCAGCCACAAATTTTCTATTAAAAAATGGCACAACAAATAAAACGGCATTTCAAATCAATGAAGCATTTGATTATTATGGTGGATATTGCAACCGCGCATGTTATAATGAAACTTCGGTAATAACCTTACATAGCTTATCCAAGCACATAGATAAACTGCTACCCATTTTGCATGAAATGCTTACTGATTCAGTGTTTTTACAACAGGAGCTTGATATTTATAAACAAAATACAAAGCAAAGATTAAAAGTAAATTTACAGAAAGCCGAGTTTGTGGCAGGCCGATTAATTGACAGTTATATTTATGGCGAGCATCATCCTTATGGCGTTTATACCAATCCGTTAGATATAGATGCGTTGAACATTGATGCATGCAAAGCATTTTATCAGGAGTATTATATAAACGGCAATTGTACCATTTTTGTGTCGGGGAAAATGCCTATGAATTTCAAAGAAAGTTTGAATGCGGTATTTGGCCAAATGCCTGTAAACAAAAAGCCGGTAATAAAACCTGTGAATAAATCAATTCAAATTGAACAAAGGAAATTTAGGATTGATATAGATCCAAATTCTGTGCAGGGTGCCATAAGAATTGCGATGCCTTTTCCAAATAGACATCATCCAGACTTTAAAAAAGTGATGGTATTGAATACATTGTTTGGTGGGTTTTTTGGATCACGATTGATGAGTAATATCAGAGAGGATAAGGGTTATACTTACGGCATTTACAGCTACATACAAAATCACGTTCAGGAATCTGCTTGGATGATTAGCACCGAAGCGGGTAAGGATGTTTCGGAGGCAACGATAGAAGAGGTGTATAAAGAAATGCGCATATTACGAGAAGAAAAAATTGGCGACGAGGAATTATTGTTGGTTCGTAATTATATGATTGGCGGTATTTTGGGCGAATTAGACGGACCGTTTCAAATCATGGCGAAATGGAAAAATATTATTTTGAATGACATGGACGAAAGTTATTTTTATGATTCTGTGTATGAAATAAAATCGGTCAATGCGGACCAGTTGATGGAGTTGGCTAATAAGTATTTGCGTCCAGAGAATTTTTGGGAGTTGGTGGTGTATTAGGGGTTTAATTTGCTGCGCGGGTTTAAGGGTTGAAACACGGCACGAAGACGAAAAGGGCTCAATTAAAAAACCAATATGTTTTAATTTTGAAAGATAAAAGCATTAAAAAACCAATGAATTTTTATCATTGGTTTTTTAAAAGTAATCATTCTAAAATTTATTTTTAATCTGCTAAATTTTATTAAAATTTAGCAACTACACCTAATTGTAAAAAAGATCCAACAAATCCAATTTCTGCATTAATACCAATATTGTCTGTTACATAATAATTACATCCGAGTTGTAATGTTGCAGCGATTGAGCTAGGTACAGAAGCACTAAAATTAACATTTGTTCCTTGTCCATCACTAGCATCAGCGGAAATTTTAAATTGTCCATATCCTAAAGATAAACCGCCATAAGGATCGAATTTTGAAGAATTTCCTAAATGATAATTACCTCTAACTAATAAAGCAAAATAACTTAATTTTGAGCCACTGTTAATAGAAGTAGTGCTTCCTCCTGAAGTACCAGAAAAATTTCCTTTTCCTGTAACACTACCAAATAATATTTTACCACCAACGCTTATTTTTTCTGTAACCCCTCTTTCATAAGACAGTCCAATAGGACCCATAGATTTGACAGTTATACTTGCTTGAGCACTTACTGATCCCGAACTAGCAGAACCAGAAACATAAGATTTATAAGGAGTTAAAAAGCCATAACTAATTCCACCCCATTGAGCATCTTTAGAAAACGCAGGATCTCCATTATTTTGACAAAATGCCAAAGTAGAAAATCCAAAGGAAAGTACTAAAAAATAGATTTTTTTCATCTCAATAAAGGTTTATTTGATTTATAAAAACCAAATATACAAAACCATATTTAAATTAAAAATATCAAAATATAGAAAAGAATACATTCATTAAAAAACTTGTTTGCTTGTATTTTAAGTCAACAAAAGAGTAAAAAATAACTGATTTGAAAAATAAACCCTAGAGTTTTTTAAATAAAAAATGCCCACTCACTTTAGAGTTGATTAGAAATTTACATGAGAAAATGAATATTTCAATACAAGTTTTGATATAGGCGTATTGATGGGTTGGGTATGTTCCCGTTTTTTTCTCTCTAAAATCCGTTTTTTCATCATATAAAATTCTAATAAACAAACTAGTTTTAACGCATCATTTATTTATTCTTTTTAAATATTTTAGTATTTACTTTTGGTATATACTAAAAATGTTTATCTTTAAAATAAAATAAAATGAAAACACTATCATTAAAACTAGACAATAAAATTTTTGAAGAAACAGAGCAAATCACGTATTCTCTAAAATTAGCTAGAAATCGCTATATAAATGAAGCAGTAAACATGTACAATCTATACAATAAAAGAAAACTTTTAAAAAAACAACTGGCTAAAGAATCTACATTAACCAGTAATGATGCTATGGAAGTTTTACACGAATTTGAAAAATTGATTGATGGAATTTAAGCAATACGATATCTGGCTTGCAGATTTGAATCCAACTACAGGAACTGAGCCTGGTAAAACTAGGCCTGTTGTTATTATTCAAACCAATTTGCTAAACGATACTCATTTATCAACATTGATTTGCCCAATCACATCAAAAATCAATAAAGAAATTGAATTGCTACGCGTTCATTTAAAAAAAGGTCAATTGGAAATGCCTAGTGATATATTGATAGACCAGATTAGGGCTATAGACAATAAGCGATTTATAAAAAAATTAGGCAGTTTAACTTCGGAACAATCCAAAAAACTAAAATCTAACATTTGTATTGTTTTAGATTTATAAAACGAATCTCCAAACGCTTAAGCATCTCATACGGTACAAATCGTTTATTCCCTTCTGTAGCACTTTGATTGTTGGTGAAATCACCAACAAATGCAGAATTTAAAATCATACTATAAAATCATAAAAAATAAATATTTAATTAAGTTTATTATGAATATTTTTTAAAATTATTAGAATATTAAAACAAAAAAAAACCGTCTATAATTAGACGGTTTTTTAAAAGTTTAATATTTCTTTTTAGAAGGTATAACCAACTCTTAATCCTAAATTGTTTAGAGATTCACCTTCAGTACTGATACTATTGTACTTCAATTGAACATCAATTTTTGAAAATTTATATCCAACTCCTGGTGCATAAGTAAATTCACTGCCATTTGCACCTTCTGTACTCCAGAAACTCAATCCAAGTTGAGCTGAACCATAAAAATTTTCTGTAATCCAATATCTAGCTCCAGCCATTACAGGAATTACATTCCAATTTGCTCCTTTGATAGAAGTTCCCAAAACATCAATAGATTTTCCTTGGTAGGTGATATACCCAGCATTCAAATTTAATGACACTTTATCTGACACATAGTAGTCAGCTTGAGCACTAGCACCAAGCCCTAAACCATATGCATCACCAAAAGAGCCCATAGGTAAAGCCAACTCAGCACCAGTACTGAATTTTAAATCACCACTTCCATTGTCTTGAGATTTTGCGATAAAACTTACGCATAGTAAGAAAGAACCGAAGATTAGTTTTTTCATTTTTTTAAAATTTAAAGGTTAATAGATATTTATGAAAATAACAATTTTTTTATTAAAAAAATTCTTTTTTCTATATTTTTATTTTATATATATTAAAAATTACTAAGCTTTCTCAAGCCTTATGCAATCATGTGATATCAAATAATCAACTAATATCAAATTTAAATTGTTGGTTACTTCTGTTGTAAAGAATCAATAATTTCTTAAATATTTAAAGATAACCAGCCGTAATGATATAGATGTTTTATACGAATTTGAAGAACTGATTGATGGGATTTAAGCCATGTGATATTTTACTTACAGATTTGAATCCAACTTTTTGTAAGGGTTGAAAATCTTCAACCCCCTCCAACATCTTATCTCACTTCCTTTACTAATTGTTGAAAACACCAACATCTGCAGATCGAAATCCCCAACCTTTTGAACCTCTTGAACGCATTGAACCTATTGAACATGACGAACCTCCCAAACCTCAAAAACATCTCAAACCTCAAAAACCTCTTTCCCCCAAAACTTTTCCCTTTGCCGTTTCAGCAATAATTGTAAATTCGCCAAATGCAATTTTTAAGAAAAAATAATACCAACGAAGTACTTGTAGATTTATACAAATCAATTTTATTTCCTCGATTGATTGAAGAGAAGATGCTTGTATTATTACGTCAGGGAAGAATTTCAAAATGGTTTAGTGGTATTGGCCAGGAGGCGATTGCGGTTGGCGTTACCAAGGCACTTGATATGGACGAATGGATTATGCCGCTTCATAGAAATCTTGGTGTATTTACCACGCGCAATATGCCATTGAGTAAATTGTTCAAACAATGGCAAGGTAATAAAGATGGTTAT
>Ga0114972_10001393_pt1 | contig 18172 bp, 17 predicted proteins | sample M_140807_EF_Meta_FD_87354 | JGI IMG/M metagenome (GOLD analysis project Ga0114972, IMG submission 87354) | Freshwater microbial communities from Lake Montjoie, Canada to study carbon cycling - M_140807_EF_MetaG | ecosystem: Environmental > Aquatic > Freshwater > Lake | place: Lake Montjoie... | reverse complement strand
GGATTTTCTCCCGAGGAGGCCCATTGAGCAAGAGCTTCACGGCGGTCCTGACCGGGTTCGATCTTGGCGATTGGACCGCCCATGAATTTGGGAGGCATCACTTTGCCTGTGCGGGGCTGGGTGACTTCGCCATCACGACGGACATAGACGATTTCCGCCCCGGGAGTTTCGGGCTTGGGACCGGGTTGATCCGGGTCGGGCTTGTGGGCAACCTGGGAGAAGAACGCAGCCATACTGTAGTAGTCGTCCTGGCTCCAGCGTTCAAAGGGGTGGTTGTGGCACTTGGCGCACTGCATCCGGATCCCAAAAAAGAGCTGGGCGGTGGTTTCCGCCAGGTTTTGGGAGTCCTTTGCAATTCGGTAATAGTTCGAAGCGGGATTGGCAAAGGTGCTGCCCGAAGAGGTCAACAATTCGCGGACAATCTTGTCGATGCCGGTGTTGTTGGCGATGTGGCCACGAAGCCAATCCTGGAAGACAAAAATTCCCTTGAGCTGCATGGTCTTACGGCTTGAGCGCAAAACATCGGACCATTTCATGGTCCAGAAATCCGCATACTCAGGGCGCTCAAGAAGACTATCCACCAACTTGGTACGCTTGTTTGGATCCTTGTCGGCAACGAAGGCCTTGACCACCGCGCCATCAGGCAACAATCCGCAAAGGTCCAGATGGACCCGGCGGACATAATCCGCATCGGAGCAGATTTCGCTGGGGAGGATGCCAAGGGTCTTGAGCTTGGAAAAGACCAGCTTGTCGACATAGTTTGCTTCTGCCGGGCCCTTCCAGACCAGATTGGCTTTGGGCTCGAGGTAGCTCAAACGAACGGTTTCGAGTTCTTCGAGGTAACGGACGAGAATGGCTACTTCGCCGGGTTGACGGAATTCTACCAGGCCCGTTCCGGAAACCTCGGCCACGGCAGGATCGCTCGAAGAGAAGTTAGTCAGGCGGGTCACATCACGAATGGCGCCATCAGCAAACTGGGCCGAGACGGCAAGTTGTTGCCACTTCGAAGGCTTCAGCAGCACCCGGGAACCAGGCTCGATGACTACTTTGGTGACGGCAGGAAGGGTGGCTTCATCGTTTTTCATCCCTTCGGCCAGCCATTGCTTTACCGCGCGGGTCGCGACGGCGGATGCGGCGAAGCGTTGGCCGCCCTCGTGCGGAACGCGCCCCATTCCCTTAAGAAGGAAAAGACTCTGTTCGGGTTCCTGGGCCAAAGTCCGGCGGGCAAGGACATCCCGGGTGAGTTGGGTAAAATCGGCGGCGGGATCAAATCCGCGCAGCGACAGTTTGAAACCGTTCTTGCCTGAGGGTGTACCGTGACAGGCGCCTGCATTACATCCGCCCACATTCATCGCCGCAACGACTTCGTGTCGAAAGGAAACAGGACGGGCCTTGTCCACGCCTGAGGCCTCGACAGGTAACTGCATGGTTTGTCCAGCTACCTTGACCGCAAGGACGCCGGTGGAATTTGCTGAGGCCTCGACAAAACCACCCTCGCTTAGTCGGACTTCCAAACCTTTTTGAGGCTCAAAATGTGCAAATGGAGTTAGGTCGCGAACCGCGCCATCGGCATAGGTACCCTGAACCAGCACCTGCCTGGCGGAACGGGGACCTTTGAGAAGCAGTTTGGAGGGAGTGATGTCAATTCGTGTGGGTTGGCCAACGGCCTTTGCAACTTCAGCCGGGTCGACAGGAACGCCTGCCCATACTTTTGTTGAACTTAAAAGGAGAAACGAAAATAGACCAAGCTTCGAAATCTTTTTCATGGCTGGCTCTCGTTAACCCAAGGCAAGGTGGGGTATATGCCTTCGGAAGGTGGGAGGGTGATCACGAGGAGACCACCCAAATGAAGTATACCGGATTTTCCAGGGGAAGCGAAGAGGAAAGTCTTGCAATTTACTGTTCGTTCGTACATATATGTAACAGTAGTAACGATTTGGAACCGGGTTGAGCAAGATTGGATCCAAAAACGGGGTCCCCAACCAAAAAAAACGGAACGGGCGCACTGTAATTCGTGAACCCACAAGAAACGAAAGGCCGGAACCTTCCGGAATTCTCATGGATGCCGGTTTAACCTTGGAAGACCTTCAGCACGCCATCGACCGTGTTGTGGGAAACTATCTTGAGGGCATGAGGTTATATCGTCCGCCTGTGGATTGGGTTGACCTCGCACAATCGATTTCAGGAATTCGGACCGAAGTCAGTGAGGAGGCAACGGGCCTTGGACGAAAGCGTGCCGCCTCCCAGGGGAAACTCCTTTTGGGGGAATCCCTTCGGGAGGAGAGTCGCCAGCGGCTTGCCGCTCAAACGATCGCCCACAGTCTGATTCCGCAGGTCGGCGAGGCACTCGGGGTGGAAACCGGGGAAAAGCTCCCCTCTGTCTGGGTCCGCATTTTGGTGGAAAGACTCATGGTGCCGCCGGCATGGTTTCGCGAGGTGTGGCGCGAAATCGAGGGGAACCTGGCCAAAGCTTTGGATCGCTTCGAAGGTACCCCCATTGATCTGGTCGCGCAAAGGCTGCTTGATTCCCCGGAACCCACGGTTCTCAGCATCGTCGACCATGGTGCCTTGGTACTCCGGGCCTCCAACGGGCCCCGTCCCGGAAAAACCCTTTGGCCCCTGGAAAAGGAATGTTTGGCGTATGTCGCCAACTTTAGCCGCACCAGGCGCATGAGCCAGGGAGGAATGACTGTTTGGTGCTGGCCGATACACAAATCCGACTGGAAAAAGGAAATCCTCCGAACGGTGGTATCGGAGGATGGGGATGCACCAGGTTTGGATATGTAGCCGGAAATAGCGGGATGATTTTTTTCAAAGATCACGAGGTTGTCCATAATCTGAAAAAAATTATTTGAAGAGGGGAATTATCGCAAAAATCCCGGGTCGGAGCTTGAAACAATTTGCAAATCGTTGATCTCAAATGAAAACGATCATTCAGCCGAGGCTTTGGGCTCCTTCATTTCCCAACTAAATCCAACTATCCAGGTCACGGCCTCTTTGAGGGGAACCTGAAACTTCCCCTTGGCGACCAGATAACCAAATTCCAAACCCGGTTCGCCTTTGGGTTTGAAGTTTTGTCCGTGGGGATTCCAGAAAGTCACCAGATCTGTTTTCTCATTGTAATTCAAAATCGCATAGGCATGGTTGGGAGTTACACCTGGCACCTTCACTTCTTTGGGTGTTCCCCCGCAAATGAGCCGCTTGTCCTCCACCGCCGCCCCAAGCCCTTTTCGAAGGCTCGCCAGTTTTGCATTTTTATCCGATTCGGAAAGTGTTGCATCCTTGAAAGGCTTGCAGGAAAAGCGCTCAAACCGGTGACCCGTAATGAGGCCAAGGGCAGTTCCCGCCGATCCGCCTGCTCCTACGGCGCCTATTGGTGTTGTGAGCTGTTTCTTTTTTGCGGCCAGGTGGATCCCCATCGCCTTTTCGTAGGTCTGGACCCAGATCCCCTGAGTCTTTGTGGAGGCAAAAAGCGCCAATTCACCATCTGTCAGCGGGGGCACTTCGACTTTTTCCTTACCCAACTGGACAAGGACTTTTCCATCCGTCGATGGGATAAACATCGATTTGACCTGATTGGGATTGCGATGAAGCATCGCACCCAGGGGGGCCAAACAATAACAATCGCCAAGGCGCCCCTGACTGATGGAATCGAGGTTCGGGGTCTCAGTGCCAAAAAGGTCGGTTCGCGATCCATGGATCTTTTTGAGGGAGTTATTGTACATCCCCTCATAATCGGGGATTTTTGTCTTTTGGTCTGCGGGACGCGGGACGGATTGAACCAGCTTGTCCATGGTCAAATGTTCGACCGGAATCTTTTTTCCTTTCAGGGCGCGCCGAATGCTAACCGCCGCAGCGGCGGTGGGCCCTTGGGTTTTGGGGTTTGAGATGGCGCGGTCGATCTCGGTCGCGGAAATCTCGCCATCCTTGTTGGTGTCCCATTGGGCAAAGTGGGATCGGGCCTGATCCAGAAATGGGGTCTGGGCGAAAAGGCCTCTTTGGCAACAAATCAAAACAAAGGGGACAATCCAAAATAGCCGATTCCGATCGTAACCCCAAATCATCACTCATTCTCCAGGAAATCAATCTGCAAATCGCATGTCTTCCGGGTGGTCTTTGCCATCGGGGAAGAGAGTGGGAAAAATCTTTGCTTGGGGGAGAATCTCAACATGTCCGTCAAGGAAAAGTACATGACTGGTTCCCGAACCATGGAATTTGCTGATCCATGGGCTGATTCGATTCGTTCCAAGCCAAACATCACAATCATCCTGCCTTGGATCCAGACCATCCGAGACTATTGCCCGGAAATCGCCTTCAATCATAATGCCAAAGCTTGCTGGGTGGGTGGTTTCCTGAAGTTTGCGCCAATCGGGTGTGCCCCATCTTCGGGTTTTATGGGTCAAAAGGCTATTAAGAAGGTAGGAGGAACGATGCCCCAATCCAATAATGCTCGGATCCCGATCGTTCACGGGCTCATCTCCCATGTTCGGTTCCGAACCATCCCCTCCTGTTATGGGAGGGTTATCGGGTCGACCTGGTTCCATGGCTTCGGGTGGAGGCGTCGCAAGCCGGACCTCGGTGGCTGTATTGGGATCGGAGGGACAGTGGTAAACCCGGCTTTCGATGAAGAGGCGTTTGCCGATTTTGTGAGCGCCGGAATCGGAGTCGGCTCGTGAACTCAGGTACGGGAGCAGGGAATCTTCCCAATACCTGTTGGCAAAGGTGTTGAAGGACATTTGTATTTTGGGTTTTCCATCCTCCGATTCCTCGTCAAAATCACCCATGGGAGTATTAAATGGCGGGGTGAATCCATCCAGAAAATTGGAGACAGCCGGAAAGGGCTTGGGCCCAACTTTGCTGATAACATCGGCTTCAAAGTCGTGATGAAGGAACATCCTGCCAGTCCGGTTGTCGTGCGCCTGAACCATCGCGATGCCGATTTGCCCCAGGTTCGATTTGCAATTGGTCCGACTCGCTGCTTCGCGGACTTTTTGCACCGCAGGCAAAAGCAGTCCAATCAGGACGGCAATGATCGCAATCACAATCAAAACTTCAACCAGTGTAAATCCGGGCCGGCCCTTTTGGGGGGAATCGTTGGAAGGGATCATTGCCTGCTCCCGGGAAAAGTATGAAACCAATTTTAGTCTATGCTAGGGGCTTTTATGGCGCCAAGCGTCCGGTTTCCCAGATTCCGCCTGGCCCCAATTGATAGAAAAGCCGGTCGTGCAGACGGCTGGTACGCCCTTGCCAGAATTCGAAGTATTCCGGGCAGAGTCGATATCCTCCCCAATGTTCCGGGCGGGGTATCTCCCCATTGGGGAATTTGGCGAAAAGTTCCGCGACCCGATCTTCCAACGCTTTGCGATTGGGCAGGATTTTACTCTGCTCCGATGCGGCTGCGCCAATTCGGCTATTGGGTGGACGAAGACGGTGGTAATCGTCGGATTCGGAAGGAGTGATCCGGGCGATCAAGCCCTCAATGCGCACCTGACGCTCCAACTCCGGCCAATAAAACAGAAGCGATCCACGAGGGTTTTCACAGATTTCCCGCCCCTTGCGACTTAGGTAGTTGGTGAAAAAGACCAGGCCGCGCTGGTCTGCCTGTCTTAAAAGGACGATTCGAGCCGAAGCGGCCCCATCGGTAGTCGCTGTAGCCAAAGTCATTGCATAAGGCTCGGGAAGGTTGCTCTCCAGGGCAATGCGCAGCCATTGGTCAAAAAGTTCAAAAGGCGTTTTGGTGAGTCCGGATTCTTCCAGCCCATTTTGGGTGTAGTCCTTGCGGCGGTCGCTCAAATCGATCATTGCTGTTATCCCCGAAGGTCATGTTACCCTTCAGTACATACTAGCAAGGCTGTTGTTTTCAGGATGGGGGAGGGCGGTTTGTGGCGGGGCATCTTTGTAGCGCACCCATAGTTTAAAAGTGGGTTGCAACTCACAAGCCCCATCCAGCGAATTGGGCTTCCAAAGGGGAAACGGGGGAAAAGGCGTGACTGGCCGCGTTTTGATTGTTGGGGGGGGAATCGCGGGATTGGCGGCAGCCGCAGAGCTTTTGCCCAGTGGCGTTGGCGTGGAAATTCTTGAGGCGCGGGACCGTTTGGGTGGCAGGGCGGGATCGTTTCGGATGGGCAATACCTGGGTCGATGCCTGCCAACATGTGAACCTTGGCTGTTGCAGCAGTTTGCGGGAACTTTTGCTGCGCTTCGGCCTTGAAAAGGAACTAATTCGTCAAAAAACTATTTGGTTTTGCACCAAAGACGGCAGGGTTAGTCCATTTGCTGCCTGTCCTTTGCCCGAACCGCTCCACTTGGCCCCTGCTTTTTTGCGTGCCCATTGGCTTTCCTGGAAAGACAAGTGGGGCATTGCCCGCGCATTGGACAGGTTGCGCCGGGATCCACTTCCCAAGGTGGATCGCCCGCTTGCTGATTGGCTTCGGGAAACGGGGCAAACCCCCGGGGCAATTGAAGGGCTTTGGGGCCCGGTGGTTGTTAGTGCCCTCAATGAGCCGTGGCAAACCGCCAGTTTTCTCTCGGCGGCAAAGGTCTTCCGGGAAGGGATGCTCGGGCCAAAGGGCTCTTTTGAGATCGAGCTACCCAGGGCCAGTCTTGGGGAACTGTTTGATGATGGTTTGGGGCGAAGCCTTGAGGAAAAAGGCCTGATTGTCCACCGCGGAACACGGGTTCGAAATCTGGTGGTTGACAAGGAAAAAGTTCTGGGTGTGCGCACTCTTGATGGGGAATATTTGGCTGCGGATACGGTGATTCTTGCAATTCCCAGGCACCAATGGTCCCAAGTCTTTCCCCCAAGCGTTTTGGACCGGCATCCCGATCTGGAAATGGGCGAAAAAATCGATTGGGCCCCGATTTCCGCTTTGCATCTTTGGCTCGACCGCCCGCTTACCGATTTGCCCCATGCAGCTCTCGTTGGAGGCGAAGGCCATTGGCTTTTCCGTCACCGCCATATTGCCCGCTTTCCAGGGGATCGCGCGCATTACCACCAGATTTTGCTAAGTGCCTCGGGTTCAGCGCTCGAAAATGGCTCGGAAGCCCTTTTGGGGAGGATCCTCCTTGAGCTTGGCGAATATTTCCCGACCATGAGAAAAGCGGAACTGCTTGAGGCAAAAGTCGTGAGCGAACGCCGGGCCACAATTCGTCCTACGGTGGGGTTTGACAGAATGCGCCCCGGCCCGAAGACTTCGCTTCGGGGGCTTTTGCTGGCTGGGGACTGGACAGCGACTGGTTGGCCCTCCACCATGGAGGGAGCGACACGAAGCGGATGGGCGGCCGCCCAGGCGATTTTGGGTACTTCCCCAAACCGGTAAATCGGTCCGTACCAATTGCCAGTGGTCCGCTAGACCAGACTCTGTGAAAGAGCCCATTGGAAAAAACTCTGGGGATCGCTCCCCGGGTTGCCACTGCAAGAACAATGAGTTAGAGGAAACAATTAGCGATGGGACTGAGCCTGCGCGACCCTGTACTTGAGCTTCTTGCCGAAGAAAAGGATTTATACCCTTACGAGGCATACGACTTTGTTTCGGGCCTAATCAAGATGATGGATGATGAACTTCAGGCGCAAACCGAATCCAATCCGTCACCCAATATCACGGCGGGGCAACTCTGCTCGCGATGTGTCGAATTTTCCTGTTCGGTATTTGGAAGGATGTCGCGGGCGGTGTTCTCCTCCTGGAATATCAAAACCACAAACGATATTGGCATTATTGTCTTCCACCTGATCGAGGCTGGGGTGGTGGGCGCGGCAGAAGGCGACCGAATCGAAGATTTTGACAATCTTTTTGATATGAATAGCGCCCTGGACAAGCCTGTTTCCTATTTTTCCGGGGATGATCTCCCATGAGCCAATCCATCGCCTCACATAATGGTCCGGTTTCGCCCGGTGCCCCCGCCACGATTTTGGGAACCGCGCCCAATCGGGTTGCATCGCGCATCCGTTTCCAATTCGCTTTGGTGCTATATCTTGGGTGGCTTGGTTATCTGGCCTGGCAAGTCGCTATTACGCGTTTTCCCAATGGTCCCGCCCCGGTACTTTCCCGAAGCCAATGGGCCGGAACGGATGCCGAAGTGGTCGGAATCGTTACGGGCTCTGATGAGCTTCAGATCAAGGAGGTCCTTCATGCACCCGCTGATCTACCTTTGGCCAAGGGGAATAAGATAATCGTCTTTGGTCTCGATGCCGCCCAGCGTGCTCCTAAAATGGTAGCGGACAAAGAAGGAGATCTTTGGCTTGTTCCGCTTCGTAAGAGGGGCGATGGGTTCCTTGTGGCCCCGATACCTTCCGCGCCTGGTTTTCGGGCCGGAGCCCCCGGAGAAGAGATTGGCCGGATCTATCACTACTCCGAACCCCTGAAGCTTCATGCAAAGGCCGTTCGCCGCGAGGTTTTTCCGGAAGGATCCAAAACGGAAAAGAAGTAAAGGGTCCAGTTTTTTCCCGGCGGTAAAGTTTGGCAATGCGTGACCAAATCCTCGGAGACATTACCCACAAACGGTAGCGTCCCTTCGGACCCGGATTCTGTGGTTACCCTTTTGGGTTGTCCGGGTCCTTTTTCAATTTGCTTCCTTTTCCTTTTCCCAAACGGGGCTTGGCCCAAAACGAAAGCGGAACTTGTCATGAAACAGCAAAGACTTGTGGAAGGAACATCAGCATTTTGGAACGATCGGCGTGCCTTTTTGCGTTATGGCGGACTTGGCGCCGCGGCGTTATGGGTTCCCGGGGTGTTTGCGGATGAACTGATCCAAACTCCCTCCCAAACGGAGGGCCCCTTTTATCCCAACAAGCTTCCGCTCGATACGGACAACGACCTGATCATTCTTAACAATTCACTCAATCCTGCCGTTGGAACCATTGCCCATGTTTCTGGCAAGGTGGTGGACATGAAAGGGAATCCGGTTCGGAATGCCCTTGTGGAAATCTGGCAATGCGATAACAGTGGCGCTTACCTTCACACAGGCACAAGCAATGCTGACAAGAAGGACAAAAACTTCCAGGGTTTTGGCCGATTCCTGACCGGTTCGACGGGGGAATACTATTTTCGGACAATCCGCCCGGTCCCCTATCCCGGAAGAACTCCACACATCCACTACAAAGTCCGCATGGGATCCAAAACCGCCCTGGTGACCCAATGCTACATCAAGGGGCATCCGGGCAACGATCGGGACGGAATTTGGAAAAGTCTTCGCGATCCCAAGGTTCGTCAATCGGTAACCGTGCCATTTGATCCAATTGAGGGTTCGAAATTGGGTGAAGTTACAGCCCGGTTTGATATTGTTCTTGGAATTACCCCCGAAATGCCAGGGTAGTTTCACGGTAAACCGGGTGACAGGAAGTGCATGAACCGGCCGTATCTCGCCGAAAATGACCAGAAAAGTGCCCGGGTGGAATTAATATCCCCGGGTATTTCGGATATTCAAAGATCCGACATGGTTGCCGTTGAGGCGCCTTTGGAGCTTCGTATCCACGACAAGCCGGCGACGATTTTGATGCGAACGCCCGGCCATGATCTGGATCTTGCCTTGGGATTCCTTTTCCACGAAGGCATTATTAGCACATCCGATCAGGTTTTGGGTGTGGAACGCCCCGAACCCGAACATCCCGACTACGATAACATCCTCAATATCCGTCTGGCTATCCCTTCCCGCGCCAAGAGCCTTGATCGTTTCTTTTTCAGCACCTCCAGTTGTGGAGCCTGCGGCAAAAAAAGCCTTGATGCGGTGGCAGTCCAGTCCCAACCCGTCTCCGGAAACTTTATCGTTTCCCCTGCTTTTTTGAGCACACTTCCAGGAATGCTCCGACCGCACCAGGAGCTCTTTTCCCAAACCGGAGGCGTGCACGCCTGTGGACTTTTTACTCCAGGCGGAGAACTCGTTTGTTTGCGCGAGGATGTGGGCAGACATAACGCGCTTGACAAGGTCGCCGGGTTTGCCTTGGAAAGGGGGCTACATCCTCTTTCTCCCAGTATCCTGGTTTTGTCCGGACGGGTCGGATACGAAATGGCGCAAAAAGCGATCGTCTCGGGCATTCCAATAATTGTTGCGGTTGGCGCGCCCACATCACTTGCCATCGACCTTTGCAGGCAATTTAACATCACCCTTGTCGGTTTTCTCCGGGGTGCAACCATGAATGTTTATACCCACCCCGAAAGGGTGGGTGTTTGACCAAGTCTTTTCCTGATCCGCACCAAGTAGGTCACTACCAAGCGTGGTCTTTTGGGTGTGGCTTATCGCCCAAGTTCTTCGGCAAGGTTGTCGGCCCCATACATCTTTCGAAGCGATGCCAGGATGATCCGCACATCCACCATGATGTGTCTTGCCTGGACATCCGTGTAAACGAAGTTTCTCACGAGACCAAAGCGGTTCCGGTCAAAATTTACGCCGATAAGCTCGCCTTTGCGATTGACGACGGGGCTGCCCGAGTTGCCACCAATCGTGTCTGCGGTGGAAACTATATTGAAGGGAGTTTCGGCGGGAAGGTTGGCTTTTCCTTCGATCCACCGTTGTGGCAAAAGAAACGGTTCCCGCGCACCCAAAAGGGAATGGCGCTCCTGAAGTCCCTGGACCGTCGTCCAGGCGGGGATGGTTTTTCCCTCCGCATCATAACCTTTGACGGTCCCAAATGCTAAACGCAGGGTAAATGTGGCATCAGGGGCCACTGGGTTTGCTCCCGCAAGTTCAAATCGCAAACGGGAAATGGCTCCGTTGGCCTGTCGTTCCGGTTCTTCAACTTCGGCTTCAAAGCGTGCCCGGAGTTCCCTTGCCATGTCATCAACCGCAAGGGCCAGTCGAATCATCGGATCATCACAGGAGGCGATTTCCGAGGGCGTTTGCCCGGCTAGTTTCCGACGGAAAGCCACATCTGCAAGCTTTGTTATTCCAACCAGATTTGCCGCCTGTTGGAGAGGCGATTGCCCACCAAGAACCACCTTTACGGCGTTGTGATCGCCTCCGAGTTGCTCGGCAAGGAATGTAAACGCTGTTCCAAGTCGGACAGCCTCGAGGCCCGGATGAATTGGGGCCGGGGAGAAAAGCGATAACTCAAGCGATTCCCGATTGGAGTCCCGATATTCCCGAAGGCGGCTTCCGCTCGGTTTGGTTTTTTCCTTAGACATTCGCACCAACTGGCGAGCGATGGCAAAAAGTTCGCTGTCCAGGCCGTGCCCTGTCTCAAGCAGGAAATACTCCCGGTCCATTTTGGAAAGGGCCTGCACTGCCGCCGCCGCTTTTTCCCATGATTCCTGGGATTTGGCGCTTGCCCGAAGTTCTGCTTCCTGGCGTGATTTGGTCGCCAGGAGTTCAGCGTTCAAAAGCCCTTGAAGCTGACCAGACATTGCCTTTCGGGCATTTGCGATACTGTGGAGATAACGGGCCGAACGGGCCGCGGGTTCGGGACCCGTTGCCGAAAACTGCAAAAGAGCAGCTTCCATCGTACGGAGTCGGGTCAGGTTATAAGGCAACAGCCTGTCCCGACGATAAACCAGCTTTGCAAGGGTCTCCAGGCGTTGGGTGGTTCCCGGGTTTCCCGAAACAAATACCAGGTCCCCTTCCGATGCGCCTTGTTCGGCGACTTTCAGGAAATGGGGCGGAGTATATGGTTTATTGTCGACATATACTCGAAATAGACAAATATCTAGATTAAACCTTGGAAATTCAAAGTTATCTACATCACCGCCATATCCTGCAATCGCCGATTCCGGGGCAAAGGCGAGACGCACATCTGTAAAGCGGCGATATCTATACAGGTGATAAAGGCCACCATGGTGGAGGGTCACCACATCGCTTCGCAGTCCGGTTGCTTTTTTGGACTCGGATTCGATCTCCGCCAAAATGCTTCTGCGTGCGGCAGCAGCATCGGCTGGGGACAATCCTGGTTTGACGGCTGCTTCGACCCGCTTGGTAACATCCTCAATGGAATCCAGGACATTGAGTTCCATGTCGGGACAGCGGAGCTCTTCGGAGGGGGACTTCGCCCAATAGCCCGCCTTGAGAAGGTCGCGGTCTTTGGTGGAAAGTTTTTCGAGGGAATCGGCACCAATGTGATGGTTGGTAATTACCAACCCCTTATTGGAGACAAAGCTACCCGATCCGCCATTATTAAAGCGAATAGAGGATTCCTGGAGATGGCCAAGCCAATCAGTAGTTAGTGTGACATCATATTTTTGTTTTAAAAGGTTGGTTGGTGGTTGATTAAATAGCCACATTCCTTCATCTGCTTGCAACATGTTTCCACCTAATCCTGAAAGCGCCCCCAAAACTAATGCCCCTATGGTCCCAGAAACCTGAATTGCCTGGGACAATCCGAATGGGAAACGACTCATGAGGCTGCTCCAAAAAGCGATCTTATTGGCAGGGGTATGTTTACCCCTAAAACCCAAACAAAAGGCAAGGCCGACGGAAGCGTCTTAACCGATTTATCAGGAAAAGATTTCTTATCAAACCCAGTCGACTATTGCCGAAAGGATTGATTCATGATCAAATTTGGGGCAGGTTGGAGGGACGAAAGAAATGCAAGGGTGTAGATGCACATGTGTACATGTGAATCGGGTCATTCAATTGTACCCATCCCTTTTTCTTGCTATAATCAGCAATTGCGTTTCAAACCATAAGGTTTAGCCGCTTGGAGGTCGGCCCCGGAGTGAAATTTCACCTGATTGATAGAGTCACCTCGCTCGAACCAGGCAAAAAGCTTGTTGCGTACAAGAATTTGACCATGGCCGAGGAGTATCTGTTCGATCATTTTCCGGGGTTTCCGGTTATGCCTGGGGTGCTCATGCTCGAGACACTCGTCCAGGCTGGAGCTTGGCTTTTGAGGCTTTCCGAAGATTTTCGACACAGCATGATCGTCCTGAGGGACGCGCGGAATGTGAAATACGGGACCTTTATGGACCCGGGTAACCGCATGGAAGTCAAAGTGGAGCTTATTGAACGGACCGACTCCACAGCGACCTTCAAGGGTTCAGGAAGCAAAAACGGACAGTCCACTGTGAACGCCCGTTTTACTGTGGCGACCTATAATTTGGCCTCCGTGGAAGCTGCGCCGGTCAATGTGGCGTATGCATCCAAAGCCAAATTGGACGAAAACCTGATTTTGGCTCACCGTCAGCGGGCCAGTCTCATCTGGACAGGAACACCGTTGCTGGGTTAAACCCAACACAACACTTGGGAAGGACTTAGGATGCGTCTGAAGGATAAGGTAGCGGTAATCACTGGCGCCAGCCGGGGTATTGGTCGCGGGATCGCGGAACTTTTTGCTGCCGAAGGCGCTAAAGTCGCCGCAATTTACCGCGGCAGCCAAGCCGCCGCGGAAGAGATGGTCAATGCAATCTCCGCAACTGGAGGGGTCGCCAAGGCATACCAGGCAGATGTTGCAGATCTTGCCCAAGTAAAGGCACTCTTTGAGACGATTGAAAAGGAAGTGGGCCCCGTGGATATCCTGGTAAATAATGCCGGGATCATTCACGATGACCTTTTTGTCCGGATGGACCCTGCCGATTGGGCTAAAGTCATCCAGACAAACCTGTTTGGCACCTACAACTGTTGCCATCAGATAGGATTCCCGATGATGCGCCGCCGTTCCGGTCGAATCATCAACATCTCGAGCGTGGCCGCCGAGTTTGTGAATATGGGACAAACGAATTATGCGGCCAGCAAGGGCGCAATCAACAGCTTCACCAAGGCGCTAGCCGTGGAGCTTGCCCCAAGGGGAGTGACAGTTAACGCCATCGCTCCTGGCTTTATTGAGACTGACATGAGCGCGGCGGTGCGCAACAAGGCGGGGGACATGATCGAAAAGATGATTCCTCTCAAGCGTCTTGGAAAACCAGAAGACATCGCCCGTGCGGCGCTGTTTTTGGCCAGCGCCGATGGATCGTACATGACGGGTCAGGTCCTCACGGTGGACGGGGGCTTGAGCCTCGGTCCCGTCGGGGGCAAATAGGATTCGTCCTGCATGTGCGGGACGGAGATTGTGTGGGCTGGGTTGCGGGCAAACCGTGATCGGGCCAAGGCGGGGCTCCTTTTGGGGCTCCATGGTAAGTTGGTCGGCATCAAGGTGCCGGGGTATTTGATAAAAGGAAATGGCCATGCCTACGCAGGAAGAGATCTTCAAGAAGGTATCCGCGACTCTCGTTGAGGCGCTCAATGTCGATGAAGACGAAATTTCCCCTTCTTCGACCCTCAATGGCGACTTGGGCGCGGAATCGATCGATTTCCTGGATATCGTGTTCCGTCTGGAACGCGAATTCGGGATCAAGATCCCTCGCAACGAACTTTTCCCCGAAGCCATTTTCCAAGGCGACGCCGATTTTGTTAAAGACGGCAAAGTCACCGAAAAGGGCCTCAGCGAACTCCGCGAGAAGATGCCCTTCGCCGATCTTTCAAGCTTCGAAAAGAACCCCCAGGCTACCGACCTGAGCGAACTTTTCACCGTTGACCTGATCGCCCGTTACATCGCTGGCAAGCTTCAGGCCAAGTAGTTGACAATCCTGGCAGGCGCCCCGTAACTGCCCTTTCCTTGGGGCGCCGGGCCAGTGGATACAGTCTGACGGATTGACGGTTGGCCCCGGGAATTTATCCCTTGCGGTTTGACCCTCATAGGTCCTCGTTTTTTGCTCTTAGGATTTGGCAACACTGTTTCACATCCCGGACTGGACTACATGCGCTGGATCTGGATCGACCGTTTTGAGGAATTCGAGCCTGGCAAAAGGGCCCGCGCCGTGCGCAACCTTAGCCATGCCGAAGACCATTTTGCCGAGCATTTCCCCGGATGGCCGGTGATGCCCGCAAGCCTGATGATTGAGGGCCTTGCCCAAACGGGCGGTATTCTCGTCGGCGAAGCAAATGATTTTCGGGAAAAGGTGGTCCTCGCCAAGGTGGTTCGCGCCACCTTCACCCGGGAGATGATGCCCGGAGAGACGCTCTATTACGATGTGGAACTCCTCCACATGGCACCCGAAGGGGCGTCAGTCGCAGGGAAGGTTAGTTCCGGAACGGAACAGGTCGGCGAGGCGGAGATCTTCTTTGCCCACCTCGACCAGTCCCGGTCCAAACAGATGTTTGGTGATCACAATTTTGTGTTCTCCGGGCAGCTCAAGCACATGTTGGATATGGCGCGCAAGGTGGTTAAGCCCGCCGAAAACGCCACTCCTGGTGCCTGATTCACAACTTTGATTCACAACAGGGCAGGGGGCGGGCCGGTTTACCGGTCAACGAACACCAAAGTCATGTCAACCGGGCGTCGCGCAGTCATATCTGGAATGGGAATTTTCAGCCCCCTTGGCACCCGCAGGGAGCCTTTCTGGGAGGCTATCCTCGCCGGAACCCCAGGTGTGGGGCCCATAACGGCGTTTGATGCCTCGGCACTTCCGGTGCGGGTAGCCGGGCAGGTCGCTGACTTTGACGCCAAACTCTATCTCGACAAAAAAGACCGTAAGCAGCTTCGTATGATGGCCCGGCCCATCCAGCTCGCCGTTGCGGCCGCCCAAGTCGCGCTTGAAGATTGCAAGGTCGACAAGACCGCACTCGACAAGACCCGTTTTGGGGTCGTTTACGGTTCTTGCATGATCCCGACCGAGCTACCCGAGCTTGCTGAACCTGGAAAGGTGTGCGTCGAGCCGGGAAGTCGCTTTCTTGATCTCAAAAAATGGGGTACCGAAGGTATCCACGCCATCGCGCCCCTTTGGATGCTCAAGTATCTTCCCAACATGCTCGCTTGCCAGGTTTCCATCCTGCACGATGCCCAGGGACCAAACAACACGATCACCGAAAACGATGTCGCCGGTATCCTCGCTTTTGGCGAGTCCCTGCGAATCCTTGAACGCGACCGGGCTGACTTCTTTCTGGTTGGTGGAGCTGAATCCAAAATCAACCCGCTGAGCCTCACCCGTCAGTGCCTTTTTGAAACCCTTTCGAAGCGAAACGAAGACCCGGCCGGTGCGCATCGCCCGTTTGATCGCGACCGCGAGGGAACCGTTCTTTCCGAAGGCGCCGCAGTGGTTGTCCTTGAGGAACTCGAACACGCCAAAAAGCGTGGCGCCGAAATGATCGCCGAAGTGGCCAGTTTCTCCACCGGTTTTGACCGGGCGCGTGATGGAAAGGGATTGGCTCGTGTAATTCGCCAGGCGATGGCCGAAGCCGGGGTCGGCCCCGGGGATATCGACCATATCAACGCCCATGGTCAGGGAGCCCCAATCACCGATGCCTGGGAAGCGGCCGCTTACCGCGAGGTTTTCGGATCGCTTCCGGTTCCCGTTCATGCCCTGAAGGGCCAGACTGGAAATATGGGTTGCGCTTCCGGCATCGTCGAACTGGCTGCGGCGGCCCTTTCGCTTGCCACGGGAATTCGCCCTTCCACTATCAATTGCCCCAATCCCGACCCGGCATGCGGAATTACCATCGCTTCGGGTCCCCCGGCCAGGGTGGAGCGCCCCTGTGTGCTCAAGGTCACCCTTACCCAATTGGGACAGGTGTGCGCCGTGGTCCTGAAAAAAATCACTTAATTCCACGACAATTGTCCCGAAACCCGCGTTGGCGGAAGTTTCGGATCCGGAGGAATGCAGGTCATCATGGCGCGATCCAAAAGGCGCATCGTCATCACGGGCATGGGTGCGGTCACCCCCCTCGGGCTGAGCGTTGCCGAAACCTATCAGAACTGTGTGCGTGGCATCAGCGGTGTGGGCCCCATCACCCGTTTTGAAGCCTCGACTTTTCCAACCAATTTCGCAGCGGAAGTGAAGGGTTTCGATCTCTCGAAATTCATCGCCGAGCATAAGCGTTTTGAAAACTGTGGCGTCAACGGAAAGTTTGGAGCCGCCGCGGCCCATCAGGCTCTTGCCAACGCCGGTTTGCTACCCACCGACCCCGATGGAAAAGCTTCCGACAGAACCCGCTTTGGACTCTATCTCGGGTCGGGTGAAGGTATCACCGATTTCGAAGGTCTGGTAACTAATATCGTCGGCGGCCTCGACCCCAATGGCAAGGTGGACAACAAGCGCTTCTGTGAACTGAGTCTCAAGAACTTCCACCCCCTTCACGAAGCGGAACAGGAATTCCACACCACCCCCGCCCACCTTGCAGATCTGTTTGATCTCCAGGGGCCCAACTATAACTGTCTCACGGCTTGCGCTGCCAGCGCCCAGGCCCTTGGCGAAGCACTTGAACTGATTCGCCGTGGCGACTCGGATGTCATGCTTGTGGGTGGTTCCCACTCGATGATTCATCCCATGGGTGTGACCGGGTTCAATCTTCTTACCGCGCTTTCCACCCGTCGTGACGAACCTCAAAGGGCTTCCCGCCCGTTTGATCTCAACCGGGATGGGTTTGTATTGGGTGAAGGTGCCGCGATGCTTGTCATCGAGGAGCTCAGCCATGCGAAAAAGCGTGGGGCTCATATCTACGCCGAATTGGCCGGATATTGCTCCACAGCCGATGCCTTTCGTGTAACTGACAGCCATCCCGACGGTCGTGGCGCGATTGCCTGTATTGCAGGCGCGCTGGAAGATGCGGGTGTCACCCCATCCCATGTAAATTACATCAATGCGCACGGCACCAGCACCCAGGTCAACGACCGGGTTGAAAGCCTTTCGATTCGCAAAGTGTTTGGAGCACATGCGGATAAGGTCCCCACGAGCAGCACCAAGAGCTGTCTGGGCCACATGATCGCGGCCGCAGGTGCTGTTGAGTTGATCCTTTGCGTTGAAACCATGCGCAACGGCGTGATTCCCCCGACCATCAACTACGAAACCCCTGATCCCGAATGCGACCTGGATTATGTTCCCAATCAGGCCCGCAAGGCGGATGTGGATTGTTGCCTGAGCAACAGCTTCGGCTTTGGAGGTCAAAATACCTCCCTGGTCGTTAGACGATTCGCAGATTGATTCCCCTACATTCCGAGAGAAGCCCGGAACCAATCCGGGCCCGTGCATAGCCGTGACACTTGTCTGGATTGTCCTTGGCGTGGTTTTCCTCGCACCGTTCGCGACGGTGGCGAAGGTAAGCTATGGCGTGATTCGTGCGCGGATATTTTACATCCACTATGTCGTCCGCATTTTTCTTGAATCGCCTCTTTTCCAGGTTCCCCGGTCCAAACCCGACGAGACCGCCGAAGATTTTCGAATCAAAACTGCCGATGGCTTGAGTCTCGCCGCCATCTGGATTCCACCGAGGTCTCC
>Ga0114972_10001392_pt1 | contig 18172 bp, 16 predicted proteins | sample M_140807_EF_Meta_FD_87354 | JGI IMG/M metagenome (GOLD analysis project Ga0114972, IMG submission 87354) | Freshwater microbial communities from Lake Montjoie, Canada to study carbon cycling - M_140807_EF_MetaG | ecosystem: Environmental > Aquatic > Freshwater > Lake | place: Lake Montjoie... | reverse complement strand
TTGGTTAATTCGCCGTGCACTTCTGCCAATTGCCCGTGTAACACGTGATGCACAACGGATTGCAGAAGGCGATTTAGATCAAGAACTCGCACCCGCTGTCGGGTCTAGTGAAATTCGACAGCTTTCGACTTCTCTGCATGCCATGGTGAATTCGTTGAAGTCTGCGGTGGAAACGAGAGCACAATCTGAAGCATTAATGCGAGAATTTCTCGGCGATGCATCACATGAGTTACGAACCCCGTTAACAGTGATTCGCGGATATATCGAAATTCTCAATAGCAGACAGGAACTTTCAGAAGAACAACGCGAACGCGCGATGAACAGACTTGTTGGTGAATCGCAGAGAATGTCCCAAACAATCAATGACCTTTTGCTTCTTGCTGAACTAGGCGAAGTTCAGCAAGAAATGACAGAGTCTGTTGACCTTTCTTTGTTGGCCGCAAATCATGTGCGGGATTTTTCAGAGCATCACAAAAACAGAATTGTGAAGTCAACAATTGCAGGCAATGTGATGGTCGCGGGAAACAGCGAGCAACTATCTCGGATGATCTCGAATGTACTTTCCAACATTTCGCGTCATACTCCCGAAGATGCTGAGGTTGACATTGTTGTTTCTAAAATTGATGGACAAGCAATCTTGGTGTTTGATGATGCTGGTCCCGGATTGAGTGCTGAACTGTATGCACGCACTAGAGAGGGTTTTCAGCGATTCGACCGTGCACATTCAAAAACGGGCGGGGGCTTCGGTTTGGGACTATCAATTCTTTCGTCAATTGTGCAACGACATGAGGGAACGTTGTCCATGTCTGTAAGCCCACTTGGTGGTCTTCGCACTCAGATAAGTCTGAAGTTGGCGAGATGATGCGACGCGTTGCAGTTGCTTTGTCATTGCTGCTCGGAACACTTGTTGGATTAACAGCGCCTGCACAGGCAGTAACAACGTGCAAGGAAACCGGTGAAGGCTGCGCCGTTGGAATGGTCGGCCCAGGCGGCGGCGTGGTGTTCTACGACGCTGGCTCACAGCAGTGGTGGGGTCGCTTTCTTGAAGCACGAATGGAGCCCAAGGCTTTCGGTTCTAACTGGGGACCACGCGAGTCGTTATATATAGATGGCCAAGATGGCCTTTCTATATCAATGTTGCGGCTGCGTTCGATGCAAATTGGTATGGGAGCAAAAAATACACAGTTGATGTTGGAGAAATTTGGAGCGGCGAGCATTGCGGGGAAGATTCAATCTGGCTGGAGCATTCCATCTGTAGATGAACTTGACGCGTTGTATAACTATTGGAAGCTCGGTGGTGCTGGACGCTTTTATCGAGGAGTCATCTGGTCTTCATCGGAACAGAGCGCAACATTTGCGTGGTATCAACAGTTTCAAGATGGAACGAAGTTCACCGATGCAAATGGAATCATTAGGGGGCTAAGCGGAAACAAAGATCTCGTCATGAGTCCGTATCACCAAGGATCATTTGCATCGCAAAAATTTGGCGTGGTATCAGTGCGAGCATTTCCTGCAGGCGCTGGAACTACTCCACGGCCTGTAGTGGTTTCTTCGGTTCGACAGAATGCACAGTGTTCTGCGGGTGTGAGTTGCGCAGTTGGCGATATTGGTCCAGGTGGTGGCGTGGTGTTTTACGATGCCGGTTCCACGCAGTCATGGGGAAGATACTTAGAAGCTGCTCCTGCCAGTTGCGAAATTGCTGGAGTTCCATTTAAGCCAGTAGGTGGTGTGCAAGGTATCCATGCATTGCAAATTGATCGAGTGCGTGCAAAAGCAATTGGTATGGGTAGAGCAAATACCGATCTCATCGTTCAGAAATATGGGGCAACCAGGAGTCATGCTGCGGCATTGGTGCGTTCGCAAGCATGTAATGGGCTGACCGATTGGTTTTTGCCTTCATCGGGCGAACTGAACCTGGCTTGGCGAGTGCTCGCACAAAATCGGGTGAATCGCGAACCAACACCAGTCGGGGGTTTTGATATTGGCTACTACTGGACTTCGTCTGACTACAACGGGACGGAAGCGTGGACGCAGTATTTCAACGATGGTCAACAGTTCGACCGTGTGCAAACGTTGTCGGCGAACAAGCAAGCCCCGTATCGCACGTTTAAGGTGCGTGGAGTTCGTGCCTTTGGCTAAGTTGAGTGTGTGAACATTCCTGATGGATTGCGCTACACCCGACAGCACGAGTGGGTGCTGATTGATGGCGAGTCTGCACGAATTGGCATTACCGATCTTGCGCAGGATGCATTGGGCAACATTGTGCATGTGCAATTGCCAACTGTTGGTCAGTCAGTTCAATCTGGTGCAAGTGTGGTCGAAGTTGAAAGCAGCAAAAGCGTCAGCGATATCTATTCGCCAGTGAGTGGCAGCGTGGTGCTTGTAAACGAGTCACTTGCAACAGAACCCGGACTGGTGAATTCAGATCCATATGGGTCAGGATGGTTGTACGAAGTGCAAATGTCGTACGACGAAACACTTGAAGGCTTATTAACTGCTAGCGAATACCGCGCACTCGTCAATTAGTCGGTATAAAACTTCCAGGTATACACGCGAACTTTGTTGTCGGCTTGATTAGTAAGCCAAAATTTGACCTTGCCAGTGTGCTCGCCCTGCTTTAGTTCTTCAATTGGAGCACCAATTTGTGGCAAGTAACTAATGGTGAAGTTGCCTGGGTCATAAATTGCGGTAGGCGGTAAGTCAATTTGAGCACCAGGTGCAGGAACAGTTCCACTCGTTACTAATTCGTCAAGACGAGTAGTTGGAAGTTCGATTCCATCAATGAACATTGTTGCTTCGTAGCCATCAATGAAGTCGACAATGATTTGTGATTGCCGAAGAACTCGTTCTCCTTGTCCGGGAGAAATATTTTCAATCGCATCAGGCAGATTCGTAGCATCACGACCCGTAAGTCCAGTGTTCAATCCCATAACAAAAAGCACAATGCCTGCTGAAATCCCCATGCTGGCTAACAAAAGTTTTGGGTCAAGCTTCATGGCCTCTATTCTCGCTTATTTCTAGGGCTATCCGTTATTCATGCGGAGAGTAAAACGACTAGATTTAGTTCACACATGGCAGGTACAGATTCGATGATTGGCGCAGTACTCGCGCACCGATACCGCATAGATGCACCGCTTGGCGGAGGATCTGGGAATTCGGACGTATTTGAAGCAACCGATATTCGCTCGCGCAAAAAGTTGGTCTTGCGACTGTCAGCAGCAGAGACGCTTGTCGATTTGGAATCTGGTGTGCTTACCGCCACCGATGGTGTGGAGGTGTTTAAGCGCCAGACACAGATGCTCGCGGGGATGTCGCATGCATCGCTTGCTTCGATAGAGGATTGGGGCACAGAAACCATTGCAGGGACGCTGTATGTATTTACGGTTTTGGAAAGTTACAGCGGTGGAACATTGCGCCAAATATTGGATCGTGGTCGTCGCTTAACTCCTTCGCAAGCCCTTGTTGCAGGTCTAGATGTATGCCGCGCATTGCACTTCATTCATGGCAAAGGTTGGGTGCATGGTGACGTGCGTCCGGCAAATATTTTCATTGGAGATGACGGTCGAGTGCGCCTTGCCGGTCTTGGACTAAAGCGAATGGTCATTGCCGAGAAGATGAGTGTTGAGCAAGCCAACTATGCAGCGCCAGAAATTGCTGCAGGTGAACAACCGAGTGCACAAAGTGATGTGTACTCACTTGCGACGACACTGCTTGAGTCAATTACTGGCGCCTTGCCGTTCAGCGGTGACACTGCTGCAATCACGTTGTCGAATCGTGTTGGAAAACTGCTACCTGTTTCTGCAGATCTCGGACCAATTGCAGCTCCGCTTGAGCGCGCTGGGCGTCCAGATTCCGCCGAGCGATTCACCGCACTGGATTTTGGAAAAGCGTTGGCAGGCATTGCAGAAAAGATGCCACTTCCAACGCCAATTGAACCACTTGCTGCAAGTTCATTCGCTCAACTCATTGAACAAAAAGAGGCAGAGCACACGGGTGAAATTGCACGTCCAAAAATTGATGAAACGCAAGATGTGACGATTCCCATTGCTGCAGCAGTCGATCCATCAGGATCAATGCTGAAAATTAAAGACGGCACTCAGGAAACTCCAATTGTTGTTGCCTCCGAAGGCGAAGTGCGCCGGCATAAGCGCCTGTGGGTGATTGGCGCTGTGATCGCACTAGTAGTCGCAGGCGTAGTTGGCTTCCGTGTTGTGGTGAAACAAGCACACACCATTCCGCCGCTTGCCGGAATCATTGAAGGCGAAGCACGTAACTTAATTGCGTCAAATGGATGGACAATTGTTGTTACGTCAGAACGCAACGATGACATTCCTGCAGGGTCTGTAGTTCGAACTGAACCTGCTGAAGGATCAAAGTTGAAGGAAGGTCAAACGTTGACCATCGTGGTCTCGGAGGGACCAACGTTTGCAACACTGCCTGATGTTTCTGGAGCAGAGGCGCAGTCGGCAATCGATCAGCTCACCGCACTTGGTCTTGCTGTTACTCCACGCGATACTGCAAGCGAAGATGTTCCTGCAGGAATTGTGATCAGCTGGAATGTACCAGAACAGCCTGGTCTAAATCCTGGAGATCAATTACTGAAGGGAACAGCAATTGATTTGCTGGTTTCTGTTGGACCAGCACAGCGCGAAGTTCCAACAATCGTTGGACTCAAGCTTGAAGATGCGCAAAAGCTTGTTGCAGATTTGGGATTGACATTGGTTGAAACTCCTGCGGCAAAGAGCAACGGCGCCGACAAGGGTTTAATTGGCGCACAATCACCAATTCCTGGTGAAAAAGTGGCGCGCGATACCGGTATTGCGTATTCGATTTCGCTTGGTCCAGACTTAGTGAAGCTCCCATACCTAGTTGGAAACCACCTAGATACGGTGCAAAAGCGCTTGCAAGACGCTGGCTTCGTTGTGGGAAGTGTCACAGGCAATCAAAAGAGCAAGTTGAAGCAAGCCTTGATTGCTGGAAAATCAGTGAAAAATAATGCGATGGTGGCACGTGGTGCAACTGTCGATCTTGTCTTTCCGTAATCGATAATTGCATCTGAATATCCCCTCGTCGTAGTCCACGCAAGTACGGTGTAAGCCGTGCAACGCGACGAACATCTTCCGCCTTCTGCACATAATGAGCCTGGGGTTATTGACTCTGGTGGAGTTGACGAAATCTCGGTCATTCCGTGGTCAACGCTTTTGAAGCATCGCATTACCAAACGAGTCGGACTCACTCATCGCAAAGCCACGCTTGGCGTATTGCTTGCCAGTGTGTTCACGGTGAGCTTCACCATCACGTTGTTAGTGGTGTCGCTTAAAACCGTTGCCGACGACTTGGGCAGCACGGTCACCATCATGAGTTGGACAATTACTGGTCCGCTTCTGGCGTTCGGTGTAGTTGGCCCGGCATTTGGCAAAGCAGGAGACCTCTGGGGCCACAAGCGAGTGTTTGTTTATGGGCTTGTAGGCGCAGCCATATTTTCTTTAGCAAGTGCCTTCGCATGGAACGATATTTCGCTCATTGGGTTTCGCACGCTCAGCGCCGCAGCCGGGTCTGCAACAGGACCTTCTGCCATGGCGTACATCAATCGGATGTTTCGTGCCGATGAGCGTGTGCGTCCGCTTGGCTATTGGAGTTTTGTTACAGCTGGCGCTCCGGTCATTGGTGTAGTTGCAGGTACACCACTTGTTGAAATATTCGGTTGGCGAGTGATCTTCTTTGTTCAGGCCCCGTTGAGTTTGCTTGGAGCATTAGTTTCGTGGCGATTGTTGCCAGAAACTGATCGTCGTGACAATGTTCGATTTGATGTGAAAGGTTCACTCACGCTTGGCGCTGGTGCTGTGCTTATCTTGCTCACTATCAACCGGGGTAATTCGTGGGGTTGGACAAGCCCGCAAACGCTTGGTGCCGGAATCGCAGGAATATGTGCGTTGTTGTTGTTCTATCGAGTTGAAACAGTGGCAAATGATCCGTTGATGCCAGTGAAGTGGCTAAAAACTCGCAACGTTACATTTCCTGTTGTCACCCAGGGGCTCATGAACATGGCATACATGGGAAGTTTCTTGTTAGTTCCGCAGATGCTGGAAAACGCATTGGATTATTCACCATCGCACATTGGTTGGCTCGTTATTTCGCGTCCATTGACCTTTTCGCTCATTGCTCCATTTGCAGGATTTTTCGTTGGCAAGTTGGGTGAACGAAAAACAGGAATGCTTGGCGCATTCATGATTCTTCTTGCAATGGTTGCGCTGATCTCGGTGCAGTCGCCAAACAGTGATTGGAAAGTTGTACTTGGACTTTCGCTCACCGGCTTTGGTATGGGAATTGCAGCACCATCGTTAACAGCACTTCTTGCAGCATCGGTGAAAGAAAGCGACATGGGAGTAGCAAGCGCAATGCAGCAACTGATGTCTCAGATGGGCGCTGTGCTCGGTGGAGCGCTCATGATTGCCGTGCACGACATTACGGAAAGCAGCGGAAAAGTTGTGAGTTACTCGTACGGATTGCTGATTGGCGTAGTTGCCACCATCGCGGCAATCATTACTGCGAGCTTGGTTCGTTCAACCGAAAACTAAAGAGTAGATGTGATGGCCATAATTTCGGCCGCAACCTGATCCGCTAAGTCGTCCTTCGGCATGGCAATTTGCATTTGCATCATTTTTGTCATGTCGCCATCAACCTTGACTTTGCCCGACAAAAACGCCTGCATGCCTGCCTGTGGGTCTTGTTCAAGAAAAATTGCGCGGGCGGTTGCGTAATCTGTGGTCACCGTGAGGTCTGGGGAATCGAGATGGCCCAAGTCCATTACAAGTTCGCCTGATGACGTATCAATATGGCTGTGAATGACTCCATCGCCAAATGGCACGTTCTTCACCACTTGATTCATGCGAATTGACACGGGAATCTTTGGCGCTTGGCCTTCAAACTTGGTGCGAATAAGACGCGCTTCGGCGATCCATTCAGGGGAGAGAAACGGGTTTGGCACGTGAGGCAGGTTAGTTGTTTGCTGCGCGAATTGCATCTCGTGTGTCAATTGCAACAGCACGACTGGCCTGAGCGAAGTCTTCACCACTGCTGGCGTATAACACTGCACGCGATGAATTGATGATGAGACCTGTTCCTTCATCATTGCGACCCGCGCGAACGGCTGAAACGATGTCACCACCTTGTGCGCCAATTCCCGGAACGAGGAACGGCATGTCGCCAACAATGCCACGTACTTCTGCAAGTTCCTGCGGGTATGTTGCGCCCATCACAAGCGCGGTGTCACCGATGTCGCGCCACTTTGAGGCTGCAGCTATTGCAACATGCTTATACAGCGATGTTCCATTCACCATTTTCGACTGAAACTCTCCGCTGCCACTGTTGGAAGTACGGCACAGCACGATGGTTCCCTTGCCTGCAGTTTGCAGAAATGGCATGAGTGAATCGGTGCCCAAATATGGGTTAACGGTGACAGCGTCTGCTTGATAGCGCTCGAATGCTTCTCGTGCGTATAACACTGCGGTGTCGCCAATGTCTCCACGTTTGGCATCCAGAATTAACACCACGTGTGGGTATTGCGTACGAATGTGGTCGCACACTGCCTGCAGTTGTGCTTCTGCACCAACAGCAGCGAAGTAGGCAATTTGTGGTTTGAATGCACACACTGCGTCGGCGGTTGCGTCAACAATGTCGATGCAGAACTTTTGAATGCCGAGCGGATCGTTCTTGAGGTGTGCAGGAAGTTTGTTGACGTCTGGGTCTAGTCCGACGCACAGTGCTGAATCAGATTTCGCCCAGGCGGCATCGAGCTTCGAATAGAAGGACATGTTCGGGTTCAGTCAGCGATCGATATAGCGCCGGTAGGGCAGAGTTCTTCAGCAGCAGTTACCTGCGAACGAAGTTCTTCGCCTGGTTCTTCTTGAAGGATGTGCAGCATTCCGTCGTCGCGAATTTCAAACACAGTCGGAGCTTGGTGCACGCATCCGCCAGTTGACGCGCACATGTCGAAATCTACGGTTACGCGCATGCCTCAACAGTAGTTGAAGGACTATTTATGTTTGCGAGTTGACTCATGGCGTTGAAACGCGCTGAGCACTGCACGCAGTGAAGCCGTAATGGTGTTTGGGTCGATGCCCACGCCCCAGCGGTTGTGGCCGCTGTCGTCGCCGGTTTCAACATAAGCAACTGCAGTGGCTTGCGAACCCTGACCGAGCGCGTGCTCGGTGTAGTCCTTCACGTCGAGATGTCCGCTGAACTGACCGCGAATGGCATGCACGAATGCATCGATAGGGCCGTTGCCTTTACCAATGAATGTTTGTCGGGTGCCGTTGATATCAATTTGCGCAGAAATCTCGGTATGACCCGAGACCGATTCGCTCTTCAGTTCATGGCTGATCAAGTTATAGGTAGGAACCTCAGGGAGATATTCGTGTTTGAATGCATCCCACAACATCATCGGGCTGATTTCAGTTCCCGAGTCTTCAGTGATGTGCTGAATGTTTTGCGAAAATTCAATTTGCAAGCGTCGGGGAAGATCGAAACCGTGTTCGGCCTTCATGATGTACGCAACGCCACCCTTGCCCGACTGGCTGTTCACGCGAACGACTGATTCATACGTGCGGCCAACATGCTTTGGGTCAAGCGGCAAGTAGGGAACACCCCACTGGTCGTAATTGTCGGAAAGCGCTTCGAAACCTTTCTTGATGGCGTCTTGATGGCTTCCCGAAAATGCGGTGTACACCAAGTCGCCAACGTAAGGCTGACGCTCTGGAACAGGCAGGCGATTGCAGTATTCGGCGTCGCGGCGCAATGCATCAATGTCGGTGATGTCGAGTTCTGGGTCTACGCCATTTACAAACAAGTTCATGGCCAACGTAATGAGGTCGACGTTGCCAGTGCGCTCGCCATTGCCGAACAATGTTCCTTCAACGCGATCTGCTCCTGCCATCACGCCAAACTCGGCAGCTGCAACTGCGCATCCGCGGTCGTTGTGCGGATGCAGCGAAATAATCACCGTGTCGCGTTTGGCGATTGTGCGAATAAACCATTCAATGACGTCGCCGTACACGTTTGGTGTGTAGCACTCAACTGTTGCTGGCAAGTTCAAAATGAGTTTCTTTGCACCGGTCGGTTGAATAACTGCCATCACCGCTTCGCAAATTTCAATAGCAAACTCTGGCTCGGTGAGTGTGAAGCTTTCAGGCGAATACTCGTATCGAACATCGGTTCCTGGAAGCAGGTGCTCCAAGTCTTTGCACAACTGCGCAGCCTTCACCGCAATGTCAATTACGCCTTGCTTGTCGAGCCCGAATACCACTCGGCGTTGCAGTGGGTTGGTGGAGTTATAGAAGTGCACGATTGCGCGCTTCGCACCCTTCAAACATTCATACGTGCGCTTCAACAAATCTTCACGACATTGCACCAACACTTGAATGGTCACATCGTCGGGAATGAGGTCTTGCTCAATGAGCAAGCGAACGAAATCAAAATCTGGTTGCGATGCAGAAGGAAAGCCAACTTCAATTTCTTTGAAGCCCATTTTCACCAGTGTGTTGAACATGCGCAGTTTGCGCTCGGGGTCCATTGGGTCGATGAGCGCTTGGTTGCCGTCGCGAAGGTCGACTGAGCACCACAGCGGTGCCTTGGTGGTGACGTTGTTCGGCCAGGTGCGGTCCTTCAGCACCACCGGAATGAACGGCGTGTACTTTTCGAATGGCATCTTTTTTGGAGTTACGGGCTTTGGGGCCATGTTGCGTTTCTTTCTCGGTAATGAAAAAACCCCCTGACCTTTCGGTTCAGAGGGTTTCGGCGACAGCGGATATGGGGCTGGCGCCGTTATGTAAGTAGGAGGTCCAAAACTTGCGATTGCATGATGAAACCAGCCTAGCGGTGGTTCTAACGAGGTGTTGGACTCAGAAAGTTGGCGAACTGCCAAGGGTCTGAGTGGTCCAACAGGCTGTCGTCGTTGCCGAATCCTGGGAAAGGATCGAAGCGCTCGGACAGCGGGGTCCAGTCGGCAGCTGCCGAATGTAGAGGACCGATGTATGGGCTAGTCCATTCCAGAAGTTCGCGCCATGGCAAATCGTCGGGCACACATACGCCAGCAGTTGGGTAGGTGAGCAACCAACGAACCGCTGCAACAACCGAGCCACCAACTTGCAACGTTGTTGCACTTTGGCCAGGAAGAATGCTGCGCGCTGAATCGATGTCGAGCAACGAACCAGTCCACCACGACTTGTAGTCGTGACCCATGAGCAACACGCCGAGTTCGTCGCGACCGCTAATGATCTCGTTGTTCAAAATACGCTCGCGGTCTTGCATCTTCCAATTGCGCATGCGAAGTTCCAGCACGCTGTCGATTGCGACATCGGATGGGTGGTAGGCGTAGTGCACTGTTGGTCGATATGCATCTGTGCCATCTGCATTTTTTACCGTGAGGTGTTTGCACATGGTGTACGACTCGCCGTGACGAATAACCATGCCGAAGTTTTGCCCGCTTGGCACCCAGCTGCGCACCCAGGTTTCCATTCCAGGTTGTGCAATGCATATTTGGTTGCGCGGGCCATCGTCGTGATGCGCGTGTGCGTTCTTTGGCATCCACTTTTCGTGTGTGCCCCAACCAAGCTCTGCTGGCGCAATGCCTTCTTCGTAGAAACCTTCAACTGACCACGTGTTGCAAAACTCGTTGACTTCTTTTGGCTTGTTGGTGATTTGCGTATCGCGTTCAGCAATATGAATGACTTTGGTGCCAGTGAGTTGCGCAAGCACGTTGAACTGCTCGGCTTCAAGTGCGGCTTGTAGCGCTGTGGCGCGACTTCCTGCTTTGCCGTCTTTCAGCAAAGCGGTGGTGATGTCGACGAGTGCACGCTTCACCAAGTGGCTCACCATGCCTGGGTTTGCGCCATGTTCAACAACTGCCGATGGGCCGTTGTTCGAACCCCAGCGTTCGATCATCTTGCGCATTTCCTGGTGGCGCACATACAGCGTGCGGTCTTGTGGACTCGTGGACTGCATGTCTTGGTACGGGTCCCACAACTCCACCGATGTATTCAGGTAGCGAACTCCATGATCACGACACCATTCAATGATGGTTGGACCATCAATGTTCCAGGCGAGGTCGAGCAAAATGTCGCCATTGCCAACGCGAGCGCTGAGGAACGAATCAAGGTTCTCGCGAGTGACGCGATCTTGTTCATAACTGACTCCCATTGCCAAAACATCGGCAACACGGTTGCGATTGTCGCGGACATCAACAATGGTGATGGTTTTTGGATCAAATTTCAGATCGCGAATCATCAATGGAATCGCACATTGCGCAACAGATCCACAGCCAAGCACCAAGGTGCGTTTTGGATGTTGGAATGTTACGGAAGCAGGTGCGTTCACTTCGACGCAGTCGGCGACATCTGGTCACCTGCATCGATAGCGCTCAACAATGTTTGCAGCGTTGCTTCAAATACTGTTTCTGAAGGAATGAGCAACTGCTGCCAGTCGTATGCAATTCCTTTGCGACCCGTAAAGGTTGGCTCAGGACTGGTGTGGCGATTCTCCAGGAATGATTCCTCGGACTTGAAATTGTCGATTGGCATGAGCACCTCCTTAGGTCGTTAAATGCAGAATTTTGACTTTATAAGTTTTTGACGGCTCTGCACACTATTTCCGACTATCTCTTTGGCGCTCGGAGATGGTTGGTAGCGTGACAGCACTCGTGACGACGCCTCAACCTGACTCCAAGCCGGCAACCACGGTGACCACACCAACTGGGTTCGCCGACCTAGGAGTGCCTGCCAACATCGACGCAGGGCTTGCTGCTGCGGGCTTTGCTGGCCCGTTCGCCATTCAGACTGAGGCAATTCCTGTTGCGCTCGCTGGCCACGACGTATGTGGTCGTGCTCGAACTGGCTCGGGCAAAACCCTGGCCTTCGGTGTGCCGATGATGTCAAAAATTTCTGTGCCAGCGGCCTCTGGCAAGCCTCACGGACTAGTGCTGGTGCCAACTCGCGAGCTCGCGCTGCAGGTTTCTGAAGTGCTCGGACCAATTGGCAAAGAGTGCGGCATTCGCGTGCTTGCTGTTTACGGTGGCGCCGACAGGCATAAGCAAGTAGTCGACATTGAACAAGGTGTTGAAATTATTGTTGCAACACCGTTGCGACTCATTGACCTCATGAAGTCAAACGAGTGTGACCTGAGTGCAATTCAAGTAGTGGCAATTGACGAAGCAGACCGCATGGCGGATGAAGGTTTCATGCCACAAGTGGAATGGATTATGCGCCACGTAACTGGCGAGCATCAAACCATGTTGTTCTCGGCAACACTTGATGGTCAAGTTGGCAACTTGGTGAAGCGATACATGAAAGAGCCGAAAGAAATTTCGATCGATTCGCCAACTGACACGGTTGGAACGATGCGCCACTTGTTTTTGGCGGTTCACCACATGGACAAAGATCGCGTGATTGCCAACATGGCAGCCGCACATGGTCAAACCGTGGTGTTCTGCGATACAAAACGCGTGTGCGACAAGGTTGCGGAAGCGTTGCAGAAGCTTGGTGCCAATGCATCGGCGTTGCATGGTGACATGCCACAGAACGCACGCGAAAAAGCGTTGAGCAAGTTTGAAAAGAACGAACTAAAGATTTTGGTGGCAACCGATGTTGCAGCCCGTGGCATTGACATTGACGATGTTGCAGTGGTGATTCACTACGTACCACCACTAGACGTGAAGACGTACTTGCATCGTTCTGGCCGGACAGCGCGCGCTGGACGTGACGGCTGGGCAGTAACGCTTGCCGAGTACAACCAGCACACTACGTGTCGCATTATTCAACGAGGCCTGCGGCTTGAGCCGCAAGCCCCGATTGAAGTGTTTTCGAACGACGCGCGATTGCGCGACTTGTTCACATTCCTCACTGCCTAGGGGAAACTAGGAAGCTTTTCCGGCTTTCGTAGCTTCCGGAACTTCTACCAAGCGACCGGTTGCGACATCGTAGATGTAGCCGTAAATCGGAATGTTTTTTGGAACAAGTGGGTGATTGCGAATTCGGCTTACGTCCTCTGCAACGCTTTGTGCATTGTTTGAGATTGTTTGCCAATTGATGTATTTACCTTCTGGCGAACCTGGTCCTTTTCCAATATCGGTAAATCCTCCTGCACCAAGCGAAGCGGTTTCAAGGCTTGATTCAAGCAGTCCGCTCATGACGTCATTGGTGAAGAATTCCATTCCGCAGTTGGAGTGGTGAATAACGAACCATTCGCGAGTTCCGAGCAACTTGTAAGAAATGACGAGTGATCGAATGGCGTCATCAGTTGCGCGAGCACCTGCATTTCGAATGACGTGGGCGTCGCCTTCAGCAAGTCCTGCGTATTTGGCTGGGTCGAGGCGGGCATCCATGCAGGTGAGGATTGCGAATCCGCGAGCTGGTGGCAGGGCGAGTGACCCTTTGTCTCCAAATGACTTGGCATATGAATCATTGGCGGCGAGCACTTCTGGCAAAACTGACATTTCGTTCTCCTATATGGGTTTCATGGCTAAATGGGATAATTATGATCATATTAGTCATATTTAGAAAATCAGGTCAAGTCAGGCTCAATAACTGAATTTTCAGCGCTGGTTTAGCCAGGCGGGGCGGGACGTCTCGAAACTCGAGATTGCGTCGCCCTTCGTCATGGTGATGCCAACGTCGTCGAGGCCGCGGATGAAGCGGTCCTGCGTTGATGCATCCATGTCGAACTTTTCGGTAATGCCAGCGCTTGGAATTTCAACAGTCAAGCGCTGCATGTCAATAGTGATTTCGGCAGTTGCGTCGGCTTCGAGAACTTCCCAAATGCGATTAACCGTTGGCTCCGACAACACCACGGGAACGAGACCGTTCTTCGTGCAGTTGTTGCGGAAAATGTCGGAAAAGCTTGGTGCAATGACCGCGTTGAATCCGCCCTGCAGAATTGCCCACACTGCGTGCTCGCGTGAAGATCCAACTCCAAAGCTTGGGCCGGCAACCAAAATGGATGCACCTGCATAACGCTCGTCGTTCAATACGAAATTGCGATCGTCGCGCCACGTGGAGAACAATCCCTTTTCGAAACCCGTGCGCTCAACACGCTTCAACCATTCGGCTGGAATGATTTGGTCGGTATCCACATCGGAGCGCTTCAGTGGAACGCCGCGACCAGTAATGATGCTGACGGCTTTCATGCCAAGTCTCCTGGGGTAGCGAAGTGGCCGGCAACTGCTGTTGCGGCCGCAACTTCTGGCGAAACGAGATGTGTACGACCACCACGGCCTTGGCGACCTTCGAAGTTGCGGTTGCTGGTGCTCGCTGCGCGTTCGCCAGGTGCAAGTTTGTCGGGGTTCATGGCCAAGCACATTGAACAACCAGGTTCGCGCCAGTCGATTCCTGCAGCGATGAAAATTTTGTCGAGGCCTTCGGCTTCGGCTTGCTTCTTCACTTGATGACTTCCTGGCACCACCATCACGCGCTTGACAGTAACGGTGCGTCCCTTCACCACGGCTGCAGCAGCGCGCAAGTCTTCAATGCGACTGTTGGTGCATGAACCAATGAATACGGTGTCAACTTTTACGTCGCGAATTGGAGTGCCTGCTGTGAGGCCCATGTATTCGAGTGCGCGTTCAACGGTGTTGCGTGCGGTGGCGTCTGCGTAATCGGCAGGGTTTGGAATTTTTCCGTCAATGCCAATTCCTTGTGCAGGGTTAGTTCCCCAGGTAACGAACGGTGTGAGTGCTGATGCATCGATCACCACTTCGGTGTCCCATTGCGCGCCTTCGTCGGTGCGCAATGTTTTCCAGTCGGCAACTGCTGCGTCCCACTCAGCGCCTGTTGGTGCATGCTCGCGACCCTTCAGGTATTCGAACGTGACGTCGTCTGGAGCAACAAGACCAGCGCGTGCGCCTGCTTCGATGGACATGTTGCAGATGGTCATGCGACCTTCCATTGACATGGCGCGAATTGCTGAACCGCGGTATTCGATGACGTGTCCGATGCCGCCACCCGTGCCGATTTTGGCGATGACAGCAAGGATGATGTCCTTTGCGGTGACGCCTGGTGCCAGCGTTCCTTCAACAGTGACGCTCATCCACTTTGGACGCGACTGCGGAAGTGTTTGCGTTGCAAGAACGTGTTCAACTTCGCTGGTGCCAATTCCGAATGCGAGTGCGCCGAATGCACCATGTGTTGCTGTGTGGCTGTCGCCGCACACAATGGTCATGCCAGGAAGCGTGCGACCTTGTTCTGGTCCAATAACGTGCACGATGCCTTGCTTGGCATGACCCATTGGGTACAAGGTGACACCAAACTCTTTTGCGTTTGCGCGCAACACTTCAATTTGCTTTGAAGAAATTTCGTCGGCAATAGGCAAGTGAATGTTCTCGGTTGGAACGTTGTGGTCTTCAGTTGCCACGGTGAGATCTGGGCGGCGAACTTTGCGGCCGTTGATACGCAGGCCATCAAAAGCTTGTGGGCTCGTCACTTCGTGAACGAGGTGGAGGTCGATATACAGCAGGTCTGGTTCGCCGGGTGCGCTTTGCACAACGTGGCGATCCCAAACTTTTTGGGGAAGCGTGAGGGGCTTGCCGTTCGAATTGGCCATGCTTCCATTCAACCGTGAATTGGTTGAAATGGCTCAATCAGACGTCCGCAAAAGGGCCACAAGCCACACATCGGGGCATGACACAACACACCATTAGTCCAGTCACACTCGCCACTTGCGTAGAGCACAGCCTGCACCTGTCGCTTGATGGTTTCGATCTTTCACGGGCGCGCCTGTATGGCATCAGCATCGTGGACGAAGAAGCCGCGGCACGAAATGAAGACGGTGCGTTACGAATTACGTTTCTTGCCGAACACGGCGATGTGTATGAACTTCTTGAAGCACAAACCAGCGCAATTGTTCGCATGTTTGATGCCGCGGTGGTGTTGACGTGCGGATGGGCTGCGCCAATTCGAGACGATGATGAAGACGACGAAGAAGCATCAGTGCCACCCAGTCAGCATCCAGAACGCAGACGGGTTCGTTTAGTTGTAGTGGTGGGTGACGGTGGCGTTGGCTCGGTATTGCGCTTTGCCGACACCCCAAACGATGTGGTGACCGATGCGGGGGCAGCGAGAGGCAGCCTGGCCGATGCAGTCACCAATTTGTGGTTTGACTGCCCCGTGAATGTTGCCCAAAGCCCTACAGATTCGGCATTGCAGGAGTAGCCGATAACTTGAACATGTGAGTTCAAGCATCGCCAACAGCGTTGATTATGGCCCGAAGTCGGCATGGGCCGAAGAAGTTCGTGCGCTGGCTAAACAGCGCGATGCGGTAATTCTTGCCCACAACTATCAGGTGCCAGAGATTCAGGAAATTGCACATCATGTTGGCGACTCGTTGGCGCTTTCACGAATTGCAGCCCAAGTTGATGCGAGCACCATCATTTTTTGCGGTGTGCACTTCATGGCCGAGACCGCAAAGATTTTGAGCTATGAGAAAACGGTGATCATTCCCGACGCTGCTGCCGGATGTTCACTGGCCGACACCATTAATGCAGACCAACTTCGTGCTTGGAAAGCCGAACACCCTGGTGCAGCAGTAGTGAGTTACGTAAACACCACTGCAGCCGTAAAAGCCGAAACCGATATTTGCTGCACGTCATCGAACGCGGTTGAAGTAGTGCAGTCAATTCCACTTGATCAAGAAATTTTGTTTTGCCCAGACCAGTTTCTGGGTGCACATGCACAGCGCGAAACCGGGCGCACCAACATGCACATTTGGATGGGCGAGTGTCATGTGCACGCCGGCATCAACGGGCAAGATTTGAAGAACATGGTTGCTGCTGAACCCGAAGCAGAACTGTTCATTCACCCAGAATGTGGATGCGCAACTTCGGCAATGTATTTAGCTTCGAGCGGTGCAGTTCCTGCAGAGCGCACACACATTCTTTCCACCTCAGGAATGATTACGGCAGCGCAGAATACGCGCGCGAAAAAAGTTTTGGTCGCAACAGAAACCGGAATGCTGCATCAGTTACGCAAAGCAAACCCGCTGGTCATATTTGAGCCGGTGAATCGTGCGGCAGTGTGCAAGTACATGAAGATGATTACTCCAGAGAAATTGCTGCGTTCTTTGCGCGATGGCACCGATGTTGTGGATGTTCCGCGTGACATTGCCGACAAAGCACGTGCTTCTGTGGAGCGCATGATTGCCATTGGCACGCCTTCGCGTACGAAGGAATAGTCACAGTGCCGACAGGTTCGCGCGTACAACAGATACCTGTGAATGTGCCAACTCAACTTGCTGCTCCAGCAGTTTCCTGGACGCGCGAAGTTGATGTTGTCGTTCTTGGCTCTGGCGCGGCGGGGCTTGCAGCAGCGTTAGCAGCACGACCAGTTCGTGATGTCTTGATCATTACGAAAGACACGCTGGATGCAGGAAGTACCGCGTGGGCGCAAGGCGGACTAGCTGCTGTACTCGACCCGGGCGACACATTTGGTGAACACGTACGCGACACGCTTGAAGCAGGCGCAGGTTTGTGTGATGAAGCGGCAGTTACTTCGTTAGTGCGCGATGCACCGACTGCAATTCAATATTTGGAAAAACTTGGTGCAGCGTTCGACCCAGGTAGCGACGGCTTGCGAGCGCTTACTCGCGAAGGTGGGCATTCGCGCTCGCGCATTGTGCACGCCGGCGGCGATCAATCGGGCGCAGAAGTACAGCGCACGCTCGACATGAACGCGATTAACGCAGGTGTTGAAGTGATGGATCACGCGTTTGCGTTGGATTTGGTGTTTGGAAAATCTTCAGGTGGGCGTCGCCGAATTGCGGGTGTGCGAATTGCAAAACTCGATACGCAAGGAAATGTTGAAAGTGTTGGGTTAGTGAAAGCACCTGCTGTTGTGGTTGCAACTGGTGGATATGGCCAAGTTTTCGCAAGTACCTCGAACCCGCCGGCGGTAACAGGCGACGGTCATGCACTTGCTTTGCGCGCAGGTCTTACTTTGCGCGATCTTGAGTTCGTGCAATTTCATCCAACGGTGTTGTGGCACTCGGCAAGTTCGACTCAACAACAGATGCTCATTAGCGAAGCAGTTCGCGGCGAAGGCGCAATTCTTTTTGATGCAGCGGGTGAGCGCATCATGAAAGGTGTGCATCCGCAAGAAGACCTTGCACCACGAGACGTGGTGGCATCGGCTAT
>Ga0114972_10001391_pt1 | contig 18176 bp, 19 predicted proteins | sample M_140807_EF_Meta_FD_87354 | JGI IMG/M metagenome (GOLD analysis project Ga0114972, IMG submission 87354) | Freshwater microbial communities from Lake Montjoie, Canada to study carbon cycling - M_140807_EF_MetaG | ecosystem: Environmental > Aquatic > Freshwater > Lake | place: Lake Montjoie... | reverse complement strand
CAAGGAATGGTTTCGAATTACCTGAGCCAAGATCGCGCTTAGGCATGTAACGAATTGTTTTTACTAAGAATATGGATACTCTGTGGCTCGGGAATATCTTCTTGATAAGAAGGATTCCCAGCACTTAAATAATTTTTTACTTTATTTATGGTAACCTTGTCCCAACAATCACTCATGCGTTTTGTCTCATTCTTCGCACAATAATATTCTTGAAAGCGGTATAATAAATGCGCACCAATGGCACCATTGCCTTCGCGTGTAAAAAAATAAGTTCGATAATCACTCAAATCCCAGCGTGATGTATTCTCTGCGCGATTTAATACATAGGAGCGCACGGCAGGAGCATTACCATGTGAGGTGGATAATGCAGGGTTTAGATAGACCCCTGCTATGGCAGCACCGCCCATACCCATTAGCTTTATTTCATCCTTATGAGTATGCGCAGCCAGAATTCCGGTAATAGACAACCGGTAATCTCTGATAAGCTGATTAAATTTTTGCGCTTCGTCATATGACCAAAATGCTGTTTCTGACCAAAAAAATGCTTTATAGATATTATCTCCTGGCGGCACATGCATAACCAGTAAGGCGGTTTCGTGTGATTCTTCAACTTCTTTCAGTTGGCGTTCGAGCCACTGCAGTTGATCTAGAATATTCAGGTTAGTGTATCCCCTTTGCTTCGGAGAAAACATGACGGAATTAAGAGAGATTAACCGAAAATGCGGCTTGAGATAGGCGGAATAATACCCATTGGAGGTATTGGTTTTTATCAGACATGGATAAGTGTCGTGATATTTGCACACCTTTCCGGTCGATAAAAATAAACCGTGGGGCCATACTGATTTAATCAGATCGAGTGGGGAGCGATACGCTGATTTCAGATCCGGGCTGAGAAATAAACCATAGTCTGCAGTTAACGAGTCATTGTTTCCAAAATTGTAAAAAATAGGAGTATTGGGAAAAGCGGCTTTCATGGTTGTCATCACAATGCGCTCATTGTCTATAACATCCTGCTGAGATTGACGTATATGCCCTGCCAAATCCCCTAATAAGATAATAAATTGAGGGTTGTCTATCTCACCAGATTGAATGTCGTCCCGAATTTTGTCGATTAATTGCTCGTAAGTTGCAACATCCAAGTCATTGTTAATCGTGGTTTGTTTAGGTGCAAAGTCCATGGCATGTTGAGAGTGATGATTCAGATGAATATCCGTAATCACTAAAAAAGAGGCCTGATGGTCGTCATTCTGATTCTGATTGGTATCCGGAATAGGAATCGCGTACGCAATGTTTAAACTGATTAGATATAAAAAACTTACGAAATTTAACCATCGTTGCATAATATTTTACCCCACCACCCGACGCCAAATTGTTCCTAATTTCGTATCTTCCAACTCAATGCCTTGATCTAAGAGCGCGTGTCGAATCTCGTCAGCACGTTGCCAATTTTTATCCAATCTCGCTTGATTGCGTTCTTCGATAAATTGTTCAATCTCGTCTTTCGAGATGCCCTCACTTGGCACCATCACCACCGCTTGGAGAAACGCTTCAACAGGGTTCTGCAAAATCCCTAATATACTACCCAAATGTTTTAAAGTAGCCGCTAAAGTTTGAGATTGGGTTTTGTTCATCTCATGACTTAACTGAAATAATACGGCCAAAGCCTCTGGTGTATTAAAATCATCCTCCATAGTTGCGCAAAACCGTTGCGTCCAAGCTGAATCAATCTCCGTAGTATCATCAAAGGATATTGACCGTAATGATTGATACAAACGCATCAAAGCCTTCATACTATTGAGGATGGTTTCAGGTGAATAATTTAATGTAGAACGATAATGACTGCTCAATAGAAAGTAACGAATAATTTCAGGATGGTAGGCTTGAACCACATCGGCGATGGTAAAAAAATTACCCAGTGATTTAGACATTTTTTCATCATTAACTTGTAACATCCCGACATGCAACCAATAACGTGCATAGCTATGTTCGGTTGCCGCTTCCGACTGTGCTATTTCATTTTCATGATGAGGAAATTGGAGATCAAGTCCACCACCATGAATATCAAACTCTTCACCCAATTGCGCCATGGACATAGCAGAACACTCAATATGCCAACCAGGCCGCCCTTCTCCCCATGGAGAAGCCCATGCCGGCTCATTAGGTTTGGCTTTTTTCCACAATACGAAATCTACTGGCGATAATTTATCCTGATCAATTTCAATTCTACTACCTGCAATCAGTTTACTCAGATCTTGTTGGGATAATTTGCCATAATCTTTGAATTTTTCCACCTGAAAGCACACATCGCCTTGCTGGGTAACATAGGCGTAGCCTGAATCATATAAACGTTGGATCAAAGCAATGATTTGAGGGATATGTTGACTCGCACAAGGCTCAAAATCAGGTGGCAATGTCCCTAAAATTCGCGCATCCGCATGCATCAATGCAATTTGCTCTTGAGTAAGATCTTGAAATGAAATGCCACGCTCGGCGGAACGTGTAATGATTTTGTCATCAATATCCGTGATATTTCGCACGTAGGTCACATTCAAGCCACTGTAACGCAAAAAGCGTACGATCACATCAAAGCAAACCATGGACCGCGCATGCCCTAAATGGCATCGGTCGTAAACGGTCATGCCGCAGACATACATTCCAATTTTACCGGGGTGTAAAGGAATCAAAGGTTCTTTTTGCCGACTGAGGCTATTATAAACTGTGATGGTCATGTATTTTTAGCCTCAAGTTTACCCCAAGTATCTTTCAAACCCACCACGCGATGACAACGAATCACATCGCCTGACTCAGAGAGTTCATTCATAGAATAGTAGCCTAGGCGCTCAAATTGTACGACTGTATGGATATCCAAATTAGCCACCGCAGGCTCAGCATAGGCTTGAAACGTATCCAAAGAGTGGTGATTAACAAACTGCAGAAAATCCTCTTCTCTTCCTGGATTAGCATCATAGAACAAACGATCATACTGATTTATCGTGATGGGATGCGCATGACTCGCAGATACCCAATGGATGACCCCTTTCACTTTTCTGCCCTCAGGATTTTTGCCCAAAGTGTCAGGATCCAACTGGGCACGAATTTCGATAATCTCGCCTTGCGCGTCGCGTATAACATCCGTGCAACGAATCACGTAGGAAAACCGTAACCGGACTTCAGCACCGGGACTCAGACGGAAAAACTGCTTAGAGGGTTCCTCCATAAAATCCGAGCGCTCAATATAAATTTCTCGGGTAAACGGCAGCACTCGCGTCGCAGAGTCGGGATCATGGGGATTAAAAGGACCCGTCAATGATGCCACCTCGTTTTCCGGGAAATTCTCAATCACCACTTTAAGAGGATCTTGAACACACAACATACGCACGGTATTGCTATTTAAAACAGTGCGAACACATTCCTCTAAAATACTCATGTCAATCACTGAATCAGAGCGTGTCACGCCAATCAGTTCACAAAATTGGCGCAAGGCTTCTGCTGGGTAGCCTCTATTCCGCATACCACACAACGTAGGTAATCGCGGGTCATCCCAACCAGAAACAATATTTTTTTCTACAAGCTCTCTTAATTTTCGTTTAGAAGTCACGGTATGTGACAGATTCAAGCGCGCAAATTCCGTTTGTACGGGCTGTGCAGGCACCGGCAAATGTTGCAAAAACCAATCATACAGAGGGCGGTGGTCCTGAAATTCCAAGGTGCACAAAGAGTGGGTAATCAATTCTAATGCATCCGAAATGGGATGTGCATAGTCATACATGGGATAAATACACCATGTATCCCCCGTCCGCTGGTGGTGCGCAAAGCGAATCCGATATAAAACGGGATCACGCATATTGATGTTCCCAGACTGCATATCGATTTTGGCTCGTAATACGTGAGTTCCTTCTGCGAACTTCCCTTCTTTCATCGCTGTAAATAACGCCAAATTTTCTTCTTTGGTGCGGTTTCGATATGGGCTTTCTTTACCAGGTTGCTGCAATGTTCCGCGATAAGCTCGTATTTCTTCCATCGTCAAACTATCTACGTAAGCCAAATCCTTTTCTATCAACAAAACCGCAAAATCATACAATTGTTGGTAATAGTCTGAAGAATAGGTAATAGCTTCCCAGTCAAATCCTAGCCAACGCACATCATCAATAATTGCATTGACAAATTCCTCTTCTTCTTTCAGTGGATTGGTATCATCGAAGCGCAAAAAGCATTTTCCAGAAAATTGCTTGGCCAAACCAAAGTTCAGACAAATAGATTTGGCATGCCCAATATGCAAATACCCATTGGGCTCAGGTGGAAAGCGAGTAACAATAGCAGTATGCACACTCGTCGCAAGCTCTTGTGTTATGAGTTGTTGAATAAAATGCGCAGGTTTATCAGTTTCTGTACTCATTCGGGTCACATTCCTTAACTTAAATCAAAAAATAAAGACTCAGAAAACTGCTCAACCATCCCAAATTCTGAAGGGTAAGCAACTGAAACCAAATATAATCCGTAAGGAGGGGCAGTTTCGGCACCGAGCTTTCTATCTTTGGCCTCCAGCACCTCTTTCACCCATTCCACGGGATGTCGTGCGCAACCAACAGCCATCAATACGCCTGCTATATTTCTAACCATATGGTGCAAAAAGGCATTGGCAGTGATGTCAATAATGACAAAATCTAGCTTGCGCTGCACGGATATTTGCAAAACTGAACGCATAGGCGTCTTTGATTGACACTCAATAGAGCGAAAAGACGTAAAGTCGTGTTCACCCATCAGTAATTGGGCGGCTTTGTGCATCAATCGATGATCTAATTGTCGATATTGCCAGGTAACATTAGAGCGCAATAAGGCCGAACGAATCGGAGTATTATGAATGATATAACGATAACGCCGTGATGAGGCCGAATAACGCGCATGAAAGGTTTCCGGCATTTCTTTGCCCCAACGGACACAGATATCTTTGGGTAGGAAAGAATTGGCGCCATAAATCCAAGCACGCACAGTACGTTCTTTATCACAATCAAAATGAATGACTTGGTTCGTCCCATGTACACCTGTATCAGTTCTGCCGGCACACACAACCTTAATCTCTTCATTGGCAATTTGGCTCAATGCTGTTTCTAATGTTCCCTGAACAGTATTCAACCCATTTTGCGCTTGCCATCCATGATACTGACTACCATCGTACTCTACTATTAGAGCAATACGCATGTATAAAATCTCGAAAAATAATGCCAAATCTATCCTAAATAGCGTTTTTTGTCTAGGAAATGTTGCCCCATTAAAGGTTTTGTGTTGTAATTTTCGGTTTGCGGGATGAACGCTATGTTAGGCACTGTTCTTGATGGGAAGCTTGTGTCTTCTCTGATCAGAAATTCCCTTAAACAAAAAATTAGCCACAGTACTCGTACAGGACGTAGACCCCCTTGTTTGGCTGTTATTTTAGTCGGATCAGACCCGGCATCCCAAGTTTATGTCCATCATAAACGTAAAGCCTGCGCCGATCTGGGTATTGTGTCTATTTTTCATCAACTTGCAGACGATACGGCAGAGCATACTGTATTGGAATTATTGAAAGAGTTGAACCAAGACCCGAGTGTTGATGGCATCTTAGTCCAATTGCCCCTGCCTATCCAAGTGCGTGCTAGCACTATTATCGAACACATTCATCCTAATAAAGACGTAGATGGGTTTCATCCTTTGAACATGGGAAGATTGGCTCAGGGGCATCCAGAAATTCGTTCTTGCACCCCTTGGGGCATCATACGTTTATTACAACATTACCAGCTGAATGTCTCGGGATTATCGACCTTGGTCATTGGCTCTTCTACCATCGTAGGGAGACCTATGGCTTTAGAATTACTCTTAGCGAAGGCTACTGTGACTATTGCGCACCGTAAAACCAAGAATTTGGAACGCCATATTCGTCAAGCAGACATGATTGTGAGTGCCACAGGGGTGCCTAATTTGGTTCAAGTGGATTGGTTGCATTCGAAGCAAATTATCATTGACGTTGGCATTCATCGCGATGCCAATAATAAAATTCAAGGAGACATTGATTTTGAACAAGCACAATCACGTGTCGCTTGGATCACACCAGTACCGGGAGGCGTAGGACCGATGACAGTGACCATGTTATTGGAAAATACGGTGAGATGTTGGTTAAAAAGCTGAGTCTACTTTTTATCAAAGTCGTCCCAGTTAAAACCTTCGTGTAACTCGCCTTCGTAATCTTCCAATTCATGCTTGAGACGACGTTTTTCCATTTTTTCATCTAATTTACGCTTGATTTCCATTCTATGGTGACTATCAGCGGGATCAAATTCCAAATCATCACCTTGTTCAGAAGAGGCGCGATGATCATCGTAATCACTATGATGTTTCATTTTTGTTTCTCCTTGCAATGCATCCTACTTATAGTATAGTTCTTTTTTTACATCTGTTTAGGCTTTATCTAGGGTTAGTTAAGGCATAAGCGAAAAACCCAAAGTCACTGGATTGCTTCGTCGCTACGACACTTTTGATGAGTAAGGGTCGTTGCGAGCGCTAGCGAAGCAATCCAGCGCCTTTTTAAGGAACACAGGCAAATACAGGCTTTTTTAAGATGGTATTTCCTTGCCAAGTACTGAATAGTTACATTAATTTTTAACAAAGTTGAATTTATGCTTAGTTATCAACACGGTTATCATGCAGGATGTTTTGCAGATGTTATCAAGCATCTAGGGTTATGCAGCATTCTTTCTTATTTAATCAAGAAAGAAAAACCTCTTTTTTATCTTGATACTCATGCTGGGCGTGGCTTATATGATCTCAAAGCTAAAGAAGCCATGAAGAATCAAGAGTTTTTGCTAGGTATTTCTGCGTTATGGTCTGAGAGAGGCCGTCTACCCCAAGAGTTTTCCAGCTATTTAGCTGTCTTGCAGCATTGGAATTCAGAGGAGCCACTACGCTATTACCCAGGCTCTGCGGCTTTGGCAATCCATGCATTGCGTAGCCAAGATCGTTTATTTCTTTGTGAAAAGCATCCTGGTGAATTTGCCCATTTACAAACATTTACCAAAAGATACCCGCGCGTTCATTGCTCGAATGAAGATGGTTATGAGCAGCTAGTCGCTCGATTACCGCCGCCAGAGCATCGCGGGCTTATTATGGTTGATCCCAGCTATGAAATAAAAGACGAGTACAAGATTGTTCCACAAATGGTTCAAGCAGCATTACGTTTGTTTTCCACCGGGGTCTATTGTATATGGTATCCTGTTATCAATAATCAATTGCGCAGCCAATTTTTGAAAAATCTCGCAGCCATCGGCGCGTCTCGTTCATTAAACGCTGAATTTTACTTAAACTCACAACCCCCGCTGGGTATGGATGGCTGTGGATTGTATGTTATCAATCCTCCTTTCACCCTTGAACAAGAATTACGCGTCGTATTTGATTGTTTGTTGCACATTTTAAATCCCGGCAGATCATCATATGTACTGAAAGCATCAGAGGTCTGAGCATGATTGTCTTCAAAAAACCAAGACAAATTCATTACATCGGACGTCTATTCTTCTTTCTGTTTTCAAGTGCAGTGTTTTCATACCCTAGTCCTTCAGTATGGGTAGTCTTAAGTCAACAATTTTCTTTAGATCATGAATCAAACCGTCCAGAAGTACAGGCACAAATACGATGGTTAATTCAGCATCCCCGGTATATTCAACAACTTACTCGCTCTGAACCGTATATGTATCATATTATGACTGAAATCAAAAAGCGCCATTTACCTGGAGAGCTTGCCCTACTCCCCATGATAGAAAGTGCTTATAATCCGTTTGCGTATTCCGGTGCAGGTGCTGCGGGTCTTTGGCAACTTATGCCAGGCACCGGGTCAGATTTTGGTTTAAAGCAAGATTGGTGGTACGATGCCAGGCGGAGTATTCCCTCTTCAACGGGCGCTGCTTTAGATTATTTAGAATATTTGCATCGCTTTTTTCATGGAAACTGGATTTTAGCCTTTGCGGCCTACGATGCTGGAGAAGGCGCCATAGCTCGCATGATCAAAGAAAACCATCATACGAATTTCTGGTCACTTCCCGTCCCGAAAGAAACCAGGGCTTATGTGCCCCGCTTATTGGCCTTAGCCGAAATTATCCAGAATGCGCAAAATTATTACATACAGCTTCCTCCTATTCCTCATGTCCCTTATTTTGAAGAAGTGGCAATTGGTTCTCAAATTGATCTGAATCACGCTGCCCAATTAGCAGGGATATCTTATCAAGATTTGCTCAAACTAAACCCCGGATACAATCGATGGGCAACAGCACCTAATCAACCTTATAAACTACTCATTCCAGCCGCTCATGCAGCAAGTTTCAGCCGTAATCTTGCTCATGTGCCAAAAAACAAAAGGGTCTCTTGGACGAGGTATCGGGTCAATGCTGGGGACAGCCTCAACAGCATTGCTGCTCGCCATCATACCACTGTCAATATGATCAAAGAGTTGAATCAATTAAAATCCAACATCATCCCAACTGGACAATTTGTCCTCATTCCAAATCATCAATATGCAACGACCCCTCCTCCAGTAACGCACAGCCATTTTTCTAAACCCAAAGCGTATAAAACCATTTATATTATTGATAATAAAGAAGATTTTGAGTCAATTTCCAAAAGACTGAACGTAACGGTCGAGCAAATCAAAGTCTGGAATAATTTAGGGGAACAGGCTGAACTGCAATTAGGGCAAAGTTTGATTATATGGAGAGCCGCTCAAAATGCCTCGTACACAGTAAAAAATGGAGACAGTTTAACCCGTATCGCCCTCGCCTATCACACCAATGTACAAAAACTCCTATACTTAAATCCCAACCTACGCAGAACACAATTACGCGCGGGGCAAGTCATCCGAGTTTAGTGACTCGGTATGCCAAGAGCACATGTAAGTATAAATTATTCTAGCCTGCAATTTGAGTGATTTATGATCAACCATAATCTTGATTTATCTGGTGATTATGGCGTTAACATTATATACTTTAACCAACCCCATCGAACATTAATGACTATGAAGCTTTTATTTGACTTTTTCCCCATTGTTTTATTTTTTCTTGCTTATAAATTTTTTGATATATATTGTGCCACTGCTATTGCCATGGCTGCCTCATTTGCTCAAGTTTTGCTTTTTCGTTTGAAGCATCAACATTATGAAAAACTACATCTTGCAAGCTTAGGCTTGATTTTAGTATTAGGCGGCGCAACCTTATTTTTCCATAATCCTTGGTTTATCAAATGGAAGCCCACTGGTATTTATTGGTTATCTGCTCTGGTTTTTATTGGTTCCAACTTTATTGGCACGAAACCCATCATTCAAAGAATGATGGAAAGCAATGTAAGCTTACCCAGAAAAATATGGCAAAGACTCAATTATGCGTGGGCTTTGTATTTCACAATTATGGGTACCGTGAATATCTACGTAGCCTACTATTACACGACCGATTTTTGGGTTAATTTTAAATTATTTGGCGGTGTCGGCTGTATGCTTCTGTTTGTATTCATCCAAGCTTTGTATTTAGCAAAACATGCCGTTGTAGCTTCATCCAGTCGTTCATAAGGTCAACGGAGCTCATATGCGATTATTACTGGTTGAAGATGACGAATTATTAGGAGATGCTGTCAAAACAGGCTTAACGCAATTTGGATATATTGTAGATTGGCTAAAAAACGGTGACATGGCCTGTAATATCCTTAAAACCGAATTCTTTGACTTGATTATTCTCGACCTCAGTTTGCCCAAAGTTTCTGGCATGGTGCTCTTGCAAACTATTCGCCAATCACAAAATAGAACACCCGTTATCATCTTAACCGCACGTGAATCTATCGATGATCGTATCAAAGGCCTAGATGCCGGCGCAGATGATTACATTACCAAACCATTTGATTTAAATGAATTAGGTGCACGAGTCCGCGCGTTAACTCGTCGCGCGCAAGGACGTGCAGATACCGTTTTACAATATGCCAATATTACGATTGATCCAGCCGCGCACTCTGTTTCTCTAGATGGGAAACCCATCAATGTCCCGCGTCGTGAGTTTGCTTTACTCCAAAAACTCGTTGAATCAAAAGGTCAAGTGCTCTCTAGAGAACAGCTCATGCAAAGTATGTATAGCTGGGATGAGGAAGTCGATAGCAATGCTCTAGAAGTTCATATTCATAATCTCCGTAAAAAATTGAATGCCAATTTTATCCGTACTATCCGAGGTGTCGGCTATTTGGTTGATAAAATCCCAAAGGATGCGAGTAATTGAAAGCGTCGATACGTAAATTCTTGCTCATTAACCTTTTATTCGCTGTAACACTTACTACAACATTAACCGCAGTCGGAAATTATTATCTCGACCAAAAAAATATCCAAGAGCATCTGGACACTCTGCTAGCAATCTCTGCGTTGTCTTACCAGGCATTACTCGGAGATGATGTCTATCAACGACAATTACAATCTATTCAAGAGGCACTTAATACGATTCCGAGTAAAATTGAAAATTATTATAGCAAAGCTGAATTAACCAATCAGCCTCCAGAATATTATTTAGAGAAATTTAATTTCCAAGTATTATCAAATTCAAACCAGCTTTTATTGCATTCTTCAGGCGCACCCAAATTGCCGTTATTGTCCAAAACAGAAGGGTTTCATAATAAATTATTTGAGCAAAAACATTGGCGAGTATTTACCACAATCAACCCCAAAGCACAAACTCGTACTGTATTGGCTGAACGCTATGACACACGTAATGAACTGGGACGTCGTATAGCACTCGATGATTTGTATATCATGTTGCTAATTCTGCCCTTAGCCGGCTTTCTCATTTGGATAGTCATTGGTCGAGGTTTAGATAGCTTAGAATCCGTTGCAGATGAATTGGCTAATCGAGAGCCCAACTATTTGGAACCTGTTAAAATCGAAGCCTTACCTGAGGAAATTCGGCCAGTTATAGATGAATTAAATAAGCTCTTTTTTCGTCTTAAAGAGGGATTTGAACGCGAAGCACGTTTTGCAGCTGATGCTGCTCATGAGTTACGCACGCCTTTGGCTGCATTAAAAGCACAAGCGCAAGTTGCTTTGAACACCACTGATATCAATGAAAAAAACATTGCTTTACAAAAAGTAATTGCTAGTGTGAATCGTAATACGCATATCGTGCAACAATTGCTAACCATGAGCAAGCTTGTACCAGATCAAGTTTTTTCGCATGATTCAGACTCAGTTGATCTGATCAAAATTACTCGCGAAATCTTGGCAATGTTAGCGCCCAGTGCCATTGAAAAACATATTGAATTAGAATTTGAGCCTGAGCAAGATGTTCCCACCTTTCCAGGAACCCCTACTGCGATCAGTATTTTAGTTAGAAATCTTGTAGACAATGCAATTCGTTATACTGAATCAGATGGTCATATCATTGTTCGCGTCTATCAGCAGAAAACCAGAGTTGTTTTAGAAGTTCAAGACAACGGTCCAGGCATACCCCAACAATTTCGGGCCCGCGTTTTCGAACGCTTCTTCCGTGAACTGGGTAATAAAAGCACTGGAAGCGGCTTAGGCTTGGCCATCGTACAGCAAATCGTCTCGTTACATCATGCCGACATCAGTTTGGACGCCCCTGAATCAGGAACAGGCTTAATTGTGCGTGTGTTTTTTCATTTACATCTTAAACAGCGACCATCAGCGCGACCCTAGTTTCTATGGAAACTAGTATAGTGGTCATTATTAGTTACGAACTTTATCGGCTGAACATAAATTTTGTTGAGTGGTTACTCACAATGATTTTGTTTTGATTTTATGCAAAAAAGGAATGAACATGAAAGACAAGAGAAAAGCTATCATATACAGCCCTACCCATCCATAATGCGTTTGTAAAAATGCTCCCATTGGGCCAGAAAATATACGCGGCAAACCCGCAATACATACCAAAATAGAGAATTGAGTGGCAGTAAATTTTTGATTTACAAAGCGCATTATCAATGCAACCAATGCAGTAGAACCCATGCCAGCTGCAAAATTATCACTGATAACTGCAAGGCTAAATAATACTATATTTTTTCCAGCCATAGCCAAAAAAACAAAGATTAGATTAGTCACAGCTTGCAACAAACCAAAGTAAAGCAAGGCTCGATACAAACTCAGCCGTAACATCAATACACCACCCACTACGCCACCCAAAATCAGCGCCAGTGTTCCCCAGATTTTATTTACATACCCGATCGTGGCAAGTGAAAACCCCAGGCCTTGAATCAAAAATGGCATCACAATACCGCTGATTGCGGTCGTAAATACTTCGCCTAATTTAAACAGCAGTATGAATACACAAAAAGACAAAATCCCAGAACGACTTAATAAATCGCGCACTGGCTCCATAAAGCTGTCTAACACAGTACTATTACCACTAACTGTAGTTTTTTTAGGTTCTGGACTCCAAAGTATGGCCAAAACGCCGACCAACAAGGCCGCACTCATCGTACGATAAGCCACTACCCAACCATAGTTTTCGGCTATCACTAACGCAACCCCACCACTCATTAACATCCCAAAGCGGTATCCTGTGCTAGCTAATGAAGCCCCCAGGCCATAATACTCGCTAGGTAAGTACTCAATCCGGTGCGCATCAATTGCCGCATCTTGCGTCGCAGAAAAAACAGCCAAAATAAAGGCCAATATAGCCATGATGCCAGGAGATACTGTAGGCTTAAACCAAGTAATGAAATGCAAACCTACGATTAATAAAAGTTGCATACTGCAAATCCAACCCCGTCTTTTTCCTAAGGATAGAATGCGATATCGATCCAAAAAAGGCGTCCATAAAAATCGAAACAGGTAAGGGAGACTAATCAAACTCAAGGAACTGGTTAACCAAATAGACAAGCCCGCATCGGCAAACCAAGCTTGTAGGGTTGAGCTCACTAAAGACATAGGTAAGCCGGATGAAAACCCTAAAAGTAATACAATAAAAAGTTTTTTAGTCATGATGGGATTAATTTTCAAAATAGACCCGTTCGAGCTGATGAGTCGGAAAGCTAATTTTCTAAGTCAACACTTAAACAGCGCCAGCTCGAAGGACTCAAAAAATATTAAAATTACACGATGTTCGACTTTTACTAACCCTATGCTCCGCTCCCACAATTTGTTGGCAGGAATGACCGAGGCATCAAGAGATCTTGATACTGCACTGGATACCGCGGACAAGCCGCGGCATGTAAGCGCTACGAGGAGAAAGTTGAAAATGGCGTTAACATTATGATTATTATTATTTTTTGGCTTTCCCTGGCTTGGCAATTGACAATAATTTCACTTTAAAAATCAAAGTTTCATTGGGTCCGATTACATTGCCAACACTACGTGCGCCATAGGCTAAATTAGCAGGAACGACTAACTCCCAAGTAGAACCTTCTGACATCAATTGCAACCCTTCTGTCCAACCTGGAATCACTTGGTTTAATACAAATGTCGCAGGTTGACCTGATTTTTCAGTGCTATCAAAAATCGTTCCATCACGCAGAGTACCTGTATACTCTACGGTAACGGTATCCGTCAATTTAGGTTTTTTGCCTTTCCCTTCAGTAATAATTTTGTATTGCAAGCCACTGGGTAAAGTGACAACACCAGGTTTGCCTTTATTTTCCTGTAAAAAGGCTTGACCGTCGGCCAGATTCTTTTGGGCAAGGATTTCAAAGTCTACAGTTGCTTTTGCCATCATACTTTTTTGAAAACGAGCCAACGTATCTTTCATCTCTTCAGCAGTTAAAAGTGGTTTGCTGTCTGCGCTCATGCCATCCGAAATCCCTCGTGCCATAGCCGCCACCCGAATAGGGATCCGCTTATCATTAATGGTTTTTCCGAGATCATAACCAATAGAATAAGATATTTTATCCGTATCATTTTTTAAGCTCGTCACTTCCTGCGCAAACGGCGCTGTCATCATCAGACTTAAAACGCTTCCAGCGACCAGTTTCATTTTCATACTCAACTCCTCTTGTCTATTTATAATCCATTACAACCAAGCTACAGTTCGTCACAACATTTTGCCGAATTTATACGGAAATTACTAGTGCTCTCAACCACTGAACCTTTACAATCAATCAAATAATAGGTAAATTACCGTCTATTTTTCAGAATGAGTAGCATAATGGAAGACCAAACGAGTAAAAAGGTTCTTAAAAGATACAGAAGGTACCTGTGTGTGATTTGTGGATATATTTACAATGAGCGGTTGGGTTGGCCTGAAGATGGCATTCCTCCCTTTACACGTTGGGAAGATGTGGCTGAAAATTGGTTTTGCCCAGAGTGCGGTGCAAGCAAAGAAGATTTTGAAATGATAGAAATTGGAGAAGAAGACGAGGATCTGTAGATAATTCCCTAGAATTCTCTGCAGATCCTAAATTAAGGCTTCACTACCGCAAGTATGATGATCAAAATTAATAGCAATGTTGGCAGTTCATTGAATACCCGATAAAATTTAGTAGAATGCCGATTATGTTTGACTGCGAAACGCTTCACACAATAGCCACAATACCCATGATACAGCCATAATAGCAGCACCAAGGCTATTTTGGCTTGCATCCAACCTGCGTGACCATAGTAAAAAGGGTCATTGCTAAATAACCACAGTCCGAGCCCTGTTGTCATCACACCTGCCGGACACATTATTGCGTAAAACAAGCGAAACTCCATCGTTTGAAAGCGATCAATACTGGTTTTATCCTTTGCTTGCGTATGATAAACAAATAGTCGCGGGAGATAAAACAGCCCTGCGAACCAAGTCACCATTGCAATAATATGAAAAGCCTTAATAATTAACACACTATTCTCCTATAAGAGTTATTGTTATTCCCCTAAACTCCCAATTAAATATTAAATCCGCCTCGACCTCGATGTTTTGCGTAAGTCCTGACGGGTTATTTTTCACTCGCGTTATTTACGTCGAACTTTCTTCTGCTGTTTGTTTTTAATAATATTTAATGTTTCAATACTCAAAGAAAAAATCAATACCACATATAAGTATTCCCTTGGTATATGGAAAGAAAATCCGTCTGCCACTAAAAATGTTCCAATCAATAATAAAAAGCACAATGCCAACATTTTAATCGTTGGATAAGTCTGGATAAATTCCGTAATTGCAGTACTTAAATAGAGCATACCCACGATCGCAATACTAATTGCTGTCGCCATAATCCAAAACTCTGCTGTCAAACCAATAGCCGTCATCACACTATCGATAGAGAATACTACGTCCATCATTCCCACTTGCACTACAACCTGCCAAAATGACTGGCGCATTTTGCTTTCACATACCCGGAAAGCGCGCGGTATCATCTCCAGATGAATTTCCTGAATGGCTTTTGCAATTAGGAAAAATCCCCCAAGAAGTAAAAACAGAGTATGAATTGAAAATTGCGTTTTTCCCCAGACAAAGATTGTATCATTAAGTTTGACCAACACCACAGCAAAAGCTAATAAAAACAACCGTGCTACCCACGCAAACGTCAAACCCCAATATCGTGCGCGCTGCCGGTTATGTTTGGGTAGTTTTTCCGTCAAAATGGATAAGAAAATCAAGTTATCCACACCTAGGACTATTTCTAGTACAATCAATGTTGATAAGGTTACCGCCACATCTACTATGCTCATATCCATCCTTATTGACCAATAGCCTCTTTTCATAGTACTATAATTAAGCGACATTTTGAGTATCTAAACATTAATATCATTAAAAAATTTATCAATCGAGCCAAAGCGCACAAAACAAGAATAGATCCACAATACCTTGTTTCGCCAGATAAACACAGCATTTTGAAACGAGACATCGATTCCAATGCAATTGCCGTAGTCGAGCGTTTAACACATGCTGGTTATGAAGCCTATCTGGTTGGCGGCGCGATTCGCGATCTACTCATGAAGCAAACCCCCAAAGACTTTGATATTGCCACCAATGCAACGCCACAACAAATTAAAAAACTATTTCGCCAAGCTCGGATCATTGGCCGGCGCTTTAAACTAGTTCACATTCCTTTTCAGCGAGATATTATTGAAGTATCAACGTTTCGATCCCATGAGCCCATTAATACTAATATCCAAACCAACGATCGGGGTATGTTGATTGAAGATAATGTATATGGCACCCTAGAACAAGATGCTTGGCGACGTGACTTTACTGCTAACTCCCTGTATTATCAGGTTGAAACTGGTGCAATTATTGATTTTACGCAAGGTTTCCGAGACATCCAGCAAAAACGCATGTGTATTATTGGAGAGCCCAATACACGCTATCATGAAGATCCTGTCAGAATGTTGCGTGCAGTGCGATTTTGTGCGAAATTAAATTTCACGATTGCGCCTGATACGGCAGCGCCCATCAACAATTTGAATCATTTGTTAACCCATGTTTCTGGTTCGCGCTTATTCGATGAAATGATAAAATTATATCAAAGCGGGCATGCTTATAAAGTACAAAAATTACTCGACCAATATGGCTTGTTCGAGCAACTTTTTCCTATGAATGCCGTATTACCAAAACATTACCCAATGCAGGTTTTTTTGGACTTGGCGCTGGAAAGCACTGATATACGAGTGAAGGCTCGAAAGCCAGTGAATCCCGCCTTCCTGTTTGCCGTCATTTTATGGTTTCCTATGCAAGTTCGAGCTAAAATGCTGCAAAAATCAGGGATTGATCCGATGCCTGCCTTCGACCAAGCATACTCGCAAGTTATCAGCGAACAGAATAAAATCATTATGATTCCCAAACGTCACGCACAAGTTATTCGGGATATATGGTACTTACAAACTCAATTTGCCAAACGAAGCAGCTCAAAAGTCTACCACTTATATCAACATCCCCGGTTTCGAGCCGCCTATGATTTTTTTGTGTTGCGTGCACTGGCCCATGAAGAATCTCTTGATCTGGCTAAGTGGTGGACGACTTTCCAAGAAGTAGATGAGCAAACACAAACGCAAATGATTGCAGATGTGACTCCAGAAAAGAAGAAGTAACATGCCAATTGTCTATCTCTCCCTAGGCTCTAATCTTAATATGCCACGCCGGCAATTAAGCAATGCGTTCAAGAATTTACGCACTCTTCCGCGTACTTGCTTGCATACACGCTCCAAAATTTATTTGACCAGACCCATGGGCGTCAAAGCACAATCCAATTACTTCAATGTCGTAGTCACCATCAAAACACAATTATCCCCCTATGCCCTCTTCTTGCAATGCAAAAAAATAGAGCAAAAACAACGTAGAATCCATAAAAAAATCTGGGGATCACGCAGCATTGATATCGATATTTTACTTTATGGTCACATCAGTATGCGAAAGCATAGGCTTACCATCCCGCATCCCCAATTGATGTGCCGTGATTTTGTGGTTGTTCCTTTGCTGGAGTTGTCACCTCAGCACTGTTTGCCTAGTGGCGAGTACGTGAGTTTAAGGCCTGATATAGAAAAAACCATTATTCGGTCGTGCTAATACGCTTGGGCGCACTAGTAGCGTACCTCTCAATCAACCAATCCTATAAGATCCCAAAACAGAATTGTAAGGTTGCATAGCATTTTCGCGTGTAGGAAGTATAGAATTACGCCCCAAAGCATAAAAACCAATACCGGATACGATTCCAATACTAGCAGCAATAACGATATTTGTAGGCATGTTTACAGCAATCAAACCTGCTAAAATTATAGCAATAAAACACAAATTAGCCTTATTTCTAGCTTGTTCGAATAGTCTACTTGCAACACCCATAAAAAAGCTTGCTTGGAATACCGTATGCATTTCGCATCGCCAAGTTTCTGGGAATGTCAATTGCTCTGGTGGCGTTGCAATTAAATTAGGCAGATGAATTTTTGGAATATTTATTCCATTGTGTATAAAAGCTTGATCATGGGTTAATCCTATCCAACACTGTTCATGTGTCGGCGGGTTATCAACCTCTGGGAGGAGCCTCTGAACACCCCCCCTTCCTTCAGATTAGTCCACTGATAATAAAAGACGTAGTTAAAATCTGTGCCAATGATTTCTTCCAGCAAAGACGAGCTTATTGTTAATTGAGTGATGCTCTGCATACCTGAAAGATAAGCATTTAATTCTGCAGTGAATGTAACAAAGTTGCCGTTGAGAAAAAGCTTCTCTGGAATTATCTCGGACAGGTCGAGGATTTGCGTATCATCT
>Ga0114972_10001390_pt1 | contig 18177 bp, 5 predicted proteins | sample M_140807_EF_Meta_FD_87354 | JGI IMG/M metagenome (GOLD analysis project Ga0114972, IMG submission 87354) | Freshwater microbial communities from Lake Montjoie, Canada to study carbon cycling - M_140807_EF_MetaG | ecosystem: Environmental > Aquatic > Freshwater > Lake | place: Lake Montjoie... | reverse complement strand
TCATCGTCTTGATCCTCCCCGGCCCCTATGACCTCCCGGGCGTTCACTGCCGAGCGAAGGTGCCACATAGCAGAGCGCAGGATCCCAGGGACATCTGAAATATGATAGCCCTCTTCTTTTAGCAACTTCACTGCCTCCGATGCGGCCAGGCGCAACGGGGACGGGGACAAAGCGTTGGTGCTCTGAGAGAATACGCCGCCTTCCCGAAGCACGTCCTCAATCACTTCGGACACGTGGAAGTCCACCCCACTCAGTGGGACGTCCTGCAGTGTGAGACGGGGGGTAAGAAGTAATTGAATTGAAAATGGCCCCAGCATTGCGTGTGAAGCTAGGCGGGTGCCATGTGCATAGGAGAGCAGCCGTGTCCAGGAGGACGAAGGGGGGATGGGGGGGGAGGAGAGAGGAGAGCCTAACTTTCTTGTAGACGCTTCTCTCAATCTGTGCTGCTTTAATCCCTCCCAAAAACCATTTTCTGCCCATAAGGAAGCAGATCCACCACCCCGCGCCTGATTCTCTGTGGACCTTTCTGCAGCATCTGCAGCAAACCGTAGCGCCCACGTGTACGCTGCCCTCTTGAGCAGCTCCACATCCCCTGTCATGCCACCATAGAGGGCCCGAGCGAATATGGCTTTTACGAGGCAAGAAGGGCCCATGCCCAGAGAGTGAAGAGCTGCCCTTGTAATACGGGCGGTCCCCGTCCGTTTTTCTAGCCTGGGGGCTTGCCCCCAAGGAGGGCTGCCCGTCTCTCCCTCCTCTGGATCAATACTCTCCAGAAGAGGTGAGCTGGAGAAAACTTCGCGGTACTTGCAGTTTGTGATATCCCGGACAAAATTAAGGTAGCCTGATGCGTGAAGGGGGCCTAGTTTATAGCCCCCCCCCTCACACATCATCCAAAAGCACAAAAGAGGGTAGGCTGGATGAAGAATGGTGTCCTCCAGCACGATGACCAATACCCGCCGTAGGGCGTCCACAGCACCACGACACCACAATTCTGCAGCCAGCTTCACTGCCTCGTTGGTCATCCCCCGGCGAACAGCCTTTTGTAGGCAGCTTTTCAGGAGGGAGGGTGAAAAACTACAGGCGGGGTCTGGGCCTAGGGTACGAATCGGAGGTGGGCCCATAAGTTTGCCCTCCGGGCTGTCGAAAGAGGGAACATTTGTGTGAAAGAACACCTCTGTGGCTTTCAGTCCACCGAATTTAAGTTTTGATTTGCTCACCTGAGGCGCCCCTCCCAATTCAAAGGAGCCTCTTTCACCCCACTTCCACTCCCAAATTCCAGTCTCATGGCTACCATTACCGAGATTAAACACGCACAAAAAGTCCTCTCGAGGAGGTTTTGAAGAAGCCGTGCGCATCAGAATATCCAAGGCACTTCCCTCAGTCAAGTCTATTACTTTTGTCTCTCCTACATCTTTCTTCTTCTCTGGATATCCCATATTAAATAATGTGCGCTGGCGCTTCATTGTCGCATCATTTTTACCCTTTTTTTTCCGCTTTTTTTCTAGCGAGCAGCGAGCACCTTCAGCGAGCGAGCGCGTGTGCGGGCGAAAAGAAAAAAAAAGCAAATGAAGACCCCTCCACCTTTGCCACCTCAACAATTGGCGACCTGTACCAATGGTTATTGCAATAAGTTAGGAGAGGGGAGTACGGCAGAGGTATTTGGGGGAAGCTTAGACAATAGGCCTGTCGCAGTCAAAAGGTTACGCCTCCCTCCAGGGGCCTCTCCCGAACTTGTCAAAGCCCTTAAAAGTCGCTTCCATGCGGAACTGGGCGCGCTTTCCGCCTTTAAACATCCCCGGATAGTGAAATTACTCTACACATGTGAAGATCTTTCGGACATTGAGCACCCATTTTCATTATTGTTTGAGCTCTTGGAGGAAGGTTGCCTGGCAGAGTATCTTCTTCCAGAAGGCGGAGGAGGGCCTGCGCAGCCCAAACTCTTGACCCCATTGCAGAGGATTGACGCTGCTTTGGGGATAGCCCAGGGTTTGGCCTATTTGCACGGGCTAAAGGAGGAGAGGGAGGTGGAGGGTGCTGAAGGAGCCCCCGGCCTTCCTTTGGTTCACCGCGACGTCAAGAGTGCAAATGTGGGATTCACTAAAATTGGTGGGGAGCTGTACGTTAAAATCATGGACTGTGGCTTGGCGAAGGCAATCAACGGTAGTGGTGGTGGTGGTGGAGGGGGGGTTTCTTTCACCTCTGGCGTTGTGGGAACACCAGGCTACATGGCTCCTGAGTTGGCAGACGGGGAATACACAATGGCCTCTGAGATTTTCTCCTTGGGGGTTATCTTGCTGGAACTCTTTACAGGGAGGCGTGCGGGGACAAAGACGGCTACAAAGATGAGAGAGGCGGTGGAGGACGACGGGCTGGGTGCGCTTACTGCAGTGGCGGACGCCATTTGGCCTCCCCTAGCAGCGCAAACTCTGGCCACCCTCGTGTCCCATTGCATCCAAGCCCGCCCAAAAAAGCGCCCCCAGACCATGGCACCCGTGATAGAGGCTTTGAAGGCATGCCGAGTACAAGTCCTCCCCGGAGGAGGAGAAGGTGCCGCCCCTGTGCCCCAACCCACCATGTTGTGCCCCGTTTGCTACGACGAGGTCATTCAGGAGAGTGGTGGGCTGTGGTGCAAGGGTAGTTCTGCACTTTTATCGCATTTCATATGCAAGGGCTGTTTTCAGCACCACGTCATGGCGAGCACGGATGCAGATAGATTGAGTGCCTCCGGCTTTGGTGTCCGCTGCTGCGTGGCAGGGTGTGCGAGTGAGCCTTGGAAACTAGAAGAGCTTGGGGGCCACTTGGACGGTCCAGCAGCGGTGGCCTTTGCCTTAGGCCTCCGAAGGGCCCTCGCAGACCTTCCCGCCATTATCGCAGCACGCGAGGCTGAGAGGAAGAGGAGAGAGGAGGAGGGTAGGGCTGCAGCACAGCTTGTGGAGAAGGTTCGTCTTCTAAGATTGTTGATCGTGGAGGAGGACTTGACGCTACACTGCCCTCGCTGTCAGTTGGCCTTGGTAGACTGGGATGGCTGTGCAGCTTTAAAGTGTCGGGACAATGCCTGTGGAATCGCCTTCTGCGGCGTGTGCTTGGAGAGGTGTGGAAATGACGCGCACGAACACGTTAAAAAGAAGCACGGGGGTTACCACGTGGGGTTGGCTGAGCGCAATGCCGTACATAAGGAACTGAGGACTGCAAAGTTGATAGCCAGATGTGCGGGTTTAGATAGGGTGACACAGATTGCCCTGGTAGGGGAGCTAGGAAAAGTGGATCTTCCTGGCGTGGGCATTTCGGTCCAAGAAATCGCAGATGCCCTTGGAATCAAGATACAGAATGTGGAGGGGCAATGGGAGTGTACACAGTGTACATTCACCAACTCAGCGGAGGATGGGGTGTGCAGTATTTGTATGCTGAAGCAGCCCCCAGCCCTAGGTGAGCGGGAGAAAAATTGGTTGCTTCGAATGAAGATCCTTCGAGACGCCCAACTCGCAGTCGACCGCTAAGTTCATTCGATTTTTTTTTAAAAAAGGGTCCTCATTATATTTGTTTTTTACGTTTTTCAGCGTGCGCGATTGCAGTGGCAGGTGCTGCTGTGAGGGCGACAGTAGCCTGCTGCAGCGAGAACCCTGCAAGGGATGCAATGGCGGCCACAGCCCTGGGTGCTCGGAGTTCCAATGGAGAGCGAGCCCCCGACGAAAGAATCAACCCTCTGCCTCTGGTCACCCTAAGGAGCGTGGCTGCATGAGTGAAAAAAGCCCTTCGCATGGAGGCGTCTCGAATGGCAGGGGAATAGCGAAGTTCAAAAAGCATTCCAGAGCTAATTGCGCTGTTCACGTCTTGCGGGCTCAGGGGAAATGGAAGCCTTCCGGAAGACATGTCCAGCACAATTATGTCGATGGCCCCACCCTTCCCAGCAGAAATACATGCTGCAAGACCACCGCTGTCCACAGGCTGGGCCGCCACGATATCGTAGGATGCGAGAATTCCTGCGCCCTCTTTGCATTGAGAGGCAAAGGAAGCGGAGGAGGTGGTGAAGCCTGAGGAGCCTCCAGCTGCTGTTGAGTCCTGTGCATCCATCTGCAAGGTAATTCGGTAAAACTCGCGAAAAGGAGACTTTGCAGAAGCCAAAGTCGAAGAGTCTGCGGGTGCCTCCACGTCATCCATGTCACGGACACGCTTGGATCCCGAAAGTGCTTTACTTGAAAGGCGGCGGGAGTCATATTTACTCATAACACTTGAGCCACTACGAGCTAAAACTACAGAAGTTGCGCCAACTAAGTCAAATTTAGCTGCAGTGCCACTCGATGATGCAGGTGGTAACGCAGACGCTCGCTTGCACTCATCCCGTGGCCGCAGCGGTAAAGAGGTCACGTACTCTGATGCACCACCACTGTAACCCAAGCGAGACAAAGTCTCAAATATTTCTCGGGTGTTTCGAGGAGCGCTTGACGGGTCCCCCTTAGGAATGCACAAGTCTAGCGACATTCTCTTGATTGTCGCCGCATGGGATGTGGGACACGTGTGTCGGACCGGCACGTTTCGCCGGCACCTTCTGACTTGAGGTTGAGTAAAGATCCCAATTCATGTCCCAATGCACTTGCTAAGCCGCCAGGTTTTACCTTGGCTGACAGCTAAGAGGGTTAACCTAGTTAAGCTTCCCCGAAGATTTTCAACATCGGCAATAGAGGAGACCTCCCAAGAGAGTTCTGAGTTGGATATCCCGGAGCCACTGCCAGTGCTACCCTCCTGGGATGATTTTAAGCTTGAGGGCGTGACTTTGGTTCGATCCGTAAAAGAAGCAGAGCGTGTTGCATCCTTAGTAGAGCGGGTATCCCGTGTTGCGCCAGGGTCCCCTCCCGTGGTGCACGCCTGGGATACGGAGGTTGTTGATTTGGACTTGGATACGCAGAGCCCAGTAGGGCACGGCAAAGTGATTTGCGCTTCTTTTTTCAGTGGCCCAGACATGGACTATGGAAATGGCCCCCGTGTGTGGGTGGATGCCTTTGGTGAGGAGGGTGATGCCGTTCTCCGGGCTTTCTGTGGTGTGCTGGAGAGTGAAAGCGTGCGCAAGGTGTGGCACAACTACGGGTTCGACAGACACGTGCTGTACAACCATGGAATAGACGCCCGCGGATTTCATGGGGACACCATGCACATGGCTAGACTTCAAAACACGGCCCGCTTGGATAAGGCTACAGGCGGCGGCTACTCTCTGGTGGCCCTCAGCAGGCTACTTTTAAACACCCCCCCAAAGGTCCCCATGCTGGACCTTTTTGGGAAGTACAAATTGAAAAAGAATGGGGAAGAGGGAAAGGTGAGGGAGCTTCCCCACTTGGCTCACATCCAAAGATCACCTGATCCTAGCGTGCGTCGCTCCTGGGTGGGCTACAGCGTAATGGATGCCGAGGTAACGTGGCGGCTCCACGCACGCCTCACTGATTTACTGAGCGACCCAGTGTCCGCCCGCTGGCGCCCTGAGTCCGTTTGTTTCGCAGATGTTCAACCTTTGGGCTCTGTCAATATTCTTCTCCCTGGAAAATCAGTGGGGGGCGAGCGGGATTCGGAAAAGCACCCACCCACTCTTGCGGAATTGTATCATCGCGTTTTAGCGCCCTTTGGCGAGTGCCTCACGGACATGGAAAGAAGGGGGATCGCCCTGGATCTGGAGGCCATAGGAAGAGCTACCGTGGAAGCGGAGGCAGAAAGATTGGCTACCATTTCTAGATTTCAGAATTGGGCTGTGGAGTTTATGGGAAAACCGGACCTTAAATGGCTCAATGTTCACAGCGACATGCAGAAGGCCCAGTTTTTGTTCGGCCTACCCAAGGCAACGCCAGCATCGGCTGCCAACGAAAAGGGTGACAAACAGGGGGCCTCTGGAGGGGGTGGTGGTGGTGGTGGTGTTGATGGTGCGTTGTTTGAAGGGGAGGATGGAGGGGAAGACGAAATTGTGGTGGACGTCTTAGCCGCAGCAGCTGCTGCCGCAACATCAAGGAAGGGTTTGAAGGCTGGATCTGGTTTGGGTGTCATGAAAAGAAGTGGGAAGGCCGTAGAGGCAGCAACGCCTTATGTAGCGGTCAATGCTTTAATTTCTGCTGCGTCTACCCCCCCATCCGTCTCTGTGCAAGAGGATAGTGCGAAAAACTATCCTTCATCTAGTGATGGGGGTGGTGGTAGTGGTGTATCCTTGGGCTCTCGAGCATTTTCAACTCTTTCTCTCACTACCGTCATGAATCCATGCCGTCTGAGTGATAACATCATGGTGGACTCTGGCAGTGGTTTTATCGGATTGGAGTCCTCCACTTCGGACTCGGAAGGGGAGTGGCACGTGCAGGGAGGCGAAAATGATAGTGAAGCCGAAGGGGGGGGGAATCTGTCGTTTCAGGGAGGGAGGAGGGGTTCCACTCTGTCCACAGTCGTCGCCGCTGATTTGGGGGTACTTTTGGGCCCCTCGGGATTCACACAGCGCATCCCAGGTCCAGAGGAGGACTTGTGCCCAGAGTACGAGTTTGAGACCGAAAACACGGAGGGATGGGTGGAGCCAGGGAAGGTGAAGCCAAAAAAAAAGCGGCCTTTCCTCATTCCCTCACTCCTTCTCCCCATCACAGACAGGACCCCCAAAGGGCGGGCTAGTGGAACTGCGGGGGCTATAAAAAAACTTGTCGCTAAATCCCCGTTGGGTGGGGGGAGCGTGGCGTACCAGCACCTTTTGTCTCGCGGCTGTTCGCCACTCGTTGCGAGTGAAGGCGTGGATCGAATAAGTGACCTCCTCTCTATTTCCTCCATAGACACAGTGCTGGAGACGTTTTTAGAGCCACTTCATTACGCAGCCTCCACCTCACCGGACGCCCGAGTGCACTGCTCCCTCAACCTAAACACGGAGACAGGTCGTTTGAGCGCCCGCCGACCCAACCTTCAGAACCAACCCTCTTTGGAGCGCGACAAATTCGGAATTCGAAAAGCCTTTGTGGCCCCCCCTGGACGATCCCTTCTGGTAGCGGATTACGGACAGCTGGAGCTGCGCATCCTAGCGCACCTCACGCATTGCAAGAGCATGATCAACGCTTTTGCGGCCGGGGGTGACTTTCACTCTCGCACAGCCATAGGCATGTACCCTCACGTGAGGGAGGCTGTGGAAAAGGGGAAGGTTCTGTTGGAAGCGATGGAAGGGGGGGAGGGGGGTGGAGCGCCTCTGTTGAAGGACGTGTTTAAGGAAGAGAGGCGCAAGGCAAAGATCCTAAACTTCAGCATCGCTTACGGTAAAACGGCTTTTGGTCTGGCTAAAGATTGGGGGGTGAGCCTAAGTGATGCAGAGGCCACTGTCAAGGCTTGGTATAGTGACAGACCTGAGGTTTTGGAATGGCAGGTAAAAACTAGGGAGAGCGCGAGGCGAACTGGAAAAGTCTTCACTATTTTGGGGCGGCAGCGGGACCTTCCAGGTATTAACGTTCGTCGCACGGCTGGGCACAGTGAAAGAGCAGCAATTAACACACCCATTCAAGGCAGTGCTGCTGACATTGTGATGTGCGCTATGCTGAGAATCGCATCAGACCCCATGCTGAAAGAATGGGGTTATGCCATGGTGCTCCAGATTCATGACGAGGTGGTGTTAGAGGGCCCCTCCTTGCACGCGCACGTTGCCATGGCCAGGTTGAAAGAGTTAATGGAAAAACCCTTCGATAAGTCCCTCCTTGTAGCTCTGGAAGTGGATGCTAAGGTTGTTCAAAGTTGGGGGGATGCGAAATAATTCCACCCGCTCACTTTCTTTTTTGCGAACGCGCCAAAACTTTTCGGCAAAACTTATCCTAACTAGCAATTATTTATTTATTCACCCGGGGCTGCTTCTATAGATGCCGCGGCCGGGGCAGCTAACTCACTGCTGGCCATGGTTCCAGAGGCAGGAGGGGCCTCAACTTGATCATTTTTTTCATCAACTCCATCCCTGGCCGCCATAGCCTCTTCCATCATTCTATCCAAATCTTCTGCTGACTCTTTGGGGGGTGGGGGGGGAAGTACAATGTCAAAAGCATCAACCACTGCCTCCGTGAAGGTGTGCTTCCCCACGGCAATATTGAAAAAAGCCTCAAGCTTTTCCTCAGCCAGCAATCGAAGGCCCCTCCAAACATATAGGGTGTCCTTGGTGGGTAGAAATTCCTCCTCCATACCCTGCCCTGGGTCAATGGCGATGCGCAGGGGGACAAGATGGGCCGCTAGAGTGGGTCGCACAGCGCGAGCAGGGTCAGCACAGACTGCGAGAAGGTCCACGTCAAGACCCACACTGGCCCATTCGAAAGATCTTTTGGGGGTGGAGGAGGAGGGCGCAGTAAAAGAAGCGGCCGGCGTGGCAGCAGCAGTCCGTGCCCTCTTACTGCTGCGCGAAATTTGGGTGGCATCCTCTAATCCCCCAGCTTCACCAGCTGCGCTGGAGCTTGCTCGCCCAGACGTAAGCTGTTTTTCAAATGAGTGTGCACCTGCCTGCTTCCAGCCGTGGAAGTGTACCTCCCGACTGAGCAGCGTGGAGATAGATTTGACAAAGAGAGGTCCCTGTGGAGGGGAACGGCGAAGAAGTGCGTAGCAGAGGTCCCTCAAGGGGGCGAGATCATGGGCTATTGTTGCAGGATTTGGTTGCTGTGTAGCAGCAGCGGCAGCGGCAGCAGCGGCGGCGGCAGCTGCTGCAGCCCCACCCCCAGCCCCACCAGGGCCAGGCGCTTTCCCAGTGTCTCCCTTGCGAGGCAGCAGAAAGTATTGCATGGAGATGAGAAATTGAAGAATGATGTGCCTGCGGAGACTGGAGTCCTTGAGCTCCAGGTTCAAAAGAGTGGGAGACGTGAGATACTTGCCCCCAAAAGAGTTTGCCGGCGGGGGGGGGGGGGGGGGGGGGCAAGAAGAGGACGATGAATTGGCGCTATCACTTCGAAGGCCCCTCCAGCTATCCGGGGCATCCTGTGAGGCCCTAGTTACTGGACCTAAGGTTGGTATCACTGGGGAAGACTTGGCAGATATGGGGGCGGAAGTATTGCTAGTGCCTGGGTTGGAAATAGTTTTCCCGGTGGGACTCAAACCAGAGGGGGGGGGGGAAGCAGAAGGAGGCAAACGGGAGCCGGCCGCGTTGCGTGCAGCGGCAAGTGCAGAGGCAGCGGAGGCCGCAATTCCAGCAGTGGCAGATGTCCCTGATTGCTGAGTAGTGGTGCTGCTACTATTGCTGGCGCTGTTTTTTTTTGGCGCTAACTCCTCCCCCTCCTCTCCATCCTCGGCATGGGAGGACTTGAGGTGGGGGCCGCCGGAAGAGGAAGAGGCAGAGGAAGGGGAGACTAGGAGCTTAGAAGAGGGGGGAAGATGGAATACCTGAGGGTTAGTAATGACAGCACTGGACTGGGCGGGTGGCCCCCCAGACAAGTTCACAGCCAAACCCGCCTCCTCGTCCTCACGCTCAAATGCCCTTAGTACCACACGCATACTACAAAGGTAGAGGGCCCAAGTGTCAGAAGTCGCAAGTACCGTGACGGGGTGCGTCATTAGATACTGCATGCGCCAAAAAGTTCGGTAAAAGGCTGGGGAGGTTGAGGCCATGCCAGTGGCGGCCGCCCGATAAGCCTCCCCCAGGGTTGACACTACGGCAGGAACATGAAATCGCCCGCCCAGGGTGAAGGGGAGGTCATTGTGGGTAGTTAGGGAGGGTGCTGCTACAGCATTAGAGCCGATGGGGGTAACCAAGGCCCCTCTACCTCGCGCCGCCCCCCCCACCCCCGCTGCACTTGACTGCAGGCCGCCCGTGACCTTAGCGGTGCTACGCCACGCAGCCGCTGGTTCCACCACCTCTGCTAAATCTACGTCCGCACCCTCATAGGTGGTAATATTGTCTGTATTAAACCCTCCCGTGACATTTACACCTGAGCGCTCGCTCAGAGGGAGAATGAAAGCAAGGAAGAGGAGGATTTTGCCACACATCACGGTGTCCGCTGTGCGGGAAAGGCGGCGAAGGAGTCCGGAGGACACACGAAGGAGAGCCAAACGAGCCCGCTGAGAGCCTGAACCCTGCACCAAGGGAAATAAAAGATCTCTTTTCTCGTCCACAACCCGCCAGATGGACTCCACGTTACCCACAGGGGAGGCCTCAAACACGTCCTCTAACACAGAAAACACAGAGGCTGCCTCCAGCACGCGCACACCCTCTCCATCACCACCCTGAGCGGCAGATATCGTAAAGTCTATTATGTTATCCACAAAAGGGTGCACAATCGAATTGTTCGAGTGGGAACGAAGGTGTTCGAGCACTAGGGAGCGCAAGGCCAACTCAAGGAGCGAGGAGCGATCACCCACCAAAACCTCCTCTTCTGCGCCCGATGAAAAAATAGAGACAAGGTGGGGTGATTGGAAGGACGAGTCATCAAATTTAGCAGTCCGAAGTTTTTCAAGGATGACACTCGCCATGCTGCCCTGGTTTTTTGTTGAAATCGCCGCCGGACACGATGCCGTCATCATTCGGATAGAATACCGGTTTTTTGTCCTCCTTCACACCACAAAACTCTTAAATCGATAGGTACGTGTGTTGTGCCCCACCCCCCACCTGATTTCGCGCTTCGCCTTCACACTCTGATTGTTTCTTTTCTTTGGTGAAATCTAGTGTGCTCACTTAGTTTTATCTTTGATGATAAATGGGCAATCTAAACGTAACGTGGTTGTGTTTGGGTCATTCCCGCGTCGCTTCAAGTCTCCCTCTCTCACCGCCACTCCCCTCCACGTTCTCATACTTTGACAGAAATGCGTGAGAAGTGGCGCAAGAAGCGCATGGTGCGTATTTATCTCCCCTCCCCCGGGTTCGCCCTCCACAAACACACCACTTTTTTTTAACGTTTTCCTCCTTCCTTCACCTTCCCTTATTGCAGCGGAGGCTCAAACGTCGTCGCAGAAAGATGAGACAGCGGGCTAAATAAAGCCCCCATCTCGCGGAGCCAACAAATATAATTAAAAAATGTGAGGAAGCCGCCGCTCTACACGTTTTGTCGGCTTAGCGTTGAGAGGAGTTCTCTTCTCTTCCTTTCCACTTCCCCTCACCTTTGTCCCGAACATACCCCCCCGCACACCTTTTTTTCCTCCAAGGATGAAAACACGTATAAAATAACTGGCTGAAAGCACGCAATTGGCTTCTGTTGGGGCTCTGCAGGTTAGGAGGCGCTGTGGGTGTTTAGTTGCATGTGCCTGTGTTGGAAAGGTTACATACGTTTGCGTTGTATATTTCAGGTGTTTCTTAATCATTTTTATCGTAGGATGCAAGCACTCAAGTCGTTTCGAGGTGGTAAAAACTTGAAAAAGGCGCTACAGTCGAGGACTCATCGCCCATCGTTACGGCCTCCTGGAGAAGTGCAGGCAACCCTGGGGGGGGGGGACCCCCTCTCTGAGTGGGTGTCACGGGGTGAGTCACCCTGGGGGCGACATGCTGCGACACTGCCTAAGCTTACCTGCTGAGAGAGTGCGCTGTGGCTGCTCTGGTTGCCACGCTGACCGGGTCAGGCTGCTGCCACCGCTGCATGGCCCATGGCCCATGCAACTGACGAGAAAAAGAAAAAAAAAAGATAGCACAGCAGCACACACAAACTCTCTTCACAACCCCCCTTCCATCCACCTCACAGGGAGGTTTGTTTGACGAACAATTTTTTTTTTGTGTGAAAGCACAAAGATAACTATTGCTTAGTATTGCTTTTGAGGTCCATAATGCGGGAATTGTTGAAAAATCTTTCTACGAATCCCGTCACAGACAGCGTGCAGATAGGACAGTTTCTCCAGCAGATTCGTGACAAAACCGAGCAGCTTTACAGCGTAGAATTTGAGTATCATGTAAAAGTGGTCCCTTGGCTGTGTAGCGTGTTGAATGTGCTTGTGCCTCCCCGCCTCGTGGAGGGTCCCGAGCACACTGCCCGTAACCGAGCCTTGGAGATCCTCATTCGTTTGCCCCTGAATGAGCACTTGCGGGAGTATGTTCTTCAGATTCTCAGGTGTGTGACCAATGTGGCTCGTGTAGATAGTGAGGAAAATGCCCTACTGGCCATAAAGGTAATCTTTCAGTTGCACAAGCACTACCGGGGCCAGGATGCCCTTAAGGCGGACATGGAGGAGGAGGCTGGAAAGACGCTGAGTTTTGTGAAGACGGTTCTAGGGAACATGAACGAGAGTGTGACAGAGCTAGTGAACGAGGGTATAGATAGTGCCGCATTTACGCAGGCAGCCTACTTGGGAGCGGGGGAGCTGGGCACGGGCATGGGGGTCACTGGTCCCACCACCGCAGGGCTTTCCGCGCTGGACTCTGGGAGTGTGCAAATGGCCTTTCGGGGTGATCCGGAGGTAAATCTTAAGGCAGTGGCCCGAGGTGAAGCCCTCTGTCCATCTCGATTTTCATTTCGAGTGGCCACAGAGATGCAGGTTCTCATTCTGCTCCTCCTTCAGTCCCACTCCAGTTTTCAAGAAAACTTTATGAACATCACGGACGCCATGACTAAGTTTGTGCGGATTTTCCCAATCCCCGATGCTCGCTCTTTGGCAGCTGGAAATCTTCCTTCCAAGGCCACCGCTTTGGCCGTTTCCTCCAACTACCCCTCTGCTGCGGCCGCAGCGCTTGGGGAGGGGGCAGCCACCTCATCTACAGCAACATCCGCGGTGGAGGTTTCTACCACTACCCCCTCTGCCCCAGGAGCGAAAGACACCCCGGCCATTTTTCGTGCCTGTCGACTCGTTGAGCTTTTGGTTGCTCAGACAAAAATTCTGGCCACCCTCACCTACTACTTCCTACGCCAAGGCTCCACTTTCACCGTCCTTCGCGGGGCCGCAGCTGAGACCCTACTGGGCTGCACCCTGTTTCGACTGCTGGCCTGCCTCCCCCCAGAGCTATGGACCCTGCGCAAGGAGGTCCTCACGTGCCTAAGGGACACCATAGTAAGGTCTGACCTAGGGGCTGTGTGCTCTCGGGATGTACTGGGACTCTTAGACGACCGGCTACTCCTGGGTGTGAGCTACAGCGCCTCCTCTGCAGCGCTTCATCCCGCTGAAATTCTCCGCACCACGGCTTTCAGCGCCCTTGCAGAATCACTTAATTTTGTGCGAGAGCAGCTGTCCCTGGAGCAAGTGGCCTCCGTGGTTGCATGGGCCACACGCGTGGTTCTGGATCCCTTGACCCCCTCCACGTCCTCCAGCCAGATCATCCACCTTCTCACAAAATTCATTGTGCAGGTCTATGAAACCACTTCTCAGCGCACTCAGAGGCGGTGCATCCTGGTGCAGCTTATGAGTCTAGTGGTGGCCAAACTGGGGGCCCTCAGGACGTATATACCCTCCGTTCTAGCCGCAGAGAGGCGCGAACTCGCGGATAGCTCCAGAGAGAGGGTACTAGCGGCCTCGCAAGCCTCCCGCATAAGTGCCGCCGCTGAACTTGTTGCGGATTGGCAACGTAAGGGAGAGGGGGTTCCCGCCGGTGGTGGTGTTTCTGGTGTGGCCGCCGGACCGTCCCAAAAAAGTACCGCCGCGGAGAGCCTCATAGGGGGCCTCCACAGGTCCCTCGTATCCCCGTGGATCAGTGATGAGTATCAAGAGTGGGTGGGAGGAGCCCACGTCATAGATTTGGCTAAGGATGTCCGAGTGTTGATTCGTCTCCTCCTGGGTTTTATGAAGCTCTTGGTCACGCAGCTACTCAATTTTCACAGGGAGGACACGGACGTGTCCATGCGGATCAGTGCTAGCGGGCAGGATCTAGCAGGTGAAACCATACCCTCCACCCCAGGGGTGGGGGAGGCTACTGTAGAGGGCTGCGAGATGGGGGGCCCCAATGGCCTGGGGGTAGCCTCCCACGGCACAAACTTTTCGCAGCAGGAACTGAACATAGTGGCATTTTTCTTTCGGTGGGGATTGGAAGCCATGGACATTTTTGTTCACTCCTACCCCTCCATCTCCAGTGAATTGTACGACATTGTAGAAAGCTACTGCGCCGTGTTTCTGGCATTTGAAAAGGACAGGAATCACCTCAGAGACCTTCTCTCCTCCACTCTCCCTTCCATCATGCAGCGTGCTCTCACCTACCCCAAGCTCATCACCATTTTCCAACAACTCATCCAGCACCCTGGAACTTCAAAAACGGTTACGGAGGCTGTGCTGGGTGCCCTTCTTCATCACATGCACATCCTCAATGCCGTGGACGACGAGGACTTCACGGAGTGGTCGTGGGAGGGCCCAGCCCCCCCCCCTCCCTCTGACGTCGCCCCATTACCAAATCTCCCCGGCTCCGTTCTCCCAAAGCACAAAATCGGCTCAGTGTCCCTCTATGGCTCTGTCTCTGGGTCGCAGGACCGCTTGAAAAAGGGCTTGGCTCAGCACAGAATGCTGAGCACAGGGGACTGGAATTTTAATGAGGACGGGGAGTTTGATGGTGTTATGGGTGAAGACACCAGGAATTTCAACCCCGACAATGAACTTGCCCTCCAGCAGGCCCGACTTCCCACGGCTATTTTTAGGCTGTCCCAGGCCCGGGAGGCCACGCTCCCTGCGGATGCCTTGAAACCCTCCCTGCGAAGACAGCAGCTCGATGCCGCTACGCAAGCTGCAAACACTTTTGTACAGATTTTTCGAATGGTTATGTACAAGCTGAGCGAGTTTTGCAAGGAGAGCCTGTCTGGATGGACTAATGCAGCGGGCACGGATCCAAACGTGGCGGCAGAGGAGGTATTTAGATCACGTAGTCAGACTCTTCTGAACACACTGAGGCCCTTCCTGGGTCCCCTGATTCGAAGTCTCCTCCGCAATGCAAATGCCGTGCGTCTGCCTGTGCTGCATGTCTACCTTCTACGCACTCTCCTTCGTCATGTCCACAGCGACCTTGAATTTTTGCTCAAGGACACTACCAAAGGCTACAACATTCGGCTTCAACCCCACATCCTCTCTATCTATGCAGAATTCGCGCCGCTCGTGGTCCCTATTGTTGACACTGTAGTGAGATTGCACGCCGTGTGTGGCGACCCTAACCTAAGGGCAAACCTGGTGGAGTGCGGAAACATGATTCCACTCCGTCTAAATCAGTGCTTGCCTTTCCTTCACAAACTTATCAAGCCTGTTATTCTTGGACTGCGATGCCGCAACGAGCGTGTCGCCATTACCTATCTTGCCCTAAAAAATCTTGAGTTTTGGGTTGACAACTTGAATCCCACCTTTCTTGAGTCCATGTTTCGTCTGGAGCCCACCCTACACTGCGAGCTTTTTGAAACTCTCACGGGCTTGCTGCGGGTCCCAGCGATTGATTCTTCCGCGTTCCGAGTTCTAGGAAAGCTTGGAGGACTAAACCGAATCCACCTCGCCACGCCCCCCTCTCTTCAGCACGTTAGAACGGTAGAGCAAGGGCTACGAGTGAGGGCTACTTGGCGTACCCCCTCTGGTGTTTTTTTACCTCCCGAGTCACCCAATGAATTTCTGGATAAAGAAGTTTTAGATGTCGCTCTAGGTCTGAAGACGCCCCAGGTTTCGGAGGTTGAAACAAGGATGGGAGGGAAAGATGGTGATGGCGACTCGTGCGACGAATCATCTCCTGCAGATGCTTATGCAGCTCGAGCTTCTGCTCGGGCACTTAAGATCCTCTCTCAAAAGCATGGTAGCAGCAAAGAGGCAGTGGGGGAGAATGAGCAGCAGCAGCGCACACCCTCCTCCGCTCAGCCCACCCCAACGGTCACCACAACGCAGGAGTTTGATCTCCCCTTGGACCGCGTACTCCATCATGTGCACAGGATGTTGATCCGATACTTCTCTCCCTACCGTGACTTCTCTCTGGATTTTGTGCCCGTCGCGCGCTCTTCCTCTTCCAATAGTGAACCGGAAGCAGCTGCTGCGGGTGCAGAGGCTGAACGTGTTGTTCGCCGGCGGGTGCATCCCGGTAATTCATCACGGGTGGCCGCCGCCACGGATGAATTCTACCGCCCCCTCCGCAAGCGTAGACGAGCCAGTGATATAAGCGTGCCCCTGGGTCAAACCTCAAGTGGGCACCTCCGTCCCCTCCTGGATGCACTGCCCGTTAAAGGGCGACCCCCCCATATCCTTGCATTTGACGACCTTTTGGATAGCGACAGTGACTCAAGTGGGGAGGAGGACGTTGAAGTGCTGCATGCGAGTCACCCCTACACTCATTCACGTACACCAGGTGTGCCCTCGGGACGGCCCATAGCCCCTTCCCCAATTGTTTGCCTCTCTCACACCCAGTGTCTTGAGGGTGCCAATCGTGGTCCCCTTGTGGCAAAGCGCCAGGCTTGGTCTCTTCTCGTCTCCCTTGTCCCCATTCTTAAAGAGGCACTTCCCGTGCTCAATGTCTCGCCAGCCTCCGCTGCAGATCATCTCTATGACCCCGCCACGGGCGAAGTGAGATTCGGTGATACATCTGGGGGCGTGGGGCAGGGATTGACACCCATGAGACCCTTTGGGAATGTACCCCCAGGCCCTGGGGCAGCTGCTGCTGTGTGTGAACCTCGCACAGTGGCAGCTCGAATGGTGTCCATGCGCCGGTTTCAATTGGAATTCTTCCGGGCACTGTCCCTAGCTGCCAGCGACCAGCACCTGCGGTCCCTCGCGCATCCCGTGCTCATGACCCTTATCCGTCAGTACGTCATTTCGGCAGTGACACTCACACCACCCCCTCTTTCACCTTCCTTTGTTCCAGCTGCCCTGCGACCTTGTGGCAGCGAGGCGTCGCTCAGTCGTGCTGCCTCCCTTGTAGTCCCCCATGTCCCCATTCTAGGGAGCACCAACTCAAAGAGTAACAGTCTGGGGTCCCTCTCTACCTCCGTGGTGGTGGGGGGGGGAGACAGCAACAGCGCCACTGCCACTGCCCCGGGTGCGGCGTTCAGTGAGCTCTCCCCCCCGTCCATGGACTCACAGGGGCAGCAGCAGCATCAGATGGAGCCATTTGTGATCAACGCCCTCCTTCTCTCCTTGGCGTGTGACCAGCCCCCCACAGTGTATCCCCCCCCCCCTCTCCCCCCCAATGCCGTTTTTAAACCCCTCATTCTCTCCATACTGGATACCATCACCTCCACGCTCGCAGTGGTATCCAGACCCAAGGGGATGAGGGAGGGTGAGGGAGGAGGAGGAGGAGGAGGTGAGGAGGCATGCCCACCACCACCACCACCACCACCCGGTGGTGTGGTCGGCGGCGGCCCCACTCCCCTCGCCAAGGTCCTTTCCTCTGAAACAGTGGCCTACTCAGCATGGTCTCTGAGAGCTCATGAGGCAGCCATGTCCGCAGCAAAAAGTAGCCCCTCTCGCAGGCTTCATGCAGCCTGCGTCACAGGGCGCCTTCTCCTGGGTGATTTAATCCAGCGCTGTGTCACTGCGAGTCTTTCCCCAACGGGGAGTTCCCGCCAGGGTGCCGTATCTCTCATTCGAGGCCTTTCCGCGCGAACTCACCCCGCTTTCACGGCAACACACTCCCTGGACATTATTAAGGCCTGTCTCCATGTCCTTCGGAGTGCCCCGGGACACAGTGGTCCTGAGCAGTCCTGTTTCACCACTGGCATTGCTTTCCACTGTCTTCGTTCTTGTGTTGAAAGGATTCTGCCGCTGCACTTTGAGCGTGGTACTCCTCCCAGTGAAATGACAAGGCTCAGTGAGTGCGGCATGGCGGGTGGAGATAGCGATCGCTGGAACGACATTGTGCGCATCTCTCTGGAGGCTATCGTGTCGCACTGGGCACCATGCCGTGAAGGGGGGGTGTACATCCTGGGGGCTATTGTGAGGCGAGTTCTGGGAGGAGTTCCACCTACTCTCTTAGCCCCCCTACAGCGGAGGGGGGGGCAACGCGTAGATGCCTCCTCCATGGACGTGGAGGAGAGGGACAAGGGCAGTGCTAGCCAGGTGTCGGAAGGGGAAAACCCCTCAGAGGGGATAGCGTTTGAGGCCTGGGCGTGCGCCTCTTGGGGGGGGGAAGCAGGTAGTGGTGGTGAGAACAACCTCCCCCCTCCTTCCTTCATTGCTCACCCAACTCCTATAACGCCTCCTAACTTTCTTGTGGCCCAAGGTATTTTGAGCCTTATGACAGGATACACAAAGGACATTTTGAAACGGTTAGTAGCAAAGAAAAACTCTCTTCGCTCATGCCGTCCCACGGAACAGGTTGGCTCACTCTACGCCACGGCTAGCTTCCTCAACCTCATCTCCTCTGCCTTT
>Ga0114972_10001389_pt1 | contig 18190 bp, 18 predicted proteins | sample M_140807_EF_Meta_FD_87354 | JGI IMG/M metagenome (GOLD analysis project Ga0114972, IMG submission 87354) | Freshwater microbial communities from Lake Montjoie, Canada to study carbon cycling - M_140807_EF_MetaG | ecosystem: Environmental > Aquatic > Freshwater > Lake | place: Lake Montjoie... | reverse complement strand
TATCGCCGAAGATGGAGCTTCTGTTAGCTATTTAGAAGGCTGTCATCCCGCAGGAGAACAGGTTCTCACTCGTCACGGTTGGCGTAATATTGAAAGTCTGCAAGCAGGCGATCGCGTTTATGACCACAATGGCAAATTGCAAAAAGTACGCGCCGCAATGGTACGCCACCACAAAGGCGAAATGATTACCGTCCGTCCTGTTTCTCGTTACAACGAATTTAAGTTAACACCTGAGCATCCTGTTTACGCGATTAAACGTCAAGATGTGGCAGTTAAACGACAAAAACGAAAGGAAAATTGGTTACCCGAAGTGGATACCAAAAAACTCCTCAAAACCGAACCCCAATGGCTCAAAGCTGATGAGTTAGAAAAAGGCGATTTTATTCTTGTCCCCAAATTAACTCGTCCTGATTCTTCCGCTTTTAGTGATGCCGAATTAGAATTATTGGGTTATTACCTAGCAGAAGGAAGCACCTATTTCAATCAAGCCAATCGTCAATATACGAACCAATTATCCTTTGGTTTACATGAAAAAGAATTAGTGAATCGTGCTTGTCAACTAATTACCGAAGTGACAGGTCGTCCCGCCTATGTGATAGAGCAACCTGATCGCAATGGAGCAGGCGTTAGTTTTTATTCTCAACAATATTCGGATTGGTTTACCGAGCATTGTGGAAAAGGTGCAACGAATAAAAAACTGAGTCCCGCTTTAATGGAGCTTTCTCCGAGTAAAACTAAAATCTTTTTAGATGCCTATTTAGCAGGAGATGGTAATGTTCATCAACGGGATAATTCTTGTTTAGTCCGATACTCTACCGCTTCAGAAAGTCTTGCCCAGCAAGTACAAATGTTACTCAATAAATTAGACATTTATGCTTGGGTACAAACACGAGAAGGCGGCGAAAGTAAATTTTCCAACCAATCTGATCGAGTGATTAACCGTCACACCCTTTATCAAATTGGTTATACCGAGGAGAAAAAATGGGATATGGTACGGGAAACAGAAACCCATTTTATCGTCCCTATTCGAGAAATTAATCGGGAACCTTATGACGATTTAGTATTTAACATTGATGTCGATTCTACCCATAGTTACCTAGTGCGGGGTTTTGCGGTTCACAACTGTACTGCGCCCATGTATGACAGTAATCAGCTTCATGCTGCCGTTGTTGAATTAGTCGCTTTAGATAATGCTGAAATTAAATATTCAACCGTACAAAATTGGTATGCAGGCGATGAAAATGGGAAGGGTGGAATTTACAATTTCGTTACCAAACGAGGTTTATGTAAAGGCGTTAATTCTAAAATTTCCTGGACACAAGTAGAAACAGGTTCAGCGATTACTTGGAAATATCCCAGTTGTGTTTTAGTCGGCGATAATTCCGTCGGAGAATTTTATTCGATCGCCCTGACAAATAACAAACAACAGGCGGATACGGGAACCAAGATGATCCACATCGGCAAAAATACCCGAAGCACCATTATTTCTAAAGGTATTTCTGCTGGGAATTCTCAAAATAGTTATCGCGGCTTAGTGAAAATGGGGCCGAATGCCAAAGGAGCCAGAAATTATTCTCAATGTGATTCCATGCTCATTGGAGATAATGCCGAAGCCAATACATTTCCCTATATTCAAGTTGATAACAATACAGCTAAGGTAGAACATGAAGCTTCCACATCTAAAATTGGGGAAGATCAACTTTTTTACTTTGCTCAACGGGGAATTTCCGAAGAAAATGCAGTTTCTCTGTTAGTCAGTGGCTTCTGTAAAGATGTTCTCAATGAATTACCAATGGAATTCGCCTCCGAAGCCGATAAATTACTCAGCCTAAAACTCGAAGGAGCCGTTGGTTAACTGAACAGGCAAGGGGTTTAAACCCCTTGTTTATCAAGTATCTTGCTAAATTGTTTATCTATCAATTATTCACTTTCAACTATTAACTAATGAGCGATACTATTTTATCTGTTAAAAATCTAACCGCCAATGTGGACGGAACTCCTATTTTAAAAGGACTTAATTTAGAAGTCAAAGCAGGAGAAGTTCATGCCATTATGGGTCGTAACGGTTCAGGAAAAAGCACATTTTCTAAAGTCTTAACGGGCCATCCTGATTACGAAGTTACAGGGGGAGAAATTCTGTATAAAGGCGAAAGTTTATTAGAAACGGAACCCGAACAAAGAGCTTTAGCAGGAATCTTTTTGGCTTTTCAATATCCTCTAGAAATTCCTGGAGTGAGCAATTTAGATTTTTTACGGATTGCCTATAATGCTAAACAGAAACATTTAGGATTAGAAGAATTAGATAATTTTGATTTTGAAGATTTGGTCAACGAAAAGCTAGATATTGTGCAAATGAATCCTAGCTTTCTAGACCGTAGCTTAAATGAGGGTTTTTCGGGTGGTGAAAAGAAACGTAACGAAATTCTGCAAATGGCAATTTTAGAACCCACTTTATCAATTTTAGATGAGATTGATTCGGGATTGGATATTGATGCCTTGAGAATTGTTTCTAGTGGTGTTAATCAACTCAAAACTGAGAATAATGCCTGTATTGTAATTACCCATTACCAACGATTGCTGGAATATATTGAACCTGATTTTGTTCATGTCATGTATGACGGTCGCATTGTCATGAGTGGCGATAAACAATTAGCCCATGAATTAGAAGCCAAAGGCTATGATTTCTTGGATGAAAAAGTTTTAGCCGCCGTTTAAGCTGGCCATTAATTTAGAGAATATTAGGAATTAACAACAATGACTACAGCAGTAGTATTAAAAAATGAATCGGTAAACTCCTTAGAAGATAACTATTTGAGTAAGTTATTAAGCCAGTGTGAGCAAAAAAATGCCGTCATTCAATCAGAATTTTTAACAGATTTAAAACAAAAAGCGGCATCAGTATTAACTCAATCTCAATTTCCGAATAAGAGAGATGAAGAGTGGCATTTTACTGATATTTCAGATTTACTCAAAATTGATTTTCAAGTTGCGAAAGAAACAACTCTAACGACCGATATTTTAAATCAGTTTATTTTAGAAGAAGCAAAAAATAGCCGCCTTGTTTTTGTGAATGGCATTTATTCTGCTGAATTATCCAATATAACCGCTTTATTAGACGGCGTTTATGTCGGGAACTTAAGCAATTTATCGGATGCTAAGAAAACAAAACTAGCCACTTATCTAGGTCAACAGGAAGGTTCAGGCGAATTTTTTACTACTTTGAATACGGCGGGACTGAATGATGTCGCGATCGCCTGGGTGAATTCTGATGTCACGATTGAAACCCCTATTCACCTACTATTTTTATCAGTCGTTGATTCAGTCCCTAACTTAATCCAAACTAGGGTTTTAGTGGTTGCGGAACCCCATTCCCAGTTTTCGATTCTTGAATCCTATGGAGCCGTTACCGATAATTGTACGGATCGCCCCCAAAAAAAGCCCTATTTTAGTAACGTTGTTACGGAAATTTATTTAGCAGAAAATTCTGAAGTTAATCACATTCGTAACCAACGAGAATCAGGAGATAGTTTTCATATTGCAAAAACGGTCATTTCCCAAGCTAAAAATAGTCGTTATACAAATTATGACTTTAATTTAGGTGCAAAACTTTGTCGTCATAATTTAGAAATTTACCAACAAGGCGAACAGACTGAAAGTAATCTGAATGGACTAACTATTATTGCAGGAAGACAGGTTTCTGATACCCACAGTGCGATTTATTTACGTCATCCTCACGGGAAAACGAATCAACTCCATAAATGTATTGTGGATGAATATTCCCACGCTATTTTTAGCGGAAAAGTCTTCGTTCCCAAAGCGGCTCAAATGACTAATGCTTCACAATTGAATCGTAATTTAGTACTTTCCTCCAAGGCAAGAATTAATACCAAACCCGAATTACAAATTACAGCCGATAACGTGAAATGTTCTCACGGTGCAACGGTCAGTCAATTAGAAGCCGATGAAGTCTTTTATCTCCGCAGTCGGGGATTAAATGATTATGATGCTCGTCATTTATTACTGGATGCTTTTGCGGGGGAAATTTTAGATAAGGTTTCTTTAAAATCTTTACAACAACGCTTGCGTCAATGTATTTCTTGTCGGACGATTTAGTTTTTATTAGGGAAAATTTTACAAACATTAATTATTCACTATCAATTATTTACTAATGCTATGGTTATTACCCAAGAAAGAACCCTCGCTGCTAGAGTTCGTGCCGATTTTCCCATTCTTGATCAAGAAGTTAATGGAAATCCTTTAATTTATTTAGATAACGCCGCAACTTCTCAAAAACCTTTAGCCGTCCTCAATAGTTTACTGAATTACTATCAAAAAAATAACGCCAATGTTCACCGAGGAGCGCATACTCTCAGCACCAGAGCAACGGAAGCCTATGAAGGAGCTAGAGATAAAGTCGCTCAATTTATTAATGCGCGATCGCGTCAAGAAATTGTTTATACCCGTAATGCAACGGAAGCAATTAATTTGGTTGCCTATAGTTGGGGTTTAAATTCTCTTAAACCAGGCGATGAAATTATTACCTCTGTGATGGAACACCATAGTAATTTAGTTCCCTGGCGGATGATTGCCAATAAAACAGGAGCCATTATTAAATATGTGGAATTAGATGAAAATGAAGGATTTAATTTAGCACAATTTAAAACCCTTTTATCCGAGAAAACTAAATTAGTTACCGTTGTTCATATTTCTAATACTTTGGGTTGTATTAATCCCGTTGAAGAAATTACTAAACTCGCTCACCAAATTGGTGCAAAAGTATTAATTGATGCTTGCCAAAGTGTTCCTCATTATCCTATTGACGTTCAGGCGATCGATTGTGATTGGTTAGTTGCCAGTGGTCATAAAATGTGTGCGCCCACAGGGATTGGTTTTCTCTACGGCAAAGAAGCTTTATTAGAAGCAATGCCGCCTTTTTTTGGAGGAGGTGAAATGATTTCTGAAGTCTTTCTGGATCATTTTACCGTTGGAGAATTGCCCCATAAATTTGAAGCTGGAACTCCCGCCATTGGAGAAGCGATCGCGCTCGGTGCGGCAGTGGATTATTTAACCAATTTAGGAATGGATAATATTCACTCCTACGAAATGGAATTAACCGCCCATTTATTTAAGCAATTAATCGAAATCCCCCAATTGAAAATCTATGGGCCAAAGCCTGATAAAAAAGGTCAAGGACGAGCGGCCTTAGCTTCTTTTAACGTGGAAGGAATTCATTCCAGTGATTTATCAACTTTATTAGATCATGATGGGATCGCCATCCGTTCGGGGCATCATTGTACCCAACCGTTGCATCGTCTTTTTAATGCGTCAGGCAGTGCCAGAGCCAGTTTATCTTTTTACAATACCCACGCAGAAATTGATCGGTTTATTGAGGTATTAATACAAACGATTGACTTTTTTAATAGCATTGCTGACTAATATTTATTCGGGTTATTTTAAAAATATTTAATTTGCCAATAAAATGGGGAATATTCAACAACAACCCAAGATTATTATTATCGGTGGTGGTGCGGCAGGATTTTTTGCGGCAATTACGGCGGCGATCGCCCATTCCCATGCTTCAGTGATCTTACTAGAGGCAGGGCGAGAATTTTTAAGCAAAGTACGCATCTCTGGCGGAGGACGGTGTAATGTCACCCATCACTGCTTTGAACCGTCCCAATTGGTGCAATATTATCCGAGGGGAGGGAAAGCTTTACGGGGAGCCTTTAGCCGTTTTCAGCCCAAAGATACCGTCGCTTGGTTTAAATCCCGTGATGTTACCTTAAAAACGGAAGCCGATGGACGAATGTTTCCCATTACCGACGATTCTGCCACGATCGCCAATTGTTTATTAGAAACTGCTAAAGAATATGGTGTGCATTTGCGTCCCAATAGTCCCGTTAAATCTCTCCAAAAGCTAGAAAATCAGTTTTGGGTCGAGTTAAAAAATGGAGAAATATTAAAAGGCGATCGCGTCTTAATTGCGACAGGAAGTAATCCAATGGGCTATCGTTGGGCAAAGGCATTAGGTCATCAAGTTCAAGATCCTGTACCGTCTTTATTTACCTTTAATATTAAAGATCCTCGCTTAACGGATTTAGCAGGAATTGCCGTTGAAAACGTCCGCGTTAGTTTACTGAATCCAGAGCAAAAAAAATTAGAACAAATGGGGCCATTATTAATTACCCATTGGGGCGTAAGTGGCCCCGCTATTCTTAAATTATCGGCTTGGGGAGCAAGATTATTACATGATCACAAATACCAAATGCCCTTAATTATTAATTGGTTGTCAAATTATAATCGAGAAACCCTACAAGCAATTTTATTAGAGACAAAACAATCCCAACCCCGTAAACAAATTTTGACGGTTTCTCCTGTGGAAATTCCCAAAAGATTATGGCAAAGCTTAGTCAGATTTATTGGTATTGATTCCAAAATGGTTTGGGCAGATTTATCCAAAAAAGCCTTAAATAATCTGTTAATAGAATTACTCCAAGGAGAATATTTGATTAAGGGAAAAGGAGTCTTTAAAGAAGAATTTGTGACCTGTGGTGGAGTGAATTTAAGTGAAATAAACTTTAAAACAATGGAAAGTAAAAAATGCCCTGGTTTATTTTTTGCAGGAGAAGTTTTAGATATTGATGGAGTGACGGGGGGATTTAATTTTCAGAGTGCCTGGACAACAAGTTGGTTGGCAGGACACGCAATTGGAATAACTTGACGTTTGTGAATTTCTTTTTGTATCAAAATATAATGAAATTACTTATTTTTCATTTTCTTAAAGAGTATTTTTCTGATGATATCAGCTTAATTTTTAAGACTAAATTCAAAAATCGCTTTTTAAACTTAAACTGCGATCGCGGTTTTAAACTTTCATCAATAAGAAGACGGCGATCGCACTTCATCTAGTCGTAGAATGTGTAGCGCAGGGCCATATAAAAATGTCATTATTCTAAGTCCTTTAATTGTGCTTCTACTACAGATAATGGTGTAGTAGGGCGTTTTCTGCGATCGCCAATCATTTCCCAGAATTGTGTTGATAGTTGTAGGTTGAATTGTTCTAAATCAGCGTTTTCTAATCCTAGTAAAAGAGCGATCGGTTTACCGTTGTCAGTAATCAAGATTTGTTCTACTTGAGCAGAGCGTACATAGTCCTGTAGTTGTTCTGATAGTTGTTCTAGGGTTAATTGTTTCATTGCACTATATCCTCTGTGGTTTGTTCGGGTGTTTTTCGTCGAATAGCTCGAATGTAAACAATTTTTTCCGCTTCATCTACATCATAGAATATTCTGTATTCTCCTACTCGTAATTCCCAAATGGGGGGAACCGATTCAAAATTAGGTATTAAAGATTCAAGAAGTTTGCGATTTCGTGTAATAACAGTTGGTTCGTAGGTGAGTTGTTGGCGAATTGCCTCCAGAATTGGACGACGTTCAAATGCACGAATGTTGCTCAATTCTTCAATGGCTAAATCAGTTACTTCAATGGCATAAGTAGTCATAGTAAGTTTTCATAATCAAAACCGCCAAAATTAGATTTGACCAACAGTTGCGATCATTATATCTTGAAGACTATATTTTTCGTGCGAGGAGAGAACCTACCGCCACCGTGTAAATCTTATCAGCAGATACTACCGATAGATACGACAGAAATACATAAGCAATTAGTACTAATAAGCCAATCAGAAGAGACAAGGGGCCAAGATCGCCCCCAAATACAATCCCCAGTACTACCACTATTTCAATCAAACAAAACCAGAGACATCCCACGTTACCCCTGTCTTGATTGTCAATAGAAAGACGAACCATAACTCCCAAGCAGGGAAACTGCCCGCGAGGTGCTAGAGACAAATCAAAGATGAGAGAGTCGTAGTTATACCATCGACTATGCGGAGATACGAAATTAACAGATCTCCAGCCTACCCTCTTGCTCAATCTACACTCTGTATCCCAATCAACACCACCTCCAACTTTAAGCCAGATATTTTTCTGAACACTAAAGCCAAATTTACCATTACTATATTTCACCCAAAGTTGATCAATTGTTCGAAGGTCATCATAGGGAAATCTTTCTATATCCTTTCTGGTAACTTTCCTCCAGTTATTTTTACCAATTGCTTGTAACATTCTATCTGCTGTCTCTTGGTCTGCCTCTTGCCATTTCTGCTGTACTAAAAATTGGTTAGTGTCACGAATCTTTCGCGCTGGGCCAAAGTCAAAAAATCGAGCCTTACTGCATAAGGATTTCAGAAAGCCTAAATCGGTTGTGCGAATAAATAAAGACACTAACAAAAATTGCTCTAGTTTACTGTAATTAATGCCTTTTGCGCTTTTTAGTATATAGGTTGAGAACGTTTGAATAACTTGAGTAGGGGACGTTTGTATAGAAGTTTGTTTTGTTTGAGTCGAGGAGTTAGCCTTCAAATCTTGTAGCACTTCCGAAGCTGACTGATAACGCTTCTTAGTACCAAATTCAATCATTTTATCAAGAATGCGCCCTAATCCATCACTAACTGGATTATTAACTAAAAACTGTCTCCATACCCACTCATGCTCACTGGTATCAAACAAATCAAAAGGTGAAACCTGAGTTAATAAATAAATACAAGTTACCCCCAAACTATACAAATCACTAGCATTTATCGCCTTGCCATTTGTCTGCTCTGGTGCTACATATTCAGGCGAACCGATAAGCGTACCTGTAACAGAACGATTAAGAGGTGTTACCACTTTAGAAGCCCCAAAATCCACTAAAACAGCTTTATTATCTGATGCACGTCTAATGATATTTTCTGGCTTAATATCGCGGTGAATGACTCCCTTACTATGGATAAAATCTAGGACAGGTAAAATATCTGTTAACAAAGCCCTAATCTTAGCTTCATTAAATACCCCTTTTTCCTTCAATTCTTGCTCTAAATTCTGTCCTTCAATATATTCCTGTACCAAATATTGACGATTATCATCATGGGTTAGATGAGCAAAAAGTTCAGGAATTTGGGGATGTCTTCCTAACTTCTCTAACTGAATAGCCTCCAGTTCAAAAAGTTCGGCTGCTTTTTGTATTGTATCTGTACCTTGTGCTGAAGGAAAAAACTGCTTAATGACACAATAAGGTTTAGAAGGCTTACTATTATCTACTGCCTTAAAAGTCCTACCAAAACCCCCTTGACCAATTAACCGAATAGCTTGATAACGTTCTTGCAAGAACAATTTAGAGCGGCATTTTTGACAGAATTTATTCCCATCTGGGTTAGATGCAAGACAATCAGGATTTAGGCACAAACTCATGATTTTGATTCCTTACTATTCTATGGGTTAACTAAGTTGAGCGCGATCGCCGCTTTCATGAAATATAACACGCCTTTTTAATTTTGAACTTTCACCCCTTAGCCATAACATTTACTTCAGGAAAAATAACCTCAGCCTCATCCCAAAACTCATCGGTCAAAGGTTGATTATCAGGATCATTCAGAGCATTTTGTTCGATTTCTTCCTCAGTCATCGCATCAATCTTTGCCCAGTCAGTTTGACCCTTCATTTTTGCCCACTCTTCTAGAGATACTCTGGTTATAAGTTTTTTGTTCACGTTGATTCGCCTTCCTAGCACTAATAATACGACAGACAGAACCGCGCAAGGTATAAACAATGGAAAGAACCCGATTATCAATGATTCCGAGTAAAATAATTCTCGTTTCACCATAATCTCGACGGTCATCTACACGCTCAACGATGGGGTTGGTAAAGACTGCTTGAATATTAGCAAAATCTATCCCATGCTTGTCTATATTAGCCTGACATTTATCCTCGTCCCACTCAAAAAACTGCGAAATCTTCATAATCCAATCATAAATTGACAGTGCGATCGCCAATATTCAAAAATCGTCTCTGATACTTAAACCGCGATCACCGTCCTTGTAAAATATATCAATCTCATCATTCTTCTAGACAAATCTTTTGTCGTTGCGCTTCATATAACAACATATCCGCCGCGATCGCACTGAAAGCAACATCAAAGTAGCTAATTTTTACATTTAAAATCTATAAAAGCTAGAAACATTCGGGTGTCCAACTTCCGTGTAAACCGTAGGGAATGTGACTTTTTAAATGCAAAATTGCTTTTTGAGTTAAATCTTTAGCATCTAAAATAACGAGGTCGGAACGATTCTTCGTCGCATCATAAATTAAAGTCAAAACCCAACCGTCATCTTCTGTCGATCCATTAGGTTTTGGGACAAAAATCGGTTCTCCCACAAATCCCTTCGGTGCAAAGGAGCAAATTTGTCGGTCTCCCGTTTGTAGATCCAATTTCAAAATAGCCTGTAAAGGCGCATTTCCCGTTGAATGGTGAGCCGCCGCCGTATAGAGATAACGATAATCTCGCCCGATGCGATCGCAATGGAGGGTCGGAAATTCACAGGAACGGGATTCGAGTAAATTTTTCTCAATCGTCTTATTTTCGGGATCAATGGTAAATCGCCACAATTGTCCAGGATCTAGACCATCAAAATCTACTGATTGATAGGGAACATCGGGTTGAATTTGGGGCAACGAAGCATAACAAATCGAATCCAGATAAATTTTTCCCTCAGACTCAAAGGCATTACCGTGATGAAACACAAATCCCGCTTGGGTTTCCAGTATTTTTACCTCATCGTAGGGCGGCGTTCTGGGAACCAAAATCAGGCGAGCGGGTTTATCGGGCTGAAAATTCACACATTCCCCTGCCCCCTTCAACCCAAATAAAAACGGTAAGGGGTTAAAACTGACTGCATTTTGTAAAAAAATCGCGTAGTGGGGGGTAATTGCAAAATCATGGATAAAGGCAAAGCCTGGGATCGCATGGCTGTGGCGGCGCAATAACTTACCATCAGGATTTAATTCAAACAGATTAATGGTACTGGATAAACCCGTTTTCAGGGAAAAATTGACTAAGCAAGGTTGATTGTCGTCTAATTCACAACTCGGATCAACCCAGGGATGTGCAGAAAACGCATCCCCTGCTTCTAAAATTCCATCTAGATAATCTAATCCCAGGGTCTCTAGGGTATGGGGATCGAGGCGGTGGGGTTCGGCGGCTTCCCAAAGAGCCAACAATTTTTGCCCCCAATAGATGACGTTGGTATTCGCAATATTTTTGAGGCGTAGGTCAAAGGCATTTTTTAACCAACCCCCTGGTCGCTGAGTCCCAAAAACGCCACGATAGACCATTTTACCCGTTGCTTTTTCCTTCACATAACCATCAGTGCGGACAAATTTATTGCGAAAATGAACCCGTCCATCTGGGTTAAAGGTAAAAGCCGCAATCATGCCATCGCCATCAAAGGGATGTTTAATCGGTGTTCCTGCAATTTCAAAGAGACCTGGCCCGTTGCGAAAGAGGGTTCCTGTTAAATCGGGGGGAATTTCTCCCTCAATGTCTTCAATCCAATAATTATCTTCGCTGGTTTGGGAAATATAGCCTTTTTGCCAATCTTCGAGGCTGTAGGAACGATTTGCTTGGGTTATGGTCGTCATATCATAATGGTTTTTTTAATGTTCGGAGGGAACTCTTTTTTCTAAATATTGACCAATCATCTGTTCTTGGCCTGCACGGGAAATAATGGTTTGACGGGTGCGGTATTGTTGGCTAATTAGTTTGATTTCTTCTTCAAAGACAGAGCCGCCATATTCGGTTTTGAGGGTCATGGTTTGGGAATTAGAAAAATTATAAGTGGCACAAACGGGATCAGAGGTCGCAAAACCGCGATCGCGATAGAGAATATTGCCTAACGCTCCGAAAATCGTGGAACCCGTAGAGGGTTTACGAATTTTACCCGTGTAATTGCTTTCCCAGGTGACGTAGGTTCCGCAAACAAAGGAAATCGCTGGATTTAAAGCGTGCAATTGAGCAAGTTCCCGTAACTCAACGCAGTCTTTTTCTAAAAATTTAATTTGAATATTGCTTTCAACCTCTTGCGTCGCCACATCGGGATTGAGGGTATAGTAACGCCGTTGAGAGTGCCATTGACCTTCACTCTGTCGGAAAAATTCGACGACTAACGCTTCTAGAGCAGTTGACTGAATTTGATTAACGGACATAAAGGGTAACCTCATGACTAGGACGACAACTCACAGCACATCAATAATGTCAATAAAACTTAAACTTAGTTTACATTGCCCTACTGTAACATAATTAACAGACTGTCAATAATCTATTAGTAGGGTTTTTGTTTTCAAGGAATAGGTTTTAGTGTCCCTAAACTTTAGAGAGAACTATTTTTAAAAACTGTAAAGATTTATACTGAGTGGAAATTGGTTTGCTTTTTGGTGTTGGACAAGATTGCATACGTTGCACAAATCGAATCAAGTTCAGGAAAATACGATATGATTACGCCTAAAGAGCAGGTTTGAAAAATAAAAATGAACACGGCACCTTTTATCCAGTTTTTTGATCATTGTGTGGGCAGTTGGAAAACAGAACGGACGTATCATTACCTCACTCGCAACGAAGTCGAGCGATCGCGGACGGAATTTACCATCGCTCCTCTGACCATTGAACTTAAAAACAAGGTATTGCAGGATAATCAGTATTCTCTAGAAGAGGATTTAGAAAAATTTCCAGGATTTAGTCTTGGTTTTTATACAATTTCCGAAAAAGGAGAAGAAGTTTCCCAATCTTTAAATTTTATTTTTGTTCCAATCTCAGAAGAAAATGGTTGGCTAACGGGGGATTATTTACGCGATCGCGCCTACGAAGAATCGAGACCGATTATTTCTCGTTTTAAGTTTGATAATCAGTATCGAGAATTACTCATGACGACCAATTATACGGAAGTCGTTTCTGTGGATTCAATTACTTTAATTAACCCGACTTTACGGATTCGTAAGATTATTAATTATCATCGTCCTGAAGAGGGAATGCCTTTACAAAATCCTCGATTAGTGGGTTTTGGTGTAGAACTTAAAGTTTAAATAAAGGTTTCTATAAAGTGCGATCGCTGAGAGTATTTGCGCCTAAAGACTTTCGATACTATCCGCATAACTAAAAATCTCAATTCCTAAATTTTCTGCAACAGGAATGGCTCTTTGATCCACCATTGGCGAAATGACTAACTTACGGTCAACCGTTCGATGGTGGTGTTTTTCGTAATAGGCAACCTTACGATCAAAAATATACATATCTGGTTTACTCATAGAAGATTTAATCTCACAGAGAATAACCGAACCATTTTTAATAATGACATCAACTTCCACCTGATCGGGACGACCAAAAACCTCTCCATCGTGGTCAAAATCATTCAAATTGAGAACTTCTACCCCAAAAGACGTTTCTAAGATACCTTTGAGAGCATTACGAAAACTGGCTTCCGAGTGTAAACCCCAGCGAGAGCCTAATGCGCCAATGGCACTGTCATATTTGCGATTGGCTTTTTGAATTTCCGCGAGAGTTTGGTCAGTCTGTTCCTGCATTTTGTCTAGACGTTTGTTATTTTCGTCCCATTTACGGTTCTGTTCTTCCCATTTACGGTTCTGTTCTTGGTTGTTTTCGTCCCATTTACGGTTCTGTTCTTCCCATTTATGGTTCTGTTCTTCCCATTTACGGTTCTGTTCTTGAGTAAAATCGTTCCATTTACGGTTGTTTTCATCCCATTTTCGGGCTTGTTCTTCCCGATCGCGTTGTAATTCTGCCAGAATGCGATCAAATTTGCTTTCGGTTTCCTGTTTTCCCGCGTAGTAATCAGAGACGGTTCGTAGCACAAAATCTCTGACCAAAGGTTCCTGGGCAATTAACTGGGGAAGTTGTTCCCGAATGAGGTTTGTAATATCAATTTCAGCCATAATCGACTCTCCTTGTCTGCAACTATCGGCGATCGCCATTTAATCCTAACCTAGATCGTACAGAGGTTTCTTGTTTGAATAAAAAAATTATTTACCACCGATCAAATTCATAATAAATATTTCCGAGGGTTTCGTAGGTTGTTCCCTGAAACTTTTGTATTTTCGCTTCTAAAAATTCCATTGCTTCATCTTGAGATAATTCAGTCCGTTGCATAAAAGTTAAAATACTCACTCTCCCTTGACCCTGTTTCATGAGTTTATTAAAAATAGATTCCACGTCTTTTTTGAGATTTTTTAAATATAAATAAATAGATAATGCTAAACTAAAAGAGATACACAATCCAAAAAAATGAAATAGTGGAATTTTCAGGATAGATTCTAAAAAAAAGAATTCAAAAATTGCAAAAAAAATCAGGGTGTTAAAAAGAACTGGCGTTGAACCAATCCTTTCTTGCTCTGTCCGTGCTTTTAGTTTGATTAGATTAATATAATAAACGGCAACTGTGAATAAAATATAGGGTATCCAGTTCATGGAAAAATTATTTATTAATCATTATAAAAATAGTTTAGACACCCTTCCATTATAGTTTCCCTATCATAATGTGTTGACGCGATCGCCCATTTTAACCCGCAAATTTTGACAACGCATTAAATCGGTAAAATTCAGACCGCCACGATTTTCGATTTCTGCGGTTTTTTCGATCGCGACTCGGAGACTGTTCGCCGCATCCGTCGTACTATAGCCCCGTCTGACCGCCACTTTGATGGCCGTTTCATCGGCTTCTAGTTCTCGCTCCGTACTCTGATAATTTTGCCAAATCTGATTCGCCGCGATCGCCGTTAAACTGGCCGCCACGACTAGACCGACCGCATCTTTTTGCCAAAGTTGAAGAGCAACACCTCCTAGTCCTACCAAAGTTAAACCCTGGTAAATATCGGGCTTAAACCAACGAATACCCGTGAGACGACAAACCACACTCAGCAACAGTAAATCTCGCTGGGATTCAGTTAACTGTTGCCAAAGTGCAAAATTAATCGCAATAAGGCGATCACCCCGTTCCCAAGGTCGAGGGAATTTATAGTCAATCAGCTTGGATTGTTGCGGTTTATCGATAATTTTGGTCAACATCCGCCCTGAAGCAGGCATGAGTTCTAATAAACGTCGAATTTCAACATCCCTATCCATATCGCCTCCAAGAATCGCCTATGATTTGTAAAGTTTGAAGTAAGCGTATCAAATTTTAGGCCACGGCCATGAACCGATTTCAAGATCTAATTGGTCAACCCCAGGCGATTGAACTCCTGCAACAGGCGATCGCCCATAATCGCATTGCCCCTGCCTATCTTTTTGCTGGCCCATCGGGGATCGGTAAATCTTTAGCGGCTAAAGCCTTTGCAGAGGAATTATTAGCCTTTAATCTTACCCCCGATCAGCAAGAGCGGGTTAAAAGACGTTTTTTTGCAGGAAATCATCCCGATTTGTTATGGGTTAGTCCTACCTACCAACATCAGGGAAAATTGTTAACGGTCAAAGAAGCCGAAGAAAGCGGTTTAAAGCGAAAAGCTCCTCCCCTGATTCGGATTGAGCAAATTCGGGAAATTGGGCAATTTTTGAGCCGTCCTCCCCTAGAAGCTTCCCGTGCCGTCATTGTTCTCGAAGAAGCTCAGTCCATGAATGAGGGCGCGGCCAATGCGCTCTTGAAAACCCTCGAAGAGCCTGGGAAAGCAACCTTAATTTTAATCGCGCCCAGTGTGGATGCCCTGTTGCCGACCTTGGTTTCCCGTTGTCAGCGTATTCCCTTTTATCGATTGTCTCTCTCGGCAATGGAACAGGTTTTAACCAAAACAGGCCAGCAAGAGATCTTGACCTATCCCCAATTACTCGCGATCGCCCAGGGCAGTCCAGGAGAAGTGATCGCGGCCCTAGAGCAATTACAAGCCATTCCCGAAAACCTCAGACAATTATTAACTCAAACACCGACCAATGCTCGTCAAGCCCTAGAAATCGCCAAAACCATTGATAAAGATTTAGATACCCAGGTACAACTCTGGTTAGTGGATTACCTGCAATATTCCTATTGGCAACAAGCGGCCAACTCCAAACAATTAAAAATTCTGGAAAAAGCCAAGCAATACCTATTGGCCTACGTTCAACCCCGTTTAGTGTGGGAGTGTACTTTATTGTCACTTTTAGAAACAAAAGAATTAAAGAGATAATCATCGTAATATTGCATTAGTCACTTATAGTCTGCATTTTTGACGAAAAAAGCTATTTTTTTGACCGAAAACTAAATCTACTCTCTTTTTTAGGCGTTTTGATTTCTAGATTCATACTCCAAGTAATACCTCACTCTGCAAGACTGGACAAAAAAAGCAAAATAACTTGACAAGAACAAAAAGACACTATATCATGCAAAGGAATTTTAAAGACTTTTTAAAGACTTTGTGACTTTTAGGAGAAATATAAACACAATGAAGAAACTGTCCTTAGATGTGGAAAAATTGATTCTTGTTTCGTCAGTGGGAATTTCTTGTTTGCTGGCTGGTTCCGCGATGTCTTCAAACGGATGTGACGGTCAAACACCACTCTGGAATCAACAACTTCAATCGACTGACTCCTTCGGTTCTCTCGCTGTTGAGCAACCTGCTACCACTTTGAGATTCTCTATTCCCACCTTTAATACACCCTTCACAAAGAACCGATGTCATTAAACCAACCACAAAAACTATAGTTTAAGGTTAATCTGCTCTTAAATTGGCTTATCGCGATCGAGTCCGTTAAATTTTAACGAAAAACCCCTTAGTCTAGAGAGTTGGAAAAATCATCTGAAAAGTAATACTGTTTAGACAAAAGTACAAGAATATTTTATTCGCAACGTTGAACGACAACGGAGCCGAAATTTGAAGAAGATTGGATTTGCTGATTCCAGATTTTTTCACCGGTATGACACTCCTTGGTTAGTCCTAGAGCAACTGTACCTAAGACCGATCCCATTGCAAGTAAAAAAGCAACGACGATTCTTATTCTGCGAGATTTTTTCATGGTTATCTAATTTTTATTTTTCGGTTTTGTGGAATTACATTTGTCGAATAAATCCAAAGTTTGAATTTAGACTTGAGACAGTGGCAAAAATCGTTGTTCTAGGAGTTGATTCCGAATTTTAGGTAATCATTTTCTAGCAAGAGAAAAATCAGGAAGATATTGCCGATGGATAGGGATCAATCTAAAACTTGCCTACAATAAAATTTTAAAGCTCACTTGAAATACGATTTGGTTCTTCGTCCAGATATTTGAGGGTTCTAGAATCTTTTTTTGTTAGTGTTATTAGGGTTTTTATTTATTTCCGCGACCGATTTGAACTTTCTGAAACTCCTATAGAGTAAAGCTCCATTTTTTATCCTTGACCCAGCGCAAAAGTTTGTGACACTTTTAAGAAATTAGGCTTTGATCGAGTAACTAAGTAGCTGGTTGTAATTAAATACAAAATGTAGGATGGTCATACTTCGACAAGCTCAGTACAAATTCTTGCCCGTCCACAAGCTAGAAGCCTGTTCTACAAGCTAATAATTAATTAAACCTGCTTACTTATACGGACTTGTTTAATTTCTTTGCCCCCGAAGGTGCGTAGGTCGATCGCTAATGATTATATTTAGTAATTTAGTAGATGAATCTCCTCTCACCCCCAAATTCTATCATCTTCATTGAGCATGGCAGTGTTAAAATTTGTAAGCTTTCTTGGTTTGTTGACTCTTCCTTGATCAAGCAGGACAGGGAAAAGCAGGTTTCAAGACACCAGCTTATTCATTCGTCGCTAAATTGATAAAATTCCAACTTTTTTCTTTGTTTTTGACCACTAATTGAGTTTTTGTGCGCGATCGCCAGAGAGTCCCTTAAGTTTTTCCGCGATTTGTTCTCGTTGGTTAATCAGATAGATACTGATGAGCGTTAGACTTACTCCAGTCCATTGTAAGAGGCTCAACTCTTCGCCTAAAATTAAATTGCCAAAACTCAGGGCAAAAACGGGAGTTAAAAAGGTTAAAGAACTCAAACTGGTTAAATTTCCTTTGGAAGCTAGATAAAAAAAGATGCCATAGGCGATCGCGCTCCCAAAGATGGTGGCATAGGAAAGATTGAGCCAATCATTGAAGGTAATGGCTTGCCATTGTTGGGTTTCCCAGACTCCCGAAAAAATAAATAGGGGTAAACCGCCGAGCATCAAATGCCATCCTGTAGCAATCACGGGATCGACGTGACGACTGACGAAACGGATCAAGATAGTTCCTACCGCCATCGACAGAGATGCCAATAACATCAACCCTTCCCCACTGTCAAATAATGCTTGCCAATCCCAGGCGATCGCCAAAGTTTG
>Ga0114972_10001386_pt1 | contig 18202 bp, 16 predicted proteins | sample M_140807_EF_Meta_FD_87354 | JGI IMG/M metagenome (GOLD analysis project Ga0114972, IMG submission 87354) | Freshwater microbial communities from Lake Montjoie, Canada to study carbon cycling - M_140807_EF_MetaG | ecosystem: Environmental > Aquatic > Freshwater > Lake | place: Lake Montjoie... | reverse complement strand
GGAGCTGATCGCTAACCCGGCCGCCGCGTTGAAGGCTGAAGGCATCGATGTACCTGCTGGCATGACGGTGACCGTTGTGGAGAATACTGACAAGCAGTTCCATCTGGTTCTGCCGCCAGTGCCCACTGATGAGCTTTCTGATGAAGCGCTCGATGCGGTGGCAGGGGGTATGCCTTGGTATTTTGCTATACTGGCGGGCATGGAGCGAAGGAGAGGTCGCTGACCGAACTGATCGCTAACCCGGCCTCATAGTATCCAATCCAGCAGAACCCGAAGGACAGACGATGCCTGAGAACGAAGAAGCCGCCACCGCCGGAAGTGGCGAAGCCAAGCCGCCTCGGGCTTTTTCTGTGTTAGCGTAGCAGGCGCGCTCCCCAGCCGGTTTGCGCCCCTAGGCCGCCAGACATTGCACCACCCCCTGGGGTAGCCCTCAGAATGCCGTTTCCAGCCTGCACCCAGCGCCGCCAGCGGCGTTTCAGGGCCTCGGTGGCACACGGGTAGCGCCCGCCCTGTTAGGGCCGCTGGTGAGTCTGGTTTGTGCTCGCGCCGCGCCCGCGCGAGTTTCTTGGGCGCGCTCGCGAGTATCAGCCTGCCTCGCGCGCGCGGGCGCGCGTGATTGTTGCGACATGGTGCTTTACCTCAGCCGCTCCAGCAGCGCCGCCCGTTCAGCAGTCTCTCGGGAAAGCACGGCTTGCCGTGTATCGTGATCCTGCCGCGCCACAATCGCATCCCGCACCAACCCGATCAGCACATCGGGCGCGATGGCCTCGGCCTGCACCGTCTCCCCCTCGAAGCTGCGGCGGTCAGTTGGCTTCGGCGGCGCGGTTGGCAGGTTCCAAAGGTTCGCTTGCGCTCGTGTCACGGCAAGGCGTGAAAAGTGCGGAGCATTGCCCCCTAGGCCCGCCACCATTGCGGCTACGTCCTCGGCCAGCGACGTGAACAGGTGCTCTCCGGACGGGTCTAAGTCTCCAATGTGCAGCACCTCGGCAGACGACCAGCGGGCCATGTCCTGGGCCAAGGCGTGCTTTGCCGTCAGGCTATCAAAGCCGCCAGATGGCAGCACGGGAACGCCCAGATCATTCGCCACCGGCGCCAGCATAGGCCCCATCCGCGAGGCCAAGTTTATCCATGAGCCAGTTGAGATTCTTCCGCTTCGCCGCCGCGCGCGCGCTAGAATTGAATTTCTCCGGCGGATAAGGCTGCAAGTCTGAAATCAGAGCGACGAAATGTTCTCGAAAATCTCTCAGATATTCAGCGAAAGAGTTGTCGCCCTCGCGAACCAAACCGAGCGCCCGACCCACAAGGCTCGCGGCCTGGGTAGGCCCTAGCGGCGGCGGAGCCTTTGTCATGCCTAAGGCATACGTCAGCGCGTTGATTTTCCTGCCGTCGGGCGACACAGGTTGAGGTTCTCGCCAATCTAGCCCAACGGCCAGCTTATCCATCCGTATAGCGGCCTCGGCTAGATAAACGCACATTTCGGGAGGAAGTCGGGACAGGGCCTCCCCCATTTGCGCAGGCTCCTTCCGAACAAAGCGGCCATCAGCGCCCTGGGGCTCGAGCAGGATACTGATTGCCCGCCACACGAATATCGGGTTTCCGGTGCGCGCGAAGTCGAGCCCGAGAACTTTGACAAACTCCGCTGATGCCACTGATAGCTCGGGCGGTGCTTCCGTTTTGCTCTTACGTGCCATGCTCTTGCGCCTCCGACGCGCTTTCCGAATGAAAGGTGGCGGGGCGGCCCATTCGGAATCCGGGCGTTCGGCGGCCAAACCTAGCCCCGCGCAGTGTTAATTTACATGAATAGCGCGGGGTTTTGCACTTTCAATTTCAGTAGCGGCCCGCATCAGCCACCCTAACCGTTACCACCGTTGCCATTGCTGTTTTTGAGGTGGCAACGCCCGCAAAGCCTAGGCAAACCGCCATTGTTGCCACCGTTACCAGTGTTGCCAGACACAAATATACAGCCCGGCTTTTCATGTCTCGCCAGCACCATCATGCGGCACTCCGCGCGCTGCCCTTCCGCTCCGGGCCGCTGCTGCAATATTCAGCCCAATCGCGCATAAGCGGCTGCCGCCGGTCGAACAAATCAGAGCGCCGATAAGCCGCGCTCACCTTGTTCGCCACCTCATGCGCCAAAGCCTTCTCAGCCGCCTCACGCTCGGCCGGGCGGGTGTCATCAACCCAAGTCGAAAAAGCGGCCCTGAATCCGTGCGGCACCGCCTCGCGGCCGTCAGCATCGCGCCAGGGGGCCGGCATATCCTCCGGCCTGTCCGCATTCATCCGCCGCATAACGGCAGATAACGCCATATCGGAAAGAGGCGTGGTCCGCTTGGCGCTGGGGAAGATCAGCGCATCCCGCGCCAGCGCCGCCAGTTTCGGAAGCTCTGCCGCGGATCCGCTGGTGCCATTCGCCAGGGCATAGGCGCGGGCCAGGGCCTCAAGGGCGGCGGCGGAGACCGGAACGCGATGCGCCTGCACCTCGCCCGTCTTTTTGGCCTTCATCACCTCGCCGGGCACCGTCAGCGTCGGCACCCCGTCAAAGGAAATCCAGGACCACCGCGCATTCCGCACCTCGCCGGAGCGCAGCGCCGTCAGCACAACAAGCCGCAGCGCCAGCGCGCCTAGCCCTGGCATGGTGTCCAGCCTCGCCAGGAAGGCCGGCACGCGCCCCCATGGTAGCGAAGGCTGCTTGCGGCCACCGGGCACCCCAGGAAGGCCAGCATGGCGTAGCATCCGCACATCTGCCGGGTTATCATTGGCACGCCAGCCATGGGCGGCGGCATAGCGGAGAATGGCCCCGATGCGGCGGACTACCTTGCGCCCGGTCGCCGGCCGCGTGCGCCACACCTCGCCCATGGCCCGCAGCACCGCCGGGCGGTCCACCTCGGCCACCGGCAGCGCGCCGAGTTCTGGAAAGGCCCACCTTTCAAGCGATGCCTCCCACATCGGCGCCGTGCGCTCACTCCGCCAACTGGGGGCCTCGGCTTTGATGAATTCCAGCGCTACGTTTTTGAAGGTGCGCATGTCCGCTTCCGCGGCCACCTTGCGTTGCGCTGCCTGCTCCCGCTCAAGCCGCTCGCGCTCCGCCACCGGATCGCCGCCATCTACCGCGATCTTGCGCGCCGCCGCCGCCTTCTCCCGCGCTTCCTTAAGGGTTACGGCAGGGTAACCGCCAAGGCCCATATCTCTGCGCCGACCATGCACCGTCACCCGGCACAGCCAAACCCGCGCCCCGGTCGGCCGCACCTCCAACAACAATCCGCCACCGTCAGACAGGCGATAAGTATTCTCGCGCTTCTTGGCCGCTTCCACAGTCTTTGCGTCGAGATTGCCAGCCATTACCGCCGCTCCGTGTGAATGTGTCGAGGGAAACCTATCCCCCACAATATCCCCCACACTTGGCGGCCGCAATGTCATTCTGTCACAGGGCGGATCATGCTGGATCAAACCTAGCTTAGACCTGCGGTTTTTCGCTCATCGTCGAGGCTATTTTGCGCCGCTATGCAACGGCCTGATTTAGCCTAATGGCGTCCGCACGGGTCACCACCTTTATTGTTCGTGTTTGCTGCCGCGTTGGTTCGCATACTACGAGGCATCGGCGCAGGCCCAACTCCCGGCCGCCCCGCCCGCCATTTCCTCAGCGCAGCCGCCGCCGTAGTGCCGCACCCGTGGCATCCACCGCCACCACGCAGACCAGAATGGCGAGCAAAATGGCCGAAACCTGATCATAGGCCATCAACCGCAGGGCCGCGATCAACTCAAAGCCAATGCCCCCCGCGCCAACAATGCCCAACACCGCCGAAGCCCGGAAATGATACTCCCAGCGATAGAGCGTGATATCGGCCAATTGCGGCAGCACCTGCGGCAGGATGGCGCGCTGGATGATCTGCAACGGCCCGGCCCCCGCAGCCCGCGCCGCCTCGGCCGGGCGCGGATCGCTGTGCTCAATCGCCTCGGCATAGAATTTCCCCACCATGCCGACACTGTGCAGCCCCAGCGCCAGCACCCCGGGCAGCGCGCCAAAACCCACGGCGGCGACGAAGAGGATGCCCATGATGATCTCGGGCACCGAGCGCAGGAAGGACAGCAAAAGCCGGGCCAATTGCTGCACCAGGGCATGCGGCGCCGTGTTCACCGCCGCCAGCAGCGCCAGCGGCAGCGAGAAGGCCACCGCCAGCGCCGTGCCGGCGATCGACATGGCCAGCGTATCCGCCAGCGGCCGCAGCCAACTGCGCCAGCGGGTGAAATCGGGCGGGACCATTTCCGAGGCAATCTGCGCTACCGCCGGCCAGGCATCGGCAAAGCGCTCGGCGTCGAAAAAGCCGGTCACGCCGAGTGCGGCCGCAGCCACCGCCAGCACTGCCGCCGCCAGCGCCGCATGGCGCCGCCCTGCGGCGGCATCCGCGGCCAGGATGGCAGCGTGGCGGCTCATCCGCGCATGCTGCCCAGGTCAAGCTCCAGCAGCCGCGCGGTCTCGCGCAGGATGTCATAATCGCGGTCCGAGGCGGCGGCGAAGCCTTCCACCCGGAAGGAGCGCAGCACATCCGGCTCCCGTAACTCCAGAAAGGCGGCGCGGATGGCGGCCTTCAGCGGCTCGGCCAGGCTGCCCTGCATGGTCATCGGATAATTCGGGATGGGCGCGGAGAGCGCCACTTCCACCACCCGCGCCGGGTCGATCACCTGGCGGGTGATGAGGGTGCGGAAAATCGCCTCCGACAGCGCGCCTGCGGCCACCTGGCCGGATTGCACTGCGCGCGCCACCGCATCATGCGCGCCTAGATGCACCACCCGGTAATCCGCGCCGCCACGCAGCCCCGCGCGTTGCAGCAGCACGGCACGGGGCACGAGATGCGAGGAGGTGGAGGCCTGGTCACCAAAGCCCATGGCCTTGCCGCGAATATCCTCCAGCGCCTGCACCGGCCCGCCGGCACCGGCGATGATGATGGACTGGTAGGTGGGCGCGCCGCGCTCCACGCCCACCGCGAAGGCCTCGATCGCCGGCGCCCGGGTCTTGGCCAGCACATAGGAGAAGGGGCCGAAATACGCCACCTCAATGCGGCCAAAGCGCATCGCCTCGATCATCGAGGAATAATCGGTGGTGACGATGATCTCGACACTGCGGCCCAGCCGCTGTTCCAGGTAATTCTTCAGCGGCTGGGCATTCTGGATCAGCGTCGAGGCATTCTCATCGGGCAGCAGTGCCACACGAATGCGGCGCGGCTCCGCCCCCTGGGCCAGGGCTGCGCCCGGCAGCAACGTGGCGATGGCGGCGAGTTGGCGGCGTTTCATGCGTATTCCTCTTGCGCGGCTGTTGTGCTGTGGGCGGCGCCGTAGATGCGGGTGATATCGGTTTCGGCCAGAAGGGCAGGGGGGCCATCAAAGACCACCCCGCCCGCGGCCAGCGCCACGATCCGCTCGGCATAGCGGCGGGCGAATTCCACCTGATGCAGGCTGACAATGGCGGTGATGCCATCCTCGCGGCAGATGCGGGCCAGCAGGTCTAGCACCCGCTCGGCGGTCACCGGGTCCAGGCTGGCAACGGGTTCATCGGCCAGCATCAACCGGGGCCGCTGCACCAGGGCGCGGGCAATGCCCACGCGCTGCTGCTGGCCGCCCGAGAGCGCATCCGCCCGCGCCAGCGCGCGCTCGATCAGGCCGACACGTTCCAGCGCATCAAGCGCCCGCTCGCGCTCGGCGCGCGATGGCGGCAGCAGCGCGGTCCAGGGGCTGCGCTGCCCCAGCAAGCCGATCAGCACATTCTCCAGCACGCTCAGGCGGCCGATCAACTGATGCTGCTGGAACACCATGCCGGTCTGCCGCCGATGCGCCCGCAGCTGGCGATGAATGGGCGCACCATCCGGCCCCAGCACCTGCCCGGCACTGGGCCGCGCCAGGCCATTCATGCAGCGCAGCAAAGTGCTCTTGCCAGCGCCCGAGGGGCCGAGCAGCACGGTAAAGCCACCCGGCGCAAAGGCCAGATCAATGCCGTCCAATGCCACCACATCGCGGCCATAGCGAACACCCAGCCCGGCCACGGCGATGGCTGGCGGCAGATTCGATGATGATTTGGTGTCAGGTGCCAAACTGCGGTTCGATTGCATCACTGGATGTGAGATAGCCCCTCCCAGATGATAAATGGATGACAGCTGGATGAAACAAGACAGGCCGCTGATCGTGGTGACCAACCAGGCCCACCCCGATGCGCTGGAAGTGCTGGCAGGCTTTGCCCGCATCGACGCCAACCCATCCGAGGCCCCCTGGCCGCGGGCGGAACTGCTCCGCCGCGCCGCCAGCGCCAATGGCCTTCTGGCCTTCATGACCGATCATGTGGATGGCGAATTTCTCGCCCATTGCCCCGAACTGCGCGCCATCGGCTGCGCCCTGAAGGGGGCGGATAATTTCGACCTCGCCGCCTGCCGCGCCCACAATGTGGCGGTGGCCGTGGTGCCTGATCTGCTGACGGCGCCGACGGCAGAACTGGCGCTGGGGCTGATGATCGGCCTCGGCCGGCATATCCGCGCCGGTGATGCGCTGGTGCGCGCGGGCGGGTTTGCCGGCTGGCGGCCCATCCTCTTCGGCGCGGGGCTGGAGGGGGCCGTGGTCGGCATCATCGGCATGGGCGCGGTGGGCCGGGGCATTGCCGCGCGCCTGGCTGGTTTTGCCTGCCAAAACATCATCCATCACGACCCGGCGGTGCCAGGCTCCATCGGCCTCGCGGAATTGCTCGCCACCGCAGATTGGGTGGTGCTGGCCGCGCCGCTGAACCCGGGCACGCTGCACATGATCGACCGTGCCGCCCTGGCCCGGATGCAGCCCGGTGCGCTGCTGGTGAACATCGCCCGCGGCTCGCTGGTGGATGAGGCGGCGGTGGCCGAAGCGCTGCAGGCCGGCCATTTGGCCGGCTATGCCGCCGATGCCTTCGAGTTGGAAGATTGGGCGCGGGCCGACCGACCCGCCAGCATTCCCGCCGCCCTGCTGGAGCATCCACGCAGCCTCTTCACCCCCCATCTCGGTTCAGCGGTGGTGGAGGTGCGGCGGCAGATCGCCGTGCAGGCGGCGAGGGCGTTGGCAGAATTCTTCGCCAGCCGCCCCATGCCCGGCCGGCTCTAGCAGGCTGCTGACAAACGCTGATTGCGGAGGAACAGAGCGAAAGGGCTTTGCCCGGGCTTTGCCCTCTCACGCTCTCCCACCAGGGTCGACATGTATGTCGACGATGTTCTTGAGCCTTTGAAAAATACTGAGAGCCTGTGCCGTGAGCCATGGCGAACGGCACAGACGCTAGCGGCGTTATTCCCGCGCCTCGGCCAGTTCCGGTCGGCCCGCGCGGGCCGCCCGGCTCGCCGCCCCCAGCAGGGCGGCGGTATAGGGGTTTTCCGGGTTGCGAAAAATTGCCTCGGTCGCGCCGCTCTCCAAAATCCGCCCGCCCTGCATCACCACCACCCGCCGCGCCATCCGCCACACCACGGCAAGGTCATGGGTGATCAGCAGCATCGCCGTGCCCTGGCGGCGTTGCATTGCCGCCAGGTGGTCCAGCACCTGCGCCTGTACCGAGGCATCAAGCGCCGAGGTGATTTCATCGCAGATCAACAAATCCGGCTGGGCCGCAAAGGCGCGAGCAATGGCGACACGCTGCTGCTGGCCACCCGATAATTGCCGCGGAAAGCGCGACAACAACGCGGGCTCCAGCCCCAATTCCTCAAACAGCGCGGCAGCGCCACGGGCGGCCTCGCGCTGGTCCAGCCCCTGGAACAGCCGCATCGGCCGCATCACCGCATCGCCCACCCGGCGGCGGGGATTGAGCGAGGAGAGCGGGTCTTGAAACACCATCTGAATGCGCCGTCGTTGTTCGCGCGTGCGCTGCCTGGCCAGGCCCGGCAAAAGCCTGCCATCAAAGCGCAGCGCACCAGCCTGGCCGTCCAACAACCCGGCGACGATGCCGCCCAGCGTCGTCTTGCCCGAGCCCGATTCACCAATGACACCCAGCACCTCCCCCCGCGCCACACTCAGCCCGATGCCATCCAGAATGGGCGGCCCCAGCGGCGCACGCCGCAGCAGCAGCGAAGGCCGCGCATAGCGAAAGCCCAGCCCCTCAACCTCCAGCAGCGCAGGGCCGGGCAGGGCAGGCGCGGCGCGGCTCGCCTCCTCCACCCGAAGTGCAGCGCCCAGCAGCACCCGCGTATAGGCCTCGCGAGGGGCGGAAAACACCGCGCCCACCGGCCCCTGCTCGACAATCCTGCCATGCTGCATCACCAGCACCCGGTCGCAGATATCGGCCACCACATTGAGGTCATGGGTGACGATCACCATGGCGCCCTTCCGCGCCCGGCGCAGCCGGCGGACCAACTCCAGCACCTGCGCCTCGGTGGTCTTATCCAGCGCCGTGGTGGGTTCATCCAGCACCAGCAAGAGCGGGTCGCAGGCCACCGCACAGGCCAGCACCACCCGCTGGCGCTGCCCGCCGGAGAGTTGATGCGGGTAGCGCCGGGCGAGGCGCTCAGCCTCCGGCAGCCCCATCTGATCGAATAATTCCAAAGCCCGCAGCCGCGACGCCGCGGCCGAAAGCCCGGCCCGCAGCCGCAGCACCTCCTCCAATTGCCGCCCCACCGGCATGTGGAAGGTGAGCGAGGCGAGCGGGTTCTGCGGCACCATGGCCATCACCCGGCCGCGCCGGCGGGCCAGTTCCGCCTCCGACAAAGCGGCAAGGTCATCGCCATCCAGATGGATGCTTCCTCCGGTGATCGCACTCCCCGCCCGGCAATGGCCCAAGAGCGCCCGCGCCAGCGTGGATTTGCCACTGCCACTCTCGCCCGCAATGCCCAAGGTGGCGCCTGCCGCCAGGTCGAAGGACACGCCATCCACCACCCGGTTCGCCCGCCCATCCGCGCCGCGCCATTCGATGCAAAGCGCACGCACCTGCAGCACCGGCTCAGCCACCGCCACCTCGCGCCGCATCCAGCCCCAGCGCATCGGCCAGCCCCTCCGCCGCGAGGTTCATGCCCAGCACCAGGGTGGCGATGCACAGCGCGGGTGCCAGCACCAGGGCCGGCTCACTCTCCAGCAGCGCCATCCCATCCTCCACCATCAAGCCCCAATCCGGCGTGGGCGGCGAAATCCCCAGGCCCAGAAACGACAGCGCCGAGACCAGCAGCAGCGCCGAGGAGGCGCGCAGCGCAAATTCCACCGCCAGCAGATCCGCCACATTGGGCAGCAATTCGCGCAGGATAATGACGGGCCCGCTTTCGCCATTCAGTTGGGCGGCACGCACATAGCCCTGTTCCATCAGCACAATGCCGGCAGCGCGGCTGGTGCGCACCACGCCCATCATTTGAATAATCCCCACCGCCACAATCAGCACCGGCACGGATTGCCCAAAGCCGGTGACGAAAATGGCCACAAAGAGAATGGTTGGTACGGCAAGTTTCATCTCCACCAGGCGCATCACCACATCATCAAAGCCGCCGCGCCGATAACCCGCGGCCAGCCCCAGCAAAGCGCCGCCCAACACAGCCACAGCGCCGGCCGCGAAGGCCACCAGCATGGCCACCCGCCCACCCCAGAGCAGCCGCGAAAAAGCATCCCGCCCCAGATCATCCGTGCCCAGCCAATAAGTCGCCCCCGGCGGCTCCAGCGGCGCATCAAGCAATGAGGTCGGCGCAAAGGGCGCAATCCAGGGTGCGGCAATGGCCACCACCAGATGGATGACCACCAACAGCCCCCCCAGCAGCGCGGCCGGCCGACGCAGCGCCGCGCCCATCAACGCCGCGTCCGCGGATCGAGGGCGGCGATCCCCAGATCCGCCAGCAGGTTGAACAGCACCACACAAATGGCCGCAGCGAGTGCAATGGCCTGCACCACATGCACCTCCCGCCGCGTCACCGCGCGCACCAATTCGGCGCCAATGCCCGGATAGGCAAAGACCATCTCCACCACCACCACCCCCGAGACCAGCGATGCGGCATAGAGCGCCGCCGCCGAAAGCCCCGGAATCATCGCCGCCGGCAGCGCATGCAGCCAGATAATCCGCCAGCGCGGGATGCCCGAGAGATGCAGCCGCTCAACAAAATCCGCCGCCATCACTTCAATCAGCCCCACGCGCAGAATACGCCCCAAATAGGCGATGGAGCCGATGATGGTGGTGGCAATGGCCAAAGGCGCCGCCGCCAGCAGGACGCTGAGCGGGTCATCCGTGCTGGCGGTGATGGTGGCAGGAAAGATCGGCCACCACACGGCAAACACCGCAATCAGCAACAACCCAGTGACGAATTCCGGTACCGAATAACCAATGATCGCCGCCCCCGACACCGCATTGTCCAGCGCCCGCCCCTTCGCCTGTGCTGCCGCCATCGCAATCGCCAAGGCCACCGGCAGCGCCAGCAGCAGCGTCACCCCCGCCAGCGCCACCGAATTGCGCAGCGGCATGGCGATGATCTCACCCACCGGCGCGCGCGTTATGATGGTCCGCCCCAGATCAAAGCGCAGCAGCCCGTCCATAAATCCCAAATAGCGCTCCAAAATCGGCCGATCCAACCCCAGCTCCGCCTTACGCCGCGCCATCACCTCGGCCGGCATATTGGCGATCTCATCGGCCGAGAGCGAGACATCCAGCGCATCGCCCGGCAGCACCTCGGTGGCAAAGAAGATAAAACTCGCCAGCAAAAACAGCGTGACCAGCGAGAGCGCGCCCCGCCGCAGGATCAGCGCGATCACCCCCGCCAAACCTCATCAAAACGCACCGACCAGATCTGCGGATGGAACTCAAAACCCTGCACATGGCGGCGGCGCACCGAGAAGGTCATCGTTCCGGCCGGCAGCAGCGCCGGCACCTCCTCATGCAGCAGGCTTTGCATGGCGGCGAACATCTCGCGCCGCCGCGCCGCATCACCTTCGCGCATCGCCTCAGCATAAAGCGCCATGTAGCGGTCATGCTCCGCACCGCGCCAATGCCCGGATTCGACAAAATCGCCGCGCATGCGGAACAGCGAAATGCCCGGATTGCGCGGGCCCACCGCGGTCATCGCGAAGCGGTGGAAGCTGCCCTTGGCGAGATCATTATCGCCGGTGCGGAACTGCACATAGCCATCCGCCGGGCGCTGTTCCAGCGCCATGGTCAGCCCCGCCTCGCGCGCGGTTTCCTGCAGCACCTGGAAGTAGCGGCCAACCTCGGGCGATTGCGGCGACCAATAGAGCGTGCCGAGATTAATCCCATTCGGATGTCCGGCCGCCGCCAGCAGCGCCCGGGCGCGGGCCACCGCCTCGGCGCGCGGGAGGCGCGGCATGGCCATGAAATTCGGATCAGCGGCGACAAGGTGGCTATCATTGCCCACCCAACCATTCCCCTCGCCATAGACCAGGCGGACAATCGCCTCGCGGTCCACACCCAGCGCCAGGGCCTGGCGCACCCGCTTATCCTCAAAGGGCGAGCCGGGATGCTTGGGCAATTGGATCACATAGTGATGCCCGCCGCCGCCGCTATCCACCACCAGATCGGCATCGCGCTGCAGGTTTCGCACACTGCGGGGGTCGATGGTCATCACCATATCGAATTGGCCGGCGCGCAGGCCGGCCAGCGCCGTCTCCTGCTGGCCCTCGCGATTGTGCAACTCAATCCGGTCGAGATAGGGAAATCCCTCGCGCCAATAATCCGGGTTGCGCTCATACACCGCAATGCGGTTCGGGTCGGTTGAGGCAAAGCGAAACGGCCCGGTGCCAATGCCGGTATTGCCGATGGTCTCAACCGGCGCGGCAGGCATGATCATGTTCTGGTATTCAGCCAGAACATAGGGAAACTCCGAATTGCCGGCATCGAGGCTGAAGCGCACCCGGCCATCCGCCATCGCCTCGATCTTCTGAATCTGGCCCGAGGCGAAGTTGCGCTGCCGGTGCAACTCATAGGACGCCACAACATCCTCCGCCCGCAGGGCCGTGCCGTCATGAAAACGCACGCCCGGCCGCAGCGTGATGTCCCACACGCTCTGATCGGCGCTGGCCGGCTGCCAGGAGATGGCGAGTTCCGGCTGCAGCCGCATCTGCCGGTCCACCCAAACCAGCGCGTTATAGGGAATGCGCGTGGTGAGATCGACGGTGAAATACGGGTGGCGGGCCGTCTGCGCCGAGGCGACAAAGCGGTTGGCCGAGCATTGCGCCACGCTGATGCTGCCACCACGGCGCGGCGCGCCCTGGGCAGTGGCGAGGCCGGGCAGCAGGCTGAGCGCGCCGAGCGCGCGGCGGGAGAGAGCGGTCATCATGGCCTCCTTCAGGCGCTGCGATAAACGTCATCCCAGCGGATCGACCAATGCTGGGGATGGTTGCGAAGATTATGGACAGTGTTGCGCTTGATCAGCACATTATTGCGCCCGGCGGGCAGAATGGCCGGCGCCTCCTCACGCAAAATCGCCTGCATCTCGGCATAGATCGCCTGGCGCGCTGCCGGCGCCGCCGTCAACATGGCGCGGGCATAAAGCGCCATATAGCGATCCGCCGCCGGGCCGGACCAATAGCCGCTCTCATTATTCGCCGGCCGCATCCGGAACAGGCTGATGCCAGGGTTGCGCGGCCCCACGGCGGTATAGGCGAATTTGTGCCAGGTGCCGGCAGCGACATTGGCGGCGCCGGTGCGGAAATTGAGGTAGCCATCATTCGGCCGCTCCTCGATCGGCAGGGTAATTCCAGCCTCGCGCACGCTCTCCTGGATGAACTGGAAGTACCGCGCCATCTCCGGCCATTGCGGCGCGTAATACAGCGTGGGCAGGGTGATCCCATTGGGATGCCCGGCCTCGGCCAGCAGGCGCCGCGCCAGGGCGAGGTCGCGCGGCCGTTCAGGGGCGACAAACATCGGGTCGGCGGCGGCGAGGTGGCTGTCATTGCCAACCCAGCCCCAGCGGGTCCCACCATAGACAATCCGCACCAGGCCCTCACGGTCGATCGCCGCCGAGAGCGCACGGCGGATGCGCGCATCATTGAAGGCCGAGCCCGGATGCTTGGGCAGGATAATCACCGCCTGGTCGCCCGAGGCTGCTGGAACCAGATCGGTCTGCGGCTCGCGCTCCATCTGGCGGATCAGCCGCGGGTCGATATTCAGCATCGCATCGAATTGCCGCGCGCGGTAACCCGCCAGCGCCGCCTCGGTCTGGCCTTCGCGGTTCACCACCTCCAGCCGGTCCAGATAGGGGAAGCCCTGGCGCCAATAATCCTCGAAACGCTCGAAGGTCATGCGGCGCTGCGGATCATTGCCGGTGATACGAAACGGCCCGGTGCCAATGCCCTCCAGCCCGATGCGCTCGAAATCCGGGTTGGCCGGCATCACCACGCAATCATATTCGGCGAGCACGAAGGGGAATTCCGAATTCCCCGCATCCAGGTGGAAGCGGATGGTGCTGGGGTTCACCACTTCGGTGCTTTGAATTTGCGCCGAGGCAAAATTGCGCCGGCGGTGCAGTTCGAAGGAGGATGCGACATCGGCCGCCGTCATCACCCGGCCATTGTGGAAGCGCACCCCCTCGCGGATCGTCACCTCCCACACCTTGAGCGTGTCATCGGCCGGCGCAATGCGGCTGGCCAATTCGAGTTGGAGCTTCAACTCCTCATCCACCCAGGCCAGGGTGTTATAGGCAGAGCGGGTGATGAGATCGACCATGTAATAGGGGTGGCGCGAATTGCTCGCATCGCCGCCGCGCCGATTGCCCGACATCTGGGCATAGACCAAAGCCCCGCCGCGCCGCGGCGCCGGCTGCTGCTGGGCTTGCGCCAGGCTGGCATCCAGCGCGCCCATAAAGGCGGCACCGGCGCCGAATAGGCTGCGGCGGGCAAGATCGGACATGGGCTTCTCCATAGTATTATTCTATAATGTAAATTATCTTAATGCCCTCACCCTAAGTAATGGAGATGACGTTTAAATGACACTCCCAGGCATTCGCGATGACAAATGACCCGCGCCCGGGCCGAAGGGAGGGGGCGATCAGCCTGAACGCGCTGCGCTGCTTCGCCGCCGTGGTCGAAGGCGGCAGCATATCGCGGGCCGCCGAAATCCTCGGCCTCAGCCAGCCCACCATCTCGGTCACGCTCACCGGCCTGGAGCGCGCCTGCGGCACCCTGCTGCTGCATCGCCGCCCCCGCCTCGCCTTGACCGATGCCGGGCAGGATTTGCTGGCCCGCGCCCGGCTGGTGCTGGGCCGCATGGATGAGTTGGAGGAGACGATGCGCCAATCACGCGAGCTTCGCCGCGGCAGCATCAACATCGGCCTCTCGACGCCGGCCCACGCCATGCCCTGCATCGCGGCCATGATGGCGGCCTATCCGGAACTGCGGGTCCGCACCCGGCTCGGCAATACCAATGGGCTGCTGGAGGCCCTGGCCGCCTGCGAGATCGAGGTCGCCATCATGACGCTCACGCGGCCGGTGGAGGGCATGTCCTGTACCCTGCTGGTCTCACAGCGCCTCATCGCCTGCGTGCCCGCCTCGGCCCCGCGGGCCGCCATTAGCCTCAAGGAATTGGCCGAGGGCCCCTTGGTCCTGCGCGAGCCTGGTTCGATGACGCGCGCGATGATGGAAGCGGCCTTCGCCGCGCAGAACCTCTCCGGCCGTATCGCCCTCGAGGTGGGCAGCCGGGAGGCTGCCCGGGAGGCCGTGGCCGCCGGTATCGGGATCAGTGTCGTCCTCGATGGCGAGGCCTGGCAGGACCAGCGCCTATTAGCGGTACCCATCCTGGGCGAACCGATAGCGGGTGGCGTCTATGCCCTGGCCCTACCGGAATCACTCGATCTGCCCGCCATCCGAGCCTTCATTGCCTTGAGCGGGGAGGCGGCGAACAGGGCGGCGATATGATGCCAGGCAATACCTGCCACATCCGCGCCGCCACGCCGCATGACAGCCTCCGCCAACTCCAGTTCACGGGCCGCCAGCAGAACGGCCCGGTGGCTCAAGCCCAGATAATATCCGTCGCCTTCAGGCTGGTGGCCCCCGCGAGTTGGCCAATCAACTCATCGGTGCTGTCGAAGATTTTATTGCCGTTGCTATCCACATAGATGCCCAGACCCGAGAGCCCGCCAAGTGTGACCATCTTGGTCACGTAGCCGCTCGCCTTGTTGGAAAGCTGGATCTGATCGCCGGTCTGGAAATCCCGCACCTGCACGTAATCGGAGAGCCCGGCATTGTTGCTCAGACCATCATCATAAAACACGCCGCGGCTGTCACCGAGCAGGAAGATATCATTCCCGCCACCGCCGGACAGTTTGTCGATGCTGCCCTTGCCCAGATAGGTGCCGGTGGAGGGCAGGCCGCTTATAATGTCTCGCCCCGCCGTTCCGGCGCGGGACTCACTGGCCGCCGTGCCGTAGATATAATTCGGCCCAAGGTCGATGGTGATGTTATAGGCCTCCGAGTAGATGCCCGTCGTGCCCGCGCTGCTCTCCACCCGCGCGGTGAAGCTCCAATTCGCAGCCACAAGGTTGTTGGCTTCGGTAAAGCTCCAATTGGTGCCGCTGACCGTGGCGACGCCAGCCTTCACCCCACTATGGTAAACCACAAGGGTTTCGCCGGTAGCGAGCGCTGCGGAGATGGTCCCCTGCAGGGTGGGCTTGGTGTCATCGGTGATGCCGCCGGCCAAAATAATACCCTTCGAGGTACCCACATCATCGATCACGGCGGTGATCTTCGCGGTTTTCGTGGGCACCGGCGGCGGCGGGGTCACATTGCCCGACATCAGGTCCCCCACATCCAGCCGCCCACCGGTGACGACCATCCCGGACAGCGAGGTGGTGGTCTCCGCCGTCGCCAGTATGGCGGCCTTGATCTGCGCCGCCGTGGCATTGGGATTGGCCGAGGCATAGAGCGCCGCAGCGCCGGCCACATGCGGCGTCGCCATCGATGTCCCGCTCAGCGAGCCATAAGTGCTGCCCGGCAGCGTCGAGTAGATCGACGAGCCTGGCGCTGCGATATCCACCTGCGTGGCGCCGTAGCTGGAGAAGGAGGAGAGCGCGCCCGTGTTGGTGATCGAGGCCACGGCGATCACCGCATCATAACCCGCACTCGCCTTAGTGTCGTAATTCGACGGGTAGCTGGCGGTCACGTCATTATTGCTTTTCGAATTGCCGGCCGCGGCCACAAACAGAATATCCGCCTTCGCCGCGCGGGTGATGGCATCCAGCATGGCCTGGCTGGAGCCACCGCCACCCCAGGAATTATTGGTGGCGACGAAATTCTGCGAGCTGCCGGCCAGCAGCGAGGCGGTGGTGAAATAATCCACCGACTTCACCGCATTGGACACATTGCCCGAGCCGCTGGACGAGAGGAATTTGGTGGCGACGAGTTGCACATTCCAGTTCACGCCCGCAACACCCGCGCCATTGCCGCCAATGCCGCCAATGGTGCCCGCCACATGGGTGCCATGGCCGTTATCATCGAAGGGGTCATTGTCGTTATTGACGAAATCCCAACCGATCAGATCGTCCTTATAGCCATTGCCATCCTGGTCATTAGCATTGGCCCAGCGCGTATCCGTCAGCAGATCGCCGGCATCGATCCGGCCATTGCTGTTCTTGTCGGTGACGAAGGCGCTATTGGCGGTGTTGTTCAGGTCACGGAAGGTGATCAGCCCATCGGCGTCGATATCCTTCAACTGCGCCTTGAAGCTGACTGGAATTTCGCCCTGATTCAGCCAGATATTCAGGTAAAGATCGACATGGGTATAGTCGATCCCGCTGTCGACAATGCCGACAACCGTTTTCATGTTGCCGGTATAGCCCGCCGTCCAGGCCTCGCCCGCCTGGCTGCCATACTGGTTCTTGAGGGTCGTCTGGTCGCCTTGCATACCCCACAGGCTGCCATTGAGGTAGCCGGTGTCATTGCTGACGGCCTCGATGCGAATATCGTCCACCGCCATGCCGTCCAAATCCGGCGCAGCTTCATCCGAGGCGATATTCACGAATTCATTGGTCTCAGCGAAGACCACGCCCGGCAGGCCGGAGAGAACATCCACGGCATCCTGCAGGTCATGCCCCTCGGGCAGTTCCACCCGCAGCAGCGGCCCGGCCTCGGCATCGCCAGCCCGCACCACCTCTGCCTGCTTGCCATTCACCGCATCCAGCGCCGCAGCCACCTGCACCGGATCAGCGCCAGGGCTGAATTGCAGCAGAATATCGGTGGCCACCGGCGGGGCTACCCCCATCTCCGGCACGAAACCGACATCATCGGCGGGCGCATCCACGCCATTATTCGTCGAACCGGGTGACCGGGCAAAAGGACGTGGCGGCATGGTTGCTCCAGATGGCAATTAAATTTCGTCGAGGAATTTTTGCACGATATCTCTCCTACTGCGCAAGCGCCGTTCGTGGGGAGACACAAAAAATCACAAATGCACAGTAACAGCACAAAAACATATATTTTATCGCCATTCGCGCGGCTGCTCCTCGATTGCCCCGACCGATGAGACGGGGCCAACCCATACTGATCCTCCGCCGCCTGGCATGGCCCGCCTGCCTGCCTGCCGCCAGCGCTCGGCATTTCGCGCCCCGGCCCTGCTATGGTAATACCTCTGCCATGTCGTCGCTCACCATCGCCATCGCCGCCGATCACGGCGGCCTAGACCTCAAGCGCCAACTCCTGGCCGCGCTGCGCGCCGCCGGCCATCAGGTGACCGATTTCGGCACCGATGGCAGCGAGAGCGTCGATTACCCCGATTACGCCCGCCCGGTGGCCGAGGCCGTCTCCAGCGGCGCCGCCCGCTTCGGCGTGCTGGTCTGCGGCTCGGGCATCGGCATGGCCATCACCGCCAACCGCCACCCCGGCATCCGCGCCACCGTCCTGCACAACACCACCGAGGCACGGCTGACGCGGGCGCATAATGACGCCAATATCGCCTGCTTCGGCGGCCGCACCCTCGGCGTGGAGGTGGCGCTCGACTGCCTGCACAGCTTCCTCGCCACCCCCTATGATGGCGGACGGCATGACCGCCGAATCGCCAAGATCGAAAGTCCATCGGCATGAACGAAGCCACCGCCCGCTTCCTCCCCGCCCGCTTTTTCCAGGCCTCCCTGGCTGAGGCCGACCCAGAGATCGCCGCCGCCGTGGCCCGGGAACTGGTCCGCCAACAGGATGGCATCGAACTCATCGCCTCGGAGAACATCGTCTCCCGCGCCGTGCTCGAAGCCCAAGGCTCGGTGATGACCAACAAATACGCCGAAGGCTATCCCGGCCGGCGCTATTACGG
>Ga0114972_10001384_pt1 | contig 18203 bp, 14 predicted proteins | sample M_140807_EF_Meta_FD_87354 | JGI IMG/M metagenome (GOLD analysis project Ga0114972, IMG submission 87354) | Freshwater microbial communities from Lake Montjoie, Canada to study carbon cycling - M_140807_EF_MetaG | ecosystem: Environmental > Aquatic > Freshwater > Lake | place: Lake Montjoie... | reverse complement strand
GAGTGCATTCTTGGCGTGCGCAACGACGAGGTCTTCGGGCCGGTCGTGATGTTCGGTCTTGGCGGCACCTTCGTCGAAGTGCTGCGGGACGTCTCGATCCGCGTGGCGCCGCTTGAGCGCGCCGATGCCGATGCGATGATCCGCGAGGTCAAGGCCTTCGCACTGCTCAATGGCGCGCGGGGCCGTGCGCCCTGCGATCTCGTGGCGATCGCCGATGCGCTGATGGCCCTGTCGCGGCTGGCGATGGATTCGCGCGGCACGCTCGACAGCATCGACGTCAATCCCTTCATGGTGTTTGCACCCGGCGCGGGGCCGCAGGGCGTCTCGGCGCTCGCCCTCGATGCCGTCGTGCTCGGCAAGGGGGCCTGAGGTCATGACATCCGAACCGATCGGCGCGTCGCAGCGTCCCGAGGCTGTGACCGATCCCCGCCAGACTCTGGCTGATGCGATTGCGCTCCAGGCCTGCCTCTATTTGCTGCCGCTCTACGAGATGGCGCGCATGCGCGCAGCGACCAGCCCGCGGCGCAATCAGCACGGCGAACTGGTCGATCCCGATCCGGCCACGCAGCGGCGCTGGGTCAATACCTTCATCCATGCGCGCAAGCTGCTGGGTGCCGGCGGCAGCCGGGTTGTCACTCCCAACAGCGACACGCTCTATACCAATGCCTGGCTCGATCTGTCGCGTGGGCCGGTGGTGGTTCGTGTCCCCGATACCGCCGATCGCTACTACGTGCTCGGCCTGCTCGATTTCTGGACCAATCCCTTTGCGCACATTGGCCGGCGCACCACCGGCACCGCAGCCGGGGAATTCCTGATCGCAGGCCCCGGCTTTGACGGCGCCGTGCCGCAGGGCATGCGGCTGGTGCGTGCGCCGACCGATCATGTCTGGATCATCGGCCGCATCATGGTCGAAGGCCCCGAGGATGTGGCGGCGGTCAATGCCCTGCAGGACGGCTTTCTGATGGCGCCGCTCGCGGTCTGGCTGAGCCCAGGCGGCAATCGCCGCGATGCCGGCGGCGAGGGCATCGATGTGGGCTTCGATCCGAAGGCGCCGCGCACCGCGAGGCATTTCATCGAGGTCGTCGATCGCGCCTTGCGCGAGAACCCGCCACCGACGGGCGAGCATGCGCTGCTCGCCGATTTTGCGCGGCTGGGCCTCGATGGCGGGCTGGTCAGTGACATCCCTCGATGGCCGGTCGAGGTCGCTGAGTCGGCCGTCGACAGGGCCCTGCTGACCATGGATGCGATGCTCTCGCGCGACCAGGGGGCCGGGCAGCAGGCCGCTGCTCGCGGCGGCTGGAGCGAGCCGCTGCGTCTGGGCGAGAGCTTCGGCCTCGACTGGCTGCGTCGTGCGGTGGTCGCCAGAAAGTACATCGGCGCACTCACCAGCGCTGAAGCGATGTATCCGATGGCGCATGCCGACTCGCAGGGCCGCCCGCTGTCGGGCGAGCACCGTTATGCCATCCGGTTTGCCCCTGGCAGCGAGCCGCCGGTCGACAGCTTCTGGTCGCTCACGATGTATGACAGCCGTGACTTCATGCTGGTGCCTAATGCGATTGATCGTTACCGCATCGGTGATCGCTCGCGTGGCCTGCAACGCGAATCAGACGGCTCCCTGGTGCTCGACATCCAGCACGCCTCGCCGGGTGCTGCGCGTGAATCCAACTGGCTGCCGGCCCCGGCGGGTCGCTTCTACCTGGCTTTGCGCGCCTATCAGCCGCGTGCCGACCTGCTCGAAGGTCGGTGGCGACCGCCGGAGATCGTGCGTCTGGACTGAGCCCTGGCCGACAGCGCTTGGCCGCGCCGGATTAGCCGCTATCATCGTCCGATCTCCTCTTCAGGGTCGGTGTGCCATGAACCTCAGCGAAATCCGCAAGATCGTCGACAGCAAATGGGACACCGACCTGGTGCCCCGGCTGGTCGATTATGTGAAGCTGCCGGCCAAGTCACCGGCCTTCGATGCCAGCTGGGCCGCGCATGGCCATCTGGCGGCCGCGATCCAGGCCGGTCTGGCCTGGGCGCAGGCACAGCCCATCGCCGGCATGACGGTCGAGATCGTGGCACTCGAAGGCCGCACGCCCTGCCTCTTTTTCGATATCCCGGCCACGCACGGTCTGGGCGAAGACCGCACCGTCCTGTTCTATGGCCACCTCGACAAGCAGCCCGAGATGAGCGGCTGGCGCGACGATCTCGGCCCCTGGAAGCCGGTGATCGAAGACGGCAAGCTCTATGGTCGCGGTGCCGCCGACGACGGCTATGCGCTGTATGCCGCCCTCACGGTGGTGCAGGCCATGGACGCGCAGAAGGTGGCGCGCCCGCGCTGCGTGGGTCTGATCGAGACCTGCGAAGAAAGCGGCAGCCCCGATCTGCCGCAATACCTCGCCAAGCTCGCGCCGCGTCTGGGCGAGGTGCAGCTCGTGGTCGGCCTCGATTCAGGCTGCGGCAACTACGACCAGATGTGGGTCACCACCTCCCTGCGCGGGCTGGTGGGCGGCGTGCTGACGGTCGAGGTGCTGCAGGAGGGCGTGCACTCGGGCTCGGCCAGCGGCATCGTCCCCTCGTCGTTTCGCATCGCCCGCAAGCTGCTCAACCGCCTCGATGATGTCGATACCGGCAGGCTGTTGCCGGCCGGCCTGCATGCCGAGATTCCGGCTGAGCGCATCGCGCAGGCCCGCACCGCCGGCGACATCCTGGGCGATCAGATCTGGAAGCAGTTTCCGTGGGTCGGCTGCAATCATGGTGGCGACGCGCATGCCCACGCGATGCCCACGACCACCGACCCGGTCGAGGCCATCCTCAACCGCACCTGGCGTCCGGCCCTGTCGGTGACCGGCGCCGAACATCTGCCCGGCATTGCCGCGGCAGGCAATGTGCTGCGACCCAAGACCTCGCTCAAACTGTCGCTGCGCCTGCCCCCGACCGTTGACGGCGACCGGGCTGCGGCCATCGTCAAGCAGGTGCTCGAGGCCGATCCGCCCTATGGCGCACGGGTGCACTTTTCGGGCAGCCATGGCGCCACCGGCTGGAATGCGCCGCCCACCGCCCCGTGGCTCGCGCGTGCGGCTGAGCAAGCCTCCCAGGCTGCCTGGGGCAAGCCGGTCGCCTGGATCGGCGAAGGCGGCACCATTCCGTTCATGAGCATGCTGGGCGAGAAATTCCCGTCGGCCCAGTTCCTGATCACCGGCGTGCTGGGGCCGCACTCCAATGCCCATGGCCCGAATGAGTTTCTGCATCTGGATGCCGCCAAGCGGCTGACCGCGGCGGTGGCCTCGATCGTGGCCGATGTGCGGTAGGAACGAACGGGCGAGCGGCGTCGACAAGACGTCAGCGCCCGGCTTTTTCCCATAACGTGAAGTAAAACCGGGCGCCCTTGCCCGGTTCTGAATCGGCCCAGATGCGCCCGCCATGGCGCCGCACGATGCGCTGCACCGTGGCCAGCCCGACCCCTGTGCCCTTGAATTCCGCCTCGGTATGCAGTCGCTGAAAGACCCCGAAGAGGCGATCGGCAAAGCGCATGTCAAAGCCGTCGCCATTGTCGCTCATGCAATAGATGGTCGCCGGGCCTGCGCCGCTGCAGGCGAATTCGATCTGTGCGTCCGGGCGTTTGGCGCTGAATTTCAGCGCGTTCGACATCAGGTTCTCGAGCACGATTCGCAATAGTGTGCGGTCGCCTTCAACCTGGATGCCGGGCTGCACCGTGATGTTGGCCTCCAGACCCGGATCGTTGGCCCGCAACTGTTCCGCGATCAGATCGGCCAGTCGTGACAGATCGACCGGCTCGGTGGCCAGGGGCTGTCCGCTCAGGCGCGCAAGCCCAAGCAGAGCGTCGACCATCTGCGTCATGCGACTGGCCGATGTCAGGATGCGCTGCAGGTGCTCATGGCCGACCCGATCGAGGCGGTCGGCATAATCTTCATCGAGTATTCGGGCAAAGCCTTCGATCACCCTGATCGGTGCCCGAAGATCGTGCGACACCGAATAGGTGAACGATTCGAGCTCGCGAGCAGCGGTCTCGAGCTCAAGCGTGCGTTCCTGCATCGAGCTGCGCAGCTGCTCGATCGCCCTGCTGCCTTGTTGCAGACGCTCCTGTTCGGCCGATCGGTCGTGGATCAGCAGCGCGGCGCAGGTGCGCAGGGAACTGGTGCCGGGCAGCGGTTCGAGCCGTACCTCGACCGACCGGCATTCGCCATATTTGCGCGCGACCTCAGCCTGCAGGCGCGTGTCGCGACGGGTCAGCAGCGCTTGCTCAATGCTGCCGCAGGCCCCGCCCGAATCGGGCCCGAAAAGCGTTGCGCAAGGCAATTCGCGCAATTCGCGCTCGGTCCTGTCGAAGAGCTGACAGGCTGCGGCGTTGGCCCAGATGATCCGCCATCCGCTCGTCGGATGGCTGTCGGCTTCGATCCAGACGACCGGTTCGCTCGCGGCAAGCAGCGCGGCGGTCGCCAGCCGCCGGGCGCGGTCGGCGGCGGTATCGATTCCGGCGTCGCGCGAAACACCAGCGTATCCGAGAAAGCGCCCCTGCGAGTCATGCCTGGGCACACCACTATCGATCGAGACGCGTGTGCGCCCGGACGGATCGTTCCAGACCCAGGCAAAGTCGGAGAACGCCTCCTGCCGTGCCAGCCGGTCGCGATGCGCCTGCCAGTCGCCGGTCTCAAGCGGCAGCGCGCCACCGTCCCAGAGAAAGCCGCCGACTCGAAGTTTCAGCGCGGACGGGCTCGGGCCGTCATCGACGCGGGTGATCAGGCCGCTCTCATCCTGCTCCCAGTAAACGTCCCGCGACAGTCTGCGAAAGGTGTGGAGCTCCGGACTGACTGCCGGTGCAGCCTGAGGGTCGAGCTCGGCCGGTCGCGCGGCGAGTCCGAGCAGGGTCAGAACGCGGGTGACAAGGGAGGTCATGATCAGTCCGGTTCGCCCGGGTCCGTGCCCGGTCTGGGGGGCTGCCATCCAGCTAACTTCCTAAGTCGGTCTGCTGCCGTTCGTCGGGAGCCGGTCGCAATCCAAGCTGAACACCAAATTCCGACACCCGAAAAGCGGCAAGAGTACGCTAAGCTGGGATGAGTCACCAAGCGTCTCCCATGTCCGCAAACGCCCCGCTACCCAGTCAGCAGTCGCTGCCTCACATCATGCTGATCGACGACAACCCGATGTGGTTGATGTCGATGAGTCAGGGTTTGCGTGATCGCGGCTTTATCGTGACCGAGCATCCCGGCATCAGTACAAGCCTGTCCGAACTCAATGACAATCCGCCCGATGGCGTGATCGTCAGTGAAATGGTGGCCGGCCAGAGCGGCTTCGAGATCTGCCGAAAGTTGCGAGCCCATCCCTCGGGGGCCTTCGTTTCCCTGCTCTGGCTGAGTGATCAGAGCGACGACGATGCCACGCGTCAGGCGCGAGATGCCGGTGCTGCCGACTACTGCCTGCGATCTTTCAGTCCGACCGCTTTGGCCCATCGCTTGCAGCAACTGCTGAAATTGTCGCGCCTGGAGCGGTCGCTCGGGCAAGGGTCAGCGGCCGAGTCGGTTCGCACCAAGCCTGCCAAGGCCAGTTTCGAGTGGGTCCCCTTGCGTCACCAGATCACAGGCAAAGCGGATCTTTTCAGTCTTCTCGAGTGGCCAGGTCAGCCTGAGGCCCTGCGTCAGCGCGACCTCCTGAACCTGATTGGCCGGCCGGATCGTCGGCGTCTGTGGCGTGCGCTGGCCCGACTGATGTCGGGCGGCCCGACCGTCAGGCAGGAAGTCGAAGTCATTACCGGGCCGGGCAACCTGCGCCGGATGCGAATCGACGTCCAGGAAATCCATGCCGGCGCAGGCGGGCCGATCAAGGTGTGCGGCATGGTCCACGATGTGACGCCTGCCGGCGGCAGCGACCCGCACATTTATCAGATCACCCACTTCGATTCTCTGACTGGCCTGCCCAATCGGGCCTGGCTGCTCAATCACCTGAAAAGCAAGCCCTCATCGGGTGCCGGTTTGCGCGGCTTTGCCAGCATCGAAATCGATCGCTTCCAACTGGTGCTCGAGGCGCTTGGCGCCACGGCCACCGATCGCCTGTTCATCGAGGTAACCCATCGCCTGCGCCGACTGGCCAACGAGGCCCGGGTACTCAAGGACGATTTCGCCGCTGGCACCTGCATCGAGGCGATCACCTACCACGGGGCGAATGCGCTCGGGCTGCTGATGGATCGACTGAGAGACAGCGATGCCGCGCTTCGTTTTGCGCGTGCCGTGGTCGACTCCTTCGATGAACCTTTTCTGGTGGGTGGCCGCGAATGCTTTCTTCGCGCCTCGGTCGGTGTCCATGTCAGTAGCGAGAAGCTCCTCGACCCGACCGCCTGGATCACCCATGCCGACCATGCACGACGTGTGGCCACCTCCGACGGCGGAGACACCGCGATTCTGTTTGACGCCTCGATGGCCGAAGGCGAGGCCGATCGGCTCGACATGGACAGCGGCTTGCGCAAGGCGCTGGAGCGGGGCGAAATGTCGATGCACTTCCAGCCGCAATACTCGGCCTGGGACCGGCAGCTGGTGGGTTATGAGGCGCTGATGCGCTGGGAGCGCAACGGCAAGATGCAGCCTGCGGGCAAGTTCATTGCGCTGGCCGAAGAGTCCAATCTCATCATTCCGCTTGGTGAATGGGCGATCGACGAGACCTGCAAGGCGCTCGCAGCGCTCAAGCGCCTCGGTCGACATGATTGCTCGATTGCGGTCAATCTGTCTTCCAAGCAACTGCACACCGGCACGCTGCCTGCGGTCATTGCCAACGCCTTGAAACGTCATGGTGTCGATTCGGCCAGCCTGGATGTCGAGCTCACCGAATCGTCGATGATGAAGGATGCAGAGCGGGCAGTCGAAGCCCTCAGGGCGATCCGCGCGCTCGGGGTCGGTTTGGCAGTCGATGATTTCGGCACCGGCCATTCGTCGCTGGCCTATCTCACCCGCCTGCCGCTGACCACGCTCAAGATTGATCGGTCCTTCGTTCAGGATGTGCACAGCTCCGAGCGCAGTCGCGCGGTAGCCAGCGCCATCGTCGCGCTTGCCGCCAATCTTCAGCTCTCGGTCGTCGCCGAGGGCGTCGAGACCGAAGAGCAACGCCAGACACTCATGGCACTCGGTTGCGATCTGCATCAGGGCTGGCTCTATGCCAAGGCGCTGCCCCTCGATCAGGCCCTGCTTCTGGCTGCCGAAGATATGGCACGTCGCAGTCTTCCCGCGCTGACAGCATGAAAACCGCAGACCCGGTTCGAAAGCCGCCGATGCAGCCCCAGACTGCGGCAGGCAAACCCCTGTCGGCGGTCCATGCCGCGCGTGCGGCGATTCGTCTGCTGACCGAGCGCGGTGTCGATCTGACCCCGGCCAACTACCGCCAGGCCTGGATCCTTGTCGGCGGCCCGCCGATGGATGGCGACCTTGAGCAGGTTGCGTCCAGCGCGGTCGGGCTCCTGGGCCGCTATACCCCGACTGACACCATCTCGTCGCTGGTCAATCTCGTCGACACCCAGCGCTGGTCCGAGGCGCAGGCGATTCTGACCCGCCTCGAGAAAAGCGGTCCGCATCATCCGCCACCGACCGCGTCGGTGCAGTCGGCACCCGGTGCTGGCGCACCGTCGGCCTTGTCCCAGAGCGTCGCATCCGAAAAGCATCGTGCCGGCGCTTCGGGCGACCCGCCGGTCGACACCCGCCGCTCGAACAGCCAGTTGCGCAAGGTCAATGCCGAACTGGTCGAGATCGTGGGCGCGCTGTGCAGCAGTTTCGAGGCGATCTCCGAGCCCGACAGCTGGATTGCCTCGCAGGTGAGGGCAGTACGCGAGGCTGTCAGCGATGGCTCCGATCGCCGCTCGCTTGCGGCAGCTCGCGCGATGATCGAGCAGGCGCTTGACGCTCAGCACGATATCTCTCTTACCCGGCGCGACTCGCTGTCGGCACTGCGCGATCTGCTGCCCAATCTGGTCGAGCAGATGTCTCAGTTGGGCGAGCGTTCCGGCGACTTCGGCGCGACCTTGTCAGGCCACATGGAAGCGATTTCGCAGGCCGATTCGCTCGAAGGCATCGCCGAGCGCGTTCGCAGCCTCGTGGCCGACGCGCATTCGATGCAGGAGTCGGTGGGCGATGCCCAGCGCGGCCTGCAAAGCAGCTCCGATCGAGCGCAGTCGCTCGAATCGCAGGTTGTTCGACTCGAGCAGGAACTGGCCCAGGCCAGTGAAAGACTGCTGATCGATCACCTGACCCGTTCGGCTAACCGCGCCGGCCTCGAACAGGCCTACCTGCGCGAGATCGTGCCGGTTCGAGACGAGTCGCGCCTGTTGACGGTGGGGCTTCTCGACATCGACGATTTCAAGCGGGTCAACGATCTGCTCGGACATCATGCCGGCGACGGGGCTTTGCAGCACCTTGCCCGCCTGCTGCAGTCCAAGGTTCGCCCGTGCGATACCGTTGCCCGATATGGCGGCGAAGAATTCGTGCTTCTGCTTCCCGGCCTCGATGTCGAGGAGGCTCGCGAGCTCCTCATGAAGGTCCAGAGGGAGCTGACCCGCGATGTCTACCTTTACGACGCAAAGAAGGTTTTCATCACCTTTTCTGCGGGTGCCACGATGGTCAGGCCCGACGACTCGCTCGAGTCATCCTTGCTGCGCGCCGATGAGGCGATGTATCAGGCCAAGAACGCCGGCAAGAACTGCGTCGCCATCGTCTGAGCCTCGGTGCCGACTGGGCGAGCCTTAGTCGATGAGTCCGTTTCGCAGGCAATAGGCGGTCAGATCGGCATTCGACTGCAGCGACAGTTTTTCAAGCACCCTTGCCCGATAGACCGAGACGGTCTTGGGTGAGAGGTTCAGCTCGACGGCAATATCTGACAGGCGCTGACCGGTCGAGAGTCTGAGCAGGGTCTGAAACTCACGATCGGACAGGCGCTCATGGGGCTTTTCGCTGTCGTCGATCGACAGTCGTTCTGCGAGCGCTTCGGCAATGGCAGGCGTGATGTATTTTCGACCGGCATGGATGGTCCGCACCGCCGCCAGAATCTGGGTCGGGTCGGCCGATTTGTTGAGGTAGCCCATGGCACCCGCCTTGAGCGCGCGAATCGCGTATTGATCTTCCGGGTACATCGTGAGCACCAGCACCCGGATGCGGGTCGGATGGTCACCCAGCGAATGCAATACATCGAGTCCGCTGCGTCCCGGCAGATTGATGTCGAGCAGCAGTACATCGAACTCGGTGTCATGAAGCAGCTGGCGCAGTTCGCCATAGTCGCCGGCCTCACCAACAATCCTGATGTCGCCGGCCTCGGTCAGCGAATCGCGCAAGCCCCGCCTGATCAGGGCATGGTCATCGACGAGCACAACACGAATCATGCGTCGGGCTCCGCGTCGAGCCGTGCTGCGGCCTGGGGGGTCAGTGGAATCATGAGCATGATGGCGCCTCTGCGTTTGCCTGCGGCGATCTCGAGCCAACCATTGGCCTGGCGGGCGCGTTCGGTCAGGCCTCTGAGGCCGAATGATCCTGGTTTGTCGAGATCTTCGGTGCGGATGCCGACGCCATCGTCCGAGATTTCGAGTGACAGCATCTCGTCCTGCACCACCAGATCGAGTCTGGCATGGGTCGCCTGCGAGTGCTTGCCGATATTGGTGAGTGACTCCTGGGCGACGCGGTAAACCGTGATCGCCACCTGCTCTGAAACATCGATGCTTTCGCGATTGCAATCGAGATGGGTATTGATCCCGGTCCGGGCTTCAAACTGGGAGACGAGAAACTCGAGCGCAGCAACGATCCCGGCCTCCAGAGCCGGCGGGCGCAGATTGCGCATGATTCGATGGACTGCCTCGACCGCCTGGTTAAGCGTCTCAAGCCCCTGATGCGCGCGGCCGCGGATGGCCTCATCGCCGTGGCGCTCGATCCAGCTCAGATCAAAGCGAAGTGCGGTCAGCATGCCGCCCACGTCATCGTGCACTTCACGCGCAATCTCGGCGCGCTCGGCTTCGACTGCCTGGTGAAGATGGTCGGTGAGTGCGCGCAGCCGCTGCTCGGAGGCAGCAAGCGCCGCCTGGGCTGCGGTGCGCTCGCGCCGCGCCGCGCCGGCCGACATGGCGCTGCGCAGGGCCGGCCCGAGACGGGCCAGTCGACCCTTGATCAGATAGTCATCGGCACCCGCCTGAATCGCCGCAACCGCAGCGTCTTCACCGATGTTGCCCGACACGATGATGAACGGCAGGTTTGCGCCTTCCGAACGGATGATGCGCAAGGCTTCGGTGCTCGAGAAACGGGGAAGATGGTGGTCGGAGATCACCGCGTCCCAGTGGCCGTCGGCGAGCGCCGCCTGCAATCCGCCGGCATCTTCAACACGGATCGCATCGGGCTCGAATTGCTGCCTGCGCAATGAGCGCAGGAGCAGCTCGTAGTCCAGTTCGGAGTCCTCGACGACCAGCAGACGAATGGGTTCGCCGCAGGTTTCCGAACCGGCGGTTCGCGCGGCGGAGCTTGTCGCGGAATTGGTGGGATGCACCGGTGCTTTTCAGGGGTTGCCCAGACGCAATGGTGTCTGAGAATGACACATCCGATGCCATCGGGCGGGCAAGCGAATCGATTGATGTTAGCACGCACGCCATGCTGACCTAAACATGATGAAGCAGGTGCAATGGGACTCGATCAAGCAGCCACAGGACTGACCACGGTACCGACAAGGTTGGTGGTTGATCTGCAGGACGAGCTGATGACAGCCGGTACTGAGCTTGACCGTCTGCAGCGTCTTCTGACTGATGCGGTGACGCAGCTGTCAGCGCATTTCTCTCATGCGGTCAGCAGTCAGGCCGACATGCCGCCAAGCCAGGAGCGCGATGTGCTCCTCGTGCAGATGAGGCGCGCCATGACCGCGCTGCAATTCGAGGATATGGCATCGCAACTGATCGTCCACTCGCGCCGTCGTCTTTCGTCGGTGACCGAATGCCTGGGAAATCTGGCAGTGAGCGGCGACGAAGAAGGGTGCGAAGTCCAGTGGGTTGTCCGTCCGTGTCCCGTGGCCCAGCGAGTGGTTGACGCGGGTTCGGTCGAACTTTTTTAGGGGTACACAAGTGAAAATGACTTCGATTCTTGCCGTGGACGATTCGGCGTCGATGCGTCAGATGGTGTCTTTCACGCTGCGCAGCTCGGGCTACGACGTGATCGAGGCCATCGACGGACAGGATGCGCTCGACAAGATCGGCGACCGGCATGTCGATCTGGTGCTGACCGATCAGAACATGCCTCGCATGGACGGCCTGACCCTGATTCGCGAGTTGCGCTGCGTGGACCGCTTCAAGCGCACGCCGATCCTGATGCTCACCACAGAGTCGAGCGACGAGATGAAGCAGGCAGGACGTGCCGCGGGTGCGACAGGCTGGATGGTCAAGCCTTTCGATCCGCAGCGCCTCCTCGAGATCATCAGCAAAGTGCTGCCCAACTAGCCTCGCAGGAATCGACGATGAGCGATACCCATACCAGTGAATCCTCAGGCGATGTGTTCGACCTGTCGCAGTTCCATGGCGTCTTTTATGAAGAGGCTGGCGAGAACCTCACCAGCATGGAGGCCTTGCTGCTCGAGACCGACGAATCGAATGCCGATGACGAGTCGCTGAATGCGATCTTTCGTTGCGCGCACTCGATCAAGGGTGGCGCGGCGACCTTCGGATTCCAGGATGTCGCCGATCTCACGCATGTCATGGAGACGCTGCTCGATCGGCTGCGCCGACGCGAACTGGCCATCACCAGCGGCATGATCGACACCCTGCTCGAATCGGGCGATGTGCTCAAACACCTGCTGGCGAGCCGTCAGAGCGGCACCGACGCGGGCATCGACTGCACCGAACTGGTGGCGCGCATCGGCGCATTTGCCCATGGCACGGTCGCTGCGGCGCCGGCTGCCGTCGCGCCAGTTGCCGCAGCGACAGCAGCGCCGGTTGCCGCGTCGATGACCGAGGCACCGGCGGCGGCAAGCGCAAGCCCGGCAGCGGCGCCACTTGCGCCTGGTGAGCGCGTGCTCGAGATTGCCATCGGACCGCTCGATCAACCCCGCCTCGCCGACAATGTGGTCGAGCTGTTCGGCGAAATACCCGGCCTGGGAACGATCGAGCCAAGCGATGACGGCAAGCCCGATGCCGCTCAGACCCGACATTTCCGGGTGGTCAGCACCGTTACCGACAGCGATCTGCTCGATCTGTTTTCGTTTCATGTCTCGCGCGAGCAGGTCAGCATCCGCGAAGTGGGTGCAGCGGCGACCGCTGTCGCCACCCCAGTCGCCACCCCAGTCGCCACCCCGGTTGCCACCCCGGAGGCCGACCAGACCTTCGGACTCTTTGAAGACCTGCCGGAGCCGGTCGCCGCCGGTGTCCAGGCCCCGGCAGCGGTCGTCGTGGCCGCGCCCAAGGCAGACGCGCCGCGTGCTGCCGATCGTGCTGCCCCGGCCAGTGCCAATCTCGAATCCTCGACGATTCGCGTGCCGACCGAGAAGGTCGATCAGCTGATCAATCTGGTCGGCGAAATGGTGATTACTCAGGCAATGCTGGCCCAGACCGGACGCGGACTCGACGCGGTCGTCCATCAGGCGATGGCCACGGCGCTGACCGACCTCGAGCGCAACACCCGGCTCCTCCAGGAGGCCGTCATGGCCATCCGGATGATTCCGATGACGGCGGTCTTCAATCGCTTTCCGCGGATGCTTCGCGATCTGTCGGGTCGTCTGGGCAAGAAGCTCGAATTGCACACCATCGGTGAAGACACCGAACTCGACAAAGGCCTGATCGAAAAGATCACCGACCCGCTGACCCATCTGGTGCGCAATTCGGCCGATCACGGCATCGAGATGCCGGCCGACCGGATCGCCGCCGGCAAGCCCGAGCACGGCACGGTGACACTGGCTGCCGCGCACCAGGGCGGCTCGATCGTGATTGAAGTTCGCGATGACGGTCGGGGTCTGAATCGCGCCAAGCTGCTTGCCAAGGCCCGCGAGCGTGGCCTGAGCGTCAGCGACTCGATGTCCGATACCGAGGTCTATGGCCTGATCTTTGCACCGGGCTTTTCAACCGCAGCCGAGGTCACCGATGTCTCGGGTCGCGGTGTCGGTATGGACGTGGTCAAACGCAACATCACCTCACTCGGCGGCTCGGTCGAGATCGATTCGGTCGAAGGCCAGGGCATGCGGGTCTCGGTCCGACTGCCGCTGACGCTCGCGATCATGGACGGCATGTCGGTCGGCGTGGCCGATGAGACCTATATCGTGCCGCTGGCATCGGTGGTCGAGTCGATCCACATGACCGCGAGCGATGTGAAATCGGTCGGTGGTACCGGTCGTGTGGTGGAAGTTCGCAACGAATACCTGCCGCTGATACGACTCGATGAACTGTTCGACGTGCCGCGCTCGGTGGAGCACAACGGCGGGATCATGATCGTGGTAGAGGCCGAAGGCGGGCGGATTGCCCTGCTGGTCGACGATCTCATCGGACAGCATCAGGTGGTGGTGAAGAACCTTGAAGCCAACTATCGCAAGGTGCCTGGTGTATCCGGGGCAACGATTCTGGGTGACGGACGGGTGGCATTGATCCTCGACGTGTCGTGGCTGATTCGCCGCGTGCGTCATTAATCGAAGATGGAAAGGCAGGACACACCATGAATGCACGCGCTAATGCAGTGGTCAATGCAGTGGTCGAGCGGCCTCGCGAATACCTCACCTTCCGGCTCGGTGAGGAGGAGTACGGCATCGACATTCTGAAAGTTCAGGAGATCCGCGGCTATGAGCAGCCGACCCGGATCGCCAATGCGCCTTCTTTCATCAAGGGGGTGGTCAATCTGCGCGGTGTCATCGTGCCGATTGTCGATATGCGACTGAAGTTCGGACTCGGCTCGGCCGAATACAACGACTTCACGGTGGTGATCATCCTGAATCTCGGCGCTCGCGTGGTCGGGATGGTGGTCGATTCGGTCTCCGACGTGATGGAGCTGTCGCCCGAACAGATTCGCGACACACCCGAGATCGATTCGGTGGTCGATTCGAGCTACATCACCGGTCTGGGAACGCTGAATGATCGGATGCTGATTCTGATCGCCATCGAAAAGCTCATGGGCACCGCCGAAATGGCATTGGCCTGAGCGTTCGCACCTGCGCTGCAATCAAGAAAATTATTTTTCTCTCGAGGTAAACATGAAGCTGCGATTCAAGCTGCTGATCCTGCCGGCGCTCGCGGGTAGCCTGATGCTGGCGCTGTGTGTGCTGGTCACGGTGCTCTCGCATCGGTCCGACACCGAGATTGCGAGCTTGCGCAAGGAGGCTGCGGCCGCACGGGCCGCCGTCAGCGCCACCTCCGTCGACAGCCGCGAGGGCAAGCCGTCGATGACGGCCGAGGCCGCTTCGCCGGGCATGGCGCTGCCGCTGGTATGGGGCTCTACCCTGATCTCACTCGGATTGCTGTTCGCGCTCACGCTGGGCTTCAACCGTCGCCTGATCGTGCCGCTTGAAGCAGCCCGCAAGGCGGCCGAAGCGATCGCTGCAGGCGACTTGCGGGTCGATCTGCCGCCGCCGTCGACCGATGAGGTCGGTCAGCTGATTTCCGCGCTGTCGCGAATGGCTGAGCAGCTCGAGCGCACTGTCGGTTCGATCAAGGTGTCGGCTGAGCAGATCTCGGTGGCCTCGACCGAGATCGCGGTCGGCAACGGTGATCTCTCGCAGCGCACCGAACAACAGGCGGCCAGCCTGCAGCAGACCTCGAGCAGCGTCGAGCAAATGGCCGGTACGGTCGACACCAATGCGGCGAATGCGCGCCAGGCCAATCAGCTCGCGCTTGGTGCCTCCGAAGTGGCGCGCCGCGGCGGTGATGTGGTGCAGCAGGTGGTCACGACCATGGGTGAGATCAGCGACAGTTCACGCAAGATCGCCGACATCATCGGCGTGATCGATGGCATCGCCTTCCAGACCAATATCCTCGCGCTCAATGCGGCGGTCGAAGCGGCGCGAGCCGGCGAGCAGGGACGCGGCTTTTCGGTGGTGGCCGCCGAGGTCCGAAGCCTCGCTCAGCGCAGTGCCGAAGCGGCGCGTCAGATCAAGGACCTGATCACCGACAGCGTGCAGCGGGTCGAGTCTGGTGGCCGCCTGGTGCAGGAAGCCGGGTCGACCATGGAAGAGATCGTGACCTCGGTGCGCCGGGTCACCGACATCATTGGCGAGATCTCGTCGGCGACTGTCGAGCAAAGTGCCGGTATCGCTCATGTCAACACCGAAGTCGGCCAGCTCGACCGCATGACCCAGCAAAACGCAGCGCTGGTCGAAGAAAGTGCCGCTGCAGCGGAAAGCCTCAAGCAACAGGCTCGCAGTCTGATCCAGACCATCGACAGCTTCCGTCTGTCAGGACGCGGGACGCTCGCGCCGGACGCTGAAAGCTTCCGGAAAAGCCCTGCCCCGGCACCCAGACCGGCGATGGCCCCGCCGATGACTCCCAGCCCCGCTGCCGCGCCGCGCATGCAAACCGCTGCGCCGCTATCGGCTCGCCCTGCCGCCGCGCCCCAGGACAATGTCGCGCCCGCCGCATCACGCGCAGCGCCGCCTGTGCAGTCGCCGCCGCCGCCGGCTCAGTCGTCGCCTAAGCCTGCTCCCAAGCGCGCTGACGACGATTGGGAAGAGTTCTGAGCGAGCGCCTGATCCGATGAATGTCGTCCTCTCATGACTGCAAGCCCGACAGTCGGCCAGATTGCCGCCCTTGCACCAGGCGATTTTGAGCGAGCCTGTCGAATCATCAAGGAACGCGCCGGCATCAACCTGCTGCCCAGCAAGCAGAGCATGGTGCAAGGTCGGCTGGCACGCGTGCTTCGCGAGCACGGCCTGCCTGACTACCGCAGCCTTCTTGATGCCATCGAGAAGGTCAACTCGCCGCTGTGGCAACCCTTTCTCAATGCGCTCACCACCAATCTCACCTCTTTTTTTCGCGAGTCTTACCATTTTCCGCTGCTGGCCGACTTCTTGCGGACGCAGACCGGTCCGGTGCGGATCTGGTGCGCTGCGGCCTCGACCGGCGAAGAGCCGTGGTCGATCGCGATGACCGCGCTCGAAGCGCTCGGCACCGGGGCACAGGTGAGCATCGTCGCATCGGACATCGATACTGACGTCCTCGATACCGCGCGCGCGGCGGTTTATTCGATGGGTACCGACAAAGGACTCGACCAGGAACGCATGCGCCGCTGGTTCTTGAAGGGCAGCGGTGCCAACGCCGGCTTGATGCGGGTTCGCCCCGAACTGACCCGCATGGTCGAGTTCAGGCAACTCAATCTGGTGCATGACGAACTGCGCTTTGCGCAGCCCTTCGATGTGGTTTTCTGTCGCAATGTGATGATCTATTTCGATGCAGCAACCCAGCGCAACGTGCTCGCGCGCCTTCATGCGGCGATGCGCCCGGGCGCGCTGCTGTTTGCCGGGCATTCCGAAAATTTTTCCGCGCACGCTGATCTCTTTTCGCTGCGTGGCAAGACGGTTTACGAGCGGTGCAGCATGCAGACCGCGCGGACGGCATCATGGGCGTCATGACTGAAGCCGCGGTCGTCGCCACCAGCAGTCTGAACAGACTGTCGGCGCTGCGCACCCGCGTTCATCGCGAGTTCGAAGCCCGCACCTATTTTCATGATCCGGCCTTCGGTGTCGAAACCGTCAAGCTGATGCCGGGCGAGTACTACGTTCATGCCGGTGACGATCTGCTGCTCACCACGGTGCTCGGTTCCTGCGTGGCTGCCTGCCTGGTCGACCGATCGATCGGCTTGTCCGGGATGAACCATTTCATGCTTCCCGAAGGGGGCAGCGCCGGACGCTACGGCGCCTTTGCGATGGAGTTGCTCATCAATGAAATGATGAAGCGCGGGGCCCGTCGCGAGCGGATTCAGGCAAAGATCTTCGGCGGTGGTCAGGTCATGCGCAACTACACCTGCATGAATGTCGGCGAGCGCAATGTCGAATTCGTCGAGCAGTTCCTGGCGACCGAGCGGATCGCAATCGTCTCGAAGGATGTGCTCGATGTCTGCCCGCGCAAGGTCTGTCTTTTTCCAGGCAGTGGTCGGGCGCTGGTCAAGAGACTGGCGGTGACTCAGTCCGATGGGATTGCAAGCGCCGAATCCGATTACCGCGGCAAGCTGAGCCGCCAACCCGCCGCTGCCGCCTCCGGTGGCGTCGAGCTATTTTGAGGACTGAGCGATGAAAGACGCGACGGGCAAGATCCGGGTCGTGGTGGTCGACGACTCCGCGCTGGTGCGCAGCATCCTGTCGACGCTGATCGATTCGCAGCCCGATATGGCCTGCATCGGCGTGGCAAGCGACCCACTGGTGGCGCGCGAGATGATCCGTGAACTCAACCCCGATGTGATCACGCTGGATGTCGAGATGCCCAAGATGGACGGGCTCGATTTCCTTGAAAAGCTGATGCGGCTGCGGCCGATGCCGGTGGTGATGGTCTCGACCCTGACTGAGCGCGGTGCTGAGACCACGCTTCGCGCACTCGAGCTGGGCGCTGTCGATTTCGTGGCCAAGCCGCGGCTCGGGCTCGCGCAGGGCCTGCAGGAGATGGCCAAGGAAATCACCGAGAAGGTTCGGATCGCGGCGAAAGTGAGAATCGACCGTCGTGCGGTTGCTCGTCCCGCGCCGCCGTCAGCCGCGCCTCGCGTGGCGGGCTCGGTGGTTCGCGGCCTGGCCTCGGCGGATGCGCCGCTGGTCAAGGCAGTGCCGATCAGTTATTCGCGGGTCAGTACCGAAAAGCTGATTGCCATTGGCGCGTCGACCGGTGGCACCGAGGCACTGCGCGAAATGCTGAGCGGTTTGCCTGCCGATTGCCCGGCAGTGATGGTGACCCAGCACATGCCGCCCGGATTTACGCGCAGTCTGGCCGATCGGCTCAATTCAGTCTGTCGGATGCATGTGAAGGAAGCCGAGCAGGGCGAGCGCATCCTGCCTGGCCATGTCTATATCGCCCCGGGCGGCCGTCACCTCGCTGTGCGGCGCAGTGGCGCCAACTATGTCGTCGAGGTTCATGACGGTGATGTCGTCAATCGGCATCGGCCGTCGGTCGAGGTCCTCTTCAATTCGGTAGCGCTCGAGGTCGGTCGCAATGCGATCGGCGTGATGCTCACCGGCATGGGACGCGATGGCGCCGACGCCATGCTCAGAATGCGCGAAGCGGGTGCCTACAATTTTGCGCAGGATGAGGCGAG
>Ga0114972_10001381_pt1 | contig 18221 bp, 14 predicted proteins | sample M_140807_EF_Meta_FD_87354 | JGI IMG/M metagenome (GOLD analysis project Ga0114972, IMG submission 87354) | Freshwater microbial communities from Lake Montjoie, Canada to study carbon cycling - M_140807_EF_MetaG | ecosystem: Environmental > Aquatic > Freshwater > Lake | place: Lake Montjoie... | reverse complement strand
CCATGCCGCGAAGCCCCTTGCCGCCGCGCGCCTGCACGCGGAATTCGCTCGAAGGCGTGCGCTTGATGTAACCGCGATGGGTGAGGGTCACGACCATCGAATCATTGGCGATGAGATCCTCCACCGCGATTTCGCCTTCTTCCGGAAGGATCGGGCAGCGGCGCGGCGTGCCGTATTTTTCGGCGATGGCGCGCAGTTCCTGTTTGATGATCGTCAACACGCGGATCTCGCGGGCGATGATGTCCATGAAATCGACAATCTCCGCAAGCACGCTGTCGTATTCGCCCTTGATCTTGTCGCGCTCCATGCCGGTGAGTTGATAGAGGCGGAGTTCGAGAATCGCGTTGACCTGGCGCTCCGAAAAAACATAGCGGTCACCCTGCACCGATGGTTGCGAGCGCAGCAGGATGCCGAGGCCCTCTGCTGTGGCGGTTGGGAACGTATAAGCAGCAAGGCGTTCGCGCGCCTCGTCGCGGTTTTTCGAAGAACGGATGATGTGGATGAAGTCGTCGAGATGCCCGAGCGCAAGCAGGTAGGCTTCGAGGTTTTCGGCGCGGTCTTCGGCTTTGCGCAGCAGGTATTTCGTGCGGCGGATGATCACCTCGCGGCGATGCTCGATGTAGCAATCGATGGCATCCTTCAGCGGCAGCATCTTCGGCCGCTTCTCGTGGATCGCCAGCATGTTCACGCTGTAGGACGTGTCCATGCTGGTCAGCTTGAAAATCTGGTTGGCGACAACCTGCGGTCGGGCATCGCGCTTCAGTTCGATCTCGATGCGGGTCTCCTCGTCGGACAAATCGCGCATGCCCGAGATCCCGGTGAGGATTTTTTCGTTCACCAGCTCGGCGATGCGTTCCTGCAAGGTCGCGCGGTTCACGCCGTGCGGCACCTCGCGGATTGTTAGAATGCTTTTGCCGCCTTCCTGTTCATCGATCTCGATTTTGCCGCGCAGGCGGAATGTTCCCCGACCGGTGCGGAGGTATTCCTCGATTCCCTTGAGGCCGCGGATCTCGCACTTGCCGGCGAAGTCCGGACCTTTGACGAACTGCATCAATTCCGGCAGCGTGATATCCGGTTTGTCGATCTGCGCGCAGATGGCCTCGACGATTTCGCGCAGATTGTGAGGCGCCAGGTTGGTGGCCATGCCCACCGCGATGCCGGTGCCGCCGTTGACCAGCAGATTGGGAAAAGCCGAGGGCAGCACGGTCGGCTCGGTGAGCCGCTCGTCGTAGTTCGGCACGAAATCGACCGTGTCCTTTTCCAGATCCTCCATCATCGCCATGCCGAGATGGGTGAGCCGGGCTTCCGTGTAACGCATTGCGGCGGGAGGATCGCCCTCCACCGAACCAAAGTTGCCCTGGCCGTCGATCAGCGTCTCGCGCATCGTCCAGTGCTGGCCCATGTTGACCAGAGTCGGGTAAATCACCGCCTCACCGTGAGGGTGGTAGTTTCCGGACGTATCGCCGCAGATTTTCGCACACTTGATGTGCTGCTTGCCCGGAGCGAGATTCAGCTCGCGCATGGCGAAGAGAATCCGCCGCTGCGATGGTTTCAAGCCGTCGCGCACGTCGGGAAGCGCGCGCGAAATGATCACGGACATCGAGTAGTCGAGGAAGGATGTGGAAAGCTCCTCGGCAACGGAGATCGGTTTGATGTGGTCGGTTGACATGAACTTTGCGGTTGCGTCCGGATGATTGCGCCAGTCGCACCGCCATTGTTCCGAAATGCCCGGCAATAGGCAAGTAATAAGAGCCGGATAGGGCTGCGAATCACAAAGAATTTCGCGGCAAATTATGCCCGGAAAATCCTGCTGCTCCGAAACAATGATTGACTGGTCAGACCGGTCAACGTATTGTTTTGCCATGAAAACGATTGCAGCATACGATGCGAAGTCGCGTTTTTCGGAAATCCTGCGCGCGGCGGCGGCGGGGGAGGTGTTTGTGATCACCCGCAACGGTCAGCGGATGGCGGAACTGCGGCCTTGCACGCCCCTTGTGAACCAGCGGAAGCGTGGCATGATGAAGAAGGCATTCGGGCCGGTGCCTGTTGACTTTAACGAGCCCTTGGCGGAGTTCCATGAATACCAATGAGACTCTTGCTGGATACCTGCGCGCTGTTGTGGTTTTTGCGCAACGATGCGGAACTCTCGGAGACTGCAGCCACAGCGATTGAGGACTCCGCAAACGAGGTATTCGTGAGCGTAGTGAGCATTTGGGAAATCGCGATCAAAGCCAGCCTCGGCAAGATCAAAGCACCCGTGGGTTTGGCAAGCGGACTCGAGCAGAAACTCGCGGAGTCCGGCTTTTCCCTGCTGGATGTTTCCTATCGGCACGCGGTCGGTGTGTATTCCCTGCCAAAAGTCCACACCGATCCGTTTGATCGCTTGCTCATCAGCCAATGCCGTGCGGAAAAACTCGCCGCCGTGACCAGCGATGCCCATTGGTCCGCTTCCGAATATGCGCTGCGGGTATTGTGGTAGAATGCATCTACGCCCTCGACAAAGCATTGGCGGAGACGAAACGATTGCGAACGCGGAAGGCGGCGGGAGATTCTTGGAGAAGAATCATTCTTAGGTTATGGGATTTGGCGGCGAACCAAGGGGACCCCATCCTTCTCGATTGTTTATCCACCCACGATGGAAATGGGATCTCGTGGAGTTGGCAGAGATGAGCGGCGGCGGCAGCGGCGTATGCATCAGCTAAGCCGTTATCGCTTAGGATTTCACTGAGGATCGGAGGTTCTTCTTCGAGCATTTCCGAGGTCGGATCGTTTTCGAAACGGTCGAGAAAATTGGCGATGGCGTAGTGAAAGCCGTCAGGCTCTTTTACTAACCGAAGGCTATCCGCCAGCGTCTTACGTTTGGTGAGAGTGTCTGAAGGCTCCATGTTAGCTGATCCCTCCCACCAGTTGAATCCAACGCTCCTTGTATCCATTGACTGGATCAAAGCACAGAACACCAATCAAAATTTCACACGAAATCTCAACGGTTTTCGGCACGAATTTGTATCTCAGCAGCATGATCGTTTTGTGACTATGAATGAATCTAGTTATCTCAGCATCGTTTTCACACATCCAAATTCCTGACATTCAGCGCGTTGTCCTCGATGAATCGTTTGCGCGGTTCGACGATGTCGCCCATCAGCACGTCGAACATCTTGTCGGCTTCCACGGCATTGTCCTCATCGAGCCGGACGCGGAGGAACTGGCGTTTGCCCGGATCCATGGTGGTTTCGAAAAGCTCCTTGGCGTTCATCTCGCCGAGACCCTTGAATCGTTTGATCTGTACTCCGCGACGACCGATCTCGAGGACTTTTTCCAGCACCTCGGTGATGGCGAAAATCGGCGTGACGCTGCGTTTGTCGCCCTCGCCTTCGATCAGTTCGAAAATCGGTTTGTCGGGCGAAAAGAAATTCGAGGTATCGAGGCCCTTTTCGCGCAGCCGGGTCAGCAGTCGTTGGATGGCGTGGGATTCGTGCAACTCCTTGAGCACGGCGCGGCGGGAGATTTGATTGGTGTGTGCGGCCAGTTCCTGTTCCGACAGGGTTTCGCCGAACAGGCGCAAGTCGCGGTTGTCCTCCGCGAAGGTTCGCAGGTCCTGATCTCCGGTGAAATAATGGATCGACTCCTCATTGCCTCGGCGGACCCGCACCATGTAGGCGGGCAATTGATCGCCGGTGCCGGCGCGAAGGAAGTCGGCGAAATTTCCACCGCTGCGCTGGATTGAATCCGCATAGCGGGTGAGCTGGGAAATGCTTTCGAGCACATTGCGCAGTTCGTCCGCCGTGAGCAGCGCGTCATTGGCGATCGAGTGCAGCGACACATCGCCGGCCCCGAGTTCGATGAGGATTTTCGTGAGTTCGCCGTCATCCTGCACATACTCCGCGCGTTTTTTCCGCGTGACCAGATAGAGCGGCGGCTGGGCGATGTAGAGGTGGCCCTGCTTGACCAAATCCGGCATGTGGCGGCAGAAAAACGTCAGCAACAGGGTGCGGATGTGCGAGCCGTCGACGTCGGCATCGGTCATGATGACAATCTTGTGGTAGCGGATTTTCTCGATCTTGAAGGCACCCTCCATGTCGCCATCGCCGATGCCGGCGCCGATGGCGGTGATCATCGATTGGATCTCCTTGTTTTGCAGCGCGCGGTGGAGTCGGGATTTCTCCACATTGATCAGCTTGCCGCGCAATGGCAGGATCGCCTGCGTGCGGCGGTCGCGGCCTTGTTTGGCCGAGCCACCTGCGGAGTCACCTTCGACAATGTACAGCTCCGACTTCGAAGGATCGCGCTCCGAACAGTCGGCCAGTTTCCCCGGCAGACCGCCGCCGGAGAGAGCGGATTTCCGCACCGTTTCACGCGCCTTGCGGGCCGCCTCGCGGGCACGGGCGGCGTTCACCGACTTCTCGATGATTTTCCGCGCCAGACCGGGAGTCTCTTCAAAAAAGGTCATCAGTCCTTCATAGACGATCGAGGACACCACGCCCTCGATCTCGGCATTGACGAGTTTCGCTTTGGTTTGCGAGTTGAAGCGGGGGTTCGGCATTTTCACCGAGATCACGCAGACGAGCCCTTCGCGTACATCATCGCCGGAAAGCGAGGGGTCCTTGTCCTTGAGAATCTTGTTGGCCTTGGCAAACTGGTTGATCGCCCGTGTCAGCGCGGTGCGGAAACCTGTTAGATGCGTTCCGCCATCGGCATTCGGAATCGAATTCGCGAAGCAGAGAATCTGGTCGTTGTAGGAATCGTTGTACTGGAAAACCACATCGGCATACACGTCGTCGCTGGTGATCTTGCCATCGTAATCGATCTCCACCTGGCGTTTGCCCGAAAGCACAACCGGTGGTTCATGAATGATCGGCTTGTTTTCCCCGAGCTGGGTGACGAATTCCACGATGCCTTGGGCGTAGAAGAACGATGTTTTGCGCGCCGTCTCCGGACGCTCGTCCTCGAGGTCGATGGTCAGTCCGGGATTGAGAAACGCGAGTTCGCGCAGACGGGTCGAGAGCCTCTCGAAATTGAACACGATGGTGTCCACAAAAATCGTGGCATCGGGGAAGAAGGTAATGGTGGTTCCGGTCACGCCTGCGGGCACTTCCCCAATCACGTGCAGCGGCTGGGTGGTTTTGCCGCGTTCGAAGCCGATCATGTGCACCTTGCCCTCGCGGCGGACTTCCGCTTTGAACCAGTCGGACAGCGCATTCACGCATTTCGCTCCGACGCCGTGAAGACCACCGGAGTATTTGTAGGCACCCTGTCCGAACTTGCCGCCGGCGTGAAGATTGGTGAGCACCAGCTCCACCGCGGGGATGCCGAACTTCGGATGCGTATCAACCGGAATGCCGCGGCCGTTGTCGGACACCGAAATCGAACCATCAATATGGATCGCCACCTTGATGCGCTGGCAGTAGCCGGCGAGATGCTCGTCGATCGAATTATCCAACACCTCGAAAACGCAGTGGTGCAAGCCGCGTTCATCGGGGTCGCCGATGTACATGCCCGGACGCTTTCTAACAGCTTCCAAACCCTCCAGCTTGTCGATTTGTGCGGCACCGTATTGCTGGCTTGCATCGACACTCGGCGGGGTGTTTTCGGCAGGAGTTGTGGGATCAGACATGAGCTGTCAGAGTCTCTGAAAAATCAAGGGTCAGAGCAAGAACTTAATCGATTTTTGCGGCTGTTTTTGCGGACAAAAAACGGCGGAAATCAGCCGCGCGCCACGAAGGATTTCATCAGGTATGTTGCCGCATTCCGCAGCATGATCACGACCAAAAAACGCGGCAACATTTCCAGCATTTGTCGGCCTTCATTTCATGCTTGTCGGGCCGCTTCATCGCGTTGTCGGCGGTGAGCGCACAGAAAAACAATCTGCGGCCTCATGTTGCCGGTTGTGAAGTCTGCCAGCCATTCATCCCGTTGCCAGCGCGGCGGCGTTACAACTGCAACTGTTCGATCTGCCAAGGCAGCAGACAGTCCGTGGCCTGCAATTCGCCCGCCGCGATGGATTCCGCCACACTGCGGGCGATCAACAGCGAAGGATCGAGGTCGAGATCCCTGGCCGCCTTGTCGCGCTTTTGAATGATTTGGTCCACAGCGCGATCAAAGGCCGCGTCCTTTTTACGACGCAACATCTTGATTTTCTGAGGCAATTCGGAGTCCGCGAGATCGGCGACGGGATTCACGAAACCTTCGTAGCGGCGCAAGCGGTCCGGACGCTGCAGATGTCGTGGCAGTTGGACTTTGTGACCGGCGGCCAGCCCTTCCGCCCAAGTCAGCATTTCCTTGTTGTTCACCACCATGAACGACGGCTTGTCCCACGAGGCGGCTTCCGCATCCCGCCACTGCCAAAGGGCCCTGAGATAGGCCAGTTCCCGGGCATTGAGGCGCGCGCTGCCGTTGATGCGCCATTGTTCATCCCGGTTTTCATCCCGTTCCAGCACCTTTTTCCGAGCTGCCTCGCAGCTTTGCACAAACCATTCATAGCGCCCTTTCTCATGCAATTCCTCGGTAATGCACTCCGCCATCGGCAGGAGATAAACCACATCATTGATCGCGTATTCGGTCATTTTGTCGGTCATCGGCCGGCGGCCCCAGTCGGCTTTTTGCGATGTTTTCAACAACACCACCCCGAACCAGTGTTCCACCAGGTCGGAGAGACCGAATTTCCTCAGCCCTAACAATCTTGCACCAATCTGGGTGTCCCAGACCACCGGCGGGAGTTTGCCAAATTCCCTGCGGATCATGGTCATGTCGTAATCGGCGCCGTGCATCCAGACTTCACACCCGCACAGGTAATCACCAAACCGGCTGAGATCGGCGATCGCGAGAGGATCGATCAATACATTTTCCCCGCCAGCGGACAATTGGATCAGGCACAGCGATTCCTTGTAGCGATGAAGACTATCCGCCTCGGTATCGATGGCGCAAACGGGCGCGACGGGCGCGACGCGTTCCAATAATTCGATTAAACTGGAATAGTCATTGATGAGAATAGGCATGCGGAAAATTCAAGGCGAAGAAACCATAAACCGCACAGCCCTACAAAGGGATGTGCGGTGGAGAAACAGAGCAGCCCTCGCAGTCGGCAGCCATCTCAATACCCCGAAGTCACGTCAGCGGTGGAGCGAACGCGAACCGAGGGGGGAAGTGCGTTGGAAGCTTGAATGGTTGTGGTGCCGGTCACGAGACCCACGTCGAAGGTATCGGTGATCGTCCAAGTGAAATTGGGGTTGCCAACCAGATTCCCGGCTTTGCTGTCCTTGACAATAACCGATGTACCTGGAACCGGAGTCTTCAGCTTCGTCCATTTGGGCTTCACCGCGAGCGCGTCATAGGTCACCTCATAACCATAGGTCACCGCGGAACCGACATTCCTGCGCTTGTCAATGGTGTAAGGAATCGCCAGCGGTGCGCTGACATCCGTGTAAACCGGGGCGTTGCCGGGCAGAGGGGCGGTCAGACCGAGGCTGGAGAGATACAATGGCGTTGGCGGCACGAGGTCGTTGTAGGCACTGTATTCCAGAGTGGTATTGAGATCGTCGCCATCGTCCTTGGAAAACGCGAATTCAAAAATGTTGGACTTGCCGTCTCCGTCGTAGTCCGCCGTGGGAGCGTTGAGCTTGTCAATTTTCCCCTGGACCTTGATGCCGGGATACGCAGCTTCGAGCACGAAGCGGTGTTCAAACTGGGTGTGGCCCTTGAAGGTATCGACAAACCGCATCGGCCACTTCCATAGCCGCGTCGAAGTATCCGTGGCGACGGTGGTGGTGCTGACCGAGCGGGTGAACGACATCACACCTTTGCCGACATCGCCTTTGGTGAAGGCGTACGGCAGGATCGCCAGCTGTCTGAGATACGGGTTGCTCAGCTTGTAGAGCAGATCGAAGGTGGGGTAAACCAGATCTCCCATGTCGTCCTCGATGCCAAACTCAAGCAGGTCCGAAGCCAGCGTGTTCAGGCTGGTATTCCCTCTCCATTTCATCGTGCTCACGATGCGCGGATCCAACTCCTGGGCATTGTTGCGCCACTGCGTGGTATCGAGCATGAATCCCTCAAGCCCTTTGCGGTAACCGTTCGGCTCGATCATTTGGGTGAGCTGAATGTTCAAGTTGGTCTTGAGACCGGGGTGTTGGAAAAAACGGTCAATCACGGGAATCGAATAGATGTAAATCCCCGGCACCCATTCATCCGAGTGCAGTTTGAATTCATCCACTCCGTAGGTCTTGCTGTAGGTATATCGGGCGATGTCCTTCAATTCAATCGGCGGAGCGAGCACATTGTAGTACATGGCGACCGAGCCGTCGATGAACTCACTGCGCGGACGCGCCAAAGTGGACGGAGGAGCCGCCGCCAGGGAGATGTTCGTCGAGTTGAAGGGGTCAATCAAAATCGCCTTCGTCACCGATGCCACGGACCAGTAGGCACGCAGGTCGGAGATGCCGTCTTCATCGATGTCGCCGGCCTGAATGAAAGCCGTGGTGCCGAGAGGGCAAAAAATCGGGTCGGGCCCAACAATCACCAGCGAGGGATGGAAAGCACAAGGGCTTAGGGAAAAACTGCCGTCCGAAATGCTGATGTTGGTGTCGCCGCTGAGGTACTTGCTGACGGTCGGGGTGGTCAGTTCTAAAATGCGGTTGGCATTGATATTGACAGCGATTTGCGCTTGAAGGGAAGAAATCCCAAGGAATAGGAGGGAGGCGGAAGTCAGGGCTTTTTTCATACAATTTAATGCAGCGGGCACAGGAAAAAGTCAATACGATGTATGATCAAATGCAAGTTCTTTTTAAAAAAAACATCAACGGATGCCACGCAGCAGCAATTCTGTATTGTTTTGGGTGGCTTTCAGGTTTTTCATCAGGACTTCGATCGCCTCGCCGTAGGGAAGTTGGGCCAGTTGACGGCGGATGTCGAGCACCTTGGCGAATTCATCGGGGTGATAGAGGCGGTCGTCGTTGCGTGTGCCGGACTGGGGAATGTGGATCGCCGGATAGATGCGGCGCTCGGCGAGTTCGCGGTCGAGGCGGATTTCCATGTTGCCGGTGCCCTTGAACTCCTCGAAAATCACATCGTCCATGCGCGATTCGGTTTCGATCAGGGCGGTGGCGAGAATGGTCAGCGAGCCACCTTCCTCGACATTGCGGGCGGCACCGAAAAACTTGCGCGATTTTTGCAAGGCCAGCGGCGAGATTCCGCCCGAACCGATGGGGCCCGACTGATTGGCGGAGTTGTGACCGCGGGCCAAGCGGGTCAAGGAGTCCAGCAGTAAAATCACGTCTTTTCCTTGTTCGACAAGGCGTTTGGCGCGCTCGAGGACAATGTCGGCAACCTGCGCGTGGCGCTTCGGTGTTTCATCGAACGTCGAAGCATACACCGTGCAGCCTACCGTCTCCTCAAAATCAGTGACCTCCTCGGGGCGTTCGTCGAGCAGCAGTACAATCAACTCGGATTTCGGATGATTGAGGCGGATTGACTTGGCGATTTGCTTGAGCAGGATTGTTTTCCCACCGCGGGGCGGGGCGACAATCAGCGCGCGTTGTCCGAGCCCCAGCGGCGCGATCAAATCCACCAGCCGCACGCTGAAGAATTCGGGACCTTCCCCTTCGAGAAAAACCCGCCGATCCGGAAAGAGCGGCGTCAGTTTTTCAAAATCGGTGCCGGGCTGCCATTCCGCAACCGGTTTGCCTTCCACCTCGAGAATCTCCGCCGTGGTCAGAAATTTGTCTTTTTCCTTGGAGGCCCGTGCCCGCAATTTCACGCGATGCCCCGACTTCAAACCAAACTCGCGCAGAAAATTCGCACTGACATGGATGTCGTCCTGTGCAATGCGAAAACTGCGCTCGCTGTCGCGCAGCATGGCGAAATTGTCATTGCCCGCATCGATCACTCCTTCACAGACCAACTCCACACCTTCACGCGAATAAAACTGCAACAGTTCGTAAACCAACTGGCTTTTGGAGGCATGGGAGACCTGCAAACCGGGAATCGCGTCCGCCTGGTCGTGAAGCTCTGCCAACGTCTTTTTGCGGAAATCATTCACATTCACGCTGACAGGCAGCACGAGTGGCTTTGCGTTGATCTGCGCGCTGTCCGTGGTGGTGATGCCCTGTGATTCAAGAAAGCGCGCGATTTGCGAACGCAGCAGATTTAGCGGTCCTTCATTCCAGAACACCACATCGGCCCGCAGCACTTTCTCCTCGACCGGCATCTGCGCGGCGAGAATGGAATCAATCATCGCGTCGTCGTAGCGGGTCCGGTTTTTCAGCCGCTTCACCTGGGTTTCGCGGCTTGATGCGACCAGCAAGGATTTTTCCTGACCGAGATCAAAATTGTTTTCGAAGAGCAAGGGCACATCGGCGATGAATAAGCCCGAGGCTCCCTGTTCCCGGGCATTTTCCACGGTGTTCAGGCATTCCCGGCGGATCAACGGGTGCAGGATTCCCTCGAGCTGCCTGCGCGCTTCGTCGTCGGAAAAGACTTTTTTGCGCAAAAACTCGCGGTCCAGGCAATTTTTCGGTGCGAAAATGGCCTCGTCTCCGAAAACGGCACGACACTGCTCCACAACGGCGGGATCACCGTGGAGTCGACGGGTCGCCAAATCACAGTCAAAGAGTGTAACGGACGGACATAATTCGCGCAGCAATCGACACACAGTGGATTTCCCGCTGGCGATGCCGCCGGTAAGGGCGAAAATTCGCATGCCGGATTATGCGGACAATCTCACGACCATGGCAAGCGGTAAGATCAAAGATTGGCAAATTTTTCCCGCGTCGCCCGCGCTTGGAATTCCCTTGCACTAAAACTTGACGGACTCATCCACTCCTGTTAGCTTGCCGCTGTTATGAATTGGCCCTTCTTTTGTCCCCTCGCGCTTGTCTGCCTTTTCCTCGCGGGCTGTGAGTCGTTCAATCAGCCTCTCGGTGGTGATTACGACCCGCTTTCGTCGCCCGGTTCCCGCAAAACAATCGATACGGCCACTGTCAATGCCGAAGTCTTCAAACCGGGACAGTACGTGACCGCCGCCACGAACTCCACCGCCTTTTTCAGCAAACGTCCCACCGGCAATGCCGAAGCCGAGTTGTTGCTTGCGGCCGGCACTTCCATGCGCGTGGTCAAAACGGAGGGATCATTTGTAAAAGTGGAACTCGACAAGGATGGCAAGGTTGGTTACGTCAACAGCGCGATGCTGACTGATGGCCGGGCGGGACAGTATCCTCCATCTGGTGCCGTTCAAGTTTATCCACCCATCGGCGGCGGCTACGATCATGTGCTGCCACTTCCCCCTGCTGCTGGCACGCCACCCACCGACCTGACAACCGGCGCTCCCCTGCCACCGATTTCCCCTCCCTCGGTCCCTGAGGTCTCAAAAAATCCTGCAACACCCGATCCCGTTCCGCTCCCCGGCACCGCGCCCGAGGTGCCCGCTCCCGGCACGCCGGTGCCACCTGCTCCCAGCACCGAAACGGAAAAGCCAAAAGAACCGGTTGCGCTTCCCGAACCAGCCGACTCCAAGCCGAAGGATCCCTGACCTTTTTTGCCGGATTTCCGGACAGGACCGGGGTTAACCGCGAAACGAACAGGTCATCCCCGGTTTTACTCGCCGAATGAAACTGACTTTCGATGCTCAAAAAAGGGTCATCACGCAAGGGTGAAAGAAGGCGCAAATCCGCCAATGCCCACCAGCTTGCCGAGAATCCGGCGGCAACTTCAAGCGGACAGGAAAAAGCCTCCCACAAGTCCGTCGTTGTGCTGAAGGAAATCAGAGCGGGGGCGGTGGCTCTCCCCGTGGCCGAGCTTGGCATAGCCGATCCCTACCGCGGCACGGCCGCCGGATTTCGGCCGCCCGCTGAGCAAAGCTACGCTCCGCATCAGGGAGTGGAAACCCAGTGGGGCGGGACATACAGCAAACGCAAAAGCAGCCGATGGATCTGGATCGGCGTGGGCGCGGTGGCCGTTCTTTTCTTCAGCGCTCTGTCGGTGTTTACCTATGCCAACATGAAGGAAAACCACAACCCGCAGGATCGCATGTCGGGCTTCGTGGTGGAAACGGAGGAGTTCGACCCCTCTTCCCCGCTGTTTGTGTACCAACAGGATCCGCAACGCTACCTGATGGAATGTCTGACAGTCTTGCAAAAATTCGCAGATGCCAGGGATGTTGCGGATGTGATCCCACTCGTTCGCCACCAACCGGAAACCCTGGTCGCGCTCAAAACCCGCTGGCAGCCGTGGCCGTCGCCGCCGAAGATTCAAAGCGAAATGGATTATGACTACACACTCGCCGAGTCCGGCGGCATCGGCTATATCACGATTCACGGTGTCAATAACAACAACACCCCGTTTGATGTTTATTTCACCCATGAAAATGGCGCCATGCTGCTGGATTGGGCTGCCAGCACGGGGTTGGGAGATAGCCGGCTCAGTACCGTGGTCCGCAATCCCCCAACGCACCCGGTCAGCATGCGGGTGATCTTGTCCTCCTCGCCGTATTACCTGCCCTCATTGCCGGAAGCTGAGTACGAATCCTACAAGCTAACTTGTCCGGATGATGAAGCGGTCATCTGGGGTTACGTCAAGCGCGGCTCGGAGGCACACCGCAAAATCGCTGCCCTGCTCCACACCAATGGCGAACTCCTCGAAAGCCTTGCCGAGGCCAGGGCCATCGTGAAAATAAAAAAAACCGACGACCTCTCGGCAAAAAACCGATTTTTTATCACAGAGATGCTTCACAACGACTGGGTTATGCCTTAATCTCTTCGCGGTGAGCATGGAAGGATCAGGGTGGCATCATTGCGGGAACTGTGGAAAATTGTACCGTGCCACCCAGCCCGGTATGCCCTGCCCGAGCTGTGAACACCAGCCATTGGCGACCAAAAAAAAGCTCACGGTCAACACCGTGGACGGCCAGACGGCATTGCAGCGGAAGGCATTCAATCCGAACCTTACCATCGAAAACATCAACACCGTCGCGTCCGTCTCTTCCGCAGGGCTTGTCCGACTCAAAAAACAGAAGGACAAGCAGGAAGACGGTGAAATCGACCAACGCAAGAGCACGGAACGCATTCGCAAAAAAAACTACCTTTTGGTGAAACTTCTGGTCGCATGGCTCGTGTTGCTGATGGTTGCCGCCGTCATCATCAAGTGGAAATTCAATGATCCACCCCCTGCGGTCGTCCCGCAAATCGTGCAGGAAAGCGATGACGGCAAAACATTGGACAGCAAGAATCTCGATGTGATCAACCAATCGTTGTCATCGATCATGAGCACGGCTTCGGAGTTTTTTGCGGCCAGCTCCCCCGAAGCGCTTGCGCAATCCTGCATCAAACGCCCGCGCCTGGTGCAAACGATCAACAACGATGCTTCGAAGTCCACCATCTTCAAGCCCGAAAAAATGCCCGAACTCATTGCAAAAAACGTCATTCGTCCGGCACCGGCCGTGATGGTGGAGACGGTCTGGACCGACAGCCGGGGCAGGGAGGTCGAATTGGTCTTCGCGCAGCAGGACGACCACTGGCTGATCGACTGGGAAAATTATGCCAAAAGCTCCACCATGCCGTGGCCGGTATTCCAGGCTTCAGAGGGCGATGATGTGGGAACGTTCCGGCTGCTGGTTCGCGAACGTCTCGTGCGCAATCCGACGACGGATGCTTCCTTCAGTGTGGTCTTTTACGAACCCGGTTTTCTTCGCGGCAGTGCGCTTGGGCCTCCAAGTTGTGATTTCACGATCGACCGCAGAAGTCGCAACGGCAAAATGATTCTCGCGGCATTGAAGGCGCGGCAGGATAACAAACCGATATTCCACTCGATCTTCCCGGAAAAAGATCCGCCCAACACCGCCCGGGTTCATGTGAAAATCCGCCGCCAGATTGTCGATGGAGAAAAAAAATTCACGCTGGAGGAATTGATCGCCTGTCACTGGCTGGGCATTGAGGATCCGGGCATCGAATTAACTGACGCTCCTTAACCCCTGGCGCATGATTTCGAGCGGTGCCCGCCCCGGATACCAGATGTCGAATGCCAGCACTCCTTGATGCAGCAGCATGGAAAATCCATTGGCGACACTCGCCTGCTGCAGAAGCGCCTGACGGAGGAATGATGTCAGCGGTGGTTTGTAAATCGTGTCGTAAACAAGATGATGCGAGGCAAAACAGTTCGCGTCCACCGGTGAACCATCGTCGGCGCGCAGGCCGACCGAACTGGTATTGACGAGAATTTGACACTGTCTCGCCACGCCTTCCAACTGCGGATCGTTCAGAGCCACACAATGAAACTTGGTGGCGGGAAATCGACGCCGCAAAAGCACCGCGAGGGTCTCGACTTTTTCCAGGGTCCGGTTGACCAGCACCAATCGTTCGGCCCCGTCACGGGCGCACTGGGTGGCCACCGCCTGACCCGCCCCACCCCCGGCACCGATGACCATCACCCGCTGGCCGCGCAAATCCACCATGAATTCCTCGCGGATGGCTCGGGCGAATCCCAGACCATCGGTATTCCAGCCGTGAACTTCGCCATCGACGAATTTCACGGTGTTCACCGCTCCGATCAGGCGCGCCTCGTCATCCACCTGATGACAAGCGTCCAGAGCCGCGAATTTGTGCGGCACGGTGATATTCGCGCCGACAAAACCCAGTTCGCGCAGCCCCAGCAAAGCTTCCGCCACTCGACCGACCGGTACTTCCAGGCGGATGTAGCGACCGTCGATGCCACATGCATCCAAAGCCGGTTGATGCATCGCAGGCGACGCCGAGTGGCCGACGGGAAAACCAAGCACGGCGAGGATCGCGGGTTTGTCATGCCCAGCATCCAGCATTTTCCGGGACACCAGATCCTCTAACACAAAAACGTCCGCATTCATAACGGTCCCCGCACAAAATTCCGCACGCGCTCCATGCAGCGCTCGCGACCCAACAGGGAAAGGATGGCGCCAAGATCGGGGCCACCGTGTTTTCCCGACAATGCCACCCGCAGCGGAAACATCAACTGCCCGGCTTTCACGCCATGTTCCGCCGCCGCCGCGGCCACCGCCGCTTTCGCCGCGTCAGCCGACCACTCGGGCAGCGCGTTGAAATGCCCGGCCAGGGATGCGAGCCAGACGAGCGCCGCGGCGTTGCCTCGCACTTTCACAACGGTTTCTTCTTCGCAGGGGAAGGTGTCGTTCAGCAAAAATTCCAGCGCTGCGGGAACATCGGACAAGAGACGCACTTTTTCCTGCACAGCAGCCGCGATTTCCGCAAAGTTTTCCGGAACCGGCAAACCGGCGGCGCGCACGAAAGGCTCGGCCGCGCGTGCAAAGTCATGATCGCTCATCCGCAACAGATGCTGTTGATTCATCCACGCACATTTCTCCACATCGAAACGCGCCGGCGCCCGGTTCACCGCCTCGAGGCTGAAGCGCTGCACCAACTCGTCGATGGTGAAAATCTCCTCCTCGGTTTTCGACGACCAGCCGAGCATGGCCAGATAGTTCACCAGTCCCGCCGAAAGATAACCTTGGCGCGGGTAGTCGCCCACGGCCGCTCCCTGATCGCGCTTCGACATTTTCGAGCCGTTTTCATTCTGAATCAACGGGATGTGCGCATAGGCCGGAGGCACCGCACCAAACGCTTCAATGAGTTGCAAATGTTTCGGCGTGTTCATCAAATGATCCTCGCCGCGGATCACATGGCTGACCTGCATTTCCAAATCGTCGACGACGTTCACAAAATGAAACACGAACGAGCCGTCGGAGCGGCGCACCACCATGTCGGGCGTGTTTGATTCATCGGTGTAATCGATGGTCACCTCGCCGCAGACCAGATCGTGCACGGTCACGGGGCGACGCTCGAAACGAAACCTCCAGGCACCGTCGCTTTCATAGACCCGTCCGGAATCGACGAGTTTTTCAAAATAGCGCGCGTAAATTTCACCGCGCTGGCTTTGAAAATACGGACCGTGCGCCCCGCCGGCCTGCGGGCCTTCATCCCAGTCGAGCCCGAGCCACGCCAAGCCATCGAAGATCGCCTGCCGCGCTTCGTCGGTATTGCGCGCTTCATCGGTGTCCTCCACCCGCAGGATGAATTGACCGCCATGTTTGCGGGCGAACAACCAGCAAAACAACGCGGTACGCGCGCCGCCTACGTGAAGATAGCCGGTGGGCGAAGGTGCGAATCTGGTTCTAACAGTCATGAATTGAATACGTCCCGGCAACACTGGGATAAAAATCACCCGCTGCACAAGCCCAGAAACGGGCAATTCGGTGCAACGCGCCGGACAAGCGCATTCACCGAAAATTTGCACAAGATTTTCTTGCCAAATCGCTGGAAATTCATTTGTATCGCCCCCCCACGACGCAAGTCGTGGCAACCATTTGCTCGGATGGCGGAATTGGTAGACGCGCTGGACTAAGGATCCAGTGGGGCAACCCGTGGGTGTTCGAGTCACCTTTCGAGCACTTTCCCTTTCTAATCAAGGGGAAAGTCGTTGTAATGAACCTGTTGTTGGCACGCCCCACTCTCGCATGAACGAGGGTGGCGACAAAATGGCGACAAATGTGGGAATCACTGCCCCTAAGGGGCGGAACAAGAAGCCCGGACCTTGTCTCAAGGTCAAATCAGGATCTGCCGTGGTGCCCATCTATCGCACGGAATCCAAAGGGCGAGTCCGCTATACCCTCAGCTTCTACAGGGATGGCCGCAGGATGCGCAAAATGTTCAGCAACATCGACGAGGCCAAAAAGGAGGCATTGTTCGTGGCGCAGCGAATTCAATCAGGCATGCAGCATGTGACAGACCTCAAGCCGCACGAGCGCGATACGTTTAAAGCCGCAGAGGCACTTCTCGAAAAACTCGGAATCCCCCTTTATGCAGCCGTGGAAGATTACGTCCGCGCCCGCAATATCGCCGGTGATGAATCACTGTCCGTGATGGCCGCAGAATACACCAAGATGTTCGGCAACATCGTCCGACGCGCCACAGTTCCCGAGGCTGTGGCTGAGTTGATCAAGGTCAGGGAGCAGGATGGTGCGAGCATCAAATATCTTGGCCAACTTCGCACGACGCTCAACCGCTTTGCTGCCAAATTTACCTGCCCCATCATGGAAGTTGCTGGACCATATGTGGACGCATGGTTGCGCTCATTGGATATTTCGCCCGTGACACGAAATGCGATGCTGCGATGCATCAAAGTGCTCTTCTCGTTCGCTAAGGCACAGAACTATCTGCCCAGCGATAAAGCCACGGCCGTGGAACTCATGCAGCAAGTGCGCGTGAAGTTGGACGATGTGGTTCTCTTCACTCCCGAGCAGATGACAACCCTACTCCACAACGCATCGCCAGAACTTGTCCCCATACTTGCCATCGGTGCGTTCGCGGGGATCCGCATGGCAGAGTTCAACCGCCTCGACTGGAGCGCTGTGGATTTGGATCGTGGGTTTATCGAGATTCGCGCAGGTCAAGCGAAGACAGCCTCCCGCCGTGTTATTCCCATCAGCGATAACCTTGCTGCCTGGTTAGCTCCCCTGCCACGAAAAGGGAAAATTGTCCGTACACCGGATTTGCAAACCTTTCTGCCTGCTCTGGCACGCGCTCTCAAGATTGATTGGCCACGCAACGTGTTACGCGATTCCTTCATCAGCTACCGCATCGCCATCGTTCAAAGCGCGGATCAAGTAGCACTGGAAGCGGGCAACTCGCCGTCGATCATCTTCAAACACTACCGTGAACTGGCCACGCCGAATGTGGCGGAGAAGTGGTTCAGCATCCTGCCCAAGGATGGCCAGTGGAATAACACCCTGCGCTACGATCGCAAGAAGCGACGTGTCATTCTCAACGGCGTCGAATACCGCTGACCCCGTAACATCCGTGCGCCAACTTGTCTAACATACGCGGAATGGTTATTGATGGCTGGTCCTATGGCCATACCTTGCAAGGCGCTCGTGTGTCCCTACGCGGCACCAAACGCAAAATCCAAGGCTGAACATGAAGTTCTTCAACCTTGGATTTGCGGGGAGAGAAAAATGGTGCTTCGATCAGCTTTTGAAGCTCTGGTTCGGCAACCCATCATTCACCAGGTCCCCGATGCGGTTCACCGTGTCTTTGAGAATAGAGGCTGCGGCGAACACGATCACCCCAACTGCCGTGTTGACTCAAAAGTAAATGACACCGGATCAGATCCGGAAGGGTGGGGTCGTTGACTCATAATTCAGGACACCGTAACGCCGTTCTTTCTATCTGCATCGGGCTCGGAATGCAAGGAGT